>Ga0154759_1011_pt1 | contig 10216 bp, 7 predicted proteins | sample Rifle2008BG16ft_FD_105767 | JGI IMG/M metagenome (GOLD analysis project Ga0154759, IMG submission 105767) | Candidatus Aminicenantes bacterium RBG_16_66_30 | reverse complement strand
GCGGTTCTTGGCATCCCATTGATAGATCTTCCCCGGCGCCGCCGTCAGATTTCCCCGCGAATCATACTGATAGTTCGGGTAGTCGTTTATTTGGTTGGAGGCATTGTAGGTCTTGCTGAAGACGGGATTAGGGTTTCCATCATGCCTCACGGACAGCATGTTCCCATAGGCGTCGTATTCGTAGGAGTAGGTCCCCACGGCTCCCGTCGTAAAGCTGGCCGAGGTCAGCCGATTGAGAGAGTCGTAGACAAAGCTCGCGTTCATTGCGGGCGCGGGCGCCGTGCTCTCGATCGAGGTGATATTCCCGGCGCCGTTATAGCCATAGGTGGCGTTATAAAGAGGTGTCGAGCCCTTCATCAAGGTGACTTCATAAGGCGCCCCATTGTCGTAAAAGGTCGAGGTCAATGATGTGCCGTTATTCGCATTATAATTGGCGGCCGCGAGCATCTTATTCGGCCCGTAAGAGGCGGACGTCACGATGGGGGTTTGAGAGCTCGTGCTAAAAGCCAGCGTAGCTGGCCGATCCAGGCCATTGACGGTCATCGTCGCCTTGTTTCCATCGGGGTAGATGGTCTCGGTCAGGTTCCCGTAGTCGTCATAGCTGTACTTCAGGATCTTCTCGCCCAGACCGGTAATCGTGATGGTCTCTTCTGTGACGCCGCCGTGATCGTTATGTTTGATCCCGGTCCGGCTCCAGCCCGGGCCGGTGACGCTCTCCAGCGCCCCCTTATCATCGCGTGCGTAGCTTACTGTCTCCGCCCCGGTCGTGCTCGCCAGCTGCCCTGAGGCGTTGTAATTGTAGAACTGCTCCGTCCCGCCCCAGGTTTTTTTGGAGAGCCAGTTCGAAGAGTTATATTCATAGCTGATGAGGCCGGTTTCCGGATGGGTCTCAGAAGTGACGTTGTCGAGCCAGTCGTAAACGTAACTATGCGTCCGGCCGAGATAGGAGACGGTTGTCAGCCGGCCGACGGCGTCATAGATGTAGGAGGCCGCATGCCCCTGGGCGTCGGTCACCTGCGTCGGCAGACCCGGAAGGTCGTTGTAGACATAGGCCGTGGAGTGGATCTCCGGATCGGTCACCGTTTTGGTATGGTTTATATAGGAGATCGTCGAAGTCTCGTCCACTGGATCCGTGATCGAGGTGACCCTCCCCGAGTCGTCGTAGAGGTATGTATAGACATAGTCCTTCCACATGGGATCGAATTCGGTGCTGCCTTTGGTTTCCTTCGTGACCCGGCCTTCGGCGTCGAGCTGTTTGAGGTAGTAGAGGGTCGTTCCGGCACCGCTTTCCGTGTATCCCAGGTCCCGCCCCATCCCGTCCCAGAAGCGGGTGACCGTGTTGCCGTCCGGCCGGGTGGTGACGACCTTGTTCTCGCCATCGGGCCGCCAAGCGTAGTTCACCGTCAGGTAGGGGGGAGGCGCCGGCGGGGGATTCTCGGGATCCTCTCCCCTGGGCCAATCATGATAGAAATTTTCTAACGTTATCCTGCCCAAATCATCATAGGCATACCCTTTGGCGTGTCCGTATTGGTTCCACCCCCCGGATACGTAGCCGTATTTAGTAATCCATCGCTGGGACATCAGGAAGTCCGGGGCGGACGCTCTTGTTTCCAATCCATAAGTATATTGGTGGCCCGAGATCCCGCTGCCGCTCGGCCCGTCGACGGTAATCGAATAGTGTATGGGGTTCACTGCGTGATAGGTATAGTCCCACGTCAGAAAGTCCGAGCCGTTTTTCCATCTCTTGACCTGTTCGATTGCTCCCCACTTTCCATCTTCCTCAAAGTAGGAAACGACTTTCTTCTTGAGAGTGACGTCGGCTCCCGTCATGTCCGTCTCGATTCTGACGTAGGCCAGCATATATTTTGCCCTGAAGTAGTCGCTAGCTTCATAGAAATAAGTGAGTTCTTTGGCGCTCTTGGCCGTGGGCGAACCGTTGACGAAATACCTCAGCTTCGTCGGAAGCCCGAACCACAATTAGCGAAGGTAGGAGTACTCCGTTTTCAGAGTCGAGTCCCCTGTTCGGCTTTCCGTAATGGACGAAACGAGGGGCCCTTTTGCGGCTCCCATGCTGATGCCTAAAACCACCCAGGGAGTTGTCGATATTTCATAATTTGTCCACGTGATCGCGGTCGAAGAGCTCCCGTCGCTCATGGCGCCAGAGGTTTGCAGTCCGATCCTCCAGCGGTTGGCGCTGCTGCTCTCATAGGCGTAGTGGGTTGCGGAGGCGCCGTATTCCGGTCCCTGGACGGTCGCCGTCCCGGAAGATACGCCCTGATAAGTCGGGTAGGTGTAGTCCCAGACATCGGCCTGCTCTCCGGGATTGAACGTGATCCGTTTCTGGCTGACCACTCTTGAGTCCAGCTGGATTGTATTGAAATAGAAGTTGTGATTCAGATACGAGTATTCGAGCACTCCCCCGTAGCTTGTCGTTATTCGCGTCAGCTCGAAGTTGTAAGCCGAACCGTCGTTATAGTCATACGTGGTCGGCGGCAGCTCCGGCGGCGTGAAGCTCTGCAGCTGGTAATAACCGTTGGGGAAACCCGGCGCTGGAGGGCGAGAGTCGACGGAGTAGCTGTAGATCACGTCATCGGTCTCGTTGTAGTTTTTGATCCTGATCTCCACCAGCCTGGCCGGATTGCTATAGGATTTAATGAACCGGACCTCCCGGCCCATGCTGTCTGTGATCGTTGCGATCGTGCGCAGGCTATCCGCGGCGGAGTATTCGATATCAATGAAGTTCCCGAGGGGATCCTCGATCCGGGTGACCATATAGACGGTTTCGGACGAGCCGTCTGCCAGCGGCAGGGAAGCGACATTGCCGAACGTCCAGACGACACCGTTCTGGAAAAAGAGCTTTGGATCCTCGCCGGGGGGGCAGTAGTACTTGAGGAAATCTCTCGTTATTCGGCAATCAGACCATAAATATACGGCTTTTGACGGGAAGGCGGTCTCGCGTCGGCCATCGGGAAACTCTATAACGGGCGTGCTTGAGTAAGCGTTGTGGACCATGCCCATGTGCATTGTCCAGCCGAGGCCGACCATGGATTTGGGGTAGGCCTGGACGGTCGGATTCTGCTGGCTCGACGGCCTATCATAGAGAACTTTCGAGTTATAGACGCGCCAGACCTCGATATTCAGACCGTTCGGGCCGGGAATGAAGATGTCCCGGTAGCGCAGGGTCAGGTTGCCCGTGAAGAGGTCCACGCTCTCTTCGGGAAGAGACGAATAGGTGCCGTGGCCCGGAATGAGCCCCGTCCGGTCGAAAACCCCACTCTGTCCGTATGCCGGGCGCGAGGCTAGAAGCAGGGCAACTGTGCCAAGAAGGACAACCGTGCAAAACGACCTTTTCATTCCGGCCTCCTAAACACGTTTTTAGGCAAATCCTGCGGCACGTTATTCCTGTTTGGGTCGGTTCGTTCTTGAAACAAGCTGCCGATTGGGCGCCGTTGATTTGAGACGCATGATCTAAGATCGCTGCCCCATGCAATCCGCGCAAGCGGCCCGCACGCTCGCTCAAAATCGCTAAGCCCATATTGGTCCTGCTTCCGATTAATAAAGACCGCCTTTATGGGCCAAAGTTCTCAAATATTTTGTCAGAAACGCGCGAGGAATCCCCTATTATTGCTTTGGATCATAAACTTACAGGCGATATTTTTATTTTTCCCGGGATACTTCTTTGACGGAAATCGAGCTCACGGTCGGCGAGTCCCTCCTGCAAAACGGCGATTGCCCGGGAGGCACGTCGAATCCGCCGCCGCGCAAGGAAATGAACGGCGGGGCTATTTCGCCGCCGGCCGGGGCCGGAGCTCCAAGCCGAGCTGCCGGAAGATCCCCAACGCGTCGCCGTCGATGATCTCCTCGACGACGAGGCCGTCCTTGATGCGATAGACGGCCATGGCGCCGGCCACGATCTTGGTTTCCTTAGATGGCGTACCCTCGCCCCCCATCCGATGTGTGCCTTGAATGCCGAGCCGCAGGAAGACCCGGTCCTCGGCGGGGAAGATGTCGAGGATCTTGTAGGCTAGGTCCGGCATGGCCGTGACCATCATCTTGGCCATGCCCATGACGTCCTCCCTGGACACGGGCGTCGTGCTGTTCGACGGGAAGTAGAGCTTGAAATCCGGGGCGAACAGCCGCTGGATGACGTCGGCGTCTCCCTTCTCGAGCCCCGCGATGACCGTCTTGACGAGCTCGACGTTCCGGGCTTCGAGCTCCGCCTGGGCGTTCGACTCCGCCCGCGCGGCCTCCGCCGGGTCGTCCGTATCCTTGCAGGCCGTGCCGATACCCAGGATCACAGCCAGCAAAACCACCCCGATGGTCCGTATCATGTCCTCCTCCTAGCGTTCGATCGCGCCGATGTCGCCCAGAGTGCCCCTGGGCCGGGAGTTCCTCCTCTGGTCGCTCGGCTCCATCCTATGCGTGGTCGTGGTCGTCTGGACCGTCAGGACGACGTGCGACCCGAGGGGCCCGCTCGTGAACGTCCCCCAGAAGTCGTCGCCGAGGATGACCATGCCGAGCTGGCTGCCGATGGCGATGTCGAGGTTCCGCCAGAAGGCGATCCAGGCGGCGTTCTGCGCGTTCGACGGCCAGGTCGTGGCCGGTCCGTACCAGGTCACGCCGGTCAGGTCGCCGAATTCCTCCCCGAAATCGGCGCCCAGGATCGAGCCGTATTCGGACCGCAGCTGGAGGATGACGTGATTGAGGAAATCGTCATCCGGCCCGCCGTATCCCGCGTAGCCCACATTGACATAGCTGACGGCGTACTGCTGGTTGGGGATCTTGTCGGCGGCCAGGTCCGTCGGCGGATACCACAGGACGACCGGCTGGCCCGGGGCCACGCCCACCGACAGGGCCGTGTCGTGGTAGATCGCCCCGGCGACGTCCAGCGCGTCCGTCAGCCCGACGCCGTCGGCGTCGCCGGCCTTCGGCCAATGCTTGCGGCTCGACATCATCCAGGCGGGGACGGGCACGAGGATCTGGCTCGAATTGACGACCCCGACGAGGTTGTAGCCGCGGCTGTAGAAATGGAGGATGGAGCCGGCGAACCAGTCCTCGGCCGCGCCGTTCAGCGTGTTGCCGACGGCGATCGTGTTCTGCATGAAGACGTTCTCGACGGTGTGGGCGTTTCCGATGGTCGCGCATCCGCCGCCGCCGCCCATGTTCGGCTTGTTGCTGAACACGGCCGGAAAGCCCGTGACGGCGTTCTCGGCGATGGTGCAGGCCAGCATCTCGACCGAGCCCCCGCCCATGTAGATGCCGCCGCCGCGGTAGTAATACTGCCCCGCCTCGGGCAGATCCGGATTGTCCTCGACGAGGTTCCGGGCGATCGTGCAGTTCGTCAGATACATCGTGGCCAGGTTCGTCGGGCCCCCGGCCAGGGTGAAGATGCCGCCGCCGTAGGCGTGCTGGGCCATGACCCGGTTGCCGCTGATCGTGCACCGGGCCAGCGAGGCGTCGGCCCCCCGGCCGCTCGTCCTTTCGGCCCCGCCGACCGAATAGATGCCGCCGCCCGCCGCCCCGTACCCGAGCGCGGCGTTGCCGCTGATGATCGAGTCCCGGAGGTCCAGCTCGTTGGCGTAGATGCCGCCGCCGTAGGTCCCCCGGTCCCGGCTGGCCGTGTAGTCCCCGAAGCATGTGTTCCCGATGACCTCGCAGTCCTCGAGGGTCAGGACGCCCCAGACCGCCAGACCGCCGCCCCGGGCCAGGGTATAGGGCTGGGTCCCGCCCGTGATCGCCTCGGCCTGGGAATAGCCGGACGAGACGGTCACGTTCCTCATGGTCAGATCGCCGTACACGGCCAGGACCCGGGCGCGGCTCGCGCCGCCCCCGTCCCACTTGACGGTGATGCCGTTCGGGAGCCTCGAGGCGTCGATGGTCAGGTCCTTGCGGGCGTAGAGCGCCGACTTCCCGTAATCCCGCTCCCCGTAACCCGCGAAGGTCATGCCGGAGTAGATCTCGCCGAGGAGGATCGAGTGAGCGTCGCCGACGACCGTGAGGAGGATGGTCGTGCCGTCGAGGGCGCTGTCGAAGGTGATCGTGCTGTTCAATCCCGCCGCGGCGATGGCCGAGCGCAGGGTGACCGTCCCGGCCGGCGGCGCCGCGATGTCTTCGAGGGAATTGATGACGATCTCGGTCTGTCCGGGGCTTTGGGCCGTTCCGCAGGCGCCGGCCGCGAGGGCCAGGGCGACGGATAGGACGCAAGCCGATACGCGTGAGGGCCTCATGGGCGGGTTTCCTTTGCCACCAAACAGTATAGGACGATTCGCGGGTCGTGTAAAATCGGCGAGAAATCCTCTATGATAGAGGGGATGAAACACCAGCGCAGAACCCTCCTCGCCGCCCTTTTCGTCCTCTGGACCCTTTTCCTGGGCTTCCCGGCCGCGGCCGCCCAGGAAGCCGTCCAACAAACGGCCCAGGCCGATCCCTATCCGCTCGACCAGAAGATCCCCGTCGACTCCCGGATCACGGTCGGCCGGCTCCCGAACGGGCTCCGCTACTGGATCCGCGAGAACCGGGAGCCGAAGAACCGGGCCGAGCTCCGCCTCGTCATCAACGCCGGCTCGGTCCTCGAGGACGAGGACCAGCTCGGCCTGGCCCACGTCGTCGAGCACATGGCCTTCAACGGCTCGACCCACTTCCCCAAGCAGAAGCTGGTCGACTTCATGCAGTCGATCGGCATGCGCTTCGGCCCCGACCTCAACGCGTTCACCGGCCTCGACGAGACGATCTACCTGCTCAAGATCCCGATGGACTCCCCCGAGGTCCTCGCGACCTCGTTCCTCATCCTCGAGGATTGGGCCCAGGGCGTCACGTTCGACCCCAAGGCCGTCGACAAGGAGCGCGGCATCATCGTCGAGGAGTGGCGCCTCGACCAGGGCGCCGACGAGCGCATCCGCGAGAAGCAGTTCCCCGTCCTCCTCCGCGGCTCCCGCTACGCCGACCGCAACCCCATCGGCAAGAAGGAGGTCGTCGAGAGCTTTCCCGTCGAGACGCTCAAGCGCTACTACCGGACCTGGTACCGGCCCGACCTCATGGCCGTCGTCGCCGTCGGCGATTTCGACAAGGCTCGCATCGAGGAGCTCGTCAAGAAGCACTTCGCCCCGCTCGCGGCGCCGCCCGGCGCGCCGCCGCGGCCGGCCTATCCCGTCCCCGACCACGACGACACGCTCTTCTCCATCGCCGCGGACAAGGAGGCCGAGCAGAGCGTCGTCGCGGTTTACCACAAGCTCCCGCTGGCCGGCCAGGACACGGTCGGGGACTACCGCCGGATGCTCGTCGAGCGGCTCTTCAACGCCATGCTCAACAGCCGCCTCGTCGAGATCACCCAGAAGCCCGACCCGCCGTTCCTCGGGGCCGTCTCGAGCCGCGGCCGCTTCGTCGGGTCGAAGGACGTCTTCGTCCTCTCGGCCCTCGTCGCCGACGGCGGCGTCGCCCGCGGCCTCCGGGCCCTCTACGAAGAGGGCGAGAAGGTGGCCCGGTTCGGCTTCACGGAAACCGAGATCGAGCGCCAGAAGAGCGAGATGCTGCGCTACTTCGAGCGGGCCATGGTCCAGAGAGAGACCGAGGACTCCGGCGATCTCGCCCAGGAGTTCACCCGGAGCTTCCTCGAAGGCGAGCCGACGCCCGGCATCCAGTACGAATACGAGCTCCATAAGCACTTCATGCCGGGGATCTCCGTCGCGGAAACGAACGCCCTGGCCCGGGAGTGGATGACCGCCCGAAACCGCGTCATCACGGCCAGCGTGCCGGAGAAGCCGGGCGTCCCCGTCCCGACCGAGGCCGAGCTCCGGGCCGTCCTCGAAGACGTGAAGGTCGCCGAGCTCGCGGCCTACGAGGACACGACGACCGACGCCCCGCTCCTGCCCGCGGCGCCCGAGCCCGGGACGATCGTCGCCGAGCGCGCGGTCGACGCCGTCGGCCTGACGGAATGGACGCTCTCCAACGGCGCCCGCGTCGTCCTCAAGCCGACCGCCTTCAAGGAGGACGAGATCATCTTCCGGGCCGTGAGCGCCGGGGGCGTCTCGCTCGCCGAGGACGAGAACCTCATCCCGGCCAACACGGCCGACCAGGTCGTGCCTTCCGGCGGCCTGGGCGGGTTCAGCGCCGTCGACCTCCAGAAGAAGCTCGCCGGCAAGGCCGTCTCCATCCGGCCGTCGATCGACGAGCTCGAGGAGGGCCTTTCGGGCAGCGCCTCGCCCCGCGACGCCGAAACGCTCTTCCAGCTCATCCATCTGACCTTCACCGCGCCGCGGCCCGACCCGGTCGTCTTCGAATCGCTGAAGTCCCAATGGAAGAGCTTTCTCGAGAACCGGGCCCAGAGCCCGGAGACCGTCTTCTCGGACACCATCCGGACGACCATGCAGAGGGACCAGCCCCGGTTCCGGCCCATGACGGTCGACGAGATCCCCAAGATGTCCCTGGAGAAGTCGCTGGCCTTCTATCGCGACCGGTTCGCCGACGCGAGCGACTTCACCTTTGTCTTCGTCGGCAACCTCGACCTCGAAACGCTCCGGCCGCTCGTCGAGCGCTACCTGGCCAGCTTGCCTTCCCTCCGCCGCAAGGAGACCTGGCGCGATTGGCGCGTCGAGCCTCCCGAGGGCGTCGTGAAGAGGACGGTCGAGAAGGGCGTCGAGCCCAAGAGCCTCGCGGCCATCGTCTTCTCCGGGCCGTTCGAGTACACGGCCAGAAACCGCGTCGCCATCCGGGCGGCCTCCCAGATCCTCGAGACGCGCCTGCGGAAGCTCCTGCGCGAGAAGCTCAGCGGGACCTACGACGTCGGCGTCCGGCCGTCCTACGGGAGGATCCCGCGCGAGGAATTCCGGGTGGGCGTCGACCTCGGCGCCGACCCCGAGCGCATCGACGAGCTCGTCGGCCTCATCTTCAAGGAGATCCGGAAGCTGCAGAAGAGGGGACCGACCGCCCAGGAGGTCCTCGAGGTCCGCCTGGCCGAGTCCCGCGACTACGAGACCAACTCGCAGCAGAACGGCTGGTGGCTCGGCCAACTCGTCGAGCGCTACCGCCTCGGGGAGGACCCGGCCATTCTCGCGCAGGTGCCCGATTCGTTCGCCGTCCTGACGCCGGCGTCGGTCAAGGCCGCGGCCAAGATGTACTTCAACGCCGGCCGCTACGTCCAGGTTATGCTGTATCCGGAGAAGTAACCGCCGGCGGTCACCTCTCCCGCCTTCACTCGCAATGCGTCCACATTCTTATGACCTTGACCGTCTTGATCTCCGGGAGCACCTGATAGACGAGCCGGTGGTGGATGTTGATTCGTCGGGAATAGGCGCCCGTCAAGTCTCCGAGGAGCTTCTCGAAGGGAGGTGGGTTTTCGAAAGGATTCCCGGCTAGGATATCGAGCAGAGTCTCGGCTTTTGGGCGGAGGCCCGAGGCGGCCAGCTTCTTGGCGTCCCTTTGGGCTTGGCGGGTGTAGACGAGCCGCCATCTCACCACTTGAGATCGGGCAGGCATTTCTCGACCGGCTCCTTCAGCCCCTTGCGGATGGACTCGCGCATCCCCGGGATCGAGAGGAGGTAGAGCGTTTCCTGAATGGAGCGCCAGTCGTCCTCGGAGACGAGGACGGCGTTGGCCCTCTTTCCGGTGATCTGGATGGGCTCGTGCGAAGACGCCGCCTGGTCGAGGAGCTTGTAGAGCCGCGCCCGCGCTTGGCTGGCCGTCAGTGTCGTCATGGCCGTGACCTCTGCCATTAACGTACCATATTGCGTACGTTCCGTCAAACGGGGCGCGTCGAACGATCCTCCCGCTCTCATGTCAACCTCCCGGACGTTCGCCTTCCCTGAGACAGACGACGAGGGAGGGCGATTCCTCTCGTTCCGGGGTGTTGATATCCCCGCGCGGGGTTCTGAGGCCTCTCTCGTCCCGGCGGCCCAGGCCCTCCCTAATGGGGCAGGCCGAGCCGGTCGAGAAGGGCCCCGAAGCGGGGATCGCGGGCCAGCTCCGGCACGAGGAATTCCGTATAGACGTTGAAGACGGGGATGACCGAATCCCTGTCCCGGACCGCGGTTTCCAGCCAGGCGAAGGCGCTGTCGAGGTCGCCGAGCGCGGCGGCGCCGTAGGCCAGGGTTACCGCGGATACGGGGAGCGTCTTTCGGGCCTCGAGCATGCGCGCCTGGATCTCTTCGGCGCCGGCGCGGTCTCCCTTCTTGAGCCGGCATAACAGGACCAGGTCCTCGCCCCAACCCGGAAAAGAGACGTA
>Ga0154759_1101_pt2 | contig 10428 bp, 7 predicted proteins | sample Rifle2008BG16ft_FD_105767 | JGI IMG/M metagenome (GOLD analysis project Ga0154759, IMG submission 105767) | Candidatus Aminicenantes bacterium RBG_16_66_30 | reverse complement strand
GGGCCGGGGTGTTCACCGGACCGCGATTCGGCTAGAATGGGCCCATGAGCGTCCTCTTCACGCCCGTCCCGATCGGTTCCGTCACGATCCCGAACCGCTTCGTCCGCTCGGCCACCCACGACTACATGGCCGACGACGAAGGGAACGTCACGGAGAGAAACGTCGAGCTCTATCGCCTTCTCGCCGAAGGCGAAGTCGGGCTCATCATCACCGGCCACGCCAACGTTCAGACTTCGGGCAAAGCCAGCCCGCGCCAGATGGGCGTCTTCGACGACCGTTTCGTCGAGGGCCTGGCCCGCATCCCCGCGGCCGTTCACGCCTTCGCTTCGCGCGTCTTCCTGCAGATCGCCCACGCGGGGCGGCAGACCAAGCCGAGCCTCTGCGGCTGCGTGCCCGTCTCCCCTTCCCCGGTCTACGATCCCGTGTCCAAGGTCATGCCTCGCGAGCTTGCCGCCGAGGAGATCCGGGCCCTCGTCGGCGATTTCATCTCGGCGGCCGTCCGGGGCAAGCGCGCGGGCTTCGACGGCGTCCAGCTCCACGCCGCCCACGGCTATCTCATCTCGAGCTTCCTCTCCCCGCACACGAACCGCCGGACCGACGAATGGGCCGGCTCCGTCGAGAACCGGGCCCGCGTCCTGCTCGAGGTCCTTCGCGGCGCCAAGGCCGCCTGCGGCCGGGACTTCCCGGTCATCGTCAAGCTCAACTCAACGGACTTCCTGGAGGGCGGCTTGACGCTCGACGACGCGGTCAGGATCGCCGGGCTCCTCGAAACGGCCGGCATCGATGGGATCGAGGTGAGCGGCGGCATGGCCGAGGCCGGCCGGGGCTCGGTCTGGCCCGGGCTGCGGAGCCGGGACGAAGAAGGCTATTTCGTAGAGAACGCCGCCCGGATCAAGCGGGCCGTCGGGGTCCCCGTCTTCGGCCTGGGCGGCATCCGCACCCTGGCCGTGGCCGGGCGCATCGTCGAGGAGGGCCGGGCCGATCTCATCTCCCTGAGCCGGCCCCTCATCCGCGACCCCTTCCTCGTGAAGCATTTCCGCGAAGGCCTGGCCGCGGGGTCCGAGTGTATCTCTTGCAACAAGTGCTTCAATCCGCGCGGCATCCGCTGCGCCGAGCTCACAAAGAGACGCTGAGCGTCAAGCCCCGAGGTCCCTGGCCGCCGCCTCCATGAGGATGAAGAAGGCCTGGCCTTCGGTGGCCGTTCCGGGCGCCTCGAAGGTCGGTGAGCCGCAGACGTCGCGGACATAGCCGAGATCGTCGACCTTGCCGCGGGCAGCCCGGCGCATGATCTCGGCTTCCTTGAGATAGGTCTTGGGGAGCCAGCCGGCCTTGACGCCGCGGAAGATCGTATAAGCGAGCTGCTGTCCCAGGTTCGTCTCGACGAACGTCTTCGGGTCGTCGACGACGTCGTGGAAAAAGCCGTCGGGGCACCGGCGCTTGAGACAGCCGTCGAGGACCTCCCGGATATAGCCGGCGAGACGCTTCCTCTCGGCCTTCATCCCTTCAGGCAAGGCCTCAACCACGCGGGTCATGCCGGCCGCGGCCCAGCCGTTCCCGACGCCCCAGAAGGCCCGGCGTTCGAAGGCTTTCTTGCCGTCATCCCAAATGTGGGAGAAGAGCCGGGCTTTGGAGTCCCAGAGGATGCGCCTCATCCCCTCGACCTGCTTGACCGCCTCTGCGGAAGCGCCGGCCACGGCCAGGAAGGGCGGGGCCATATACATCGAATCGATCCAGACCTGGGGCTTGTTGTCGATGTGGTGGAGCGTCCCGTCGGCGGTTCGCGGCGCCGTCTTGAGGAAGTATTCGAGCATCCGGTCGGCGCCGGCCTTGAGGGCCGGGTCGTTCGTGATCTTGGCCGCCCAGAGGACGCCCTCCCCATTCGAGCCCGGATCGGTGACGCCGTGGTTGTCCCAGACCTGGCCCAGCCTGCCGTCGGGCCAGATCCGGAGGACCGCCTCGCGGGCCATCATGACGACCATGTCGCGATCCCCCCATTCGAGGAGCGACTGCATGGCCACGCCCTGCTCCCAGGCATGCCTCTGCATGGAGAGCATGGCTCGCTTGACCTTCTCGACGGTGCCGTCGGGCCCGGCCTGGGAGAGTCCCCCGCTGGGGGACTTTCCCTCCGCCGAAGCCGCTGTCGGCCCGATCAAAGCCAGTCCGGCGGATGCCGTTCCGGCCGTGAGGAGCCCCTTCAGAGCCTGCCGTCTGTTCATGTCTTCCTCTCCCCTCCAGGATCAGCCGCGCCTCGCCGAGGCGGAGCCAGCCGGATTCTACCCCAGGACCTACGGCCGCGGCAACGGGGCCGAGAAGACCCCGTTGATAATCTCGCGGGCTCGTGGTAATGTCCGGTCCGAGGGAGGGCGACATGTCGAAAGGATCTTTCCTTGCGGGGATCATCGGAGGCGCCTGCATTCTCATTTCCATGAGCTGCCGCGAACAGGCGCCGCCGGCCGCGCCCCCGTCCGGCGCCGTCTTCAACGTCAAGGACTACGGCGCGACGGGGATCAAAGACGACCTGGCCCAGGAAGCCATCCAGAAAGCGCTCGACTCCTGCGCCGAGGCCGGCGGGGGGACGGTCCTCGTCCCGCCCGGCGACTACACCTCGGGCACCCTCCACCTGCGCAGTCACGTCCGTCTCTATCTCGAGGGAGGGGCCACGATCTATTCCCTCCACGACAAGTCGCGTTTCGACAAGGATGCCCTTCTCTACGGCGAAGACCTCGTCGATGTCACCATCGAAGGCCGCGGTGTCTTCAATGGCGAGGGCGCCTACGACCGGCGCCTCAAGGGCGACCACGAGGACGATTTCATCCGCCCAAACCAGGTCGAGATGGAGGCCCTCGGCCTGCCCCTCATGCGCGCCTTCCCCAAGCCGGACCAGTACGGCAAGCTCGTCCTCCTGCTGCGCTGCACGGACGTCCGCATCGCCGGCGTCTCGTTCCTGGATTCCCCCTCCTGGACCATGCACCCCGTCCAGTGCGAGCGGGTTGTCATCGACGGCATCACTATCCGGACGAGCCTCAAGGACGGCGTCTGGGCCGACGGCATCGACCCCGACGGCTGCAAGGACGTCCGCATCGCCAACTGCACCATCGAAACGGGCGACGACGCCCTGGTCTTCTACTCGATGGACTGGTTCGGCCCGGCCCGGCCCTGCGAGAACATCACCGTGACCAACTGCCGGCTGAGCTCGGCTTCGAGCGCCATCAAGTTCTGCGACGGCAACATCGCCGGCATCCGCAACGTCACCATCGACAACTGCGTCATCACCAGCTCGAACCGCGGCATCGCCTTCATGACCTTCGACGGCGGGGCCGTCGAGAACATCGTCCTGTCCAACCTGACCATCGAGACCATCCGCTACGAGTGGTTCTGGTGGGGGGACGGGGAGCCGTTCCACTTCAACATCAAGAAGAGGAGCGAAGTCCACGCCAACTGGCCGCCGGAGAAGGACCGGCCGGCCGGGGCCATCCGCAACGTCAAGATCCAGAACGTCATCGCCCGCGGCTACGGCTCGAGCGTCTGCAACGGCCATCCCGACTCCTGGCTCGACGGCGTCTCCTTCGAGAACGTCAAGCTCACCGTCGCCCACGATCCCAACGCGGCCTACGACAAGGCGGTCCACGGCCTTGTTTTCAAGCAGGCCCGCGATCTGAGGCTCAAGGACGTCGAGGTCGTCTGGGAAGGGCCCGGCTCGCCCAAATGGGAGAGCGGTCTGGCCTTCGCGGAGGTCCAGGGCCTCATTCTCGACGGCGTCCGGGCGGTCCAGGCGCCGGGGACCGAGACGGCGCCGGCCATCCTCTTCGATCAGGTGGATTACGCCGTTATTCGCAACTGCCAGGCGGCCGACGGCACGGGGACGTTCCTGCTGTTCGCGGGCGAGGGGACGAAGGACATCCTGCTCGAGAGGAACGATTTCCGCAAGGCCCGCCTCCCCTATTCCTTCGCCGCGGGCGCGTCTCCCCAGGCCCTCAAGCTGGGTTACTGAGCGGCTGGCGCCCGGCCGCCCCGGCTCCGAGGCTTAGCGGCGGCTGAGGAAGAACATGACGGCCGCGACGATGACGATCAAGAGCAGCATATAGTACGCCCGCCGCCGCCGCGCCCCGATGAAGTCCTCGGCGGCGCCTGCGTCCATATAGAAGGTCTCCGGCACGGGCCCCGGCCGGAAGACGCCCTTGTCCACCAGCTTGCGGAAGATCCGGTCGGGTTTGACCCTCAGCTCGGCGAGCGGCTGGGCTGTCTTGGCGCCCGCGGCCCCGGCGTTGCGGAACTTCCTCATGTATTCGTTCTGCTTGATAATGACGTAGGCTTCGCTGCTCATGGCGGGTCTCCTGTCCGGCCCCTATTATAGCCCAGGCGGCCCGGTTTCTGTTAGAATCCCCCCATGAAACACCCCTTCCGACCGTTACGGACATGCCTCGGGGCGTGTCTGGCCCTCATGGTCGCCGGCCCGGCGGCGCCTCGGCTCTCGGCAGCGGTAAAGATCGCCCGGGGCGGTGAGGCCCTCGCCCGCATCGTCATCGCCCACGACGCTTCCGAGACGGAGCGCTTTGCCGCCGACGAGCTGGCGCTTTTCCTCCATATCGTCACGGGGCCCGATTTCCCCGTCAGCGAGGACAGGGGTCCCTCCGGCGGACGCCTGCTCGTCGGCCCGGGCGCGGCCCGCCTGGCCGCCGCGAAGATCGACCTCGCGAGCCTGGCTCCCGAAGAGATCGTCGTCCGCACCGCTGGGAACGACGTTATTCTCGTTGGAGGCGGCCCGCGCGGCACGCTCTACGCGGTATACGCATTCCTCGAGGACGTCGTCGGCTGCCGCTGGTGGACCGGGACGGCCAGCCGCATCCCTTGGAAGCCTTCCCTCTCCATCGGTGAAATCGATATCCGGTTCAATCCGCCGCTCGAATACCGGGAGCCCTACTGGTATGTCGCCTTCGACCATGTCTGGGCGGCCCGCAACAAGGCTAACGGGACGAGGGCGGGCGGCGACGCGCTCCGGGGGGGCCGCCAGACCTATGAAGGCTTCGTCCATACGTTTTATGGCCTCATCCCGCCGGAGAGATACTTCGCCGCCCATCCCGAATGGTTCAGCGAGATCGAGGGCCAGAGAACGACCAAGAACGCCCAGCTCTGTCTCACCAACGAGGACATGCGCCGCGAGCTCGTCATGAACCTGAAGGAAAAGCTCCGGGCCAACCCGACGGCCACGATCGCCTCGGTCTCTCAGAACGACTGCTTCGGCAACTGCGCCTGTCCTCTCTGCCGCGCCGTCGACGAGGAGGAAGGCGGACCGGCCGGCTCGCTCCTCCGCTTCGTCAACGCCGTGGCCGCCGACATCGAAGCCGAATTCCCGCACGTCGCCGTCGATACGCTCGCCTACCAGTACACGCGCAAGCCGCCCCGCCTCGTCCGGCCGAGGCCGAACGTCATCGTCCGTCTCTGCAGCATCGAATGCTCCTTCGCCCGGCCCCTCGACGATCCTCGCAACAAGTCCTTCTTCGACGACCTCGACGGCTGGTCGAAGATCGCCGGCCGGCTCTACATCTGGGACTACACGACGAATTTTTCCCACTACGTCCAGCCCCACCCCAACCTCGGCGTCCTGGCCCCGAATATCCGCCTGTTCGTCAACCGGAGCGTTCGCGGGGTCTTTGAGCAGGGGGCCTACCAGTCCTGGGGCTCCGAGATGGCCGAGCTCCGGGCCTGGATGCTGGCCAAGCTGCTCTGGGATCCCCGCCTCGACGAAGTCCGTCTCCGGGAGGAGTTCCTGGCCGGGTATTACGGTCCGGCGTCCCGGCATATGGAAAGGTATCTCGACCTGCTGGAGAAGGCCGTCGGGAAGTCGGGCGACCCGCTGGGATGCTACTCGCCCGACGACGCGAAGTTCCTGTCGCTCGATACGCTGCTCAGGTCGTGGCGGAGCCTGGAAGCCGCCAAGCGCAAAGCGCGCCGCTCGTCCGAATACACGCGCCGCGTCAGGCGGGCCTCCCTTCCCGCCGCCTATGTCGTCCTGACCCGGTGGGATTCCCTCAGGGAAGAAGCCGGCAAGACGGGCCGGGCCTGGCCCTGGCCGGGCAAGCGGGAGGAGCTTCTGGCCTGGTTCCTCGAGGCCGCCCGCGACGAAGGTATGACCATGATCTCGGAATGGCAGCCTCTGGCCGATTGGGCGGCCAAGGGCGGCCGTCGGAAATAGTCCCCCGAAATCCCCGTCAATGCCCGAAGGCGCTCGACGGGACCCGCCCCTTCGCGATCCCCGGGCCGCGCCATAACAGCTCCAGCCCCAGCCCCCCGGTCCTCTGGAAGTAGGCCAGCTCGAAGGGGTGCCAGCCGGCCGCAAGAGCGATCTCGGCCTTTTCCTCGGCCAGGCCGTGGACGCCGTCGTTGACGATGATCTCCCGGCCGGCGACCGAGAGCCCGCTCCCGTCGTCCGAGCCGAGATAGAAGACATAAACTCCGGTTCGCGGGACCCGGACCGATCCCTTGAACCTCAGCGCGAATTCGTCCTTGTCCTGGGCGACGGCGACATCGGGCCTCCCGGCCGTGCCCGTCCTCGCCGCCGCGAGCGTCGCGAGGTCGGGGAGCTTGTCGAAGCGTCCTTCGAAATATTCGAAGGCCAGCCCCTTGGCTGCCGGGGCGGCCTCGGCCGAAGCGATCGGCTCCGCCCGCCGGAACGTCCGGCTTTCGACGAGGCTGGACAATCCGTCGGGCCAGAAGGCCCGGGCTTTGACCGTCGTTTCCCCGGTGATGACGAGGGGCTTCTGGTAAAGCTCGGATTCCGGCGTGGGCTCGGAACCGTCGGTCGTACAGCGGACCGTCGCTCCCGGCCTGACCGCGAGCTCGACGATGAAGAACGGCTCGACGAACTGGGTCTGGTCGGCGACGAACCGCGGCGGCAGGAAGCCCTTATTGAGAGAGGCAAACCGGGCCGGATCGAGCTTGACCACGGCGCGGTCGTAAGTCATGAGGCCGTTGACCTCGATCTCGCAGTCCGAGGTCTGGGTGTAGACCGCCGCCGCCAGCCCTTTGTCGACGAGGGGGTAGAGGTTCTTGATGAGCTCGGCGTAGCGCGCCTCGTAGGCCCGGGTGTCGTCGAAATTGCGGTAGCCCCAGTTTCCCTCGGCCTGCCAGAGGTGGCCCGCGATGGGAAGACCGAGCCCGCCGAATTCTCCGAGGACGGCGACCCGCTTCTCCTCGACGGGCGGCATGTCCGGCCCGGGGTAGCTGTGGATATCGCTGACGTCGCCGACGCCTTTATCGGTCCAGCCGCTGGCGTTGTTGACGAGGCGGGACGGGTCGTGCGCCTTCGTCCAAGCCGTGATGCGCTCGGTGTCATACTGGCCCCAGCCTTCGTTGAAAGGCGCCCACATCACGATCGAGGGATGGGAGACCAGAGCGTCCATGATGACTTTCCACTCGCCTTCGAACTGGGCGTCCCGTGCGGCGAGGACGTCGGCCGCGTGGGCCTCGCGCTTGAAGAGGGCGCTCGGCATGTCCTGCCAGACGAGGAGGCCGAGCTTGTCGCACCAATAATAGAGCCGGTCAGGCTCGACCTTGACGTGCTTTCGGAGCATGTTCATGCCCAGGGCCTTGATCGTCTCGATATCGTAACGCAGGGCCGCGTCGGTCGGGGCGGTGTAGAGCCCGTCCGGCCACCAGCCCTGGTCGAGGGGCCCGATCTCGAAGAGCGGCTCGTTGTTCAGGAGAAGCCGGTTGAATCCCTGCCTATCCTTGCCGACGGCGATCTTGCGCATCCCGGCGTAGCTCGAGACTTCGTCCAAGACCTTGCCGTCCGCCCGGAGGACCGCTTTGACGTCGTAAAGGACGGGGTCGTCGGGCGACCAGAGCTCGGGCTCGGAGATCTGGACCACGACGGGAGCATTCGGCGGGCCCTCGGCGGCGGCCACGGCCGCTCCCTTCAGGCTGACCGAGACGGCCAGCGTCGAACCGGCGGCGGTCCCGGCGCATTCCGGCCCGACGGTGAGGGTCTTCCCCTCGATATCGGGCCGCAGGACCAGCTTGACGATATGGGTCTCCGGCACCGGCTCGATCCAGACCGTCTGCCAGATGCCCGTCACGGCCGTATAGAAGATGCCGTGCGGCTTCATGACCTGCTTGCCCCGGGCGATGGGGCTGTTGTCTTCATCGGTCGGGTCGAAGACGCGGAGGACGATCTCCTGTTTGCTCCTCCCCTTGAGGATCCCGGTGATGTCATAGGTGAAGGGGTCGTAGCCGCCGCGGTGCGTCCCGGCCTCCCGGCCGTTGATCCAGACGGTGCTCTCCCAATCGACCGCCCCGAAGTGAAGGAGGACGCGGCCTTTCCGCCACGTCTTGGGAACGGCGATCGTGCGGCGGTACCAAAGGGCCTTTTCGGCGCCGACCGGGCGGCCGACGCCCGAGAGCGACGATTCCGCGGCGAAGGGCACGAGGATCTTCCCGTCCCACTCCGACGGACGGCCGGCGTCCTTGGCCACGATGGCGTAATCCCACAAGCCGTTGAGGTTGAGCCAGTCCCCGCGGACGAGCTGGGGCCGCGGATACTCGGGCAGCGCGTTCTCCGGCCCGACCTCGGCGGCCCATCGGGTCATGATCCGGTCGCCTGCGGGCTTCCATGCGGCCGCCGGTTCCGTCCTGCAGGCGGCGACGGCACCGAAGATTACGGTGATCGTGGCGACGATCGCGATCGTTCTTTTCATGTCGGTTCTCCTGTCGGAGCCTAAGTTAATCACCTCGAGTCGAGGTCTGTCAATATTGAATCCGCGGCGTGTTTCGATTAGAGTGGCGTCTCCGACGGAGGAAATCCATGACCGCGAAAGCTCCGATCCACCCCCTGGACGCGCTGAACCCCGAGGTCCGCCGGCGGTTCCCCACGATCGACCGGGATTCCGGCGGCCGTCCCCGGCTCTATCTCAACACCGGGGCGGGCAGTCTGACCGTCGATACCGCCGCCGAGGCCGCCCGCGACGCCCAGGGCCGGCTCAACCCCATGCCCGGTGTCGTCGTCTCCGGCGAATCCGAGACGGCCGCCCTCCATGCCCGCGTCCGGGACCTCGCCGCCGATTTCGTAAACGCCCGGAACGGCCGCGAGATCAGCTTTCATCAGTCGGCCACGGCCGCCCTGTTCAATCTGGCGTTCGGCCTCAGGGGCGTCCTCCACCCTTCGGCCAACCTCATCGTCACCGACCTCGACCATATGGCCAACGTCTCGCCCTGGGAGACCGTCTGGGGCGAAGGGCACGGCCTCGAGGTCCGGCGGGCCCGCATCACCACGGAGGGGAAGCTCGACATCGCTCATCTCCTCTCCCTCGCCGACGCCCGGACGGGCCTGCTCGCGGTGACCTCGGCCTCCAACGGGACGGGCTCCATCGTCCCCCTCGGCGAGACCGTCGCCGCGGTCAGGAAGAAGGCCCCGGACTGCCTCGTCGCCGTCGACGCCGTCCATCACGCCCCCCACGGATCGATCGACGTCCAAGAGACGGGCGTCGATCTCCTCGTCTTCTCGGGCTACAAGACCTTCGGCCCCATGATGGGCGTCCTCTGGGGAAGAGCGGAGATCCTCGAGAAGCTCCGGCCTTATCGGGTCGAGACGAACAAGGACGTCCTGCCGGGGAAATTCGAGATGGGCATGCTCAACAACGCCTCGATCGCCTCCCTCGAGGCCGCCCTGGAATACCTCCTCTGGCTGGCCCGCCTCGTCGCCGGCCCGGCGGCCCCGGAGGCCGGCCGGGCGTCCCGCTTCCGGTTGGCCATGACCTCCATCCTCGAATACGAACAGAGGCTGGCCCGGCGGCTCCTCGAGGGCCTCGGACGGCTCGATCCGTCCCGCTTCCGCCTGTTCGGCATCGCCGACCCGGCCCGCGCGGCTGAGCGCGTCCCGACCTTCGCCTTCGATGTCGCCGGCCTCCCGGCGACCGAAGCGAAGCGGCGGCTCTGGGAGGGATTCGGGATCCAGATCGCCGACGGCAATCACTATTCGGCCGCCGTCGTCCGCCATCTCGGCCGGCCCGAGGGCATCTGCCGGGCGAGCTTCGCCCACTACGACAACGCCGAAGCGGTCGATCGGCTCCTCGAAGCCCTGGAACGGTTGGCCGGCTGATCGGGCTCGCTGGGAGAAATAAGGATTGAAGTGGCAGCCCGGAAAAAATAGAATAGACCCTCCCGGACCATGCACAAATCTGCGATAGCGGCTCTTCTCCTCGCTGCCCTCGGGGCGTTCGTCTCGCCTTCCGGCACGTTTGACGGCCCCCGAGTCCTCATCAGGACCGAGGCCGGCGACATCGTTGTCGAGATCGACGCCGCCAGGGCCCCCGTCACGTCGGCCAATTTCCTCCGCTACGTCGACGCCGGGCTTTATGACGGTTCGATCTTCCACCGGACCGTCACCCTGGCCAACCAGCCCAACGACGCCGTGCGCATCGAGGTCATCCAGGG
>Ga0154759_1011_pt2 | contig 11098 bp, 8 predicted proteins | sample Rifle2008BG16ft_FD_105767 | JGI IMG/M metagenome (GOLD analysis project Ga0154759, IMG submission 105767) | Candidatus Aminicenantes bacterium RBG_16_66_30 | reverse complement strand
AAGGGCGCCGTCGGCGTCGAAGACCTCGAGCTTGTAGGCGTCGGTCGTCCGCAGATCCTGGCCCTCGCCCTGGGGTTTCATCCCCATGGTCCGCCCGCCGCTGGCGTCCATGGACATGGACATGCTCATCCCCACCTGCTCTTCCTTCTTGAGCTGGCGGGTCATGGTCACGACCCAGACCCGGCCCTGCGCGTCGACGGCCACCCCGGTGGCGCAGCGGTTCAGCTGCGGCAGCCGCATGGTCACGTTGTTGCCGTCCCGCTTGATCTCGCCCTCGTCCTTGATCTCCATGGAGTAGGGGAGCTCGCGGTCGGCCCGCCAGAGGAGTTTGCCGTCGGATGCGTACTTCTCGATCTTGTTCTGGGCGGTGAAGGCGAGATAGACCTGGCCCGCGCCGTCGACCGCCATGAGGGCCTCGTTCGCGGCGTTGTCGAGCATCTCGTTGTCGAAGTCGCGGGGCTCGCCGAACTCGCGGACCGGCTTTCCGTCGGCGTCGAGGACCTTGACCAGCTTCGGCGGGGCGGCGGGCGTCTCCTCGCCCCGGTTCATGATGAAGCGCATGCGCGGCGCGCCCGTCACGAGCTCTCCGTTCGTCCCCAGGAAAACGGGCCCGGCGCCCTGCTCGAGGCCTTTGATCGCCTTGTGGTCTTTGCCGTCCGGCGTCAGGACCTGAATGCGCTGGTTGTTCGGGTCGGTGACGTAGATGAAGCCCTTGCCGTCGACCGCCAGCCAGGCGGGATATTGAAACTCCCCGGGGCCCTGGCCCCGGCGGCCGAAGGTGGCCAGGTGCTTGCCGTCCGGGCTGAACTTCTGGACCCGATGGTTTCCGGTGTCGAGGACGTAGAGGTTGCCGGCGCCGTCGACGGCGATCGCCGACGGCATGAAGAAGGCCAGGTTCTCATCGGCCGTGTCGACGTCGCCGAGGGTGAGGACGGGCTCGAGCGCGACCTTAGGGGACTTGCCCCAGGCGCCCGGGCCGGAGTTGTGGACGACGCGGACGCCGTCGACGGTCTCGACCTTCTGCCCGGCGAAGGGAAGAGCGGCCAGGACGAACGCGGCTAAGAGAAGGATGGTCCTCGTTTTCATGCGCTTTTCTCCTTGTCTGGTTAACCGATTATAGACGGAAACCGTTGCGCGCCAAAACCGATTGAAATATAGTGTCGGCGAAGTCGCGACGGAGGAGGCGAGATGGACGACCGAGAGATCCTCAAGCTCCTGCGGGACATGGTCCGGGCCCCGAGCCATCCCGGGATCGAGCGGCAGGAGGAGGCCGCGGCCCGCGTCCTCGACGCCTTCCTCCGGCGCCACGGCGTTCCGGGCGAGCTCGCCGAGGTCCGGGAGGGCCGGCCGAACGTCGTCGCGGCGATCGGCGGGAAGAAGCCGGGACGCCACCTCCTTCTCTGCGGGCACCTCGACACCGTCCCTCCCAACGCGGGCTCGTCCGCGGATTTCTTTTCGGCGACGATCGCGGACGGCCGCATGTCCGGCCGCGGCACCGTGGACATGAAAGGCGCCCTGGCGGCCATGGCCGGGGCCCTGGTCGATATCCATGAGTCGGGCGGCCTCGACTCCGGCCGGCTCACGCTGGCCGCGGTCATCGACGAGGAGATGGAGAGCCTCGGCGCCGAAGCCCTGATCATGGGCGGATTCAAGGCCGACGGCGCCATCATCGGCGAGCCGACCGGGAACCGGGTGGCGATCGGCCACAAGGGGCTCGAGTGGCTCGAGGTGCGCTTCATCGGCAAGGCGGCCCACGGCAGCACGCCCGAGGCGGGGATCAACGCCATCGCCGCCGCGGCCCATTTCGCCTCGCTCGTCGAGGGGGAGCTTGTCCCCGGCTTCGAGCGCCGGCGGGATCCGGTGCTGGGGCTCCCGGCCATCAACTTGGGCACGATCCAGGGCGGCCAGCAGCCGAGCATGGTCGCCGCCGAATGCCGCATCCAGCTCGACCGCCGCTGGGTGACGACGGAGACGATCGAGCAGGTCTTCGACGACCTCGGGGAGCTCCTCGCCCGGGTCCGGTCGGCCCGTCCCGGCCTCCGGACCGAGCTGAAGCGCATGCCCGGCGGCATGGCCACGATGCTCCACGGGCCGCTCGTCATCGACCCGGGCCACCCCCTTGTCCGGGCCGCCGGGGGCGCGCTTGACGACAAGGGGCGGCGGGACTTGCCGTTCACGGTCTTCCCGGCCTGGACCGACGGCGCCCTCATCTCCCGCGAGGCCGGCATCCCGACCCTCATCTGGGGCCCCGGCGAGCTTCACCTGGCCCATTCAGCCGAGGAGAGCGTCCCGGTCGATGAGGTCCTGCTCGCGGCGCGACTTTATGCGTCCGCGGCCCGGCGCTTCACGGCGTCATGACGAAACCATGAAGCTCCGCGTCCCGCACACCTACGTTCTCCTCATCGGGCTCATCGCCCTGGCCGCCGCGTCGACCTGGATCATCCCGGCCGGGAGCTACGGCCGGGTCGTCGAGCAGGGCCGGGAGGTGGTCGATCCCTTGTCCTATCATCCCATCGAGGCCCGGCCGGCCGGTTTTGGGGAGATCATCCTCGCCTTCCCTCGGGGCCTGCTCGAGATCGCCGAGATCGTCTTCTACATCTTCATCATCGGCGGCGCCTTCGGCGTCCTCAACAGGACGGGCGTCATCCAGTCCGGCGTCCGCGCGCTCGTCCGGCGGCTCGGCGGGCGGAAGGCCCTCATCGTCCCGCTCCTCACCGTGGTCTTCGCCGTCGGCGGCGGGACGATCGGCATCGCCGAGGAGACGCTCGTCTTCCTCCCGGCGCTCCTCCTCCTGGCCCGCTCGCTCGGCTACGATTCCCTCCTCGCCGGCGGGATCGCCCTCGTCGGGGCCAACGCCGGCTTCGCCGCCGCCTTCATGAATCCGTTCACCGTCGGCGTCGCCCAGGGCATCGTCGGGCTGCCGCTCTTCTCGGGGATGGGCTTCCGGATCGCCCTCTGGGTCGTGATGACGTCGGTCACGGTCGTCTTCCTCGCGCGCTATGCCCGCCGCGTCGCGGCCAAGCCGGAGACGAGCCGGATGTTCGAGCTCGACAGAGCGCGCGAGCCCCTCGCCGGCGCGGACAGGGCCGAGCCTTTCGCCGGAAAGCATCTCGCCGTCCTGGGCCTGGTCCTCGCCGCCCTCGTTCTCCTCGTCGTCGGGGCCATCCGCTGGCACTGGGGCATCCTCGAGCTGTCGGGTCTTTTCTTCGGTCTGGCCCTCGCCGCCGGGCCTCTCGGCGGGCTCTCTCTCGACGACACGGTGAAGAGCTTCATCGGCGGCGCCGCCGACATCACCTACGCCGCTCTCATCGTCGGGCTGGCCCGGGGGACGCTCGTCGTCCTGCGGGACGCGCAGGTCCTCGACACGATCACCCACGCCATGGCCCAGGCGCTCCGGGGCTGGTCGTCGACGCTGAGCGCCCTCGGCATCTACCTCGCCCAGAACCTCCTCCATTTCATCGTGCCGTCCGGGAGCGGCCAGGCCGCCGTCTCCATGCCCGTGCTGGCGCCGCTCGGCGACCTCGTCGGCGTGACGCGGCAGACCAATGTCCTGGCCTACCAGCTCGGCAACGGCCTGACCAATGTCTTCATCCCCACGCAAGGATACTTCATGGCCGCCCTGGGCATCCTGCGCATCCCCTGGACGATCTGGGTCCGCTGGCTCCTGCCGCTCCTTGGGATCTGGCTCGCGATCGGCGCCGCGGCCGTCGTCCTGGCCAGCCTCATCCGCCTTGGCCCGTTCTGATAATGGGCCATTAAGACGCCCCGGATTCTTCGCTCGATCTGGCATTCGCGTGGGAAGGCCGACGCTTGAGATATGCCATCGAAGTGTGTAATATGAGTGTGTAATCATGATCACAACAAAGGGCAGGACAATGAGGATCAACGCTGTGCTTACGGATGACCTTCTCAAGAGGATCGACGAGGCCGCAAGCGAGCAGAAGATGAGCCGCAGCCGCTTCATCCGGGAGGCGACGGAGAAATATATCGCCGAACATGAGCGGAAAAAGGAGGAGCAAAGACGGAGGGAGGCTTTTGCCAGCGCCGCCCAGGTCCAGGACGGGCTCAGAAAAAAAGCCGGGACATGGGACGGGACGGGCGAGATCAGGAAATGGCGGGAGAAGGCCCCGTGAAAGCGTGTGTCATCGACTCGTCGGTCGCCGTCAAGTGGTTCTCTCAGGAAGCCGCGACCGGGGCAGCGCTGGCCTTGCGGGACGACGCCTTCCTGGGGAAGCGCCGACTGGAGGCCCCCGACCTTCTTCTCTACGAGATCGGAAACGCCCTGAGATACAATCCCCGTCTGGATGCCGAAGACGTGAAGCTCGCGCTGGGATCCCTCTTGGACCTCGGCATCGTCTTCCATCCGGCCGGCGGGGCCCTGTTGTCAAAGGCCGTCGATCTCGCCTTTCGATTTCGGATGACCGTCTACGACAGCTGTTTCATCGCGCTTTCCGATATCCTGGGCGCGCCGTTGATCACGGCCGACGAGAAGCTCGCCGCAAGGGCGGGCGATCATCCGAGGATCGTCCGGCTCTCGGAAGCTTGACACTTCAACTGCGGCGGGCGGGTTTGAGGGTCCAGAGCTGAAGCCGGGTGAGCTCGACGATGCGCGACATGTCGATGTCCGGGCGGTGGACGGGCCAGGTCTTGTAGCCTTCGATCTCGTCGACGATCGCCTTCTCGTTCGTTCGCGGGTAGGGCTCGAACTCGGGGACGTCGTATGCGGGGCGCGCCCGTCCCGCATCGAGGTCGAGAAAGACGGCGCTGAATAAAGCGAAGAGCGAGCCCGTGCCGATGCGGCCGCCGCCGATCTCGAGGGATGGCGGCAGGGCCCCGTTCCGGGCGATGTGCTCGTTCGCGGCCCGGGCGAGGGCGAAGACATCATCGCGAGCGATGCTCGCGTTTCCTGACCCCGCCGGGGGCATCTCCGTCGGGCCGAGAGGGTGGAGCGTCTCCAGAGTTTCCGGGAGATCGCCTCGTTCCCGATAGCCGGCGAGCGCCCGGGCCAGGCCGGAAAAGGCCTCGGCTGGCGAGAAGTCCGCGGTCGGCGCGAGGGCCCGCGCTTTCAGGGCCGCGGCGGCGATTGCGCGCAGCTCCTCCCGGGCCATCGTCTCTTTCTGAGCGCTATAGACGTCCATCAGTGCCCGGTAGGTCGTGATCTCGATGTCGTCGCGGCCCTTGAGCCAGCGCATCATGCGGCGGAAGTTCTTCCGCGCCGTGGCCATCGTCTCCTGCGGCCTCAGGCGCGGCGTCCTCCATTCGTCCGGCGGCGTGTTCTTGCCGTAATAGAAATTCAGGTCCCAGAACTCCTCGGCCCGGATCTTCGTCGGGTGGCCGGCGAAGAGGGCCAGGACCTCGGATCCCCGGATCCGCTCCGGCAGCTCCTTCTTGAGCCTGTCGAAGACCGGATCGAAGAGGTCGTCCCGGTTGTAGGCGTCATCGAACCCGGCGTACTGGGCGCTGAAGTTCAAGGCGTTGCAGAACCAGACGACATCGTGGCCGGGGAGGCTCGCTGGCGAGCCCTGATAGCCCGCCCGGATCCGGCCCAGCGCATACACAAGCTGCGGGCCGTACGACCCGCCGTGCCGGGCCAGCGTCGTCACGGGGACGCCGAAGATCCGTTCCAGCTCTTCGATCCCCGCGGATTCCTGCTCGTGCATCAAGCGCACCCCGTCGTGCCACCCGGCCTTCTCCAGCTCCTCCGTCACCGTCGGATGGATGGACCCTGAGTTCGTGTGGCTGCCGATGTCGTGCCGGGCCATGGCCGCGATGACGTCGCGGCGGCCCCGCTTCTCGAGCGAGCGGGCCTTCTCGCCGATGACGAAGAACGTCCCGGTGACGCCCTCCTCGGTCATCGTCTCGGCCAGCCACTTGGGGATGTCGTCGATCCTCTCGGCCTCGGGCGTGACGTAGTCCTCGGTGTCGAACGTGACGACGAGGAACGTTTTCGGCTTGTCGACCGCTGGAGCAACCGGCTTGCCGGACGCTCGGGACAGCGCTTGGTCGAGGCGGGCCTGGGCTGCTTCCCGATCGGGGTCGCCGAGGACGAGGACAGCGATAGCGCCCCTTCGCCCGAAGAAGAACCAGCGGCCGGCCTGGTTCCGGCCTTCGATGATAGCGCCGTCACGGCGGACGTCCTTGAGATATTCGTTGTACGAAGCCAAGACGCGCTCGTCGAACGAACCGCCCTCGGGCGCCTTCTTCATCTCGACGATGACGAGCTTCGAGACGGCCGGCGCGACTCCGTACTTCGCCGAATAAGCCGCGGTGGCGCTCTTTGCCGGGTCACCGTCGAACCCCCAGAACTCCCCTTCAAGGAAGGGCGACTCGTTCCCGGCCGCGAGCGGGCCTTTGATATAACGCCCGCTCGAAGGGACCATGCCCTCAGCCGGCAGCCGGGCCAGTCCTTTCGGTCTGACGGTGCGCGTTCCCGGGATCTTCTTCTCGACGGCCTTGGCGAACTCGCCGATCTCCCGGTCCGTGCATTCGGGGGCCATGATGTTGACGAGGTAATCGCCCTTGACCAGGTTGGCCTGACCGGGGCTGATCCAGTTGTCCGCCTTGACGCCGGGCCAGCCCTCCTCGCCTCCCTCGAGCTTGGTCGAGTAGAGCCCGAAGGCCGCCTCGCCCGAGGCCATCCGGTAGATCTCGAGGCTGACCTCCTTCGACGCGGCGGCCGGATCGGATGCCTGCTTGAACTTGAAGACCGAGAGCTCCCGGAAGCCGTACTGGAGGACGAGTTCGGCCCCGCCGTCGATGTGCCCGTAAAGGCCCTCTGCGTTGAAGCGCTCCGGCGGGCCCTGCCGCTTCCAGCCGGGGATGCCGTCGATCGCGCGCAGGACCGGCGGATCGAGGGCCGCGCCGGCGGCCAGCATGCTGTTGGTGAGGATGACCGCGTCGGACCTCGAACAGGCCGCGGCCGCCAGCGACGCGAGCGCCAAGACGGCCGGGCGGAGCGCTCTTCGCGGGATCATCGGTCCGGCGGCCCTATTTCACTGGCGGCTTCGGCCGGAGCTCCAGGCCGAGCCGCCAGAACAGGCCCAGCGCGTCGCCGCCACTTGGGAGATCTTCGTCCCCAGATCCGGGAGGCCGGCCCCGAAGACAAAACGCAGCCATCCAGAGTTTCACCGCAACTGTGCTGGAGCTCAGGGATATCTCCGGCACGCTCCGTACATCCAGATCAGCTTTGAGCGGAACGCCGCTCACGATCGGCTGGTTGTCGATCCACACGGAGCCGGTATAAGTGGTCATGTCATAGGTGATCCGGGCCCGGTGCCAGGCGCCGAGGAACCCTCCGAGCTCCTGGACCTCCCCCATGGCGTAGTTGAAGAGCAGGTTCTCCGAGCCCCTATGTAAAGAGCACGCTGTGGCACTCGACATTCAGAGCTTATTGATGATCGCCCTGATGACTCGAATACAGGCGTCTCTTAAGTCTGTTAGCTCCGGATCTTCAACGCTTTCCAGAGCCTTGATTCGTTCCGTGAAAAGACGGGTTTCTTCTCTTTTCCTTAATCGCGATTCTTCTTTTGATGTGATATCGGGGACGATTTCCAAGATCTCCGTCATGTCTATCGGGTAGTCCCTTTCCGTGGCGAATAGATCATGGTAGTTCTTCAACAACCTCAGAAATGCCTCCGGTCTTTTTGTCAAAAACCTGCCCAACATGATCCTCAACTCTTCGTCAACCACACCGCCCTGCATATACCCCAACAACCGAAAAGCTGTTTCTGCAAGAAGCGCGTCGCCTGAAATGATTGCTTTCTCAATTGGAATGCTGTTAATGAGCGCAATGACTACGGCTTTTCTGTTCCCAATCTGTGAGACTGCACGTTCTTCGGGTATTACCGCTAATAGGCACCTCGCGGTTTCTTTGCTCGGGCTGGATTCATAGGCGTCCATGGCTTGTTTCACAAGGTCCCAATTGACAGAACTCCCTTCCTTTTGCTTTTCCGGAACTTGCTGTCCGCTTGGTAAAAGTAAACATTGAGTTAGAACGACCAGAATGGCCACGACCCCAAATCGTCTGAAAGAAACATGTATAAGAGAAGTCACTGCTAATCACCCCTCTTCGCGATTCATTGGTTTAGGATAACTACCTCTACGATTGTTACTAGGCCGGGTGGTAACGGAAGGCTAGAGATCCGCACCTTGATGCGTCCGCTGCTGAGGAGGCTCATCAGGTCGAGATCGTTCATGCCGTTCGCTATCTCACCCTGTATCATATCAGCGGCAAAATCATTTATCTCGAACAAGATCTCATTTAAAGCCTTCTTGGAGCCAAGGATCTCTCCTCCCTCTCTCTCTTTGCCAACTAGAATGCAGCCGCTCGAATCACCAGGCTTATTCCCCCTATGGATGAATATATCATCAAAACCCTCTACATCCTGAAGCCAGTAAACCTGGTATCCCTTTTTTGGCCACCAATATGGTATCGCGTCATATTGCCCTTCCCGAATAGGCCCTTTTCCAACGCCCCTTGCGGGTTCAAGCGTGTGTCCGTAAACCACCCTGTCCCCCAGCTCTATCCGATAGATCCCATGTGTTGCGTTAATTCCATAATTATACCGCCAGATTTCAATTGTCTGCATTCCGTCAGGATCCAAATAACTGATGGGACTACACCGGCAGTAGGTATAGAGGCTCCACCTTTGGAGGTCGTGCAATGCCAGGGCAGGGATTACAGGATCCACTGAAATAAACCGATACTGCGCCCGGTCGTAATACCTCGCCCCGAAGTAATCGAGCTCCGATTCCGAATCCCGCGGCTTGCCCGAGAACTTGAGCTCCGGATCGTAGGTGCTCAGCCCCCACGTCTTCTGAATCCCCCCATAAGGCTCGTGGGCCGCCGCATAGACGACCGTCCCGGTGCTATCGGTGACGATCCGGGTCGAGTTGATCTGGTCGGAGGCGTAGTAATAGAGGGCGCCATTCGTGTACTCGGCGACGAGCTGACCGCCGAAGTAGATGTAATCCCGGATCCATAAGCCTGAAACGTCGTATTCCGCAAGAAGCCGCCCGTCGAAGGAGTAGATGTAGTAGGTGCCGTTCGGCAAGGCCCCGGACATCATCTTCTCGCTTCCCGGCCCGGCATTCCTGTTTCGCCGGACGGAGTCCGGGCCGGGCCTCGTAATCCCGGAGCGCCGCTTGTCGGCCGGACGGCCGGGCTTCCTGTCGGGCGCGTCCGATTCCCAACGCCTCTGCCGTCTTCCGTCCCTGCGGCTCTCCCGCTCCGAGATCGCACCTCCCGCCCTCTCTCCCGGGACGCCCGTTCCGGCCTCGACGATGGCGAAGCTCTCGGCGCTGACGCTGAAGGGCACCCTCTCAGGCAGGGAGAACCGCTTGACGACCGATCCCGGTTCTTCTTGCGTCCCCTCGAGCTTCAAGGACGCGGAACTCGAGGCGTAGACCCGGTCGTCGACGACCGCGACGGCCGCCGTCGCTTCGGCCGAGTCCTTCTGCTGCATCCGGCCGCTCTCCTCCGAAGTCTCCCGCAGGCCCCTTTCCCCGCCCGTGATCGGGCCGACGCGCCAGCCGCCCTGCTCGGGGAAAAGCGCCCGCCCGTATCTTTCGAAATTATCCCTGAAAAGCGGCCGGAAAACAACTTCCGGCTGATCCTGCCCCAAACGGCTCAGATCGACGAACCTGACCTCCAGGTCGTCGATCCAGAGCTTCACGGGAACCGAGCCGGAGCTCAGGGATATCTCCGGCACGCTCCGTACATCCAGATCCGCCTTGAGCGGAACGCCGACGACGATCGGCCGGTTGTCGATCCAAACGGCGCCCGTGTAGCTGGTCATGTCGTAGGTGATCCGGGCCCGGTGCCAGGCTCCGAGGAACCGGCCGAGCTCCTGGACCTCCCCCAGGGCGTAATTGAAGAGCAGGTTCTCCGAGCCCCGGACGCCGTCCGGGGCGAAGGCGACCTCGGCCACCTGGAAGCTCTGAGTCATCCGGTCAGGAATGCCGGCGCTGAAGACGAAGTGAGAGGAAACCGGGGCTTCCCCCTCGGCCGCAGAGACCCTGAAGTTGAACTCGAAGGAGAATATGGCCGGAAGCGTCGGCGTGCCGTCCGCGTCGCTGATCCTGACGAGGCAGGAGCCGGAAAGGTCCTGGGGGACGAGCCAGGGGTAGCTCCCGACATTGGCGGCCCGTTCTATGATGGTTCGGAAGGTGCTGCCGTTGTCGGTCGAGTACTCGAGCTTGACGGCCTCAGACCGCTTTCCGCCCTGCCAGCGGATCTCGCGGAATGAGCCGGCCTCGAGCGCCTCGCCCCCGTTGGGCGAGAGGAGCGTGAGCTCGGACTCGTCCTCGATGATCTTCTCGGTCCCCCAGAGGCCCGTGCCGGTCAGATAGATCGTATAGGGGTTCTCGTCGAGATCGTTCGACCAGATCGTAATACTGGCTGTCTTTGGCCCTTCGCTTATCGGAGCGAAGCGGACGGTGAAGGTGTTGTGGCCTGATGCCAGAATCTCGTTTCCTCCTGAATAATCCTCGAGATAGAAATTCTGTTCGCCCCCCGGCTCCTCGATCTGGATCGGCCAGCCTTCATGGAGGACCAGGGTCGCGGTGCCGTAGTTGTCGAGGTTGAAGAGATAGGATACGAACTCGCCGACGGTCTCGGTGCCGAAATCATACGTCCCGCCGTTCCCGCAATTCCCGATCTCCATCTCCGGCTCGCAGAATCCCCGCAGATTGATCACGTAGGGATTCTCATCGGGATCGTTGCTGGCGATCAAGAGCGTGGCCGTCTTGTTGCCCGTCGAGGTGGGCATAAACCGGATCGTGAACTCGGTCGATTGGTTGGGCAGGACCGGCGTCGCAGGCGCTTGGCTGACGGTGAACATCTCCCAGTCCGTTCCTTCGTCCTCTTCGGGGCCGATGTCGATGATATTCAGAGTCGTCTGTCCAAGGTTCCTGAGGGTGAAGGTCTTGTAGGCGGGAGCCTGGAGGCTCGCCGTGATATCGGCAGAGAGGCCCGTGGGATAGTTGTAAACGTCGATATCCGGCAGGGGCGGGTATGAGGCGATGCGCAGCCCCCGGTCGTCATAGCGGTAGCCGGCCACATATTGCCCGGCCGCGTCCCTGACAGTCTGAAGGCGGT
>Ga0154759_1055_pt3 | contig 11350 bp, 9 predicted proteins | sample Rifle2008BG16ft_FD_105767 | JGI IMG/M metagenome (GOLD analysis project Ga0154759, IMG submission 105767) | Candidatus Aminicenantes bacterium RBG_16_66_30 | reverse complement strand
CTTGAAGACGACCTCGATGTTCGTCGGCTCCTTGGCGTAGCGGTCGCTCAGGCCGCCGTACGTGTCGATCCCGGCGAGCGACTTCTTGACCTTTTCGAGGAACTTGTCGGCGGGCGGCCCGTAGCCGACGATCCAGTCGACCTCTTTTCCGTCCTTGTCGACGAAGAGCTCGGTCGGCGTCGCCCGGATGTTGAACCTGTCGTAGGTCGCATCCCCGTGCTTTTCGCCCCGCGTGGCGCGGTAGAGGATGACGCTGGTATTCAGGAAATCGGCGTATTTGGGATTGTCGTAGAACTGCTGAACCAGCAGTTTACAGCTCCCTCAGCCACTCGAGTAAAAATCGATGAGGACGAGCTTGTTCTCTTTCTTGGCCTTGGCCAGCGCCTCGTCGAAGGGCCCCGTGAGGACCGTCGCCGTCTGGGCGGCGGCGAACGAAGCGACGAGGAGGAGGCCGGCGAGCGCGGCGAATTTCTTCATGCGGCCCTCCTGGATAGGATTTCCGTCGCGATCAGCATACAGCATCCGGCGGCGCGACGCAACCCGCGGGATCACTCTTCTATACGCCAGGCTCCCCCAAAAGGTTGCGTCAGTAGCCCGCGTCACCCGGCCGGACCTTGCCCTTGAAGACGCGGTAGGCGAAGATCGTGTAGCCGACGACGAGGGGCATGCCGATGAGGGCGATGATGAGCATGACCTTGAGGGTCAGGGGGCTCGACGAGGCGTTGGCGACGGTCAGGCTAAGGGCCGGGTCCTTCGCCCGGACGAGATCCGGATACTGGATCGCCCCGACGACGCCCCACAGGCTCAGGAAGACCGCGGACGAGAAGAACAGGGCCCGTCCGTCCTTGCCCTTCCTGAGGGCGGCGAGAAAAAGAGCGAGCGACAGCCCGACGAGGCCGGAGAAGATCCAGGCGGGAACGCTCCGGATCGCCGCAGGCAGATAGATCCACACGGAGACGAAAGACACGACGAACGCCACGCCCGTCGCGGCGGCCGCTAGCCGGGCCGCTCGCCTCGCCCGCTCACGGATCGGGCCTTCGGTTTTGAGCGCCGCGTAGGCGCTGCCGTGGAGGAGGAAGGCGCACAACCCGAGGACCCCGAAAACGAGCGGCAGGGGTCTGAGGAGGGTGAAGAACGTCCCGGCGAACTCCGTCCGGGCGTCGAGCGGGACGCCGCCGACGACGTTGCCCAGGGCGACGCCGAAGAGGAGCGCGGGGAGGACGCTCCCGCCGACGAACGCCGCCTCCCACAGTTTTTTGCGCGCCGGGTCATGGACCCGGAACTCGAGCGATACGGCCCGGAGGACGAGGGCGAACAGGACGAGCATCAGGGCCAGGTAGAAGCCGCTGAAGACCGTCGCGTAGGCCATGGGGAAGGCGGCGAAGAGCGCCCCGCCTCCGGCCAGCAGCCAGACCTCGTTGCCGTCCCAGACCGGTCCGATCGCGCCCGCGAGCGCCCGCTTCTCGTCCTCGGTCCTGGCCAGGAACGGGAAGAGCGCGCCGATGCCGAGGTCGAAGCCGTCGAGCACGGAGTAGCCGGCGAGAAGGACCCCGATGAGCAGGAACCAAACGTTCTGGAGGAGCGTTGCGCTTTCCATCACCCGGCTCCTTGTCGAGCCTTCACCGTTTCGTCGCCGGGGCCCCGCCGGATCGTCCGGAGGATGACCGCAAACCCCGCGGCGCCGATGAGGGCGTAGATCGCCGTGAACAGGATGAGCGAGAAGAGGACGTTCCCGGCCGGGACGACCGCCGAAACGGCCTCCGAGGTCCGGAGCACCTTATAGACGGCCCAGGGCTGGCGGCCCACCTCGGCCGCGATCCAGCCGCCCTCGTTGGCGAGGTAGGGGAGAGGGACGGCGATGAGGAGGAGCTTGAGGAAGCCGCGGCTCGACCCGAGCTTCTTCCTCGCCTGGAGCCAGACCCCGGCGACGGCCAGGGCGATGAAGACGAGGCCGAAGAGGATCATCGCGTGGTAAGTCGCGAAGGGCAGGAGGACAGGCGGCCTATCCTCCTTCGGGAATTCGTCCAGGCCCAGCACCCGGCCGTTCGGATCGAAGTGGACGAGGAGGCTGAGCATCTTGGGTATGCGAACGGCGAGGCGGGTCCGCTCGTTCTTTTCGTCGGGGATGCCGAACACGGTGAACGCCGCGCCGTCCTCCGTCCGCCAGAGGGCCTCGAACGCGGCCATTTTCTCCGGCTGGGTCCGCGTCACCTGGACCGAGTGGGCGTGGCCCGTGCCGAGCTGGAGGACCGCCGACACGGCGAACACCGCAAGAGACATCTTCATCAGCGCCGCCGCCTTATCCGCCGCGCGGCCCTTGAGCATGAGCCAGGCGGCGATGGCCATGGCGACGAGGGCGCCCGTCAGCCAGCCGCCGAGGATCGTGTGGACGAACCGGACGGCTGTCGAGGGATTGAAGGCCGCCCGGAAGAAATCGTCGAGGACGGCCCGCCCGCTTTCCATGTGGAATCCGGCCGGCGTCTGCATCCAGGAATTGGCCATGATGATCCACAGACCCGAAAGGTGGGCCCCGAAGAAGACGAGGAACACCGAGAGCCGGTATGTCTTCGGCCTGACCCTGTTGCGGCCGAAGACGAGGACGCCCAGGAAGACGGATTCGAGGAAGAAGGAGAAGACGGCCTCGGCGGCGAGCGGCGCGCCGAAGACGTCGCCGACGGTCCGGGAGTAGGCCGCCCAGTTGTTGCCGAAGGCGAATTCGAGGACGATGCCGGTCGCGACGCCCATGACGAAGACGATGCCGAGGATCCTGACGAGGTAGGCGGACAGGTCCTTGTAGAGGTCTTTCTTCGTCCTCAGGTAGAGCGTTTCGAGGAGGAGGATGATGAGGGACAGGCCGAGCGTCGTCGGCGGGAACAGGAAGTGGAATCCGGCCGTGAGGCCGAACTGCAGCCGGGCCAGGAAAACGGCGTCCATCATGACCCTCCTCGCCGGGGCGTCCGTGGAGGCGCGCGCCGGGCCTCCGCGCGGCCCCGGAAATATAGACCAGCCGTGCGGCGCTGTCAACGCGAGGCCGCATTGCCCCCCGCCTCCCGTCGTGCTAAGATGCTGTCTCGCCAGGACCGTTGGAACCCATGTCACCCGAAGACGCCTCGACCATCGATCTGACCCGCAGCGAGAAGAGGCGGGCCGCGGCCAATTCCGTCCTGGCCGCCCTGGGCCTCACCGGAATGAAGCTCGTCGTAGGCCTGCTCAGCGGGTCGCTCGGCATCCTGGCCGAGGCCGCCCACTCCGGCCTCGACCTCGTGGCCGCCCTGATCACGCTTATTGCCGTGAGCGTCTCGGACCGGCCGGCCGACGAGGCCCATCCCTACGGACACGGCAAGGTCGAGAACTTCTCGGCCCTCATCGAGACGTTGCTCCTCTTTATCACCTGCGCCTGGATCATGTACGAGGCCGTCCGCCGCATCTTCTTCCGGGACGTTCATGTCGATCCCAGCATCTGGGCCTTTCTCGTCATCATCGTCTCGATCGGGATCGACGTCAGCCGGTCGAAGATGCTCTACCGGGCGGCGAAAAAGCATCGGAGCCAGGCCCTCGAGGCCGACGCCCTCCATTTTTCGACCGACGTCTGGAGCTCGGCCGTCGTCCTCGTCGGTCTGGCCCTTGTTCTTGTCGGTCGGAAAGTCATGCCCGGCCACGCCGGCCTCCTCAACCGGGCCGACGCCGCGGCCGCGCTGGGCGTCGCCTTTATCGTGCTCTTCGTCAGCTACCGGCTCGGGAAGCGTACGATCGACGTCCTTCTCGATAGCGCTCCACAGGGGCTAAAGACGAAGATCGTGGCCGCGGCGGCCGAGGTCGAGGGCGTCATCAGCGCCGGCAAGGTCCGCCTCCGCCAGTCCGGGGCCCAGACGTTCATCGACATGACCATCGAAGTCGACAGAAACCTGTCGCTCGAACGGACCCACGCCATCGCCGAGGACGTCGAGGCCCGCATCCAAGCCCTCGTCCCGGGCGCCGACATCGTCATCCACACCGACCCGCGCGAGAGCGAGCGCGAGACGATGGCCCGGCGCATCCGGGCCATCGCCGAGAGGAATCAGATCCCCGCTCACAACATCAGCGTCCACGAGGACGGCGGCGAGATCCACATCGATCTTCACCTCGAGGTCGACGACCACCTCCTCCTCCACCAGGCCCACGATCTGGCCAGCCACATCGAACAGGACCTTCGGGCCGACCTGCCGGCCATCAAGCGGGTCAACACCCATATCGAATCGCGGGGGACGGGGGTCGGGAGCGGACGGGATATCACGGCCGAGGAGGGGCCGCTCGTCGGGCGGGTGAAGACGATCACGGACGCCGTGGCCGGGCGCGACTGCTGCCACGACATCCTTATCCGCCGGCAGGGCGACCGGTTCGCCGTTTCCCTCCACTGCGGCTTCGACCGGAACCTGCCCGTCATCGAGGCCCACCGGCTGTCCTCGCGGATCGAGGAGGCCTTGAAACGGGAGATCCCGGCCATCGAGCACGTCCTCGTCCACACCGAGCCCGAAGCCCCCAGGTGACCGGACACGACAAGACTCCGATGACGCCGGCCGTGCGGGTCCTCCGGCAGGCCGGCGTTCCGTTCACCGAACATCCCTACGCCTATGTCGAGCACGGCGGGACGGCGGTCTTCGCCGCCCAGGCCGGGGTCGACGAGCATGCCGTCGTCAAGACGCTGGTCATGGAGGACGATACGAAGAAGCCGTTCGTCGTCCTCATGCACGGCGACCGGGAGGTCTCGACGAAGGAGATGGCCCGCGTCCTCGGAGCCAAGGCCGTACATCCCTGTTCCCCGGAAACAGCTGAGCGGCACTCGGGCTACATGATCGGCGGGACCTCGCCCTTCGGCTTGCGCAAACCGATGGCCGTCTACGTCGAGGGAACGGTCCTGGAGCTGCCGCGGATCTACATCAACGGGGGCAAGCGCGGCTTCATCGTCGGCCTCGAACCCAAGGAGCTCGTGCGCGTCCTCCAGCCGACGCCCGTCCGCGTCGCGACCGCTTAAGCGAAGAGTTCGCCGGCGATGACGGTCACGGCCCGGCCGGCGATCTTGACGCGGGCGCCCTCGTGGCGCAGGTGGAGGACGCCGCCGCGGGCCGAGGCCTGGTAGGCCGTGAGAGACGTTTTCCCCAGCTTTTTCGCCCAATAGGGGACGAGCACCGTGTGGGACGATCCCGTCACGGGGTCCTCGTCGACGCCCACGGCGGGAGCGAAGAAGCGCGAGACGAAATCGTAGCGCTTATCGGAGGACCGGCTGGTGACGATGACGCCGCGGGCGGGAAGCGCGCGGAGCGTCGCGAAATCCGGGGCGATCGACCGGACCGTCTCCTCGTCCGCGGCCTCGAACAGGACGTCCTCGGCGCTCATGCCGATATGAACGGGCTTGATGCCCAGGGCCCCGACGACGGCGTCGGCCCAGGCCGGCGGCTCGGGCAGGGGAGGGCGGGCCGGGAAATCGAGCTCGATGAGGGCGCCGTCGCGGCGGGCCGTCAGCAGTCCGCTCAGGGTCTGGAAGCGCGCCTCGCGGTCCGGGGCGAGAACGCCCCTCTCCCACAGGATATGAGCCGTGGCCAGCGTCGCGTGACCGCAGAGCCTGACCTCGACCTTGGGCGTGAACCAGCGCAGGCGGAAGCCGTCGCCCTCCGCGACGGGGAAGGCCGTTTCCGCCAAGTTCATCTCCGCGGCGACGCTCTGCATCCAGGACGCCTCGGCGGCTCTTTCGAGAAGGCAGACGCCGGCGGGATTGCCCTTGAACGGAACTTCGGTGAAGGCGTCGACCTGATAGATCGGGATGCCCATGGGTCCTCTCCTCGAGCGCATCTTTCAACGGGCAGGATACCACAAAACGCTTTGCCCGTGGCCGGGAAAAGCCTTATGATGGGTGTCCTCCGGGCCGGGTCCCGGACTGGAGCTCCATGAGCGACGCCCCGAAGCCTTCCCCCTACGACGCGCCCGAGCTCTATGACCTCCTCTTCGATTCCCTCGACTTCGACGTCCCGTACTGGCTCGAGGTCGGCCGCGGCGCCGGCGGGCCGGTGCTCGAGATGGCCTGCGGCACGGGCCGGCTCCTCCTTCCCATCCGCAAGAGCGGCGTCGATATCGACGGCTTCGATTCGAGCCCGGCCATGATCGCCCGCCTGAAGGAACGGGCCCGGGCCGCCGGCCTCGAGGTCCGGGCCCAGGTCGCCGACATGCGGGACTTTGCGATGGGCCGGCGCTACGCCCGGATCTTCTGCGGGTTCAACGGCTTCGCCCATTGCGAGACGATCGAGGACCAGCTCGCGACCCTGCGCCGCGCGCTCGAACACCTGGAGCCGGGCGGGGCGCTGGTCGTCCACATGTCCTATCCGGGTCCGGCCTACTGGTCCGAGCAGGAAGGGAAGCCCGTCCTCGAGCACGAGGCGCCGCGGCCCGGCGGCGGCAAGCTCCAGCTGTGGGACACGCGGCGGAAGGACGTCGTCGGCCAGCGCCAGGACTCCGAGGTCGAGATCTGGGAGCTCGACGCCTCCGAGCGCCCGGTCGCGGCCCACAAGTTCTCAACCCATCAGCGCTGGGTCTACCGGTTCGAGCTCGAGCTCCTGCTCCGGGCGGCCGGGTTCGCCCGCACCGAGTTCCTCGGCGGCTTCGACGGCCGGCCCCTGCGCGCGCCCGACGACCAGATGATCGCTTGGAGCACCAAATGAACGTCCGACGCATCGTCCTTTCGCTCCTCTTGGCCGCGGCGCTCGTCCCCGCCGCATGTCAGCAGACCGGCCCCCCGTCGGGCGACGAGCCCGAAGTCTTCATGACGGTCGACGGGAACGCGGTCCTGCGCACGGTCAGCCCCGGGCTCATCTTCGGCGCCAATCTCGGGGCGTGGGTCTCGGACACGAAGCTCGGGACGACGACCCAGAACCTCCTCGAGGCCCTGCGGCCGTCCGTGGCCCGTTTCCCCGGCGGCAACATCTCCAACAACTTCTGCTGGGTCGAGCAGATGGTCAGCGACAACGACCACCTCGTCTGGCAGGATTGGAGCTGGGGCATCGACGTCGGCGAGTTCATCGCGTTCATCAAGTCGGTCGACTGCGTCCCCATGTTCTCCCTCAATCCGTTCGACCATGCGATCGACGGCGTGCCCCACAGCGCCGCGAACGAGGCCGAGGACCTGGCCCGCGTCTTCGTGGACGAGGGATTCGCCGGGGCCTATTACGAGGTCGGGAACGAGAACGACGGGTCCTGGAACCCCATGCTTACCATCGAAGAATACGCCGACCGGTTCGTCCTCTTGGCGCGGGCGGTCAAGACGATCGACCCGTCGGCCCAGTTCATGGGCCCCGTCGGCTCGGGGACCTCGAGCTGGATCGACGGCTTCCTCGACCGGCTGGCGCTCCTCGGGGCCACGGGGCTCCTCGATTGGATCAGCTTTCACCGCTACGGCGGCTGGATCTCGAACAGCAACGCCAACGGGATCGGCCTCGACGATCCCCAGCAGTTCGGGCTCGACCTCGCGGCGATCCGGGCCTCTCTCGACGGCCGCGGGTTGGGCCGGGTCAAGATCGCGGTGACGGAGATCAACGCGGCGATCTGGGACACCGGCTGCACCCGGGACCAGTTCACGATCAAGCAGGGCCTGTGGCTGGCCGACGCCCTCGGCGTCTCTCTCCTCAAGGCTGACGCGGTCAACGTCTGGATCCATCTCCACCCGGGCGCGGATCCCCACGCCCTCATCGACAGCGAGGCGAGCCCGCCCGCAGCCACGAAGAACTATTGGCCGGTCGCCCTGCCCGCGCAGACCCTCTCGTCTGCCGATCCTGCGGCCCCGGTCGAGGTCCTGGCGGTCGCCCGCGACGTCGGGGATCAGGTGATGACCGCCTACGCGGTGAGGAAGACCGATGGCGCGCTGGGCGTCCTGCTCCTCAACAAGAGCGACCGGTCCTATGACGTCGCCGTCAACCTTCCGGCCTATCCCCAGGCCGTCACGGCCCGGCGGATCGGGCCGCAGGAATACGACGCGGGCACGGGCCCGGCTGCGGCGAACGTGCGGATCGACGCGAGACGGGCCAGGATCTCCGTGCCGGCGAAGTCCATCGTCGGCCTCGACGTCCGCTGAGCTCGATCGGCCTGTAAGGACCGCTCACTTAGCCGGCGCTTCGGCCTTCTTCTCCTCCGGCTTCTTGTAGAGCGGCGTGACGTCGCGCTTGCCGCGCTCGAGATACGGGACGCCCTTCTCCATCCACTCCGGCTTGGCCTCGCCGAGCAGGAAGTGGTCGAAGAACTCGTCCTGATGGACCGTCCAGTGCTTCTGGTTCTCCCGCTCGCGGAGGCCGTGCTTCTCCGTGTTGTAGTTGAACATGTAGGCTTCCTTGCCCAGCCGGCGAAGGGCCGAGAAGAACTCGATCCCCTGGTACCAGGGCACGGCGTCGTCCTCGTCGTTGTGGATCGAGAGATACGGCGTCTTGACCCGCTCGACCCAGAAGATGGGCGAGTTCTCCAGGAACTGGAGGGCCCGCGACCAGAGCGGGGCGCCGATCCGGCTCTGCGTCTTCTCGTATTGGAAGGCCCGGGACATGCCCGTGCCCCAGCGGATGCCGCCGTAGGCGCTGGTCATGTTGACGACCGAGGCCCCGGCTTGGACGGCCGCGAACATGTCGGTCTGCGTGACGAGATAGGAGATCTGGTAGCCGCCCCAGCTATGGCCTTGGATGCCGACCCGCTTCGGATCGATGAAGCCCATGTCGAGGACCTTGTTGACGGCCGGGATGACGCACTTGAGGGCGCTCGGACCGGGGTAGCCGACCTCGTAGACGATATCCGGGCTGAGCAGGATGTAGCCGTTGCTGACGTAGCGGGTGAAGTTGATGCTCGTCCCGGGCGACGGCGCGACATAGCGGTGGAGGCCCAGGGCCTGGGTCTCGTAGATGTAGACCATGAGCGGGTATTTCTTCGAGGGGTCGAAGTCCTCGGGCTTGACCAGGACGGCCGGGAGGACCTTGCCGTCGGCGTTGGTGTACTCGATGAGCTCGGCCTTGCCCCAGTTGTACTCGGCCTGCTGGGGGTTGGCTTGGCTGACCTTCCGGGCGGCGGCGAAATCGGCGCCGCTCACCCAGAGGTCGGGGAACTCGTCGAAACGCTGCTGGGTGTGGACGTAGACGTCGGCGTTCTTGGCCTTCAGGAGGCCGCTGAGCTGCTTGTCCAGCACGACGACCTTGGCCGGGTCGGCCGCCGGCGCCGAGAGGTCGACGCGGTAGGCGCCCGTGGCCCGGGTCTTGTCGTTGGCGGTCTGGAGGACGAGCGGGCCGCCCGCCGGGACGGTCGTCTTCTCCGGATCGAGACGGACGTAACGGAAGACAAGTTTGTCGCGGCGGCCCATCCCGTTCGTGACCATCCGGCTCTTCGCGCCGTCGGGGGCGATCTCCCAGATGTCGTAACGGTCGTAGATGAGGAGCGCCTTGTCCCCGTCGGTCCAGCCGGCCACGCCGTAAGGGGACGGATCGCTCGGCGAGTCGTTCTCCTCGTCGGCGAAGCCGACATCGATCTTCGCGGTCAGGTTGAACGTCCTGCCGTCGGCGATCCGGTACGTGTACCAGTCGTCGTCGGCGCTGATATAATAAAAGAGCCAGGCGCCGCCGGGGGAGAGGCGGGCCCGGCCGGCGCTCTTTTCGAGGGCCTTCTTCTTGGAGCCGTCGCCGACGTTGACGATGTAGACGTCCTCGTAGCCCTGGTCCCAGGAAACGAGCTGACGATACGCGAGATCGGAGGAGCCGAGGGCGGCCTTGGCGTCCTCGGAGAGCGTGATCGCCGGGACCTCGGCCGTCGCCAGCTGAACGAACTTCTTCTCCTTCGGCCCGAGGTGCATGACGCACATCAGGGTCCGCTTCTTGTCCTCCTCGGCCTGGGACTTCTGCATGGGCTGGAGGTAGGGGTCCTTCCAGTTCCAGATGTCGACCTTGACCGGCTCGGGCGCGTCCTTGGGCTCGGCCTTGGGCGTCTCGGCGATGCCGAAGAAGAGCCGTCCTCCGTCCTTTGAGAACTGGGGCCGCCCGTTCTCGCTGACGGACATGCCCGCCGGGAATCCCTTGGCCGCGGCCGGAACGAGCTCGACGGCCGCCGGGGCGGGCGTCGTCCAGTGGTAGAGCTTGCTTGCCGACTTCTCGGCCTTATAGTCGTCGCGATCGCTGGTGAAGGCGAGCTGGCCGCCTTTTTCGTCGAAGGTCAGGTTCTTGTAGTTGCCGAGGCCTTTGAGCAGGGCCACGGTCCTCCCCGATGCCGCCTCGAAGGCGAAGGCGCCGTCGTTCTCGGGCGTCTTGGAGGAGATGCCGTAAGCGAGCCACGTTCCCGGCTTGTTCCAGACGTAATCGACGACCTCGGCGACCTTCGTCTCTTTGGCCGAGGCGAGCTCGCGGACGACGAGGTCCGTCCCGGGCTCCTTTTTCTTCTCCTCTTTCTTGGGCTCTTCGGCCTTCTCTTCTCCCTTTTTGGCCTCCGGCTTGATCTCGGGCTTGGCTTCGGGCTCCTTCTTGGCCTCTTCCTTCTTCGCCTCGTCCTTCTTCTCGTCCGGCTTCTTCAGCGGCGGTTCGAGGAGGTAGGCGACGAAAGCTCCGGATTCCTCGGGGACTTTGAAGCTCTTGACCCGCTCGACCGTCGTCACCTGCCCCGTGGCCAGGTCCATGATGCCCAGGGCGCTCTTGGGCTGCTCCTCGGGCTTCTTCTTGTCCTTCTTGGCCTTGTCCACCTCGGCCTTGACCGGGGCGATCGTGAAGACGACGAACTTGCCGTCGACCGTGATGACGGGCCGGCCGCCGCGGGCGGCGCGGAACTCCTTGTTCGTGTTGAGGTTCAGGACGACGAGCTCGCCGTCCCCGTCCTGGGGCGTGAGGGCGTAGGCGAGCCACTGCCCGTCGCGCGAGAGCTGGGTCCCCTGGATGGAACGCCAGCCGTCGTACGCGTCGTAGCTGATCGTCTTTTTCGTCCCCGCGGCCGCGCCGCTCCCGGCTGCGAGCGGCAGGACGAGGGCGATGACGACGAGGATCCGAACGAACGCGAGTCCGGTTTTTTTGGTCATGGGGCCTCCTCGGATGGGTGGGACTGTCCCCGCAGGGGACGGTCCTTCTGGTCTCGCTGGGGTGGGCGAAACATGAGAGGGGAATATATCAACGCCGTCCCCGGCCGTCAATCCGGCTTCAGCGGAGGAAGACGAGCAGGGCGTCCCCGACCGCGCGCTCGCCGGTGAGGTCGGACGGGCTGTTTGCGACCTTGCCCCGAACGACCATCGTCGTCGAGCCGCCGCCATCCATGTTGACGGCCTCGACGGCCCCGAGCTCGAGGAGGAGGGAGGCGAGCTCGGCGATGGTCATGCCGACGCTCA
>Ga0154759_1090_pt2 | contig 11481 bp, 11 predicted proteins | sample Rifle2008BG16ft_FD_105767 | JGI IMG/M metagenome (GOLD analysis project Ga0154759, IMG submission 105767) | Candidatus Aminicenantes bacterium RBG_16_66_30 | reverse complement strand
CCGTTCTTGTATTTTCCCTTATAAAAGAAACGGGACACGTACCGAGGCAGTACATGTCCCGGAATTCCCGCAAAGCGGACTCATCTGCGTTTCCGGCCGAAAGGGACAGTCCCCTGCGGGGACAGTCCCTGGCCGTCCGCTCAGGCCTTGACGACGTTCTTCCGGCGCCTCTTCACGGCGTTCCGCGTGTCGACGACGAGCCGCGCGTTCCTGACGATCATGTCGTAGTCGTAGGCCGTGTGGTCCGTCGAGATGACGACGGCGTCGCTCTTCCGCAGCAGGGCCTTCGTCAGCGGGACGGACTTGAGCTCGAGGCCGGGATACTCGCGGTGCCCAACGACGCGGGGGACGTACGGGTCGTTGTAGGAGACCTTGGCCCCCTTCTCCCGGAGGAGCGTGATGATCTTCAGGGACGGCGACTCGCGCGAGTCGTCGATGTCCTTCTTGTAGGCCAGCCCGAGGACGAGGACCTTGGCGCCTTTGATCGACCTCCCCCGCGCGTTCAGGGCGTCGATCGTCTTCTGGCGGACGTAATAGGGCATGAAGGTGTTGATCTCGCCGGCGAGCTCGATGAACTTCGTCTGGTAGTCGACCTCCTTGGCCTTCCAGGTCAGATAGAAGGGGTCGATCGGGATGCAGTGCCCGCCGAGCCCGGGCCCGGGATAAAAGGGCATGAAGCCGAACGGCTTGGACGAGGCCGCGCGGATGACCTCCCAGACGTCGATGTCCATGCGCTCGAAGATCATCTTGAGCTCGTTGACGAGGGCGATGTTGACCGAGCGGAAGATGTTCTCGAGGAGCTTGGTCGATTCGGCCGCGCGCGTCGAGGAGACCGGGACGGTCTTGACGATGATCTGATCGTAGAGGGCCTTGGCCACGCGCAGGCAGTCAGGCGTCAGGCCGCCCACGACCTTGGGCGTCGTCGCCGTCGAGAAATGCTTATTGCCCGGATCCTCGCGCTCGGGCGAGAAGGCCAGGAAGAAGTCCTTGCCGGCCTTGAGGCCGCCGGCCTCGAGGATGGGCCGCATCTCCTCGTCGGTCGTCCCCGGGTAGGTCGTGCTCTCGAGGACGACGAGCTGGCCCTTGCGGACGTTCTCGGCGACGCTGATCGTCGAGTTGATGACATAGGACAGGTCGGGGGCGCCGTGGCCGTCGAGCGGCGTCGGCACGCAGATGAGGATCGCGTCGACGTCCCGGAGGCCGCGGAAATCGGCCGTGGCCTTGAACATCTTCCGCCCCAGGAAGTCCTTGAGCTCGGCCGCCGAGATGTGGCGGATATAGCTCTTGCCCCGGTTGAGCATATCGACCTTCTTGGCGTCGATATCGAAGCCGGTCACGCGGAATCCCTTCTGGAGGAACGTCTTGACCAGGGGAAGCCCGACGTAGCCCAGGCCGATGACCCCGACCCGGGCCTTTTTCGTCTCGATCTTCTTCAGCAGCTTGGTCGCTTCGGCGTTCATGCGGTCAACTCCTTTTCTTGTACCATTCGACGGTCGCCCGGAGACCGTCCATGAAGGACAGGCAGGGCGCGAACCCGGTCAGGCGCCGGGCCTTGGTGATATCGGCGGTCGATTGGAGGATATCGCCGGGACGCGGCGGGGCGTAGCGGGCCGCGACCCTCGCGCCGAGGACCTCGTTGACGGCGGCGAGCAGGCCGTTGACGGTCGTCCCGACCCCGCAGGCGACGTTGAAGGCCTCGCCGGCCGCGGCCGCGGAAGCGGCGGCCAGGAGGTTGGCCCGGACGACGTCCTCGACGTGGATGAAATCCCGGGACTGCTCGCCGTCCCCGAAGATCGTCGGGCGCTCGCCCCGGAGGACCTTGGTGACGAAGAGCGGGATGACGGCGGAATATTCGGAGTAAGGATCCTGGCGGGGCCCGAAGACGTTGAAGTAGCGCAGGGAGACCGTCCTCATGCCGTGCAGGATATGGAAGGCCTGGGCATACTTCTCGTCGAAGAGCTTCGTCGCGCCGTAGGGCGAGACCGGCCGGCCCTCCCGGCCCTCGACCTTGGGCATCGTCAAGTCGTCGCCGTAAACGGCCGACGACGAGGCCAGGACGAAGCTCTTGGCCCCGGCGGCCTTGGCGGCGACGAGCAGGTTGAGCGTCCCGGTGACGTTGACGGCGTTGGCCAGGAGGGGATCCTCGACCGAGCGGGCGACCGAGGCCAGGGCGGCCTCGTGGAAAACGGCCACGACGCCGTCGACGGCCCGGCGGCACGTCTCGAGGTCGCGGATATCGCCTTCGATGAGCTCGAACCTCCCGGCGATCCCGGCCAGGTTCTCCATCTTCCCGGTCGAGAGGTTGTCGAGGACGCGGACCTCGTCGCCCCGCTTGGCCAGCGTCTCGGCGATGTGCGAGCCGATGAAGCCCGCGCCGCCCGTGACTAGAAAACGCGCCATATCGGTTATTCCTAAGCCGTTGATTATACTGCTTAAATTTAGTCGGTCAAACCAAAAAAAGAGGACGTTTCAAGAAAAGGGGAAGTCGGGGACACGTACCGGGTACATGTCCCCATCAGAGCAGCCCGAGCTCGCTCAGGCGGCGGAGGACCTTCTCGACGCTTTCGTCGACCGTTTCCTTGTCCGTCTCGAGGACGATCTCGGCGGCGAGGGGCTCCTCGTAGGGGTCGGAGACGCCGGTGAACTCCTTGATATCGCCGCGGATGGCCTTCTGGTACATGCCCTTGACGTCGCGCTGCATGCAGACCTCGACCGGGCATTTCGCGTAAACCTCGACGAAATGGGTCGTCTCCTTCCGGGCCCGGTCGCGCATCTCCCGGTAGGGCGAGATGAACGAGGTCAGCACGGCGACCCCGTTGCGCGAGAGGAGCTTGGCCACGAAGGTGACCCGGCGGATGTTCTCGTCCCGGTCCTTCTTCGAAAAGCCCAGGTCCCGGGTCAGGTCCTGGCGGACGACGTCCCCGTCGAGCCGCTCGACTCGGTGACCCTTCTCCTTGAGGATCTCGGCGACCCTGTCGCCGACGGCCGACTTCCCGGAGCACGGCAGTCCCGTGAACCACAGCGTGAAGCCATCATGATCTTCGCACATTCTCTTTTATCCTTTATCCTTTAGTCGCGGGCCGGAGGACCCGGCCTTTCATCTCCCGGGGGACATCGAGGCCCATGAGGTCGAGGACCGTCGGGGCGACGTCGAGGATGTCGGCGTCGCGCCTCCCCGTCCGGCCGCCCTTCGGGTCGGCCAGAATATAGATCCCCTGCTGGGCGTGGACGGCGTCGTCGGGGCCGGTGTCGTTCTCGGGCAGGAACATCGTCCCGTGGCCGAGCGTCCCCGCCGACCGCCAGTAGAGGTCGTCGAAATAGACCATGAGGTCGGGGTACTCGCCCTCGAGCACCTCATAGAACTCCTGCGGCTTGATGACCTTGGTCGCCCACGTCTCCCCCGCCGGACCGCGGACGGCCTCGAGATCGGCCAGAAGCTCGTCCCGGACCTTCTCGTAGTCTTCCGGGGGGATCGCGCCCTTGGGCTCCCGGCCCTCGACGTTGAGAAAGACGCGGGCGTAGTAGCCGCCCCAGGCCCAGGCTCGGGTCTTTTCCCAGTCGATGGCCAGGTCGTCGATACTCGTCGGCTTCGACGGCCGTTCCTTGACGGCCAGCCAGCCCTTGTCGATGAGCCACTCGTTGACGCAGAAGGCCCCCTTCATCCTCTTCGCCCCGTGGTCGGAGACGACCAGGACGGCGGTCCCCTCCCCCGCCTTGGCCATGAGCCGGCCGATCCTCTCGTCGAGGAACTTGTAGTAGGCGATGATGGCGCCCTCGAGCGGGTTGCCCGGCTCGTGGAGGTGGTGGTCCTTGTCCATGTACTTCCAGAACGCGTGGTGGACGCGGTCGACGCCGATCTCGACGAACATGAACAGGTTCCATGGCTTGGCCGTCATGAGCCAGTCCATGACCTCGAACCGCTTCTCGGTCATGGCGTAGATCTCGCGGAGGATCTGGGCCCGGTCCTCGGTCCGGAAGACGACGTCGAAGATGTACGGCCCGAAGCGCTCTTCGATCTCCGCCATGAGCCCCGGCGGGTAGGTCGTCTCCTTCCCCGGCCCCGGCGGCGTGATGAAGCAGGAGATGAGGTTGCCGGCCACGGCGTAAGGCGGATAGCTCGGCGGGATGCTGACGAGCGTACTCGCCCCGCCCGCCTCGCCGACGTAGTCCCAGAGCTTCTTCGCCCGGACCGCCTTGGAATTGGCGATCCACATGCCGTCGTAGGAGTAGCCCTTGCGGTGGCGGAAGCCGTAAAGCCCCAGGCGTCCGGGGTCGAGCCCCGTGGCCATGACCATCCAGGCCGGGATGGTGATGGGCGGATCGGAGCTCCGGAGCTTGCCCCAGAGCCCCTTCTCCATGAGGCCCTTGAGGACCGGAAGCTCGTCGCGGCGGTCGAAGACGATCTCGGGCGGCGCGCAGTCGAGCCCGACGACGAGGACCTTCCGGTCATTCATTGAATGGTTCCTTGAAGGCCATGATGACCCGGGCCACCTCGGGCCGCATGAGCTCGGCCGGCGGGCACTCGCCCTTGACCAGGAGGTCGCGGATCTTCGTGCCGCTGAACTGGATATGATCGGACGGCGGGTGGGGGCAGATCTTCTCGTTGACGACCGAGCCGCACTTCTTGCAGTGGGAGAAGGAGCGGAAGAACATGGGCACGATGCCCAGGTCGGGGAACTCGTCGAAGATGTCCTGGGCGGCGAAGGGCGGGTAGTAGGCGCCTACCCCGGCATGGTCGCGGCCGATGATGATGTGGGTACAGCCGAAGTTCTTCCTCAGGATGGCGTGGTGGATGGCCTCCCGGGGGCCGGCGTAGCGCATCTCCATCTGGAGGATGGCCATGGCCGTCCGGTCTTTCAGGTAGTACAGGCGGATGGCTTCCTCGTAGGAGGCCAGGATGACCTCGTCCTTGAAGTCGCCCTTCTTCTTCCGCCCGATCACGGGGTTGATGAACAGCCCGTCGGTGAAGGTCAGGGCGGCTTTCTGGACGTATTCGTGCCCGATGTGGGGGGTGTTGCGCGTCTGGAAGCCGACGACCGTCCGCCAGCCTTTGGCCTCGAATAGGACCCGGGTCTCCTTGGGCGAGAGCTTCCAGCGGTCGAAGGGGGTCGGCGTGATCTCGATGAGGTCGACCGAGCCTCCCAGGAGGACGTCCTTCATGGCCAGGACCTTGGCGACGCCGGGATGGGCCGGATCGCGGGTGCCGAAGACCTTCTCGGCCGTCTCGCCCTTGTCGAAGCCGTACTTCTCCCGGAGATGGAGGATGGCCAACGGGCGGCCGTCCTCGGCGGCGAGCAGGACCTCGGTCCCCGTCTTCAGGCCGTCCGCCGTCGCCTTGTCCACGTCGAGGACGATGGGGATCGTCCAGGCCAGGTCCGAGGCGAGCCGGCTCCCCTCGAGGACGGCCCGGAAATCCGCCGCGCCGAGGAATCCCTCGAGGGGGCTGTAGACGCCGGTGGCGATGTTCTCGATATCCGAGACGAGCTCGGCGTCGATGACGAGCCGGGGCAGGCTTGGGGCCTGGTCGAGGGCCCTGGCCTTGTCCTTCCCTTTGAGGACCCGGTCGACGAGCTTGCCGCCGTGGGGTTGGATCATGGGATTTCCTCCTTCTCGGGCTGAGGGGGATCGGGGGACCGGACGGCCGGCGGGGTCAGTCGATATATCCCAGAGCCTTCAGGCGCTCCTTGACCTTCTCTTCCTCGTCCTTGCTGAAGACCTCGGCCGCCGGCTCCGCCTTGGACAGGCTCTCCCTGAGGATCTTTGCGGCGTAGCTCGAGACGGAGCCGTATTCCGTCCCCTTGATGAACTCCTCGATCTTCTTGAAAAGCGAGGTCGGTATCGATACGCTCGTGAACTCTTTCTCCATGCCGGATTTATATACCAGACGGCCCCTTTTTTCAAGGGGGCCGGATGGGTGGCCGGACGGGGACATGTACCCTTGGTACGTGTCCCCATCCGGGTAGCGGTACGTGTCCCCTTCCGTGTAGCCGGGGGCGGGGAAAACGGGGACACGTACCAGGCGTACATGTCCCCTTTCATTGGCTTGACAAGGCCGGGCGCTACGTGGTTATATGGCCCTGCATGACTGGAATCGAAGACCCCTGGTCTCCCCTCCCCTGAGAATGGAAAAGATCCCCCAGCCCCTGATGAACGCCTCCACCCTGTCCGGCGTCCTGGACAAGAACCTCAAGAAGCTGGCCGACCGCTTGGGGGTCACCCTGGCCCTCCGGGGCGACCAGCTCCTGATCGACGGCGACGCCCAGCGCATCGCCTTTGCCAAGCACTACTTCGAGATGCTCCACGAGCTCCGGGAGAAGGGCCACGATCTCCGCGAGGAGGACCTGCTCATCGCCCTGGACATGCTCGAGCAAGGGACCTGCCCGTCCGTCGACGATTACGCCCCTGCCGAGCCCCTGAACCTGTCCCGCAAGTCCGTCTCCCCCAAGAGCCTCAACCAGCAAGCCTACATCCAGGCCATCAAGACCCACGACCTCGTCTTCGGCATCGGCCCGGCCGGCACGGGCAAGACCTACCTGGCCATGGCCATGGCCCTGGCCTTCCTCCAGAACAAGGCCGTCAACCGGATCATCCTGACCCGCCCGGCGGTCGAGGCCGGCGAAAAGCTCGGCTTCCTCCCCGGCGACCTCATCCAGAAGATCAACCCTTACTTGCGGCCGCTCTACGACGCCCTCTTCGACCTGTTCCAGTACGAGCAGGCCAACCGCCTGATCGAGCGCGGCGTCATCGAGATCGCCCCGCTGGCCTTCATGCGCGGCCGGACCCTGAACAGCGCTTTCATCATCCTCGACGAGGCCCAGAACACGACCCGGGAGCAGATGAAGATGATCCTGACCCGGGCCGGCTTCGACGCGAAGCTCGTCATCACGGCCGATATCACCCAGATCGACCTGCCCCAGCCCCGCAAGTCCGGCGTCATCCACGCCATGAAGATCCTCGCCCCGCTCCCCGAGATCTCCTTCGTCCACTTCAACGACAAGGACGTCGTCCGCCATCCCCTCGTCCAGAAGATCATCAAGGCCTACCAGAAGGCCGAGGCCAGGGACGACCGGTAATCCATGCCGACCTCCTTCTTCGACAAGATCAAGCTCTTCAAGGGAGCCGAGATCCAGCCCGGCCGCCCCCCCGCCGAGCCGGCCGAAGAGGAGAAGCGCCAGACGCTCGTCCGCAGACTCACCCAGGGACCCTGGCTCATCCTGGCCGTCACCGCCGCCGTCATCGCCCTCGTCCTGACGACCATGCCTTCGAGGGGCCTATCGGCGCTCGCCCCCGGCGCCGTCGCGCCGGCCGACGTCGTCGCCCCGTTCGATCTCATCATCGAGGACGCCGAGGCGACGGCGCGGAAGAAGGACGAGGCGGCCGCCGCGGTCCTCCCCGTCTACACCTATGATCCCAACGTCTTCGCCAACACCGAGGACAAGATCCGCGCCCTCTTCGCCGAGGGTCGGGCCTGGACCGCCCGGTTCCCCGAGAACCACCGGGCCGCGGAGCTGCGGGCCGCTATCCTCGACAAGCTCGGCATCGACCTCGAGCCCGCCGACGTCGTGAGCCTTATCCGGCTGAAGTTCCCGGCCGAGCTCGAAGAGGTCCTGGTCATCCTCGCGGCCAAGACCTTCAGCCACGGCATCATTCTCTCCAAGAACCTCTTCATCCACGGCGAGGCGGAACAGGGCCTGACCCTCCTCGACCTCCAGGGCGCCGAGCGGACGGTCCGCGTCGGCGACCTCCTCGACATCGGGGAGAGCGAGAAGCGCTTCGCCGCGGACCTCGAGGAGGTCGAGATCGCCGCCCGGAACAAGGCCCTGCTCACGAACCTCGGTCAGATCTTTCTGACCGCCAACCTCACCTACAACAAGATCGAGACGGAGCGGCGGAAGGCCTTCGCCAGGGGCACGATCGGCACGGTCACGTTCATGGTCAAGAAGGACCGGGTCATCGTCCGCAAGGGCGACGAGGTCTCCGCGGAAGCCCTGAAGATCCTGGACCAGTACGACCAGAGGATGCGGCGCCGCTCGACCTGGCTGCCGACCCTGGCAGGGAGCCTCTTCCTCTACCTCTTCCTGCTGACGACACTCTGGTTCTATCTCCGGTCGGCCTACAAGCCCCCTCAGGCCGACCGGCTCTTCGGGATGAACGCAGCGATCCTCTTGGGCAATCTCCTTCTCTACAAGGCCTTCCTCTTGCTGGCCGCGGCGATCGGCGCCTCGGTCACCGTCCCCTCGCTCGCCCGCGTCGAGACCTATCACTACGCTTTTCCGTTCCAGGCGGGAACCCTTATCCTCGCCTTCCTCGTCCCCGACCTGACGACGCTCCTCTTCATCATCCTCAACAGCCTGACGGCCGGCCTCCTGCTCGGCGGCGACTTCGTCCTGACGATCTTCTCGTTCGTCGGCGGCCTGGCCGCGATCTACGGGGTCAGGCTGTTCCGGCTGCGCTACCGGGCGGCCACCCTCCGGGCCGGGTTCCTCATCCTGCCCGTCGTCAACGCGTTCGTCATCCTGACCTTCAGCCTGATCGGACCGCGCGTCGGCTTCGACTTTTTCCCGGCGGAGGTCCTCATGGGCGTCCTCGGCGGGTGGGCCAGCGCCGTCCTGGCCTTCCTCACCCTGCCGCTCGTCGAATCGGCGTTCGGCTTCGTCACGCCAAGCAAGCTCCTCGAGCTGACGAACTCGGACTTGCCCATCTTCCGGCAGCTCTCCGAGGAGGCCCCGGGCTCCTACCACCACTCGTTCGTCGTCGCCACGCTGGCCGAGAAGGCGGCCGACGAGTTGGGCCTCAACACCCAGCTGGCCAAGGCCGGGGCCCTCTATCACGACATCGGCAAGACCAAGATGCCCGAGTACTACATCGAGAACCGGACCGGGGAGTTCGACCTCCACAAGGACCTGGCGCCCTCGATGAGCACGCTGGTCATCAAGAACCACGTCAAAGAGGGCGTCGAGCTCGCCCACAAGCTCAAGCTGCCGCGGCCCCTCCGGGAGATCATCGAGCAGCACCACGGCACCTCTCTCGTTCGTTTCTTCTACGCCAAGGCCAAGCAGACCTACGATCCCGAGGACCAGACCTTGGGCGAGGAGGTCTTCCGGTATCCCGGGCCTCCCCCGCAGTCGAAGGAAGCCGGGCTGGTCATGCTGGCCGACGCCATCGAGGCCGCCTCGCGGAGCCTCAAGTCCCCGACGAAGGACAACATCAAGCGGGTCATCACCGACATCATCAACGGGACCCTCCAGGACGGCCAGCTCGACGCCTGCGACTTCTCCCTGCGGGAGCTCCGCAGCGTCGCCGCCGCGTTCCTGACCGTCCTCTACGCCATCTACCATCCCCGCGTCGAATATCCCGGCTTCGGCTTCAACGGCCGCCCGGCCCCCAAGAACGGCGCCGGCAAAAAGGCCAGGAACAAGAAAAAGAACCATGATCACGATCCTCAACCGCCAAAGAAAGCACCCGGTCCGGATCCGAGCGTTTGAGCGTCTCCTCGGGGACCTCGCGCGGACCTACCGGCTGGCCGACCCCGAGGTCAGCCTTGCGTTCGTCGGCGAGCGGGCCATCCGGACCCTCAACCGCAAGTTCCTGAAGAAGGACAAGCCGACCGACGTCCTGAGCTTCCCCCTGGGCGAGAAGGGCCCGGACGGCAAGTACTATCTCGGCGATATCGTCGTCGCCGTGCCCGTGGCCGCCCGGCAGGCCCGCGATAAGGGCCACAGACTCGACCGCGAGCTCCGCCTGCTCGCCATCCACGGGTTCCTCCACCTCCTCGGCTACGACCATTTCGCCGGCATCGAGGAGGAGGAGAGGAAGGCCCACCGGCGCCACCTCGCATGATCATGGGAACCGTCGTCTGGACCGGCCTGGGCATGGCCTTTCTGGCCGCGTTCCTCCTCTCTATCTTCCATATTCTTCTCGGCTCCTATTCGAAGATCTCCCTGAGCCACGAGCTCGAGGCGCGGCCCAAGGCGGAGCGGAGCCGGATCCTGGCCGGCTTCGAGGAGACCCGCCTGGCCGTCGAGTTCCTGAGGATCCTCATCATCCTGGCCCTCGTCGTCTACGGCTTCTCCGTCCTCGCGGGCTCCGTCACAAGGCCCCTCTGGCTCTTCCTCGCCGCGGTGGGTGTCTACGCCGTCTTCCTCGACCTCGTGCCGCGGCTCCTCGTCCTCGCCGGCAAGCCGGCCCTCCTGAAGATGTTCCTGCCGGCCTTCTCCCTGGTCCGGGTCATCGCCTCTCCCCTGCTCGTCGTCTCCCGCAACCTCCTCGAGCGCGAGGAACAGCGGGAGGAGAAAGAGGAGGACCGCGAAGCCTCGAACGAGGAGATCGAGACGTTCATCGACGAGGCGACCGAGGAGGGCATCATCGAGAAGGGCGAGGACGAGCTCCTGCGGAGCGTCGTCGAGTTCGCCGACCGGATCGTCCGCGAGGTCATGACCCCCCGGGAAGCCATGGTCTGCATCCGCCGGGACGCCACCATCGACAATCTCAAGGACCTCATCATCCGGGACAAGTACTCGCGGATCCCGGTCTACAAGGACCGCCTCGACAACGTCGAAGGGATCGTCATGGCCAAGGACCTCCTCGAGTACTCCGACGAAAAACACAAGAGCCAGCCGATCGAGGCTTTGATCCGGCCCGTCGCCTTCGTCCCCGAGTCCATGCCCCTCGCCGATCTCCTGCGCGAGCTCCAGAAGGTCAAGCAGAAGATGGCCATCGTCGTCGACGAGCACGGCGGCGTCTCGGGGCTGGTGACCATGGAGGACGCCGTCGAAGAGATCGTCGGGGAGATCCAGGACGAATACGACACCGAAGAGGCCCAGATCACCGAGAACGGCCCCCTCGACTTCACCGTGTCGGGGGCGACGGAGGTCGAGGAGCTCGAGGAGCTCTTCGACGCCGAGCTCGCCGAAGACGATTTCGTCACCATCGGGGGCCTGGTCACCCGCAACCTGGGACGCCTGCCCCACAAGGGCGAGAGCCTGACCGTGGATGGCCTCCTCATCGAGATCCTCGACGTCGATCAGAAGAAGGTCAAGAAGCTCAGGATCCGCCGGCCCTGACGCGGGCGCGGCCACGAGGGAAACGATGCCGAAAGACGCAAAAGAGAAATCCGCCAAGGGAAAGGCGGCCAAGCCCGCTAAGCCGGCCGCGAAGAAGCGGGCCCCGGCGCGGAAGAAGGCGCCGAAGCCGGTCTTCAAGACGGGCTACGTGGCCCTCGTCGGGCGGCCCAACTCGGGGAAGTCGACCCTCCTCAACGCCCTCATCGGCCAGAAGGTGGCCATCGTCTCCGACAAGCCCCAGACGACCCGGATCAGCATCCTGGGCATCAAGACGACGGACAAGGGACAGATCGTCTTCGTCGACAATCCGGGCATCCATAAGCCCCTCCACACCCTGAACAAGAGGATGATGAACTTCGTCCATTCGGCGCTCGAGACGTCCGACGTCGTCTGCCTCCTCGTCGACGCGACGGAGAAG
>Ga0154759_1117_pt1 | contig 11498 bp, 8 predicted proteins | sample Rifle2008BG16ft_FD_105767 | JGI IMG/M metagenome (GOLD analysis project Ga0154759, IMG submission 105767) | Candidatus Aminicenantes bacterium RBG_16_66_30 | reverse complement strand
TCGTCAGGTCGGGATGGCGCCGGTTGACGAAGAGAAGCACGAGATGCGCCAGCTCCCGGGCCTGGTCGTGGCTGAAGCGGGGCTCCAGGGGGATATAGACGTGCAGGCCCGTGGCCCCGGACGTCTTGCAGAACGCGGGCAGGGCCAGCTCGTCGAGAAGATCCTTGGCGGCCAGGACGGCCTCGACGACGCTGGGGAAAGAGGTCTCCAGGGGATCGAAATCGAGGACGATATAGTCGGGGGAATCCAGGTGAGGGAGCGACGAGCTCCAGACGTTGATCTCGATGCAACCCAGATTGGCCTCATAGAGCAGGGTATCCCGGTTCTGGCAGACGAGATACCGGATGTCTTTGTCCCGGCTTTCGGAAGGGACCTCCACGGTCTTCACCCACGGGGGAGGGGCCTGGACCAAATTCTTCTGGAAGAAGCTCTCGCCCTCGATGCCGTCGGGATGCCGGTTCAGCGCTTGCGGCCGGTCCTTGAGGCAGGGGAGGATCCACTCCGCCATCCGCCCGTAATAATCGACCAGGTCGTACTTCGTGTATCCCTCGCCCGGCCAGAAGACCTTGTCGAGGTGGGTCAGCTCCGCCCGGGTCCGGAGCTTCGGCTTCTCCAGCGCCGCCCCCCTCGGCTCGGCCCTTTCCCGTTCGACCTCCCGGGCGCTCTTGTCCTCCCGAAGGCCCATGAAGACGGGATGCCGCATGAGTCCCTCGGAGGTCCATTCGGAGAACTTGACCTCGCAGATGAGGCGCGGCGCGACCCACGTCACCGGCATGTTGGTCCTCGGCTCCTCCGCGAAGGGGGACCGGGGTGTCACAAGCGGCGTGAGCTTGGCATGAATCTCCTTCAAGGTGTGCTCGGTGAAGCCCGTGCCGACGTGGCCGATGTATACGAGCTTGCCTTTCTTGTAGGCCCCCAGGATCAGGGCCCCGAAATATTTGCGGGAGGAGCGGGGGCGGGTGAAGCCGCAGACGACCGCTTCCTGCCCCTGTTGGGCCTTGATCTTGAGCCATTCCCGGGTCCGGGCGCCGGAGTGGTAAGGGCTGGCCAGATCCTTGGCCACGATGCCCTCGAGGCCGTTCGCTTCCGCGGCCCGGAAGAAGGCCCGACCCGTTCTTTCGATCGCTTCGCTCAGCCGCACGGTCTCGGAGACGGGGAGGAGCTTCTCCAGGATGGCCCGGCGGCGCCTGAGAGGCAGAGCCCGGAGGTCGTATCCCCCGGCATAGAGGACGTCGAAGACATAGTAGAGGATGCGGCCTTCCCCAGCGCGCATCGAGTTTTGCAGGTACTGAAAGTGCGGCCGGCCCTTCGCGTCCACGGCCACGATCTCGCCGTCGAACACGGCCTCGACGGGAAAGCCGCTGAGGGCAGCGGCGACCGTCGGGAACTTGGCGTTCTGCGCCTTGCCGTTGCGCGAGAGAAGCCGGACCTTGCCTCCCTTGATCGCGGCGAGCGAGCGGTAGCCGTCCCATTTCACCTCGAAGGCCCAACCCTCCCGGTCGAACGGCCCATCGACGAGCGTGGCCAGCATGGGCTCGATGTCGCCGGGGAAGGGGCCTTTGACCGCGCCCTCGAAATCCAGGTCCGCGAGGGAATGCGAGCGGGAAGTCCGGCTCGCGCGCGGCGCGCCGGCCGGTGCGGCGGGCGGGTCATCGTGCCTCTTCATCAGAAGCCATTGATTGTCCTTGGCATTGTCCCGGGGCTTCAGACGGACGAGGGTGAAGAGCCCGCGGAGCCTCTTCCCGTGGAGAAAGAAATCGAGATGGCCCTTTTTCAAGGCCGCGGCCATGAGCTTCTCCGTTTCCGGGAGATCCAAGCCTTCCTCGACCGCGAACGTGCCCTCGTCCCATATCTCGACCAGGCCGGCGCCATACTGCCCCTCCGGGATCCGGCCCGCGAAATCCTTATAGGCCAGGGGATGGTCCTCGACCTGGATGGCCAAGCGCTTGTCGCGGGGATCCATTGACGGGCCCTTGGGAACGGCCCAGCTTTTCAAGACCCCCGCATGCTCCAGCCGGAGATCGTAGTGAAGGTGCGACGCTTGGTGCTTCTGGACGACGAAATGACGCCCGGCTCCGGCCGGGCCCCGGGCGGGCTTAGGTTCTGGGGTCTGGCGGAACGTCCTCTTCCGACCGTAATCCTTCAGCCCCATGGCGTCCGGGTCCTAGTGCCTCGTCGCGGCCAGGCTCTCTTTGAGCTTGGCCATGATATCTTCGACCTCGGTCTCTCTCGGGGCCTCCTCCTCCCGGACATGGACCGTCTTGCCTTTGGCCTTGGCGGCGATGATCGCCCCCAGCCGCGCCGCATATGTGTCCTTGAAAGCCTCCGGCTTGAAGGCGCCCTGGAACTTCTTGATCAGCTCGAGGGCGAGTTCCCTCTGGTTCTTGGGCACGTCGATCTTCCCCGGGAGGTCGAGCTCAGCGGGGTCCCGGAGCGAGGCGGCGAAGCGAAGCAGGATGAGCACGATGACCTTGCCTTCGGCCTTGAGCATGACCAGATGCTCGCGGTCCCGGAGGACGAACGTTCCGATGCCGACCTTCTTCGACTGGGCCATGGCCTCGCGGAACAGGGCGTAGGCTTTGTGGGCCTTTTTTTGCGGCTCCAGATAGTACGGCTTCTCCAGATACTTGGGGTCGACGTCCTGCTCGTCGACGAAGACCTCTACGTCGATGGTCGATGTCCTCTTGACGTCGGCCTTCTCGAAATCCTCGTCGCTCAAGACGACGAAATCCCCGTCCCTGTATTCGTACCCTTTGACGATGTCCTTGAAGGGGACTTCCTCTCCCGTCGCCCGGCAGACCTTCTTGTACGAGATAGGGCAGAGGTCATCCTTGCGCAGGTAGTTCATCGCGTGGAGCTCGGGCTTCACCGCGGTATAGAGATTGACCGGCACGTTGACCAGGCCGAAGCTGATCATGCCCGTCCAGGTCGGGCGCCCTCCGGACGCTCCCTCGGCATCGGCCGTCGGAGCGCGCTTGGCGGCTTTGGTGTCTTTGGCCATGGACGGAGAATCCTTTCGGCCTCAGCGGGCGATCTTGTAGTTGAAATCCGACGTCCCCAGGGCGGACCAAATCTTCAGCCAGACCATGATCATCATCTCCAAACCGCGGGCCGCCGTCAAGTCGCCGAGGTCGAGGACGGTCTTCCAGCCGAATTCCTCCCGGAGGAAGCGGGCGACCCTTTCGCGGGCCTCGGGATCGTTCCCGGCGACGAAGACGTCATGGTCGCCGCCGGCCAGGCCGGCGGGATTGACCATGATGTGCGCCGTGACCGTGTTCAGCGACTTGACCACGCGGATTCCGGGATGGGCCCGCTGGATGCGCTCGGCAAGTGAATCCGTGTTGGCCACGAACAGCTCGATCGGGCCCTTTCCCCAGGGCCCCAGAGCGTTCGTAATGTCGATCAGGATCTTGTCCTTGAGATCGGAGGGCTTGACCTTGGCCAGGACCTCGATCGCGGCATGCCCGGCGACGGCGTTCATTATGATCTCGCCGTGCGCCGCCGCCTCGGCGAAGGTGCCGAGTCGGACTTTCTTGTTCTTGGAAAGCCACTCGTGGAAGCTCTGCGGCGCTTCCTCGGTGGCCTTTTCCTCCATCTTCCGGCTGACGTTGCGTGTTCCGAGCATGACGTCGTTGCCCCGCCGGATTAAAGCCGATCCCAGGGTCTTCCCGACGTCGCCGGTGCCCAGGATTCCAATTTTCAAGGTTTAGCTCCCTTCAATGACGTAATTACCCGAATTATAATTTAGCAAGATTCATGCCAGAGAGAGAGAGGATTTCCGCGTCATACCCGTCCCAGGTTAGCAAAGACCAAACTATCCTATAATGCATTTATTATCAGCAACATAAGAATGTTGTCGTCGTAAGTATAAGATAATAAATATAATAACAGCAACTGAAGGCAAGGCCAGCAGGTTCCTGCGACACATTGTATTTCGGGCTCCCCGGGCCCACTTGTTGGCGCGCGTCCGTATGGCAACCCGAATTTCGAATCCAAGAGGGGACAGGCCCCTTTCGAGCGAAGCTCAGGAGCCCAAGAGGGCGCAGCCTGCATTCATTCCAGGGATATGGGCGTCTCGGCAGTACGGGAAGCATCCTCGTTTGTTAAGCTAGATCGTTCGACAGGGTCGCGAAGAATGCTGGCGCCGCTCAGAGTCAAAAATCATCGGTTCTCGGGGAAGGCCCGAAGCGCGCGCAAAGCACGAGGTGCGCGGCCAATCCCGCGGTTCTCAAGGCGCTAGATCAATTGGGAAGCGGAGATTTCCTCATTTGCCCAGGGATTGGGCGGTGCGGATTCCCACAGGGTGTGGGTATTGGCATCTCGTTGATAAGAAAATTGATAAGCCCGTCCCGGTTACTGAGTCGCATAAGGATTATTATGTCAACTAACATAGGGAGGCGAAACGGGGTTCTGGAGGGGTCGGGGCTGAACTCTTCCTGGCGCTAGCTCTTGAGGGCCGGCGGCTCGTCCTTCTTCCGGATGCGGTCGATGATATCCTGCAGGATCGCGATGATCTCCTGTTTCGTCACGGTCTGCTTCTTGAACTCGAGCCTCAGGCGGAACTTGTCGGTGTCGTCCGGGACGAAATTGTAGACGTAATACTTGAGCTTCTTCGTTTTTCCCTTGAGGTATTTCGCGAGATCCCGGGTGTCCTCGCGGGTCAGGCGCCGGTCGACGATGTCGCGGGTCAGCTTGATCATATCCTCTTCGGACTTGAGCTTGGCGATCTCGACGAGGGTCGAGCGGCTGAAGCCCCCGGCCTGCTTGATAAGGGCCCGGGCCTTCTGCGGGATGCCGGCGATCGAGAGGATCTCGGTGATGGTCGACCGGGCCTTGCCGATCTTTAACGAGATCTGCTCGTGGTTATAGCTGTGCATATCGGCCAGGGCCTGGAGCCCGTCGGCCTCTTCGAAGACATCGAGGTCCTTGCGCTGGAGGTTCTCGATGAGGGCGATCTCCATGGCCTCGTTGTCCTCGACGTCCATGTCTATGCAGGGCAGCTCCTTGAGGCCGATGCCCTTAGAGGCCATAAAGCGCCTTTCTCCCGCGATGATCTCGAAGCGGCTTCCCTTGGCCCGGACGAGGATCGGCTCCAGGATGCCCTTGCTCCGGATGGAGTCCATGAGCTCGTCGATATTGCCGAGCTCGCAACGGGCCTGATGGGGGTTCGGGTCGATCTTGTCGAGGGGGATCATGCGGATCCTTGGTCCGAGCGAGCGCGACGAGATCAGGTCGACAAAATGGCCGTCGTGCTTCATCGCTACCGATGGGGGCAAACCGGATCTTTTAGTTTTTGGCACGGCTCATAATCTCCTCGGCGACTTTCCGATACTGTTCCGCCCCGATCGAGCCCGGCGCGTAGGTGAAGATGGACTCTTTATAGGCCGGGCTCTCTTCGAGCTTGACGCTTTTCGAGATAAAGGTCTTGAAGAGCTTTACTCCGAAGACCTGGCGGATCCTCTTGACGACGTCGCGGGCCAGGTTGGTCCTCTTGTCGTAGAGCGTGATGAGGACGCCCATGACCTTGAGCTGGGGGTTGGCGATCCTCTTGACCTTCTCGATCGTTTCGAGGAGGTCGTCTGTCCCCTCGAGGCAGAGGTAGGACGATTGGATGGGTATGAGGATGAAATTGGCCGCGACCAGGGCGTTCAGGGTGATCAGGCCGAGTGTCGGCGGCGTGTCGATGAATACGTACTGGTACTTGCCGCGGATCTGCTCGAGGGCGTCCTTGAGCCTGAAATGGGCGTCGAACTCCCCGGAGAGCGATGGCTCGAGCTTGGCCATCGAGATCTTGGTGATGGCCGTGTCGAGGCCGGGGACGTTCGAGCGGACGATGATGTCCTCGACGCGCTCGTTCTTGTTCATAAGGACGTCGTAGAGGGATTTCTCGTATTTTTCCGGATTGGAGACCGTGGAGATGGTGCTGTGGGCCTGGGGATCCATGTCGACGAGCAGGACCTTCTTCCCCATCAGCGCGACGGCCGCGGCGACGTTGATCGATGTCGTCGTCTTGCCTACGCCGCCTTTCTGATTCGTGATGGCGATGATCAAGAGCCTCTCTCCCTATACAAATAGTGACCGGCCTAAGAGGCCTTTATAGTCCACGGTTAGATAAAAAGCAAGAGATGCGCAGATGTTTTTTTAACGAATTCTCTTTCCGTCCAGGAATGACTGGGGGCAATGTCGGCATGCCGACAATTCCCGTAAATCGTTAAATATTAATGCATTACAAAATTAATAGACCCCATTGTCCGGGAATACCAGGATCGTCCATATCAGATGCCAAAGGTCTGCGTTCACGGAGTGATCATATGGAAGCGGCTGGAGCCGTTGATGGAAGGACCTGATGCGCAACAAGAAACGACGTTTTATCCGATGAAGCGGAATTCACTTGGCATCCGAATACGGATGCGGCTCGGATCGATCAAATCGCGGCCACCTCTCCCCCGCTTCGCGTCGCGGGGTCCGCGAACGGCGAGAGAACGGACGCCGAGGAGGAGCGGCTCGGCAAAGCTGGATCTTCGTAGGCAAGGATTTTGTGAAAGGTCCAGAGAGCTTGATCACGTGTTCATAACTAATTGATAATAAATAAGATACGGACGTTCTTGTAACTATCAGAAAATAAAACAAATATGACCGGAAGAGGATTCGTGTTGGACCCGGGCGGCGTTTCGCATACAATGGGACCGAAGAAAGACCCATGGCCGCCGAAGAAAGCTCGCCAGGAACACGGTTCCTCAGGCGCCTCGGCCTCCTCGACACGGCTTTCCTGGTCATCGGGGCCGTGGTCGGCTCGGGGATCTTCATGACCCCGGGCCTCATCGCCTCCATCCTCCCCTCCCCCGGTCTCCTCCTCACGGTCTGGCTCGTCGGAGGCCTGATCACGCTCTGCGGCGCCCTGTCGTTCGCCGAGCTCGGGGCCATGTATCCCGAGGCCGGGGGTCAATACGTTTACATCCGCGAGGCCTACGGCCACGGCGCGGCCTTCCTCTTCGGCTGGGCCTTCTTCGGCTTCATCATGTGCGGCGGTCTGGCCGCCCTGGCCGTCGCCTTCGCCGAGTTCCTGGGGCATTTCGTGCCCGCCCTCTCGACGGCGAAGGTCCTCTTCCGGGCCGGGGGCCCCGGCGGCCTGTCCTATTCCCTGTCCGCCGGCCAGCTCGTGGCCGCCGCGGCCATCCTTCTCCTGACCCTCGTCAACTCCTTCGGCATCCGCTCGGGGGCGACGGTCCAGAACGTCCTGACGGTCATCCGCCTGGGCACGGTCGCCGCCCTCGTCGGGCTGGGCGTCCTCGTCGGCGCCAAGGCCGGCGCCTCGAACTTCCATCCCCTCTTCCCGCCCGGTCCGGCCTTCCCCGCCGTCCTCAAGCCCCTCGGGCTGGCCCTTGTCGCCGTGTTCTGGACCTACGACGGCTGGTATTCCGTCAACTGCACGGCCGAGGAGATCCGGGACCCGGGACGGACCATCCCTCGCGGCCTGACCATCGGCGTCTTGGCCGTCACCGGCATCTATGTCCTGGTCAACCTGGTCTATCTCCTGGCCCTGCCGTTGGCCGAGCTCCAGGGCGTCGTCCGGGTCGGCGAGCGGGCCGCCTCGGCCCTGTTCGGCGGCGGCGGGGCTGGCTTCTTCTCGGCCCTGGTCATGGTCTCGGTCTTCGGCTGCCTCAACGCCAATCTCCTCTTCGGCCCCCGCGTTTTCTATGCCATGGGCCGGGACGGCAGTTTCTTCCGGGCTATGGGCCGGCTGGGCCCGCGGACCCGCGTCCCCAATGCGGCTCTCTGGGGCCAGGCGGCCTGGTCGTCCGTCCTGTGCCTTTCGGGGACGTATGAATCGCTCTATGAATACATGGTCTTCGCCCTCCTCGTCTTCTTCGCGGCGACCGGCCTGGCCGTCCTCGTTCTGCGCCGCCGCGCGCCGCTGACCGCCCGCCCTTATCGGACCTGGGGCTATCCCCTGGTCCCTCTCGTCTTCGTCGTCATGTGCCTGGCCGTATTCCTGAGCATGATCGTCGCCGAGCCGCTGAAGTCGTTGGCGGGCCTGGCCCTCCTCCTAGCCGGGATTCCCGTCTACGCGATCTGGAACGCTCACAAGGGAAGTCGATCATGATGCGACTTCCCCACGAACCCGTTTTCGATTAAGATGATGGGACCGCCAGGCGGCGCGAGCGAGCGATGAGCGAAACGTCCTTCACCGTCGAGATCCTGCCCGACCGGATCAAGGTGCGGGCCAAGGCCGGGGAGAACCTCGCCGACATCCTCGCCCGGGCCGGGATCCCCCTCAGCCTCTACTGTCACGAGCGGGGCATCTGCGGCAAGTGCGCCGTCCGCATCCTCAGCGGCGCGCTCCCCTTTCCTGCCGCCCAAGAGGCCGCCCTGATCGAGGGCCGGGGGCTCGGGCCCGACCATCGGCTGGCCTGCCTCTACGAGGTCCGCGGGGACGTCGTCCTCGAGACGCTCCCGGGCTCCCGGCTCGAGAGGATCGCCGTCATCGAATCCGGCGCCTCCCCAATGGCCTTCATCGATCCGGCCGTCAGGAAGCTCCCGCTCGTTCTGGAAAAGCCCTCGCTGTACTCCCCGACGGCCATCGCCGACTCGCTTCGGGCGGCCTTGCGATCGCCGCGACTTATCCTGCCGCTCGGCGCCTTGTCCAAGCTCGGGGGATCGCCGGCCCTGGCTCCGGCCCGTCCGATAATCGCCGTCCTCTACGACGATGTCGAGGTCCTCGACATCGAATCCGAGGAAGGCGGAGGAGAGATCTTTGGGCTGGCCGTCGATCTGGGCACGAGCACGGTCGCCGCCGAGCTCGTCGACTTGCGCACGGGCAAGGTCGTCGACCGGACCGCGGCCGTGAACGCCCAGAACGCCTACGGGGCCGACGTCGTCTCCCGGATCACCTTCGCCTTCGAGAATCCCGACAACCTCAGGCGCTTGAAGCACGCCGCCGTCCAGCTCATCAACGACATGGCCGGAACGATGTCCCGGAGGAGCGGCGTCGCCCGTCACCGGATCTACGACGCCGTCGTCGCCGGCAACACGGCCATGAACCACATCCTCTGCGGCGTCGCCGTCGATTCGCTGGCCCTGGCCCCCTTCCACGCCGTGTTCTCGGCCCTCCCCGCTCTCCCGGCCTCCGAGATCGGGCTGGCCCTCCACCCGCAGGCCCGGGTCTACTGCGCCCCGAACATCAAGAGCTTCGTCGGAGGCGACATCACGGCCGGGCTCGTCGCCTCGGAGTTTACGGCCCAGCCGGGGACGTCGCTCTACATCGATCTCGGGACCAACGGCGAGATCGTCCTCAAGAAGGGCCGGGATTTCGTGACCACCTCGACGGCCGCCGGTCCGGCCTTCGAAGGCATGAACATCAGCTGCGGCATGCTGGCGATCGCGGGGGCCATCCACCGGGCCGGGTGGGACAACGGCTTCAAGTTCGGCACGATCGACGACCTCCCCCCGCAGGGCGTCTGCGGAACGGGGCTCGTCGACATCCTGGCCACGGCCGTCGCCCGCGGCCTGCTCGGCCGGGACGGCCGGATCGTCGGCCCGGAGAAGCGGCTCCGCCTGACCGACCGGCTGGCTCTGACCCAGCAGGACGTCCGGGACGTCCAGCTGGCCGTGGCCGCGGTCCGGAGCGGCGTCCGGCTCCTTCTCCGCGAGTTCCGGATCTCCGTTGCCGACCTCGACCGCGTCGTCGTCGCCGGGGCCTTCGGCAGCTCGCTCGACATCGCCAACGCCGTGTCGCTGGGCCTCCTGCCGAACCTCCCGGAAGGGAAGACCGTCTTCATCGGCAACGCTTCCCTGGCCGGGGCCCGGCTCATGCTCCTCGCCCGCCCGGCCCGGGCCGCCGCCGAGGACCTGGCGGCGAGGATCTCCCATATCTCGCTGGCCACCCGCCCCGACTTTCAGGACGAATTCATCCGAGGCCTCGAATTCGCCCCCTATCCGGAGGAACAGCCATGACCATACCTCTCCTCGACCTGGCCAAGACGCGGACCGTCCTTTTCGACGGAGCGTTGGGGACGGAGCTCATGGCCCGGGGCCTCCCGATCGGGATGGCCCCGGAGATATGGAATGTCGAGAGGCCCCAGCTTGTCCGGGAGGTCCATGCCGCGTACTTCTCCGCCGGCGCCGACGTCGCTTCGACGAACAGCTTCGGCGGGAACCCGCTGAGGCTCGCCGCCCACGGCCTGGAGGGTCAGGCCTATGAGCTGAACCACGCCGCGGCCCGTCTGGCCCGCGAGGCCGCCCCGGCCGGCCGGTATGTCGCCGGGAGCATCGGACCCACGGGCAAGTTCCTCAAGCCCCAGGGCCCGTGCACGGAGCAGGATCTGGAGGCCGCTTTCGCCGACCAGGTCCGCGGCCTGGCCGCCGGAGGCGTCGACGTCCTCATCGTCGAGACCCAGTACGATCTTCGCGAGGCCCTCGCGGCGGTCCGGGGCGCGCGGAGCGTCTCGACGCTCCCGATCTTCGTCACGATGACCTTCAACGCCCGTCCCCGGGGGTACTTCACGCTCATGGGCGACACGGTCGCCCGGTCGGCGGCCGAGCTCGAGAGCGCCGGGGCCGCGGCCTTCGGGGCCAACTGCACGCTCGCGAGCGACCAGATGGCCGCCTGCATCCGGGCCTGCCGCGAGGCGACCCGCCTTCCCCTCATCGCCCAGGCCAACGCCGGACAGCCGGTCGTCGGCGACGAAGGGCGGATCGCCTATACCCAGACGCTCGAGGATTACGTCCGGTTCGTCCCCGATATCGTCCGGGCCGGCGCCGGGTTCGTCGGCGGATGCTGCGGGACGGATCCATCCTTCATCCGGGCCATGGCCCGCATCGTCCGAGAGGAGACGTCATGACCAAGAACGAGCTTTTTCCCAAGATGAGCGAGGCGATCGTCGCCGGGGACCGGGCCGCGGCCACCACCCTGGCCGAGGACGCCGTGCGCGGAGATCTGGACCTCCTCGAGGTCATCGAGCAGGGCTATGTCCCCGGCATCCAGAAGGTCGGCGACCTCTGGGAGGAGGGGGAGTATTTCCTGCCCGAGCTCATCAGCAGCGCCGAGGCCATGAAAGCCGCGATGGCCGTCCTCGATCCCGAGCTGAAGCGGCGGAGCCTCTCGTCCCACATGGGGGGCCGGGTGGTCATCGGCACGGTCGAGGGCGACATCCACGACATCGGCAAGAACTTGGTTGCTTCGATGCTCCAGGCGGGCGGCTTCGAGGTCTACGACCTGGGAGCGGACGTCAAGCTGGAGCGGTTCATCGAGAAGGCCGAAGAGGTCGGGGCCGGGATGATCTGCCTCTCGGCCCTGCTGACGACGACGATGACGAACCAGAGACGCCTCTTGGGTCTTCTGAAAGACCGGGGCCTGCGCGACAAGTACAAGGTCCTCGTCGGTGGGGCGCCGGCCAGCCGGAAGTGGGCCGAGGAGATCGGGGCGGACGGATACGCCGAGAACGCGGTCGCGGCCGTCAAGCTGGCCAAGACCCTGTCCGGGCGGACCTGACGGGCCC
>Ga0154759_1031_pt1 | contig 11625 bp, 12 predicted proteins | sample Rifle2008BG16ft_FD_105767 | JGI IMG/M metagenome (GOLD analysis project Ga0154759, IMG submission 105767) | Candidatus Aminicenantes bacterium RBG_16_66_30 | reverse complement strand
TTGCCCTTGGTCCCGGTGACGCCGACGACCTTCATCCCGTCGGAGGGATGGCCGTAGAAGTTGGCAGCGGCTAGGGCCAGCGCTTCGCGGGCGTCGGCGACCTGGACCCAAGCGAGGCCGCTTGCCGGCGGCTTGGGCCAAGCCGACAGGACGGCCGCGGCTCCGCTCGCTTCGGCCTCGGCGACGAAATCCATGCCGTTCTGGGCCGCGCCGCGCAGGGCGGCGAAGAGGAAGCCGGATCTCACGGACTTGGAGTTATAAGCGATCCCGGCGATCTCCTCCGTCCCCGGATCGCCGCCGGCAAGAATGGGGATGCCCCGGAGGACGTCCATGAGCTTCATGGCGTCCTCCCCGAGGCCATCCCCGCGGTCAGGACGGTGGAGGGGAGGGCACGCTCCGGCGGGACGCGCAGGTAGCGGAGGACCTGCTTGGCGATGTCGCGGAAAACCGGGGCGCAGGCCTGACCGCCGTAGTAGAACTCCTTGGGCTGGTCCAGGACGACGATCATGGTGAGGCGGGGGTTCTCGACCGGCGTGAAGCCGACGAACGAAGCCGTATAATTCCGCGTATAGGCCCCGACGGCGTTATCCCATTTTCTTGCCGTCCCCGTCTTGCCGGCGATGCGGTAGCCGTCGAGCCGGCCGCCGTTGGCTGTCCCCTCTTCGACGACGCCCTCGAAAACTCGCCGGACGAGCGCGGCCGCCGTCTTTTCGCTGATGACGCGGACGGGCTCTCCGGCGTCCGCCGAGCCGCCCCGGACGATCCGGGGCCGGGCGAGCAGGCCGCCGGTGGCATAGACGTTCATGGCCAGGAGCATCTGGAGCGGAGTGACCCGGACCTCATAGCCGATGGCGACATGAGGAAGCGAATTCTGTTTGTTCCAATCCGCGGCCGGCCAAACCCTGCCCGAAACCTCGCCCGGCAGGTCTATGCCCGTTTTCGTTCCGATGCCGAAGGCCTGGATCGTCTCGCAGAACTCAGGGATACTGACGCGTTGGGCGAATTGGACCGTTCCGACGTTGGAGGAATGGATGATCACCTGCGGGAAGCTGAGGATGCCCACCCTGTCATGGTCGGTGATGGTCGTCCCGCCGACCCGGATGAAACCGGCGCTGCAGTCGAAGACCTCGGAGAAGCCGACCCGGCCGCGTTCCAGGGCCGCGGCGGCGGTGATGATCTTGAAGATCGAGCCGGGCTCGTAGCTCGCGCCGATGGCCCGGTTCAGCTCGGCCCCGTCGGCGCCGGGGTAGCGGTTGACGTCGTAAGCGGGGTAGTTGGCCAACGCCAGGATATCGCCCGTCCAGGGGTCCATGATGACGATGACGCCCCAGGCCGCCTCGTGCTCGGCGATGGCCTTGGCCAGCTCTTTCTCGGCGAAGTATTGGATCGTCGCGTCGATCGTCAGGACGATGTCCCGGCCGGGGACGGGCGACTTGATGACGTGGTTCTCGTAGCCGCGCCCGCCGTTGACCTTGAAGCTGATCTGCCGGCCCTCGACGCCCTTGAGGAGGTCGTCGTAGCGGGCCTCGACCCCGTTCCGGCTGTTCTCGGCCCGGTTGATCCCGCCGAGGACGTGGGCGGCGAGCGGTCCGTGCGGATAGTGCCGCCGCGTCGCCGGCTCGGACCCGACGCCGGGAAACTTCAGGGCCATGACCCTGGCCGCGTCCTCTTCGGAATACTTGCTCTTGTTGACGTAGGAGAAGCCGGCCTTGGCCTGGAGACGGCCCAGGATCGTCGCCGTCTCCTTCTCTGTCAGGCCGAGCTCCTTCTGGAGGCGGCGGACCTTTCTCTGCGTCTCGGCCGGCGTCTCCTTGGCGACCGGGCGGATGAAGATGCGCGCGGCCGGGAGACTGCACGCCAGTATCTCGCCGTTGCGATCGAGGATGTTGCCTCGCCGGGGCTCCATGGTGATCAGGTCGCGGGTCTGATCGAGCACCGCCGCTTTGGCCCGGGCGTGGCCGAAGACCTGGACCTGAACGAGCCGGAGGGCGACGACGACGGCCCAGCCGGCGAGGACGAAGCTCAGGACGAGGGTCCGCCGGCGGATGTCGCTCTCGTAGAAGGTCCTCATCGTCGGCGCGCTACCGGGACGTGCCCGGCCTTTCGTAGACGACCGCGGCGTCCTCGGGATCGACGAGTCCGAGCTTTTCCCGGGCGATCCTCTCGACCCGGCCGGGATCGAGGAGGGAGGCCTTGCGCAGCTTGAGCGCCTCGATGTCCTTCTCGAGCTCGCGGATGCGGTCGTCGAGCTTGGCGATGTCGAGACCGAGCTTGACGGATTCGGTCTGATACCAGACGTAGAACGTGAGGACGGCGGCCGAGGCGGCGAAGAACGCCGCCCCGAGGGCGATGCCCTTCAAGTTCCACTTGCGGCGGACCATCAGATCCTCTCCGCTGCCCGCAGCTTGGCCGAGCGGGCCCGGGAGTTTGACTCCAGCTCCTCCTCCGCGGCCATGACCGGCTTCTTCGTCAGGATCGTGACCAGGGGAGCGCCCTCGCCGGGGCGGGCCAGGGCGAGGAAGGCGCGCTTGACGATGCGGTCCTCGAGCGAGTGGAAGGAGATGGCGACGAAGCGCGTCCCCGGTCGGGTCCGCCGGACGGTCGCGTCGATGAACTCGGGGAGCCCCTCGAGCTCCCGGTTGACCTCGATGCGGAGGGCCTGGAAGGCCTTGGCGGCCGGGTGGATCCGGCCCTTCTGCGGGCGCCACTGGTAGATCCGCTCGACGAGGACCCTCAGGTCGGAGGTCGTTTCGAGGCGGCCGAGCTTGCGCAGGTGGGCGATCTCCCGGGCCAGCCGCCGGGTCTGGCCGAGCTCGCCGTACCGGGCGAAGACCTCGGCCAGCTTCGGCTCGGCGTAAGTGTGGAGGATCTTCGCGGCCGTCGTCTTCATCCGCGTGTCCATGCGCATGTCGAGCGGCCCGTCGTGGGTGAAGCTGAAGCCGCGCTCCGGCGAGTCGAGCTGGAAGGACGATATCCCGAGGTCGATGAGGATGCCGCGCACCCGGTCATAGGGGATGTCGAGGTCGGCGAGCTCCCGGAAGTCGGCGTGGTAGAGGGTGACCCTCTTGGCGTAGGGGCGGAGCCTCGTCCGGGCGATCTCGAGGGACATGGCGTCGCGGTCGAGGCCGATGAGCCGGGCCCGGGGATTGCGCTCCAGGATGGCCAGGGCGTGCCCGGCCAGGCCGAGGGTGCCGTCGATATAAGTCCCGGCGCGTCCCGCGTCAATGAATTCGAGGACCTGCGTGGGGAGGACCGGGAGGTGTCCCTTCTCCGTCATTCCGGCTTTCCTCGAGGGATGAGGCGGGCGATGCTCTCGAAGTCCTCGTCCGAGAGCGGTTTCTCCTCGAGAGTTCCGTCGAGAACGTCCTTGTTCCAGACCTCCAGGTGGTTGGACAGGCCGACGACCTCGACCTCGTCCTGGAGCTTGGCCTTCTCCCGGAGGGGCTGACTGATGAGGACCCGTCCCTTGGAGTCGAGCTCGTGCCGCGAGCCGTTCCGGTTGACGCGGAGCATGAACTTCCGGACGTCGGGCCGGAGATGGACGGCGCCCTCGGCCGTGAGGTCGGTCATGGCCAGCCAAACCGATAGCGGATAGATCTTGATCGAGTCGTCGGAGAGGGACGTGACGAAGAGATCCTTGCCGTAGACCTGCTCGATCGCTTCGCGGAATTTTTCGGGGATCTTGATCCTGCCGCTGGCGTCGAGCCGAGCAGTATAGCTGCCGATCAAAACGTTGGCCATTATTGTTTGTCCCGATTCATCCCGTTTCGTCCCAAATATATGAGGAAAAATGCCCGTTGTCAAGGGAAAAAAGCCCAATGAACACGAAAAAAAAGGGCCCCAATGAGCGGGCCGGGATCAGTCGGGGAATACCAGCGGTTGCGGCGGGGGAGAGGGACGGCTCTAGGCCGGCTTTTCGGGCCCTTCGTCATCGTCGGGGGCGGGCTTCGCCGCGATGAGCTCGCGGGCCTTTTCGAGGTCCGTTTCTTGGACGAGGATCTTGAACTCGGCCAGCCCGTCGACCGTGAAGGGATAGACGAACGGCGCCGTCCGGCCGCGGACGATGGAGATGATGCCGTGGCTTTCGAGGAGGCTCTTGATCAAGTCCGCTTCGAACGGGCCGTAGACGCGTGCGGCTTCGGCGAGGCCGGCATCGTCCTTCGGGGCGCGGCGGTCGTTGTTCTCAGACATGGGATCAACCTCTTTCGGGCCATCGGCAGGATCGACCTTTCGCGGCCATTGTAATCGTTTTCCATCCGGAAAGCCAAGAGGGACTGTCCCCGGAGGGGACTGTCCCTCTTGGATGAGGGTAGTCCCTTTTTGGGGACGGTTTGCGGGACCGGGGCGAGCCCGCTCAGGAGAGCTGCTTGGCACGAAAAATGCTAATATAATGGATGTCAATCCTCTTGAGACAGGAGCTGGCCATGAAAAACGGGGGGATCCGGAAGATGCTTTTGGGGGCAGCCCTCTTGGCCGCGGCCGGCGGGGTCTGGTCAGCCGACCACTACAAGGTGGTCAACGGCCCGAAGAACTTCTATTACGGCCATGTCAGCTACGTCGAGCCCGGACCCGAAGGCGCGGCCCCGACCATCCGGCGCCAGGATAGGGCGGAGCCTGAAGAAGCCCTCCTCAACATGCCCATCGGCCCCGGGGATACGGTCAGGACCACGGCGGAGCGCCGCGTCGAGATCCAGTTCGATACGGGGACCATCGTCAGGCTCGATTTCGCGACCGAGTTCCGCGTCGAGACCATCCTGGCCCGGAGCCTGAGCAAGCTCGACGAGCTCTCGGTCATGGCCCTTGACAGGGGCCGGATCTACGTCATGTACCGGGAATACGACAAGAAAGAGCTGTTCCAGGTCCTGACGCCGAACGCCGCCGTCCGGATGAAGCACAACTCGGTGGCGACCGTCGCCGTGGCCGGCGACGGGGCGACCGAGGCCCAGGTGAAGTACGGCCGGGCCCACGTCCTCTTCGGCCCGGACGAACGGTCGCTCGACGACCGGACGGTCAACAAAGGCGAGCGTCTGATCGTCCTCAAGGATCATCAGTCCGAGCTGGCCCCGGCCATCGACGGCACGGCCTTCGAGCTCTGGAACAACGAGGTCAACGCCCACTTCGCGGATCTTCACAGAGGCCTGAGCGACCTGCCCAAGCCCCTGCAGAAGCTTCCTCCGGCGATCTACTTTTTCGCCCAGTCCTATGGCAACACTTACGGCGAGTGGCTCTGGGACGACATGTACGGCTACTGCTGGCGCCCTTACATCGACAACGGCGCGTATCCGTGGGGCTGGCAGCCCTATTTCTACGGGCAATGGGCCCGGTACGGCGGACAGATGTTCTGGGTCCCTGGCGAGCCCTGGGGCTGGATCCCCTATCATCTCGGGGTCTGGCACTGGAGCAAGAAGATCGGCTGGGTCTGGCTGCCCGGATCGATGTTCGCCCCGGCCTGGGCCACGTGGGATTTCTATTTCGGCTACGCCTGCTGGCGGCCGTGGGGCCTCTACGATTGGATGTACGGCCATTATGATCCCTTCGGCTGGTCCGGCTTTTCCTATGACGGCGGCAGCTGGGCCTACGCGCCCTACAGGAAGGTCGGGGGAGGGGCGATCCCTCCGACGGTCACCCGCAAGGATCAGCTCAAGCGGCCGGAGGATTCGCCCTATCCTGTGCCCGGCGAGCTCAGGCGGGTCCTCGCGAATATGACCGCGGCTTACAGACGAGGCGATGCCCGCGTCCGGGAGGATGCGGCCGCGCTGCCGCGGCACCTCGTCTTCGTCGACAGACGCGATCTGGCCGCCCGGGCGATCGAGAAAAAGGCCCTCACCTGGGACCAGGTCCCCAAGGCCGGCCCGCCCGCGGACGGTTCGAACGGCCAGATCACGCGTCGGGTCGATCCCCAGCGCCAGGCCGTCCGGATCTTCGGCGGCGTCGACGGGACCCCCTCGATCCCTCGGAGGATCCCGGCTCCGCCGGCGACCGGGACCGAGCGCGGCGGCATCAGGTCCTTCCCGGCCGGCCCGTCCGTCCCGTCCGGCGCGCCGGCCCCGCGAAGCGCGGCCTCGGCTTACCGATTCCGGGATTGGAACCCCGACCTGCGGGTCGCCCGCGAGCTCGGCGCCCATATCGAATATTCGGGCGCGCGGAACGAGATCCGCTGTCCCGAGCTGATGTTCTCCTCGCGGGATAGGGACGCTCCCGACGGCCGTGTCCCGCACCTGACCTCGCGGGGCATCGCCTATGGGCCGGCCACGTCGGTCGGCGGCGACCGGTCCGACCGGCCCTACTCTTCTTCGGGCTCAGGTTCGTCCGGATCTTCCGGCTCGACGGGATCGTCCGGCTCGTCCGCTTCGGGCGGATCGTCGGCCGCTTCCTCCCGCGGCGGAGAGTCCAAGGCCGGAGGGGAATCCAAGGGTGGCGAAGGCGGCAGGATCAAAAACTGAAGCCGGGAGCGACGGTCACCGTCCGGACGATCTCGGGGAGCCTCAACGCGACGCGGAGCCGCTCGACCTCTTTCCCGTAGACCTCGAGGAATTCCTGGCGCAACGGAGCGGCCGGCTTGAACTTGTGGCCGAGCGGATTGACCGGGCTTCCGTGGAAATAGATCCGATAGTCCAGGTGAGGTCCCGTCGAATCGCCCGAGCTGCCGACGTATCCCACGATATCCCCGCCCTTGAGGACGGCGCCCCGCCGCACCCCCCGGCCGAAACCGCTCAGGTGGAGATAGGCCGTTTCGTAGGCGTTCTTGTGGCGTATCTTGACCATGTTGCCGGCGGCTCCGTCCCGGCCCGCGGAGGTCACCTCGCCGTCGGCCGTGGCCTGGACCGGCGTCCCGATGGGCGCGGCGTAGTCGACGCCGTAGTGCGGCCGGTAGATCTTGTAGATCGGGTGGAGCCGGCTCGACGAAAATCGCGAGGTGATCCGGGGTGTCATGAACTTGATCGGTGAGCGGAGGAAGTCCTTCCGCCGCGAGCCGCCGGTCTCGTCGAAGTAGTCCGACGCCTTGGTGTCCGGGTAGACGAACCGGAAGGCCCGGTAGACGCGTCCCTCGTTGATGAACTCGGCGGCCAGGATGTCCCGGTAGCCGGCGAAGCGGCCGTCGAGGTAGCGCTTCTCGACGAAGACGCGGAACGAGTCGCCCTTGCGCAGGTCCGTGTTGAAGTCGATGTCCCAGCCGAAACAGCGCTCGACGATGTCGATGGCCAAGCTGTCCTGCTCGCCGGACTTGTTCAGGGCCCCGATGAGGCTGTCCTCGATCGTGCCGCAGACGAGGGCGGGCTTGAACTCGACCGGGACGTATCTCATCTCCGCCCGGATCCCTCCGGCCTCGTTCTGGACGACGAGATAGCTCGTCTCGTCGATGTCGTATTCGAGCCTCTGCCACGGCCCGCCGGGGAGCGAGGCGAGGCGGAGCTCCTGGCCCGCCCGGATCCGGCCCAGGTCGTAGACGGGCTTGACCGCCTCCCGGAGGTTGTGGATCTCCAGGCCGTCGAAGCCGCGCCGCGCGAGGATATCGGCCAGGTTCGACCGCGCGGGGATGCGGATCCTCTCCTCGACGATGGCCGGGGGCGGCGGGGAGACCATTGCCGCGGCCGGGGGCTCGACAATGACGGGCTCCACGGGCGAGGGCGGGAAGAGCCAACGGACGACGAAGACGATCCCGACGATAACGGCCGCGAGGACGCCGAGGGCGGCCGCGACGCGGGGCTTGTTGAGCCGGCCGGGAGGCCGCGCCCCCGTCCTTCGTCCGACGGTCAGCTTGAAGCGGTCCATCCTCTCCGTGGCCCTAGGACGGGATGACCTTCGGCTCCGCTTTCTTCCGGGGGTGCTTCTTGAGGACCCGGAACAGGGCGACCGTCGGCCCGGAGAGGACGTTCAGGCCGAAGAAGAGGAGCAGGAAGTAGCGGGGATAGAAAAGCACCCCGAAGAGGGAGACCGAGACGATGAGGGCCGTGCGGATGTCGATCCGGTGTCCGATGAAGGCCTTGATGAAGTTCCGGTAGGGGATCGTGCTGACCATGCACAGGGAGACGATGAGGGTCAGGACGGCCACGAGGAAGCCGGAGCCGCGCGTCGCCAGCGGAATGGGATGGAAGTTGACGATCGAAGCCATGGCGATGGCCGCGGAAGGGACGGTCAGGCCCTGGTAGTGCTTCCGGTCCGAGGGGACCTTGCTGCGGACGTTGTAGCGGGCCAGGCGGAGGACGCCTGCCGTCAGGAAGACGAAGCTGAAGAAGACGGCCGGCGGCCCGGCCATCGCCATGCCCCAGTAATAGAGGAGCACGGACGTGGCCAGCCCGAACGAGACGGCGTCGGCCAGCGAGTCGAGCTCGATGCCGAAGTCGGACGGCGTGTGGGTCGCCCGGGCGACCAGGCCGTCGAGGCCGTCCATGAGAGCGGCGATGATGATGAGCACCGCGGCGGGCCGGTAGCGTCCCTGAAAGGTCAGGAGGACGCTCATGAACCCGAAGAACAGATTGGTCAGGGAGAAGAGGCTCGGCAGGACGTTGACGCCGTAATGCGGCTTCTTCACTTTCATGGCTGGACCTCGCCGATGACGGTCAGGCCGGCCTTCACCTTATCGTGGAGCCGGACCTGGATCGCGACGCGGGCCGGGACGGTGATCTCGACCCTCGACCCGAAGTACATCAGCCCGACCTTCTGGCCCCGCTCGACCGCTTCGCCGGCCTTGACGAAGGCCTTGATGCGGCGGGCGGCGACGCCGACGATCATCTTTATGACCAGGTCGGTCCGGCCGCCTTTGAGGACGAGGGTCTGGGACTCGTTGTGCTCGCCGGCTTCGGGCTTGTAGGCGGGCAGGAACTTGCCCGGGCGGTAGTCCGCGCGGGCGACCGTCCCCGCGACAGGCGCGCGGACGAGATGAACGTCATAGAGGGAAAGGAAGATCGTGATCCGCCGCGCCGGACCGTCGAGGTCGGGATGGGACGGGACGTCTTCGAAGCCGAGGACCTCGCCGTCGGCGGGGGAGACGAGAAGGCCGTCGCCCGGCGGCGGGACGCGGTCCGGGTCGCGGAAGAAGAAGGCGAAGGCGCCGGCGAGGAGAAGGAGGACGAAGGCCAGGACGCCGAGGCCGAGGATCCCGAAAAGCGCGGCCAGCGCCGTCGAGGCCAGGATGAACTTGAGTCCTTCTCTGGCGACTCTCATTCCCGCTCTCAGCGATCGGCCCAGGCGTACGCGGCCAGGAAGGCCAGCTTGGCCGCGTCGGCCATGATGTCGGGGTTGATCCGGTAGATCGTGTCCCCGGTCTGATGATAGGCGAGGTGGGGACCGTTCGAGCCGAGGGTGGCGGCCGTGATCCCCTTGAGGAAGAACGGCGCGTGGTCCGAGCCGCGGACGCCGACGCCGCGGATGATCCCCAGGCCGCGGACGATCCTGACGGACTTGTCGGCCTCCTCGATGGCCTTGCGGAAGCCGTCCGGCTCGGCGGCGACGGCGCCCCAGAGCCCGTCGCCCTCCCCGGTCATGTCGAAGTTGAACATGCCCACGATCCTGTCGAAGGGGCCGGGGACGTGGTCGACGAACCAGGTCGAGCCCTGCAGCCCCTGCTCCTCGCCGCCGAACAGGGCGATGACGATCGACCGGCGGGGCTTGCGCGGCGCGGCGGCGAAAGCCTTGCCGGCCTCCATGCAGGTCGCGCTGCCGCTGGCGTTGTCGTCGGCGCCCGGGAAGAGGAGGCCCATGTGGGCGCCGGTATGGTCGAAGTGGCCCCCGATGACGACGCACTCCCGGCGGAGCTTGGGGTCGGAGCCCTCGATGAAGCCGACGACATTGTAGCCGACGGCCTGGGGGAAGTGCCGCGACGCGACGGCCAGGCGGATCCTGGCCGCGAGCGGGAAGGAGATGGGCCGCTTATAGGTTGTCAGGGCCTTCTTCAGGTCGGCCGTCGTCGAGCCGGCCTCCTTGAGGATCGCGTCCATGACCTTCTCGCTGATCATGGCCGGGGTGAAGCCCTCGAGCCAGTCGCCGTTGGGATTGGAGGCGATGTCGGCGTAAATATAGATGATGCCGAGGGCGCCCTTGTCGCGGGCGGTCTTCATGCGGGTCCGGTGCTCGTCGTGGACCTGGAACCTCCGATCGTCGGAGGGCGTGCCGCGGAAGCAGACGACGAACTTGCCCTGGACGTCGAGGCCGGCGTAATCGTCGTAGCCGAGGTCCGGGGCCGAGATGCCCCAGCCCGCGAACACGGTCTCGGCCGTGCGGTCGCCGCTGTCGGAGAAGAGAAGGGGCAGGAAGTCCTTCTCGGGCGTGAGCTTCATCTCCTTGAAGGCCGGGGCCTTGCCGGCCTCGGGCTTGCCCTCGGGCAGGAGGACGGACATCTCGGCCTTGTCGACGACGGTGTAGGGCGAGGGATAGGGCTGGAGGTAGCGATCCTTGCCCGAGATGGGCTTGAGCCCCCAGGCTTCGAGCTTGCGGGCGGCCCACTCGGCGGCGGCGGTGTAGCCGGGGTGGCCCGTCAGGCGGCCGGCATACTCGGGCGACGCGAGGGTCTTGACGATGTCATAGGCCTCCGCCGGGCTGATGACCTTGAGCCCGGCCTGGAGGTTCTTGTCGACGGTCTGGGCGGGCGCGGCCGCCGCTATGGCGAGGACGAGCGCGAGGGCTGCGAATGGGCGGATCCTGACCATGGGCCCGGCGATCTCCTTTCGGGGCGAATCTCCACCGCCGATGATAGACCCATCGGCCTCAAAAGTAAACCGCAGGGGACATGTACCTCAGGTACGTGTCCCCGTTCTTACGGCGTCCCCATTCTTCCAGGGACTGTCCCCGAACGGGGACTGTCCCTCTTATTTCCTAAGGGATCTCCGCCTCGCGATCTCCTTTTTGACGGCCGGGTGAAGGAGAAAGACGTAGTAGATGGCGAGGAGGGCCAGGATCAGGAAGAAGCGGGGGACGTTGCCGCGAACGAGCGAGATGACCGCATAGACCAGGGCGGCGAGGAGGCCGCCGAGGTGGATGAAGGCGAAGAGCGTGTTGAACAACGCCTACTTGACGACCTTGGCCGAGAGAATCGTGATCGGCTCGAGCGGCACGTTCTGGTGGCCGCCCTTATTGCCGGTCTGGACCGTGGCGATGGCGTCGACGACGTCCATGCCGGCGACGACCTTGCCGAAGGAGCAATACTTCATCTCGTCCAGCCGGGAATTGTCGACGAGGTTGATGTAGAACTGGCTCGAGGCGCTGTCGAGCTCGCTGGTCCGGGCCATGGCCACCGTGCCGCGGGCGTTCGTCAGCCCGTTTCCGGATTCGTTCTTGATGGAGGCTTTGCCCTTCTTCTGGTTCATGTCGGCCGTCAGGCCTCCGGTTTGGATCATGAAGCCGGGGATGACGCGGTGGAAGATGAGACCGTCGTAGAACTTGTCCTCGACGTAGCCGAGGATGTTCTTGACGGTGATGGGCGCCTTGGCCGGATCGAGCTCGATGGTGATGTCGCCCTGGGTCGTCTTAAAAAGGACCTTGGGATTGGCCGCCGGGCCCTTGCCGCAGCTCACGGTCAAGAACGGCAGCATGATGAGGGCCAGGGCCGTCCAAGCGTAAAAAACGACGGACAATTTGGCCATGGATGTCTCCTTTATTGAAGGACCGTCGCCGAGAGGATGGTGATCG
>Ga0154759_1029_pt1 | contig 11959 bp, 12 predicted proteins | sample Rifle2008BG16ft_FD_105767 | JGI IMG/M metagenome (GOLD analysis project Ga0154759, IMG submission 105767) | Candidatus Aminicenantes bacterium RBG_16_66_30 | reverse complement strand
TTACCTGGCCGATCACTGGTGCCAAAAGGGTCACGTCGTCCACTGCCTCGAGGGGGAATTCGTCAGCGAAGAGGAGAGCGGGGAGAAGACCGTCATGACCAAAGGGATGACCTACGTCGTCTCCGACGGCCTGAGCTCTCATCGCTCCCGTACGGAGCATGGGGCGACGCTCCTGATCGTCGATGGGGATTTCCTGAAGCCGGCGTTGTGATAGAATCCGGGGCATGACGTCCCGCGAGCGTGTCCTGGCCGTTTTCGCCGGCGAGGTCCCCGATCGCGTCCCCGCGTGGCTCGGCGCGTCGCCGGAGTGGAAGGCGCTGGCGAAGGCCCGCGCGGGCCTCCGGACCGATGAGGATCTCTCTCTCTTCGTCGGCGACGATTTCCGGCGCGTCCACGCGAAGTACGCCGGTCCGCCCCAGTTCAGCCCCGACCGCGCATTCGTCCATCCCCAGGCCACGTCGCGGACGCCCTTTGGCGTCGAGCGCGTCGGCTACGGATACGGCCAGCCGATCGATCACCCCCTGGCCGGGGCCCGGACGGTCGCCGATATCGAGCGCTATCCTTGGCCCGACCCGGCCTGGATGGACGTCTCGCGCATCCGCGACGAGGCCCTGGCCTGGGGCGGGCGCTACGCCGTCCTCGGCGGCGATTGGTCGCCGTTCTATCACGACGCCATCGATCTCCTGGGCATGGAAGCCTTCATGGTCGCGATGGTCGAGGAGCCGGCCGTCGTCGACGTCCTCCTCCGCCATCTCGTCGACTACTACTTCCAAACGAGCGTGCGCATCTTCGAGGCCTCGGCCGAAGCGATCGATATCTTCTTCATCGGCAACGACTTCGGGACCCAGAACGGGCCCGTCGTCGGCGAGGCGCTCTTTCGCCGCTTTTTCCTGCCCCATCTCGCCCGCCTGGCCGCCCTCGGTCACGATTTCGGCCTCAAGGTCCAGCTCCACTGCTGCGGCGGCTTCTTCCCGCTCATCCCGGCCCTGATCGAAGCCGGCGTCGACGCCCTCCAGGCTCTCCAGCCCGATGCCCGAGGCATGGCCCCGGCCAAGCTCAAGGCGGCTTTCGGGGGCCGTGTCGTCTTCAACGGCTCGATCGACACGCATCACTGGCTCATCGAGGGGACGCCGGAGCTCGTGCGGGAGAAGACGCGCGAGACCCTCTCGGTCATGATGCCGGGCGGAGGATACATCGCTTCGCCGAGCCACGATTATCTGCTGCCGGAAACGCAGGTCGATAACGTTTTCGCGCTGTATGAGACGGTCCGGGAATTCGGGAAATATTGACGATCTAATAGACGCAGGCCCGGGCCGCTTCGGCGTAGACCCGGATGTTCTCCGGCGGCGTCTCGAAGAAGTGGTCGCAGCAGGACAGGATGTAGCCGCCGTCGCCGCCGACCTTCTCGAAGAGCTCGCGGACCTTGGCCCGGATCGTTTCCGGCGAGCCCTCGGTCAGGACGTTGAATTGGTCCAGCCCGCCGATGAGGGCCAGGCGCCGGCCGATCTTGGCTTTGAACTCCCAAGGCTCCTGGTTGCCGCCGATCGAGGTCGGGGCCAGGGTCTCCGACGCGTCGCAGCCGTTCCCGACGATGAGCTCTTCGATGCCCCTGGTCCCGCCGCAGGTGTGATAAACGATCTTGAAACCGATGGCGTGCAGGGCCTCGTGCATCTGCCGGTCGTAGGGCAGACAGAACTCCTGGTGGAGGGCCGGCGAGATGAGCGTCGACGACGCTGCCCCGCCGCCGGTCTCGATGAGATCGAAGCGGGCGCCCTTCATCGACTCGATGAAGCGCAGCTTCTTCTCGAGGAGGACGCGGAGGAGATCGTGGACCCAACCGGGGTCGTCGAACGTCCGCAGGATGAGCTGCTGGATATCGAACAGGCAGGCGGCGTGCTGCCAGCACCCGGCCTGGTCGCCCCAGACGAAGCCCCGCAGGATGCCCCGGTCGCCGACCTTGTCGTAGGCCCGGCCGACGGGGGCCGGATCGAGCTTCGGCACGGGCATGTACTTCTCGATGAGGCGGATGTCGTCGTCGTGCTTGATGAGGTATTCCGTGACCCAGGTCGTCATCCGGTTGCCCTCGGTCCGGTAGGTGAGGGTCCCGCCCGGCGTCGTGATCGTGTGGCTCGAGATCCGGTGGTCGGGATCGGCGTCGAGGACCTCGATCTCATCCCGCCACTCGGACGTCGAGAACTTGGTGAAGTCGGCGTCCGTGAGCCAGAACTGGCCCATGTCCTGGAAATACTGGATCGAGGCGTCGAGGCCGAACATCGCGAACGCTTCGAGGTCGCTCGCGCCGGCGAGGAACGTGTCGAGATGGAATTTCTGCCACTGGTGGACGGTTGTGGGCAGGCGGTCGGGCTTCTCCCGGGCCAGGGCGCGGAGCATGCGCTCTTTGGAGGTCACGGCCGGATTATATTTGATTTTTGCCCCCCGTTCCATTAAAAGGGAGGGACGAAGGAGGCCCCCATGACGCTCGCGCCGTCCCCTTATGTCCGTAGGTCCATCCTTTCCCTGATCTTGACCGCCGCCGTCGCGGTGTCCGTCGGCTGTCCCGCCAAAGCGCCCGAACCGGCCGCGGCCGATAAACCGGCCGTCCCGCTCCTCGCCGAGGACGCCGTCCGCCTGTCCAACGACCCCGGCAAGACCGAGGTCTTCCGCGACGCCGGCCTCGGCCTCTTCATCCACTGGGGGCCGAACTCCCAGGTCGGGACCGAGATCTCCTGGCCTCTCTACAACGCCTCGGAAGACTACATCCGGAAATATTACGCCCTCGCGGAGACGTTCGACCCGACCGGCTTCGATCCCGCGGAATGGGCCCGCCTGGCGAAGCTTGCCGGCATGGCGTACGTCGTTTTCACGGCCAAGCACCACGACGGCTTCTGCAACTTCGACACCGATTACAGCGACTTCAAGATCACCCGGACGCCCTACGGACGGGACATCGCGGCCATGGTCGCCGAGGCCTTCCGCAAGGAGGGGATCCTCGTCGGCTTCTACTACTCGCCGGGCGATTTCCGCTACCAGTGGGTGACGGGCCGGCGCACCGGCCACATCTACGAGCCCGGCTTCGACAGCGCGGCCCCGTTCGGCCCGATGCAGAAGAGCTTCGTCGACTATGAGCGCGGCCAGATCGAGGAGCTCCTGACGCGCTACGGCGACGTGTTCATGCTCTGGTTCGACGGCAAGTGCGAGCCGCTCAAGAAGCACGCCTGGCGCGTCCGTCAGGACGTCTTCATCAGCCGCGGCGAGATCCCGACCCCGGAGCAGGAGATCCCCGGCCAGGCCGACGACCGGGCCTGGGAGAGCTGCCTGACCACGAGCTATCAATGGTCGTACCTTCCCGGCGCCGTCGTCCGGCCGTCGTCCGAGATCATCGAGAACCTCGTCCACATCCGGGCCCGCGGCGGCAACCTGCTCCTCAACGTCGGGCCCCGGCCCGACGGGCGGATCGCCCCGGCCGACGAGGACGTCCTTCGCGACCTCGGCCTGTGGATGATGCTCTACGGCGAGTCGGTCCGGGGCGTCCGGCCCTGGACCGTCACGAACGAGGGCGACGTCTGGTTCACCCAAAAACGGGCCGAGGGGACGGTCTACGCCCTGGCCCGCCTGGACGAGCGCAACTCCCGGACGCTCCTCCTCAAGTCCGTCGCGGCGACGCCCGGGACGAAGGTCACGCTCCTCGGCCAGGAGGGCGACCTTCCTTGGGAACAGACGCCGGCCGGCCTAAAGATCGCCGTGATCCGGAAGCAGACGATCCGTCTGGTCAAGGCCAAGCCGGCCAAGGACCAGCCCGAGTCGACCGACATCCAGAGGTTGACCTGGGGGCTGGAGGCGCCCGTGGCCGTCAAGATCACCGGAGTCAAGGCTCCGGCCGGGCCGGCGAAATGAGGCGGCCATGAGCGCGCGAACGATCATCCGCTCCGCCGCCATCGTCGTGATCGCCGCGGCCGCGCTCGTCCTCATCCGCGAGGTCGCTGCGAACGCCGGACGCGTCGAGCGCTACGGCATGGTCATCGGGGTCAAGCCGGACAAGATCGAATACTACAAGAAGCTCCATGCCGCGGCCTGGCCGGGCGTCCTGGCCAAGATCAGGGAATGCAACATCCGGAACTATTCGATCTACCTGCGCGAGATCGAGAAGGGCCAATACCTCCTCTTCTCCTATTTCGAATACACAGGCGACGACTTCGCCGCCGACATGGCCAAGATGGCCGCCGACCCGGAGACGCGGCGGTGGTGGGCGGAGACCGACCCCTGTCAATCTCCCATCCCGACCCGCGGCGCGAAGGAGTTCTGGAGCCGGATGGAAGAAGTCTTCCACCTGGATTGAGGAGGAGGGATGAACGGCGCCTCGTCTCTGTCCATGTCCCGGCTGGATATTGCCGTCGTGGTGGCGTATCTCGCGGGCATCGTCGGCCTCGGCCTTTGGGCCTGGAAGCGCCGCCGGACGAAGCAGGCCTCGAGCGCCCAGTACTTCCTGGCCGGGGGGACGCTTCGCTGGCCGGTCATCGGCCTAGCCCTGTTCTCGACCAACATCTCGACCATCCATCTCGTCAGCCTGGCCCAGGAGGGCTACGTCAACGGGCTCGCCTACGGGAACTTCGAGTGGATGGCCGCCTTTCTCCTCATCGTCCTGGCCCTGTTCTTCGCGCCGTTCTACATCCGGGCCAGGGTGGCCACTCTGCCGGATTTCCTGGAGAAGCGCTATTCCCGGGCCAGCCGCGACTGGCTGGCCGCCCTGTCCATCATCTCGGCCGTCTTCATCCACATCGGCTTCTCGCTCTACACGGGGGCGGTCGTTCTCCGCGGCCTCTTCGGGATCGACATCATGACGAGCATCCTCGTCACCGCGCTCCTCACGGGGCTATACACGGTCGTCGGCGGCCTCCTGGCCGTCGTCGTCACGGAATCGGTCCAGACCGTCGTCCTCATCCTCGGCTCGGCCTGCGTCCTCGGCTTCGGGCTGTCCCGGATCGGCGGCTGGGAGGGGCTCGTCGCCGCGGTCGAACCCGTCAAGCTGACCGTCCTGCGGACGGCCGCCGAGACGCCGAGCCTGCCCTGGTACGCGGTCTTCCTCGGCTATCCGATCATCGGCCTCTGGTATTGGTGCGCCGACCAGACCATCGTCCAGCGCGTCCTGGGCGCCAAGGACGAGAGGCATGCCCGGCTGGGCCCGCTGTTCGCGGGATTCATCAAGATCCTGCCCGTTTTCCTGTTCGTCCTGCCCGGGCTCATCGCCTATGGCCTGGTCCGGCAGGGAGCCTTGCCGGCGCCGGAGAGCTCGGCCGACGTCTATTCCCTGCTCGTCAACAACATCCTTCCCGCCGGGCTCAAGGGGATCGTCGCCGCGGCGCTCCTCGCGGCCCTGATGAGCACGGTCTCCGGGGCCCTCAACTCCATCGCCACCCTCTTCACGCTCGATATCTACCGGCGCTGGCGCCCCCAGGCTACGGAGAAGCGCTTGACCCTCGTCGGCCGGGTCGTCACGTTCGCCGGCATGGCCGTGGCCATCCTCTGGTCGCCGATGATCAGCCATTTCCAGAGCCTGTTCCAGGGCATTACCGCCGTCATCTGCTACATCGCCCCGCCGATCACCGCGGTCTTCATCTGGGGCGTCCTCTGGAAGAGGGCTTCGGCGGCCGCGGCCCGGGCGACCCTCATGGCCGGCTCGGCCCTCGGCCTCGTCGTCTTCTTCCTCGACTGGTTCAAGGCGACGACGGGCTGGAGGGTCCCCCCGATGATGGCGACCTTCTATCTCTTCCTCATCTGCTCGGCGGTGCTCGTCGTCGTCTCGCTGCTCCGGCCGCACGCCCACACGGAGGAGAGCGAGAAGCTCGTCTGGAAGCGCCCAGGTGACGCGCTCAAGGGGGCCTGGGGACCGGGGTGGCTGGACTTCCGGCTGGTGGCCCTGGCCCTGTTCCTGGCGATGGTCGGGCTCTACGCCGTCTTCGGCTAGCCTGACCTATTCATAAAAACGCCCTGTTTTTTTCCATCTCACTTTTTATAGGGCGTTTTTACCTCCGGCGAACCGAACCGGCCCCATCTGCTTCGTTCTCGGGGTTCGCAGTACTAAAGAGTACAGCTTCACCCCTCGGGCCTCGCATCTGAGGGCCGCCTCGATTCGTGAATAAGTCAGGCTAAATGTTCCCGAACCGGGGGTTGACGACGTTGCTGTAGATCGATCCGAAGCGGTAGTTCAGCCCGATCTCGAAGCTGAGATCATAGCCGGTGGCCAGGCGCTTGAGCTCGAGCAGGATCTCCTCGGGCGTGTAGTCCCGGCCGGGAAGCGAGAGCTGGTCGCGGATGCGGCTGTACTGGCCGCCGACATTGAAGGAAAAACCCTTGAACAGGTTGACGTAGACGCCGAAGTCGGCCCGGAGGTTGTTGTACTTCAGGTCGGGGATGAACGTCGATCCCTGGAGCGAGGCGCCGATGGAGCCCCAGGGTTCCTTGAGCTCGAAGACGACCTGGAAGGTCTGGCTGAAGAGGCTCTCCTTCTCCTTGGCGAACACGGTGATCTCGTAGTAATCCCGGTTGGAGTAGCCCAGGCGGTACTGGAGCCGGAGCTCCCGGCGCGTCGCGTCCGCGTAAGGGAAGATATTGAATTCGACGGCCGGGCCCATGGCCAAATAAAGCCGGGCGTTGTCATAGGTCGAGGAGTAGAGGCTGACCCCGCCGCCCCAGGACCAGTGGCCGTCGATCGCCTTGTACAGGCCCATCGAGGCGTTCTTGCGCTTGCTGTCGCTGATGATCGTCGGCTCGTCGGGGATCTCGTAGCGGCGATGGTTGTAGTTGATGCCGCCGTAGAGGCGGAACTTGGTCCTCTCCGTCGTCCGGTTGGCCGAAACGTTGATCTGGTAGCTGTAGCGCTCGGCCTGGTCCTCGAAATCCCCGCTGCCGCGGACGCCCAGGCCGAAGACCCAGTAGTGCCAGGGATCGGACGCCGGCGTCGGGCGGTATCCCTGCTTCTGGGAATAGGTGATGGAGATGAATTCGGCGAGCGGCGTGTCGTAGACGTAGGGGATGAACCCCTGCTTGAGGACGTTGACGAGGCCCTTGCGGAACTGGTCCTCCGTGTCTGTGGGCTTCGAGTAGTACCTCAGCGTCGCGTCCTTGCCCTCGTGCCGTCTCAGGCCGAGGAAGGCCAGCGTGTATTCGTTGCCGCCGCTTCCCGTCTGCTGGCGTGTGACGATGACCTGGACGTCGGCGCTCTGGCGGTCGAGGACGTAGTTGACGAAGGTGATCTCGGTCTTGATGTATTCGAAGTCGCACGTCCTCCGGTCGCAGTCGAGATAGACGTTCGGAGCGACGCTCCGGAGCTCATCCTGGGGAACGACCTGCTTCCTACCGTTCTGCGCCGCCGCCGGGCCGGGCGCCAGGAGACATCCCGCGACGAGCAAGGTCACGACGATGCGGGCCGCGGGGCCCTTCATGGCGTTCCCGCCTGTCCGGGCTTTTTCGTCCGGAAGAAGACCTGGGACCAGGGGATGATGTTGATCTCCGAGCCCCGGGCGTAATGCTCGCCGTCGAGGTAGCGCTTATACAGCCAGGATGGGATGATGTAGAGCCTGACGATCGTGTCCGGGGGGAGGCTGGACGCGGGGACGGCGATCGAAGCGCCGGCCTCGTTCGTCCGGCGGAGGAACTCCTTTCCGGTCTTGAAATCGTAGCCGATGACGTCGACCGGCGCGGCGAACCGTTCGAACCGCCAGAGGACCGCGAGGTCCTTCCCGGTCTCGATGACGGCCGGCCTCGGCTCCGTCAGGATGAGCCAGTCGGGGAGGGGATGCGTCTCTTTGAGGGCCGGCCGGCCCGTGACCGCGATCTCCACGCCGACCTCACGAGGGAGGGCGTCCTTGTCGACGACGATCCTTTTCTCGAAGTGGTCTTCGTGGAACTCGAGCCTCTCGCCGAAAGAGGTGATGACGGCGTCGTTCACGGCCGGGCCTTCCTGGGAGCCGCGGCGGAGCTCGACGTAGACGCGCACCTCGTAGAGGTCGTTGTCATTGCCGTAATCGTACCGCGACAGGCTGGCCGTCGGATAAGCGGAGATGCGGACGAAGAAAGGTTCGGGGGGCTTGGGCCCCTCCCGGACCGGCGGCTCCTGCGTGGCCGCGAGGACGGCCGCCGCGAGGAACAGCAGGCCGGCGAGGATCGGGCGTCTCGGGCGCATGGTCGGCTCCTTTTTTTCGGAGGCATTATACCTGACTTATTCATAAAATCGCCCCTTTTTTCTCCGTTGCGTTCTTTATAGGGCGTTTTTACCCTCCGGGCGAACCGATGTCGGCCGCGATCCCGTCTTGCCTCGGGGCTCGGTCTGTGCCATAATGCCGCGGGGGAAGTTGACGTCGCGTTCAAGGGAGGTACCACGATGGGAAACACGAGGACCGTCTGGGAAGGGGATATCGCGCCGGATTTCACCCTGAAGGACCACCACAACCGTGATTTCAAGCTGTCCGAATTCACCGGGAAGCGCGTCCTGCTGTCGTTCCATCCTCTGGCCTGGACGCCCGTCTGCGCCGAGCAGATGAAGGCCCTCGAGAGCCGCAAGGCCATCTTCGACAGCCTGCGGACCGTGGCCGTCGGCATCAGCGTCGATTCCTTCCCGAGCAAGCACGCCTGGGCCAAGGAGCTGGGGATCAAGGAGACGCGGCTCCTCTGCGACTTCTGGCCCCACGGGGCCGTGGCCCACGCGCTCGGGATCTTCCGTGAAGAGGACGGCTTTTCCAACCGGGCCAATATCGTCGTCGATGAGGGCGGCCGGATCGTCCTCATCAGGGATTACGACATCCCTCAGCTCCCCGACTGCGACGAGATCATCGCCTTCCTCGGAAAGTGAGCGCGGACAGCCGGATCATCGTCACGGGGGGCTCGGGCTTCATCGGCCGGGCCCTCGTCGGAGAGCTCGCGGCGAGCGGATACGAGGTCGTTGCGCTGACCCGCGACCCCGAAGCGGTCCGGGCCCGGCTGCCCCGGGGCGTCACTCCGGCGAAATGGAACGGCCGCACGGCCGCGGATTGGGGCGGGCTCGCGGACGGGGCCGGGGCCATCGTCAACCTGGCCGGCGACAACCTGGCCGAGGGCCGTTGGACGAAAGCCAAGAAAGCGCGCATCCGGGCCAGCCGCGTCGACGCCGGGACGGCGGTCGTCGAAGCCGTCCGGGCGGCCGTGATCAAGCCCCGGGTCCTCGTTCAGGCGTCGGCCATCGGGTTCTACGGCCCCGCCGGCGACGAGGACCTGGATGAAAGCTCCCCGTCCGGCGCGGGCTTCCTCGCCGGCGTCGTCAGGGAGTGGGAGGATTCCACCAAGGCCGTCGGGTCCTTCGGCGTTCGCCGGGCGGTCATCCGGTCCGGCCTGGTTTTGGGAAAGGGGGGCGGCGTGTGGACTCGCCTGGTCCTGCCGTTCCGCTTCTTCATCGGGGGGCCGCTCGGCGGCGGGCGCCAGGCCTTCTCATGGATCTCGCTCGAGGACGAGGTCCGGGCGATCCGCCATCTCATCGAGCATGAGGATCTCTCCGGGGCCTTCAACCTCACCGCCCCCGGCCCTCTCCGCCAGAAGGAATTCTGCCGCGTCCTCGGCCGGGCGCTCAAGAGGCCCTGCTGGCTCCCCGTCCCGGCCCTGCTGCTAAGGCTCCTGTTCGGGGAGAAGGCGGAGGAAACGCTCCTCGCCGGGCAGCGCGTCATTCCCCGCCGGCTGATGGCCTCGGGCTTCTCGTTCCTTCACCCGGACGCGGTCTCGGCCGTCGCCGCGATCCTCAGAGGAGGACCTCGCGGGGGATCTCTCGCAGGTTGAAGTTCGAGGCCATGCTCCGGCAGTAGGCGCCGGCGCAGAGGACGCCCAGGAGGTCGCCGCTCCCGGGAAGGGGCATCATCCGCTCGCGGCCGAAGACGTCCCCCGTCTCGCAGATGTTCCCGGCGACGGTGATCCGGGCCTTGACCGGTCCGTCGACGCGGCTCGCGTTGACGATCTCATGGTGGGCCTGGAGGTAGATGGCCGGACGCGGCACGGTGTTGTAGGTCCCGCCGTCGACGCAGGCGAAGATGTTGCCGTAGCTCTCCTTGACGTACTCCACGCTCAGGAGCAGGACTCCGGCGTCGCCGACGAGGTATTTGCCCGGCTCGATGGCCAGGGCCTTGACCCCGAGCCCGGCCTTGGCCACCGTCCGGGCGATGTAGGCGATGTGGTCCTCGACGGGGAAGACCGCCCGGCTCTTGAGGTATCGGGGGCCGAACCCGCCGCCGAAATCCAGGAACTCGAGAGGGAAGCCGGCCTTCTCGATCTCGCGGGCCTTGCGGACCATCCGGTCGACGGCGGCCCGGACCATGGGAAAATCCTCCCGGACCCAGCCCGAGCCGAGGTGTTGGTGGAGGCCGACGGGACGGAAGCCCAGCTTCCGGGCCCGGGCGAAAACGCCGAGGACCTTCTTGCCCTCGACGCCGAACTTGATGGGCGTCCCGTCGGACGACCGCTTGCCGGCCGTGATGACCCGGGCGTTGAAGCCCCGGCCGATGCCCGGATTCCAGCGCACCGAGACGCGGATCACCCGCGATGGGAAGTCGCGCTTGACCTCGCTCATGAGGTCGAGCTGTTCGGCGGCGTCGATGTTGACGGTCAGCCTGTCGACGGCGAAGACCGACCGGAGGTCCGCCCGGCTGACGCTCGTGCCCGTGAATATGATGCGCTCCGCCGGGAAGCCCGCTTTGAGGGCCGTCTCGACCTCGCAGGGGGAAACGGCGTCGATCCAGGCGCCCCGCCGCTGGAGCAGGCGGAGGATCCCCCGGTGGGAATTGGCCTTCATCGCGTAGCAGATCCGGGACGGGAGCGGGGAATGGCGGGCCAGGGCGTCCTCGAGGCGGGCATACCGTTCGAGGATCCGGTCCTTTCCATAGATGTAGAGCGGCGTGCCGTAGCGCTCGGCCAGCGCGGCGGCGTCCCGGCCGGCGACGAGGAGCTTGTTCCCGCGGACGGCGACGAAATCCGTTTCCCACCAGTTCATGGGGTCCCTCCCTTGCCGTTCTTGTCATCGCCCCCGTCCCCGGCGAAAAGGTCCAGCTGGCCGGCCTTGATGGCCCGGACGATCTCCCGCAGGACCGGATACTTCTCGAGCATGAGCTCGGGGACGTCGACCTTCTCGCCCGTGATCATGTTCCGGATCTGGAGGGCGTTGGCCAGGGCCTGCCCCCGGTAATGGTTATTGGTGATGATGTAGATCTTGCCGCTCTTCCGGCCCAGCTCCTTGATGCGCGCGATCCAGTCCTCGAGCTCGCCCTTGGCGTAGAGATAATCATACCGGTCGTCGCGCCCGGCGTCCTCGCGGAACCAGTTCCTGTAGTTGCGGCCGTGGAGGCGGACGTAGGAGAACGCGGGCGTCGTGCTGACGGCCGAAGGGCCGATCGAATCGCCGATCACGGGCTGGTCGATGTTGCAGAAGGCGGCCCCGTGTTCCCTGAGGGTGTCGAAGAACGCCGCATCCTCCCAGCTCGCGTGGCGGACCTCGACCGCCAGGGGATACCCGGCGAAGAGATCGAAGAGGCGCCGGAGGTACTCCATGTTCTCCGGCGAGTTCCAGAAGGACCAGGGGAACTGGATAAGAAGAGCGGCCAGGCGCCCCTGCAGGCGGACGAGATCGGCGGCCTGCCTGACGTCGTCCACGTCCTTCCGCGTGAATCCCTCCCGGGCGTGGGTGAAGGCCTGGAAGAGCTTCAGGGACAGCAGGAAACCCGGGCGGCGCTCGATCCTCTTGAGCCACGAGCGGACCATGGCCGGGGCCGGGGGCCTGTAGAAGGTGCTGTTGACCTCGACGATGTTGACGAAATCGGCCAGGTAGGAGAGGGCGTGGAAGTCGCGGGCTTTCGGGACCGGATAGACGACGCCGTCCCAGTCCTCGTAGCTCCAGCCCGCCGGGCCCACGTAATACTCGGCCATGCTCAGATTATTCTACGCCCGGCGCGGA
>Ga0154759_1032_pt1 | contig 11999 bp, 10 predicted proteins | sample Rifle2008BG16ft_FD_105767 | JGI IMG/M metagenome (GOLD analysis project Ga0154759, IMG submission 105767) | Candidatus Aminicenantes bacterium RBG_16_66_30 | reverse complement strand
GGATCCATTCCTCGATCCGGAAGATCTGGGCGCCGCCGTCGGCCGTCGAGCAGACGACCCGCCCGAGCCCGCAGTTGATCAGCATCTTCTTGCAGATGTAGCAGGGGAAGGCGCTGATCGGGGCGATTCCGCCCGGCGCGCTGCCGTAGATGTACATGTCGCCGCCGAGCAGGCTGACCCCGGCCCGGGCGGCGTTGATGATGGCGTTCTGCTCCGCGTGGACGCTCCGGCAGAGCTCGTAGCGCTGCCCGTGGGGGATGCCCAGCCTGTCCCGCAGGCAGAAGCCGTGCTCGAGGCTGTCCCGGGTCTTGCGCGGCGCGCCGACATAGCCCGTCGAGATGATCTGGTCGTCCCGGACGATGATGGCCCCGATGGACCTCCGGAAGCACGTGCTCCGGTTCGAGACCTCCTTGGCGATGCCCAGGTAATATTGGTCCTTGGACGTTCTAGGCGGCGTCATGCGACCTCCTCGAGCTTGCGGCGGAATTCCGGGATGGTCCCGTCGTTGATGACGATCCGGTCGGCCGCGGCCATGCAGGCCTCGATCTGCTGGGCCGACGCCCCGCCGGCGCGCTCTTCCTCTTCCTTTTTCCGGAAGGCCTCGAGGTCCCCGGCCGATTCGTCCCGGCCGCGGACGCCTACCCGGGCGAACCGCGTCTCGGGGGGGGCGTCGATGGCCAGGAGGACGAAGCCCTCCTGCCGGCGCAGGAAGGCGATCTCCTGGACGTTGCGGATGCTGTCGATGACGGCCCGCTCTCCGCCCCCGACCTTGGCCATCGTCCGTCGGGCCAGAACGTCGGGGCCGAAGCGCTCGCGAAGCTCGTTCCCGGCCCGGATCATGTTGTCGCGGCTCGGGGCCTCGCCCCGCTCGCGGAGCTCGTCCCGGATGACGTCCGACAGCGAGAAATAGGCGTATCCCTTTGTCGCAAAATACGCCGCGGCCTCGCCCTTGCCGGCCCCGTTGGTCCCCGTCAGTCCGATGAGCCGCGGCGGCGTCTTCACTTCTTCAGGATCCTGGGCAGGGCGAGGAGATAATTCAGGAGAGGGGCCGTCTCAACGATGCGCCGCCACTCCTTGCGGAGCCCCAGGGCGGCCCGGAACCGCGCCCGCCGGCTCCGGCCATGGAAGAGCGCGACGGCCTTTTCCATGATCCCCGCGAGGCTCCGGTCGTACGGGAACCACCATGTCTGCGCCTTCTTGCGGAAAAAGTCCATGCCGACGTACTTGATATTGACGAGCTCGTGCAGGCCGAAGGGGCCGTGGGACCGCCCCATGCCGGTCTGCTTGATGCCGCCCCAGATGGCCCGGGGCTCGACGAACGAGTACATGTGGTCGTTGACCGTGACCGAGCCTGCCTCCAGCCGGTCGGCAAACCAGGCGGCCCGCTTCCGGTCGCGGGTCCAGACCGAGGCCGTCAGCCCGTAGTCGCTGTCGTTGGCCAGGGCGACGGCCTCGTCGTCGTTGCCGAAGGGCATGATGGGGAGCGTCGGCCCGAAGGTCTCCTCGGTCATGCACCGCATCGTGTGGTCGACCCCGGTGAGAACGGTCGGCTCGATGAAATGGCCGGCCAGGCCCGCGACGCGCCCGCCCCCGACCGGGACCGAGGCGCCTTTCTCCCGAGCGTCGGCGATGTGCTCTTCGACGACCTTGAGCTGGCCGGCCGTGGCCATCGGGCCCATGTCGACGCCTTCGTCGAGGGGGTTGCCGACCCGGACCCCTTTCGCCAGCTCGACGACCCGGGCCGTGAACGCGTCGGCGATCTCTTTCGCGACGTAGACCCGCTCGATCGAGCCGCAGCTCTGGCCGCAATTCATGAAAGCCGTCCAGACCGCCCCCCGGGCGGCCCGCTCGAGGTCGGCGTCCTCGAGGACGATCATCGGGTCCTTGCCGCCGAGCTCGAGGGACAGGTTGGTCAGGTTCCGGCTGCAGAGCTCGACGACCCGCTTGCCGACGCCGACGCTCCCGGTGAACATGACCGTCTGGACGTCGCGGTCGACGATCATGGCCTCGGCCTCGGGCACGCGGCAGACGACGACATTGAGGACGCCCGGCGGCAGGCCGGCCTCGACGAAGATCTCGCCGATGAACAGGGCGATGAGCGGCGTCGTCGTCGACGGCCGCAAGACGACCGTGTTGCCGCCGGTCAGGGCGCTGAGGATGTCGCAGACGGGGATGAGAAAGGGGAAGTTCCAGGGCGAGATGATGAGCGTCGGGCCGAGGGGGTGGAAATGGAACGACCCCGATTTGTTGAAGAACAGGGGGGTGTGATGCCCGGCCCGCCCGGGCCGGAGCAGGCGGCCCTGGTTCCGGCCGTAGTAGTTGAGGGATTGGAGGGCCCCGAAGACCTCGACGGACAGGGACTCGGGATAGGGCGAGCCCTTCTCCATGGCGATGAGCCGGGCGGCCTCGGACGCCCGCCGGGCCAGGATGTTCTCGGCCCGCTTGAGGATGGCCCTCTTCTCCCGGGGGTCGAGCCAGCGCCAAGCTGGAAAGGCGTCCTTGGCCGCGAGGATGGCCGTGCGGCAGAGCTCGGGCGTGGCCAGGCTGACCTCGCCCACGGGCTCCAGGGTGGCCGGGTTCTCGGAGACGAGCTTGCGGTCCGTCTCGATGCGCGCGTTGCCGATGATCAGGCGTCCGTCCATGGGCGGTCCCTCCCCGTTAGCCGGCCGTCTCGGTCCCCGCCCGCCGGGCCTTGGCCTTGCCCCGCCCAACGACCAGGGCGATGAGGATCCCGAGACCGTAGAGGGCCAGCATCGGCACGGCCACGATGCTCTGGGTGACGGGATCGGGCGTCGGGGTGATGACCGCGGCGACGATGAAGACGACGAGCACGGCGTACTTGAAATTCCGGATCATCCAGCCGGCCGTGACCAGCTCCATCTTGGCCAGGAAGAAGATGAGCGTGGGCAGCTCGAAGACGAGGGCGATGCCGAGGAGCACCTTCATCGCGAAGCCGAGGTACTGGTCGGGGGTGAGGACGGGTTGGAAGTCCTTGGCGACGGTCAGGAAGAAGCGGCACGCCCAGGGGAATACGGCGAAATAGGCGAAGGCGGCGCCGAGCGAGAAGAAGAGCGTCGTCATCAGGACGAACGGAATGACGTACTTCTTCTCCTTCTGGAAGAGGCCGGGGGCGACGAAATACCAGATCTGGAGGAATATGAACGGCGCCGTGAAGAACAGCGAAGCCAGGAAGGCGATCTTCAGGTACATCATGAACGGCGCGGTCAGGGTCAGGAACGAGAACTTCGTTCCGGGCGGCAGATACTGCATGACCGGGCGGGAGAGGATCTCGAAGAACTTCTCCCGGAAAATCCAGCAGGGGAAAAAGCCCGCGATGAGGGCGATCGCGGAATAGAAGAGCCGCTTCCGGAGATCCTCCAGATGCTCGAGGAAGGTCATCTCGTCAGGTGACTTTCGGCCCTTCCCCAGTCTCATGGTCCTTGATATCCTTCGTGATCTCTTCGGGGACGCGCTTGACCTCGGCCGCGACCTGATCGACGCTCGACCGGAGATCGTCGACCCCGGACCGGATGTCCTTGCGGATGTCCTTGAGCTCGGACGCCTCGATCTCCTCCTCGATGCGGCCCTTGATCTCGTCGGACGTCCTCTTGAACTCCCGGAGGGCCTTGCCGACCGACCGCCCGATCTCGGGGAGCTTCTTGGGGCCGAAGACGAGCAGGGCGACAACGAAGATGAGGATGAGCTCCGCGGGTCCGATGCTGCCAAACATGTCCGTCTCGAGCCGGTATTATAGCACGGCCATGCCTGGGGCCAAAGCTCCCAAGGGGACATGTTCCGGAGGTACGTGTCCCCGCAAGAGGGACAGTCCCCTCCGGGGACAGTCCCGGCGGCTTTACTTGGGGGGCGGGCGGTGATAAAATTGAGGACACGTGAAGTCTATGAAAAAACGGCTCGTTCCGCTCGTTCTGACGGCTCTCGCCCTTCTGCAGGTCCCCTCCCACGACCAGGACCTCTGGACGGCCTCCCTGTTGAAGGCCCGGTCGATCGCCGGCATCCTCGAGCAGAGCTATTACAAGACGCTTGACGAGGAGGCCCTGGCCATCGCCTCGATCAAGGGCACTCTCGATACCCTCGACCCCCACTCCTATTTCCTGGATCCCTCGAGCTTCTCGCGGATGCGCGAGGACTACACGGGCAAGTACTACGGCACGGGCATGCAGATCCAGAAGCAGGGCGAGAATATCGTCGTCATCTCGCCGATCGAAGGCGGGCCGGCCCATCGCCTGGGCATCCTCCCCGGCGACATCATCTCTCACATCGACGGCGAGTCGACGGTGCCGCTCTCGAGCTACGACGCCATGCAGAAGCTCCGCGGGACCGAGAAGGGCACGAAAGTCACCATCACCTTCGTCCGCGAGGGGGAAAAGCCGTTCGATCTCACCATCGCCCGCGAAGAGATCCCGCTCCTGAGCGTTCCGTACGCCTTCCTCCTCGAGGACGGCATCGGCTATGTCTATGTCCGGAATTTCGGCGAGGAAACCCCGCGCGAGCTCGAGGAGGCCCTGATCAAGCTCAGCGCGCAGGGGATGAAGAACCTCGTCCTCGACCTCCGCCTGAACGCGGGCGGCGCCCTCTCGCCGTCCGTCGAGATCTCCGACCTCTTCCTACCCAAAGGATCGCTCATCGTCTCCATGAAGGGCCGGAACCGGGCGTACGACCGCGAGTTCCCGGCCTACCTGAACGACCAGTACGAGAAGCTGCCCCTCGTCATCCTCATCGACCAGAGCACGGCCAGCGCCTCCGAGATCGTCAGCGGCGCGGTCATGGACCACGACCGCGGGCTCATCGTCGGCGAGGACTCCTGGGGCAAGGGATTGGTCCAGACGGTCTTCCCGCTGGCCCCGAACATGGCCGTGGCCCTGACCGTGGCCAAGTACCTGACGCCGAGCGGGCGGTCCATCCAGCGCGACTACACCCAGCTCGACGACTACTTCTTGAGCAAGCGGGCGCCCGACGAGAGCCGCGAGGTCCGCTACACCGACGGCGGCCGCAAGGTTCTCGGCCAGGGCGGCATCACCCCCGATTACGCCGTCCATTCCCTCCTCAAGCCGTTCACTCGCCGGCTCCTCATGAGCGGGGCCTTCTTCGCCTACGCCCGGCGGTTCGTCCAGCACCAGACCGACCTCGGCCGGAAGTTCGTCTTCCCCCAGGACCCCCCGGACGCCGGGGCCGCCGCGGCCGGACGCGTCCAGGTCGGCGCGTCGTTCATCGTAAACGACGAGGTCGTGGCCGATTTCCGCAAGTACCTCGGGACGCGCAAGGTCGAGGTCGACGAGAAGACGTTCCGGGAGGCCGAGCCGGAGATCCGCGCCGAGCTCGAGCGCGAGATCGCCGGGGCCATCTGGGGCGTGGACGCCGGCATCCGCGTCTCGCGGCGGAACGACCCCGTCGTCCGGAAGGCGATCGAGGTCATGCCCGAAGCGTCGAGGCTCCTCGAGAAATGAAGATCGCCCTCGCCTCGGATCATGCCGGCTACGCGCTCAAGGCCGGCGTCGCGGCCTACCTCCGCGACCGCGGCGTCCCGTTCGAGGACTTCGGCTGCGGGCCGGGAGAGACCGTCGACTACGTCGATTACGGGGCCAAAGCCGCCCGGGCCGTCGTCGCCGGGGCTTGCGACCGGGCCATCCTCGTCTGCGGCACGGGCCTGGGCATGGCCGTCGTGGCCAACAAGTTCAAGGGCATCCGGGCAACCCCCTGCGCGAGCGAATACGCGGCCGAGGTGAGCCGCAGCCACAACGACTCGAACTGCCTGGGCCTCGGGGGACGGACCCACAGCCTGGAGGCCGCCCTGGCCATCGTCCGGGTCTGGCTGGAGACGGACTTCGAGGGCGGCCGCCACGCCCGCCGGGTCCAGAAGATCCGCGACATCGAAGACCAGAATTTCAAATAAGGAAGGGTCCCATGCCCACTTTCGCCGAGAAAGTCCGGGGCCTGGCCGCCCGGACCGAGAGGAACAGCGCCTGGCGCCAGCGCGACTGCTTCAACCTCATCCCCTCGGAGTCGACCCCGTCGCTTCTCGTCAAGATGTGCGAGATCGCCGACCCGGCCGGCCGCTACGCCGAGCACCGGACGATGAAGGGGTACGAGGTCTATTTCTACCAGGGCACGGATTTCATCCGCGACGTCGAAGTCGAGGCCCAGAGGGAGCTCGAAGCCTATTTCGGGTGCTCCGATGTCGAGCTCCGTCCGATCAGCGGCCAGATGGCCAACGAGGTCGTCTTCAAGGGCCTGGTCAAGTTCCTCAACCGCGGCCGGGCCGAGGGCCAGCTGTCCCGCCGCCTGCGCCTCGTCTTCAACAATGAGCTCATCTACGGCGGCCACCTCAGCGCCCAGCCCATGGGCGCGCTCTTCAACTACGTCGAGGAGGACCCCGCGACCGGCAAAGAGCGGGTCGTCAACCTGCCCGTCCTCAAGGACAATCCCTACAAGCCCGACACGGCCCGGCTGGCCGCGCTCCTCGAAGCCCATAAGCCCGAGCTCATCGTCTTCGGAAAGAGCATGTTCCTCTATAAGGAACCCGTCCGCTTCGTGGCCGACATCGTCAAGGACTGGAAAAACCGGCCCGTCCTGATGTTCGACATGGCCCATGTCCTCGGACTCTACGGGGCCTTCCAGGCCCCCTTCGACGAGGGTGCGGATTTGGTCACCGGGAGCACCCACAAGACTTTCTTCGGCACCCAGCGCGGACTCGTGGCCGGAAATTTCCCCAAGGGATCGCCCTTGCGGCCGCTCTGGACCGAGATCAAAGGGCGGGCCTTCCCCGGGTCGACGAGCAACCACCACCTCGGCACCCTCCTCGGCCTGCTCATGGCCTCCTACGAAATGACCGCGTTCAAGGAGCCGTTCCAAAAACAGGTCCGGGCCAACGCCAGAGCCCTGGCCAAAGCCCTTCACGCCCAGGGCATTCCGGTCGAAGGGGACGCCGCCGACGGCTACACGGAGACGCACCAGGTCATCATCCGGGTCAAAGCCTTCGGTCCGGGCATGGATATCGCCAAGCGCCTCGAAGACAACAACATCCTGACCAATTACCAGGCCCTGCCCGACGACGCGACGTTCCTCGAGTCGAGCGGCATCCGCCTGGGCGTCCAGGAGATGACCCGCTTCGGGATGGTGGAGAAGGACTTCGACCGGCTGGCCGGCCTGATGAGTGATGTCATCATCCGCGATCAAGCGGCCGGCGCCGAAGTGGCCCGCTACCGCAAGGGTTTTCTGACCATGGGCTTCACGCTGCCGCCGGCCGAAGCCCTGCCGATCGCGGCCCGGATCCTGGCCGCTGCCGTCCCGGACCCCAGCTACGCGGCCCTGTTCGCGGACAACCTCCGCCGGGCCGCGGGAGCCTGACATGAAGATCCTGATCGTCGGTTCCGGCGGCCGCGAGCACGCCCTGGCCTGGAAGATCGCCCAGAGCCCCCGCGCCGAAAAGGTTTACTGCGCGCCGGGGAACGGCGGGACGAGGCTCGTCGCCGAGAACATCCCCCTGGCGGAGACGGATATCGCCGGGCTGGCCGATTTCGCCGAGCGGGAGAGGATCGGCTTGACGGTCGTCGGCCCCGAGGTCCCGCTGACGATGGGCCTCGTCGACGAGTTCGAGAAGCGGCGGCTGGCGGTCTTCGGTCCCTCGAAGAAGGCGGCCGAGATCGAGGCCAGCAAGGTCTTCGCCAAGGAGTTCATGGAGCGTCACCGCATCCCCACCGGCCGGTTCAAGGTCGCCGACAGCTTCGACCAGGCCAAGAAGATCCTGGCCTCGGGCGAGTTCGGCTATCCCGTGGTCGTCAAAGCCGACGGCCTCGCGGCGGGCAAGGGTGTCGTCGTCTGCCCGACGCCGAAGAAGGCGGAGGACACGGCCGGCGAGATGCTCGTCCAGAAGAAGTTCGGCGCGGCCGGCCGCAGGATCGTCATCGAGGAGTTCCTCCGCGGCCGGGAGGTCTCGTTTATCGTCGTCTCCGATGGCCTTCGGGTCCAGCCGCTCGTGACGGCCATGGACCACAAGGCTGCCTACGACGGGGACAAGGGACCGAACACGGGCGGCATGGGGGCCATTTCGCCGTCGCCGCTCATGACCGAGAAGCTCTTCAACGAGGTCCTCGCGACCGTGATCACGCCGGCCGTCACGAGGCTCCTCGAGGAGGGGCGTAAGTTCAAGGGCGTCCTCTACGCGGGCCTGATGATCACCGAGGCCGGCCCCCGCGTCCTCGAGTTCAACGGCCGCTTCGGCGATCCGGAGACCCAGCCCCAGATGCTCCGTCTCGAGAGCGACCTCGTCGAGCTCCTGATGGCGGCCGTCGAGGAGGACGTCCTCAGGCATGAGGTCCGCTGGTCGCCCAAGCCATCGGGCTGCGTCGTCGTGGCCTCGGGCGGCTACCCCGTCCACTACGAGAAGGGCAAGGCGATCACCGGCCTGGCCGAAGCCCAGGCCGTCCCCGGCGTCACGGTCTTTCACGCCGGGACCAAGTTCGTGAACGACGCTTATCTGACGACGGGCGGCCGCGTCCTCGGCGTCTGCGCCTCGGAGAACGACCTGGCCGGGACGATGGGCAAGATCTACGAGGCCTGCGGCCGGGTCTATTTCGAGGCCATGCATTACCGCCGGGACATCGGCGCGGTGAAGGAGGAGCGGGGATGAAGGTCATGGTATTGCTGGGCAGCGAATCGGACTTCGGCACGATCGAGGCCGGCCTCGGCGTGCTCAAGGACTTCGGCGTCCCCTTCGGGATCGAGGTGACCTCGGCCCACCGCTCGCCGGAGCGGACGCTGGCCTTGGTGAGGACCTCGGAAGCGGCCGGCGTCGAGGTCTTCATCGCCGTGGCCGGGAAGGCCGCCCACCTGGCCGGCGTCGTCGCCGCGCACACGGTCAGGCCCGTCATCGGGGTCCCGGTCGAGAGCGAGGCTCTGGCCGGCCTGGACGCGCTCCTCTCGACCGCCCAGATGCCCAAGGGCATCCCCGTGGCCACCATGGCCATCGGCAAGCCCGGCGGCACCAACGCGGCCCTCTTCGCCGTCGAGGTCCTGGCCCTCAAGGACGACGGGCTCCGGAAGAAGCTGGACGCCCACCGGGCCAAGATGGCCGCCCAGGTCGAGGCCGCCTCCGTCACGCTCAAAGAGAAGCTCTAGACCGCGGCGATGCCTTCCGTTTCCGTCCGGACCTTCGGCTGCCGCGTCAATCAGGCCGAGGCCTTCGCCTGGGCCGACGCCCTCCGCGCGCGGGGCCTGGAGCTTGAGCCGGACTGCGGCCGGAGCGACCTCGTCCTGATCAACTCGTGCACTCTGACCGGACGGGCCGACCGCGACGTCCGCAAGTTCATCCGGTCCATCGGCCGCGAGAGCCCGGGGACGGGCGTCGTCGTCGCCGGGTGCTACGCCGAGCGGGCGCCCGGGGAGCTCGCGGGACTGCCGAACGTCGTCGCCGTCTTGCCGGCGAGCGCCAAGGGCCGGGTCGCCGACACGGTGACCGGGATCGCGGCGGCCCGGCGGTTCCGGGGCGGGGACAGGACGGCGCGGACCGGGCCGGGAACTCGGACCTCGCCCGACTCCGCCGATGACGCGCCGTTCCGGGCCCGGGCCACGCTCAAGGTCCAGGACGGTTGCGACAATCGCTGCGCCTTCTGCGTCGTCCCGGGCGTGCGCGGGAGAAGCTCGAGCGTCCCGCCCGAGGAGGTCGCGGCCGCCGTCGGCCGCCTATCGGAGCGGGGTTTCCGGGAGATCGTCCTGGCCGGGATCCATCTCGCGTCCTACGGGCGTGACCTGGAGCCGAAGCGGTCGCTGGTCGATCTTCTTCGAAGCGTCGGGGAGGCGGGAGGGGCGGCGCGGCTGCGCCTGAGCTCACTGGACCCGAACCTCGTCGATGACGCCCTTATCGGCCATCTCGCCGGGGACGGCAGGATCTGCCGGCACTTCCATTTCTCCCTCCAGCACGTTTCCGGGCGCGTCCTCCGGTCGATGGGCCGCCCGGGAGACGCCGGCTCGCAGGGCCGGATCCTGGCGGAGTTCGGGCGCCTCGCGCCCGACGCCGCCCTCGGCGCGGACGTCATCGTCGGGTTCCCCGGGGAGACGGACCGCGAATTCGACGAGCTGAGGGGATTCCTGGACGCGTCGCCGCTGACTTATCTTCACGTCTTCCCGTATTCGCCGCGGCCGGGGACGCCGTCGTGGCCACGGCCCCGGATCGCCGACGGCGTCGTCACGGCCCGGGCCTGGGCCTTGCGGCGGCTCTCGTCCATGAAGGACCTCCGCTTCCGCCGGAGGTTCCTGGGACGCGAGCTCGAGGCCGTCGTCATCGGGCGGTCGAGGCGGGGGACCGGGGTCCTGACGGACAACGGCATCCCGGTCGACGTCCCCTTCGCTCCGGCGTCCCGCCGGGACCTCGTCCGGGTCAGGATCGGCCGCGTCCTGCCGCTCCGGACGGAAGGCGAGGTCGTCGGATGAGGAAGATCCATCTCCTGCCGGACGACGTCGCCCGGAAGATCGCTGCCGGCGAGGTCATCGAGAGGCCGGTCTCGGTCGTCAAGGAGCTCGTCGAGAACTCCCTCGACGCCGGGGCGACGGCGGTGCGGATCGAGCTCGCCGACGGCGGCAAGGCCCTGGTCAAGGTCCAGGACGACGGCACCGGCATGGACCGCGAGGACGCCGCCCTCTGCTTCCGCCGCCATTCGACGAGCAAGATCGCCCGCGAGGAGGACCTCGAGCGGATCGCGACGCTCGGCTTCCGGGGCGAGGCCTTGGCCAGCATCGCCGCCGTCTCCCGCCTCGTCCTGCGGACCTTCGACGGCACCGCCGACCGGGGCACCATGATCGAGCGCGAAGGCGAGCGCCTCGTCGCCGTCACGGACATCGCCTTTCCGCGCGGCACGAGCGTCGAGGTCCGGGATCTGTTCTTCAACCTGCCGGCGCGAAGGAAATTCCTGCGGTCAGCCTCGTCCGAGTTCGGGCCGGTCGCCAAGTACGTGACCCAGGCCGCCCTGGGCGCGTCCGGCGTCCGCTTCACCCTCGTCCACGGCGGCCGCGAGACGATCGCCTGCCCGCCGGTGGCGACCCTCCGGGAACGGGTCTTTCAGCTCTTCGGCAAGAAGATGATCGACGGCCTGATGGATGTCGCCGCGGAGGAGGGCGGCGCGCGCCTCGAGGGCCTGGCCTCGCTGCCTCTCGGGGGGCGCTCCGACAAGAGCGTCCAGCACTTCTTCGTCAACGGCCGGCCCGTCAAAGACAGGATCCTCATGGCCGCCCTGAGCCAGGCCTACACCGGGGTCCTCGAGCGCGGCCGCTCACCGGAGGCCTTCCTATTCCTGCGGCTGCCCTACGACGAGATCGACGTCAACGTCCATCCGGCCAAGGCGGAAGTCCGGTTCCGGGACACCCAAAGGATCTTCCGGCTCGTCCTCAGGGCCGTAGCGGAGGGGGCCGCGAGGGGACAGGTTATAAAGGAGGTCGTCCCCGCTGGGCCGGCTGGGACGCCCCGCGTCGCGGAGGGGGAGGCCGGCTACCAGGCTCCTGGGCTCGGCTTCGATGTCGGGGACATGTCCCGCGGGTACGTGTCCCCGTCTTCGACACCGGCGGCCCGACCGGCCGCGCCGGCGCGCCAGGGCCCCGCCGTCCTCGGGCAGTACGCGAACATGTACATCGTCGCGGCCGACGAGGGCGGCCTTCTCGTCATCGACCAGCACAACGCCCACGAGCGCGTCCTTTTCGACAAGTTCCGGGAGATCGATCGCCTGAGGGCCTGGCCCCAGAAGACGCTTCTCATCCCTCCGATCCTCGAGCTCTCGCCCTCGGCGGCCGCGGCGCTCGAAGCCAACGCCGCCCTGTTCGAGGAGCTCGGCTTCCGTCTCGAGCCCATGGGCGGGCGCTCCTACGCCCTCAAGGAGTATCCGGAGCTCTTCAAGGCGGAGGCGGCCGGGGCCGTCTTCCTGAGCATGCTCGAGGAAGCCGGCGACAAGCCGGCCGAAGAGCGCCGCGACCACATGCTGGCGACGATGGCCTGC
>Ga0154759_1072_pt1 | contig 12128 bp, 13 predicted proteins | sample Rifle2008BG16ft_FD_105767 | JGI IMG/M metagenome (GOLD analysis project Ga0154759, IMG submission 105767) | Candidatus Aminicenantes bacterium RBG_16_66_30 | reverse complement strand
GATCTCGAGCCAGGGCAGGACGACCGCCGCGATGAACGAGATCGACTGACCGACGAGCCGGTAGTTGCGGATGTCCTGGGCGAAGCCGAGCGGATCGACGACCTTGACGACGCCGGCGTAGATGAAGAGCCCGCCGAGGACGATCCGGAAGACGAGGAGAAGGGGCCTATTCCTGATCATCCCCCGTCTCCTCGGGAAGACCGGCCTTCTTCCACTCTTCCCAGCCGCCGCTGAGGACCCGGATGTCCTTGAAGCCCTCGTCGTGAAGACGCTTGGCCAGGGTCAGGCTCGATTGGCAATCCCCGCCCTCGCAGTAGACGATGAGGGCCGTCTCTTTCGCCATCCGCTGGATCAAGACGGGCATGAGCGTCTCGATCTCGTCTACCGGCACGCTCCGCGCCCGCGGCACGTGGCCCTCCCCATAGAGGTCCGCGGCCCGGGCGTCGAGGAAGGCGGTCTCCCCGGCCCGCCAGAGGTCCTCCGCCTCCGCGAGGGTGATGAGCCGGACGCCGGGATAGTCGGCCTGGACGAAGAAGGTTTCCCGGAACTCTCCCCGGGCGAACCTCTTGATGAGCGGCAGGTGGACGGCGGCGGCGACGAGAACGCTCAGGGCCGCGAGGGCCAGCGCCTGCCGGAAGGTCCGCCGGGTTTCGGTCACGCTATCGCCGGCCCTCAGCCGTGGACGGCCTGGTATTTCGCCAAGCCCGCCTTGAAGACGCGGATGGCCTCGCGGAGATCGCGCTCGTTGACGACGTAAGCGATCCGCGCCTCGTCGGTCCCCAGGCTCGGCGTCGAGTAGAAGCCCGGGGCCGGGGCGATCATGACCGTCTTCCCGTCGAGCGAGAACTCCGAGAGGAGCCAGACGGCGAAGTGCTCGACGTCCTTGACCGGAAGCCGGATGATGACGTAGAAGGCCCCCTGGGGCTTGCGGATGACGACGCCCGGGATGTCCTTGAGCCCGTCATAGAGGATGTTGCGCCGCTTGTCGTACTCGGCCCGGACGCCTTGGAAATACTCCATGGGCATATTGTAGGCGGCCAGGGCGGCCTTCTGCTCGACCGACGGCGGGCAGAGGCGGGCCTGGGCGAACTTGAGGGCGGCCGCGTAGACGTCCTTGTTGCGGGTGATGATCATGCCGATCCGGGCGCCGCAGCAGCTGTAGCGCTTGGAGATGCTGTCGACGACGACGGCCCGGTCCCGGATGTCCTCGTATTCGAGGATGCTCTTGTGCTTCAGGCCGTCGTAGATGAACTCCTTGTAGACCTCGTCGCCAATCAGGAAGAGGTCGTGCTTCTTGACGAGGGCGACGACGCGGCCGATCTCCTCGGGCGTGTAGACCGTCCCCGTGGGATTGTTCGGGGAGCAGAGCAGGATGGCCTTTGTCCGGGGCGTGATCTTCGCCTCGATGGCCTCGATGGGCGGCAGCCGGAACCCGTCCTCGACGCTGAGCGGCAGGGGGACGATCTTCAGGCCGGCGAACGAGGCGTAGCCGTTGTAGTTCGTGTAGTAGGGCTCGGGGATGACGATCTCGTCGCCGACGTCCCCGATCACGGAGAAGGTGAAGTGGATGGCCTCGGAGCCGCCCGTCGTGATGAGGACCTCGTCGGGGCCGAGGGGGATGCCGTAGTTCGCGAAGTAGCGAGTGACGGCCTCGCGGAGCTCGAGGAACCCCTGGGCCGGGCCGTAGCCCAGGACGGGCTCGCTCCAGCCGTGGAAGGTGTCGACGACGGGCTGCGGCGCCGGGATGTCGGGATCGCCGATGTTGAGGTGGAAGACCTTGACGCCCTTGGCCTTGGCCGCGTCGGCGTAGGGCTTGAGCTTGCGGATCGGGGACGCTTGGATGTCGTGCCCGCGCTGGGAGATCTTCATGGACGGGTCCTCCTGAGGCCTGGATCGGAGCTGTAAGACGTCATTATAAGAAAAATCGGGGGGGATCCGCAACGGGAAGATCTGGGGGACACGATCCCATTTCCAGAGAAATGGGTCATGTCCCCGATCCTCCTAAATAGCGAATCCGACGATGAGCTTATAGGTCGCGTATCGGAACTTCAGGCCCTCGAACGGGTCCCACATGCCGTCGACGATCGCCCGCTCGAGGATGGCCGGACGGCTGCCGATCTCCCGGTTGCCGAACGAGACGCCGAGCCCCGCCGTCAGCTTCGATTTGCGGACGGCGAACTCCGCCCCGGTGATGAAGTGGTGGATGTCCCAATCGGTGAGCGAGAGGTTGGTCTGGGTCCCGGGCTTCTTGGCCGAATAGTCGGTCGTGAAGCTGGCGTAGCCCTTGAACCGGGACGAAAAGAGCCATTCCAGGCCGATCCCCAGGTTAAATACGGATCCGAGCTCCTGGGTGACGTCTGTCGACAGCGTCTCGCCGGTCGACTGGGCGGTAAAACCGTCGGAGTCGACGACGGTATAGGGCAAGACGGAGGCGAACCATTCCGTGCTCCAGTAAAAGCGGACTTTCCGGAGCTTGAAGGTCATGCCGGCCGCCACCGATAAAGGCGTTCTGTAGGTGGTGGGCTGGCGATCGCGGTAATCGGCGGCCAGGAAGTCGTCTTGATCGCCGTCCCCGTCCATATCGAGGGCGACGACGGTCGAGTTGACCCCGGTCGAGCCGTCCCCGTGAAGGCCCAGGCTGGGGGTGGTCAGGGTCAGCCCCAGGGTGAAGAGGTTGAGGTCGCAGGCCAATCCGATCTTCCAGAGGAGCCGGAAATGCTGGTACTGAAATTGCCGGGTTCCCAGGGCCATGGCCACGCGGTCATCCGCCATCAGGGCTTCGACGAGCTCCTGGAGGCTGGCCCGGTGGGACCGGACGGCCAGGTACTGGCTGACGCCGACACCGATCCGTTTCGAGATCCGGGTCGACCAGGTCAGGCCGAACCAGCGCTCGGACACTTTTTCTTCCAGCCGGAACTGGGTCGCATAGTCTTCGTTTCCCGGGACGTCCGGGAGAACGTCCCGGACGCCCGTCGAGGACACGGAAACGCCGAGCTTGACCTCCTGGCGGGAGACGTAGGAATAGCCGAACCAGTGCTTGGAGAGTCCCCGGAGACGGATCGTCCCGGCGATGAGGGAGGGGGCCGGGCCGGGATTGTGGGAGTTGAGCGGGACGTTCTCCCGGCCGTTCCCGACCAGGGTCAAGCGCGGATACTGCAGGACCTTGGCCGCCATCAGGGTATCGGGGTCCTCGATGAGGCTCATGCCGCCGGGGTTGTAGTAGGTCCCGCTGAGGTCGAGGACGCTCCCGATGACCGCCCCGCCGAGCAGGGTCGCCCGCGTCCCGTACTGGTTGGTCCAATAATGGGAGTCCTGGGGGCGGGCGAGCGGGGCCAGGGCAAGGCAGGAAATGGCCGCCAGAAGGGCGAAACGGGGGGGGCGCATGGCTCCCCGTTTATATGCGATTTCCCGGGGCCGCGTCAAGCGGACGCATCTGGGCGGCGGCGAACATTCCGGTTGCCAACGGCCGGGGTTTTCTGCTAGTTTATGGGGCGAACCGAGCCCCGGAACCGTCATGACGATCGAGCGCAACGCCCGCCTCCGCGCCGTCCGAAGCTGGGGTGACTACTTCCACTTCTCCGTCGAGGCCCCGGCCGTCGGGCGGGGCGCCCGGCCGGGACAGTTCGTCATGGTCAAGGTCGACGACTGCACCTCCCCCCTGCTCCGTCGCCCTCTCGGCATCCACGACGCGGACGCGGGGGGCATCGAGCTCTTCTTCAAGGTCGCCGGAGCGGGCACCGGGATCCTGTCGCGGAAAAAACCGGGCGACCGGCTCGACATCATCGGACCCCTCGGGAAGGGATTCACCGTCGGCGACGGGCTCAAAGGAAAGAAGGCCTATCTCGTCGGCGGAGGACGGGGCATCGCCCCTCTCTTCTTCCTGGGCCGCGCGCTCGCCGCGGCCGGGGCCCGCCCGGCCGTCTTTTACGGCGGGCGGACGGCCGCCGACATCCCCCTTTGCGACAAGTTCGAACAGGCCGGTTTCGAGCTGCATTGCTCGACCGACGACGGCAGCTTCGGGTTCTCAGGATTCGTCACGGCGCTCGTCGAGAACGAGATCATCCGGGCGAAGCCGGCGATCGTCTACGCCTGCGGCCCGGACCCGATGATGAAGGTCCTGGCTTCGATCACGGCGAAGCACGCGGTCCCGGCCGAGTTCTCCCTCGAGTCCATCATGGGCTGCGGCATCGGGGCCTGCTGGGGATGCGTCCACAGGATCAAGGACGGGACGGGGGACGGCTGGGTCAAGATCTGCGAGGAAGGCCCGGTCTTCCCCGGGGAGCGCATCCTATGGCTCTGACGGCGAAAACGGTCGACCTCTCGGTGGACTTGGGCTTCCTCACCCTGAAGAATCCCGTCCTCGCGGCCAGCGGCACGTTCGGCTACGGCCTCGAGTTCGAGCCCTACCTCGACCTGGAGAAGCTCGGGGGGTTCGTCGTCAAGGGCCTTTATTACGGCCCCCGGGAAGGGAACCCGCCGCCCCGCCTGGTCGAGACGCCGAGCGGGCTCATCAACGCCATCGGCCTCCAGGGCATCGGCGTAGAGGCCTTCGCCGCGAAGGTCCTGCCGAAGCTGCGGCGTCTCCGGACGGCGGTCATCGTCAATGTCTGCGGCGCGGACGACGACGAGTACGCCGCGGTCGTCGACTTCCTCGACAGGCAGGAGGGGATCGCCGCCTACGAGCTCAACATCTCCTGCCCCAACGTCAAGACAGAGGGGCTTTGCCCGGCCCTCTCGCCGCGGACGACCTTCGACCTCGTCAAGAGGATCAAGGCGGCGAGCCGGCGCCCCATCATCACCAAGCTCTCGCCGAACGTCACCAGCATCGTCGAGATCGCCCAGGCGGCCGAGGAGGCCGGGACGGACGCCGTGGCCCTGGTCAACACCTTCCTGGCCATGGCCCTCGACCTCGAAACGCGCCGGCCCAAGCTCGGGAACGTTTTCGGCGGCCTGAGCGGCCCGGCCATCAAGCCCATCGCCCTGCGCATGGTCTATCAGGTCGCGTCGCGGCTCAAGGTGCCGGTCATCGGCATGGGCGGGATCATGACCGGCGCGGACGCGCTGGAGTTCCTGGTCGCCGGGGCGGCCGCGGTCGAGGTCGGCACGGCGAGCTTCGTCGATCCCGACGCCGCCGTCCGCATCGTCTCCGAGATGGAGCGCTGGTGCGAGGCCCACGGCGTCGCCGCCGTCCGCGAGATCGTCGGGACGGTCAAGACCGCTTGAGAACGAAAGGACCCTCCATGGCCACGACCAGCGCCGACCGCATCATCATCGCCCTCGACGTCCAGACCAAAGAGGAGGGCATCGCGCTCGTCAGCCGCCTCAAGGACGCCCGGACCTTCAAGGTCGGGCTCGAGCTCTTCACGGCCGAAGGCCCGGCCCTCTTCCGCAAGCTCAAGGCCTTGCGCAAGGACATCTTCCTCGACCTCAAGCTCCACGACATCCCCAACACCGTGAGCGGAGCGGTCCGTTCGGCCTTCAAGCACGGCGTCCAGATGATGACCATCCACACTTCGGGCGGCCGGGAGATGATGGCCAAGGCCGCGGAGGTCGCCCGGGAGATCGCCCGGGAGTCCGGCCGCCCGAAACCGGTTCTCCTCGGCGTCACGATCCTCACGAGCCTCAAGGGCGCCGACCTGGAAGAGGTCGGCCAGGGCTCCGACGTCGCCTCCCAGGTCCTCCGCCTCGCCGGGCTCGCTAAAGCCGCGGGCATGGACGGGGTCGTCTGCTCGCCCCAGGAGATCGAAGTCCTACGCAAGGAATACGGGCGGGAGCTGGCCATCGTCACGCCGGGGATCCGGCCCGTCTGGGCGGCCGCCCAGGACCAGAAGCGGATCATGACCCCGGCCGAGGCCGTGGCCAAGGGAGCGGATTACCTCGTCATCGGGCGCCCGATCACCGGCGCCCCTTCCCCGAACGAGGCGTTCCTGCGGGTCGTCGAAGAGCTGGCCTGAATTATTCACGAATCGAGCCGGCCCCAGATGCGAGGCCCGAGGGGTGAAGCTGTACTCTGTAGTACTGCGAACCCCGAGAACGAAGCAGATAGGGCCGGATCGGTTCGCCCGGAGGGTTAAAACGCCCCATAAAAAGAGAGATGAAGAAAAACCAGGGCGTTTTTATGAATAGGTCAGGCTCGATCAGAGCCGGCCATAGCGGACGGCGAAGATGACCTTGAGGAACCAATTGACGACGACGTAGAGCCCGATCACGACGACGATGCTGACCCCGAGATAGCCTCCGACCCTGTCCTTGGGCGTATCCATCATCGGCGTGTCGAACCCTAGGTAGAGGATGTAGAGCCCGTAGAGGCTGGCCACGACGCCCAGCGCCCAGAGGCCCGGGATGATATAGAAGACCCCGGCCACCCAGCCCGGCGTCATGCTGTAGACCGCGAGCTTCAGGGCCGCCGTCATGTTCTTGGTCGAGCCGAAGGTCGGCGCCAGCTCGTTGACGATCAGGGCGAAAAAGTAAACGGTGGCCAGGCTGAGGACGTAGGCGACGAGGGCATTCCGGAGGGCCGTTCCGACGGGCCAATGGCCGATCACGGGAAGCCTCTGGATGAGGATCCGCCCGAGAAGCTGGAAGCCGGGCGGGACGGCGGCCAGGATCATGGCGTAGGACGTGAAGAGTCCGGCCGCGGACGCGGGCTCGGCCTTGATCTTGATCCACTCGTCCTTGGGCTTGAGAAGGACCGCCTGCGCTCTCTGAACGATGTCCATGGGGCCACCTCCCGGATCTCGGGCCCATCATAGCCCGGGCGGGACGGGGTGTCAACGCGAGGCGGGAACGCCGGAGAGCGGGAGGAATGGAGGCGCGGGTCGGACTCGAACCGACGAATAAAGGTTTTGCAGACCTCTCCCTTAGCCGCTTGGGTACCGCGCCGGATCCGTCATGATAGCTGGAAGATGCTTGGAGCGGGCGATGGGACTTGAACCCACGACCTTCTGCATGGCAAGCAGACGTTCTACCACTGAACTACGCCCGCCCGCTTGTTCTCTCCCGAGAACGGCACGCCCTAACCTAGCAGAATCACCGGGGACTGTCAATCGCGATAACCCGTTTTGGGCGGCGCTGGGCCGCTCTTTGCCCCCGCCTACGGGGAGCGGACTCTTGGGAGCGGACCTCAGAATCGAGGCTGAGAACTCGAAGCCTTGATTCTGATATATATCTGGAGAAGGCGCCTTATTATGATACTTCTCAGAATAGCGGCTCCGAGTCGCTCCGCCGCTATTCTGATGGTCGCTTCGGAGACTCCGCTCCCCGCCGGTCCCCCTTCCCTCACGGAGGCCTCAGAGCGGTCACAGCACCGCCCCGGGTTATCGCGATTGAAGCAAGAAAAGGCAGGGCAAAAAAAGGGGGACACGTACCAAGGGTACATGTCCCCAAGAATTAGCGGGTGACGTTGATCTGGACTTCGTTGCCGATGTCGACGGAATCGCGGGCGCCGAGGATCTTGATCGTCGCCGTTGCGCCGCGGACGTCGATGATGATGGCGCTGGCGATGGCCTCGCGGGGCAGGTCGGGCCTGGGCTGGTGGAAGATGTTGAGCTGATCGCCGATCTGGACGCAGTGCTGCCGGCCCATGTCGATCAGGGCCCACTGGTTCGTCGCCGCGATATGGAAGTCGTTCTCGATGTAGATGACCCGGCCCCGCTTGCTGGCGTTCGGGTCCATGCCGCCGTAGCCGAGGTCCTTGCCGATCTCGCCGGCCTCCTCCTCGAAGGGCAGGAGGAAATCGCCGATCATGATCCTGCCGCAGCCCTTTTCGACCTTGGCCGTGGCCATCTTATCGTCGAGGCGGACGATCCGGGCCCGGCCGTGGCGCTCCATCACGGTGCCGATCTTGCCGACCTTGGCCCGAAGCCCGAGCGAGAGGAAGAGCTGGCCGATCTCGAGGCCGTCGGCCGCGCCCTTGTCGAGGTAGATGACGTCGTCGTTCTCGAAGACGTGCTTCTCGTTCATCCGCTCGGCGCCGATGATCCGGATGTCGGGCAGGAGCTTGCCTTCCTCGTGCATGTAGAAGGAGCAGTTGAGGTCCGTCTCGTTGATGAGCTGATAGGTCTCGTCGAAGATCTTCGGCTTCACGATCTGGGTCTCCTGGATCTCCTGGGCGAAGGGACGCCCCGGGACGATCAGGGCCAAGCCGGCGAGAACGAGAACGAGGCCGCCCGCGGTGAGGATGGGTTTATGGCTCATGGTCACACCTCTCGGCCGATGCGGTTTCCCTTGGCGGTATTATAGGGGGCTCGTTGCGCGACTGTCAACATATAGTTAGCACCCTTTCCCGATGGACAATCGGCCGCGATTCTATTAAAATGATTCAAACCATAAAGTTAGTCGCGCCGAAGGCCCGAATGTCAAAAAAAATCTCGGTCGCCCTCCTGTTCGGAGGCCGCTCGGCCGAGCATGAAATCTCCCTGATTTCCGCCGCGGCCATCCACCAGAACCTGGACAGGTCCAAGTTCGACGTCCGGTCGATCTACATCACCCGGGCGGGCCTCTGGAAGCCCGTCGAGGCCCCCCTGAAGGACCCCGCGGCCCTCGAGGGCGGCCCGGCGTTCTCCTTCCTGCCTTGGGAGGCCGGGGGGCCCCTGCCGGGGCTAGCCGCCGACATCTATTTCCCGGTCCTCCACGGGCCCTACGGCGAGGACGGCACGATCCAGGGACTGCTCGAGATGGCCGGCGTCCCCTACGTCGGCGCCGGCGTCACGGGCTCGGCCCTGGGCATGGACAAGGCCGTGGCCAAGGCCGTTCTCCGGGACCGCGGCCTGCCCGTCGTCCCCTCGCTCGCCGTGGCCGAGACGGAATGGCGAGCGGACCCGGCGGCCGTCCTCCGCCGCGTCCGGCGCTCCCTGCCCCGGCCGGTCTTCGTCAAGCCGGCCAACCTCGGCTCGAGCGTCGGGATCACCAAGGTCTCCGACGCCGGGGCCCTTCCCGCGGCCCTCGCGCTCGCCTTCCGCTACGACGCGACGGCCCTCGTCGAAAAGGGCATCGCCGGCCGGGAGCTCGAGTGCAGCGTCCTCGGGAACGAATCCCCCGAGGCCTCCCTCGCCGGCGAGGTCATCCCCTTCCGCGAATTCTACGACTACAACGACAAGTACATCGACGGCCGGACGACGTTCGTCATCCCGGCCGCGCTCCCGCCCCGCGTCATGGCCAGGGTCCGGGCGCTGGCCGTGGCCGCGTTCACGGCCCTCGCCGCGTCGGGCATGGCCCGGGTGGATTTCTTCCTCGAGAAAGGGACGAACCGCCTCTACGTCAACGAGCTCAACACGATCCCGGGCTTCACCGAGATCAGCATGTACCCCAAGCTCTGGGCGGCGACGGGCCTGCCCTTCACGCGGCTCCTCGAGCGGCTCATCGCGCTCGGCTTCGAGCGTCACCGCGACCGGAAAGCGTGCGTCGAAAGGGACCGCTGATGCGGATCCTCGGGATCGACTACGGGGACCGCCATATCGGCCTGGCGCTGAGCGATCCGCTCCTCATCACGGCCCAACCCCTGGCGTCCTACGAGCTCAGCGGCCATGAGAAGGAAGACCGCGCGTTCTTCCGGAATCTCGTCGCCGAGCACGACGTCGGCGAGATCGTCGTCGGGAACCCGCTCCGCATGGACGGCAGCTCGGGGACGCGGACCGAGATGACGCGCCGCTTCGCGGCCTGGCTCGAAAAGGCCGCCGGCCGGCCCGTCGCGCTGATGGACGAGCGCCTGACGACGCAGCAGGCCCTCAAGACCCTCGACGACGTGAAGCTCCGCGGCAAGAAGAAGAAGGATTGGGAGGACCGCATCGCGGCCGTCATCATCCTTTCGACCTACCTCGAGCGGAAGCGTGGTGAGGCCGGTGGTCACGAAGGCGATTAGGGCCGTCCTGTTGACCGCGGTCGTCGTCATTCCCGCCGCGTCAGGCTGGCTCGTCCGGGAGCTCCGGACGACGGGGCCGCAGCCCGGCGAGCCCGTCCTCGTCGAGATCGAGAGGGGCTGGAGCGCCCGCGCCGTCCTCGAGCGGCTGAGCCGGGCGGGCCTCGTGCGCAGCGCCCTCGCCCTGAGGCTGGCCTGCCGCGCCTTCTATCCCGGCGAGAGCTTCAAGGCGGGCGAGTACCTGTTCACGACGCCTCTCGAGCCCAAGGCCGCGATCCTCCAGGTCTTCGCCGGCCGCATCCACCTCGTCCCCGTCGTCGTCCCGGAGGGCCTGACCGGCGAGGAGATCGCCGCTCTCGTCCGGCCGGGCGACGCCGAAGGCGCGGCCTCTTTCCGGAGGGCCTTCCTCGCGACGGAGCTCATCGCCGATTGGGACCCCCGGGCCCAGGACCTCGAGGGCTACATCTTCCCGGACACGTATCGCCTGCCGAGGAAGGCCTCGGAGGAGGACCTCATCGAGGCCATGGTCGCCGAGTTCCGCGAGGTCTTCGACGAGGACCGGCGGCGGCGGGCCGCGGAGCTCGGCCTGAGCGTCCGGGACGTCGTCACGCTCGCCTCGCTCATCGAAGAGGAGACGGCCCTCCCCGAGGAGCGGCCGCTCGTCTCGGCGGTCTTCCACAACCGCCGGAGGATCGGGATGAAGCTCGACTGCGACCCGACCGTCGCCTACGCCCTCAAGCGCGCGGGCCGGTACACCGGGCGGCTCCTGCTCCGCGACCTCCGCTTCGAGTCGCCCTACAATACCTACCTCCACGCCGGCCTGCCCCCCGGCCCGATCTCCAATCCGGGCCGGGAGAGCCTCGACGCGGCCCTTCGACCCGCCGCCGAGAGCTACCTCTATTTCGTCGCCCGCGGGGACGGCAGCCACGCGTTCAGCCGGACGCTCGGTGAACACCTCGACGCCGTCCGGAGATTCCGGGCATTGAAAAACCGCTGAAATCTGATATAGTAAATCGCCTTGAGACTGTAAAAGCACTTTACATATTCCGCGAGGTTTACTCCGGAAACCTGGAGCTCCTGCCGGGTGATTTGGCATGAGAATTGCTCTAGGGAATATGTGGAAGTGAAAGATGAAGTGCCTAGAGGAGGTAAAATGAAAGCTTCCAGAACGATCGCGACCGGCCTCGCGCTCATAGTCGTCGTCGGGATTCTCGCAGTATCCGCGCAGGCGGCCGGGATCCAGGACAAGAAACAAGAAGCCAAGCCCGCGCCCAAGGCTTCATCGATGCCTAAAGAGATCGCGGCCATCATCCAGGAGGGTCTGGCCACCCGCCAAGGGCGGCAGGACATCCCCTTCAGCTTCTTCGATTCTCTCGTCCTCCCCGCCCAGGGACAGAATCTCTACCCCGTCTTCTTCTTCAAAGCCCGGAACGGAGACCTCGGCTACGCGCCGTCGGCGGCCGGCACCGGCGAGATGGAGACGACGATCAACGCCTTCTTCCAGTTCTTCCAGGAGGCCGAAGGCGGGACGCTCGCGTCCAGGGTCGCCGGCCGGGCCTCGTGCGTCCTGAAGACGGACGGCGCCGGCTACAGCGCCGAGAACGAGGACTGGTATTCGTTCGGCCTGGCCATGCCCGCCGGCAAGTACACGCTGGCCCTGGCCCTGGCCAGTCCGGATATGAAGAAGCTCAGCGTCGCCTACAGCGATGTGACCCTGCCCGGGCCCGAAGCGTACGCGACGACCCTCTGGTCGACGGAGCCCGTCATCGTCACGGCCATGGAGCAGGTCGAGCCCGACCAGCGGCCGACCATCCATCGGGGCTATTTCGCCTGGGGCGCCATCAAGGTCGTCCCCAACGTCCGGGGCGACATCGCCGCGGGCGAGAATCTCGAGGTCTTCTTCTTCGTCCTCGGCGGTAACTATAAGGATGTCGCCGCGGAACGGCCGACCAACGACTTCGAGGTCAACTTCGAGGTCCAGTACCCGGACGGCAAGCCGGCCATCAAGTGGGCGCCGCAGCCTTTTGAGGCCTACTTCATCAACCAGCCCCTGCCGCTCGTCCAGACCCTTCAGAAGATGGACGAGAAGGGCACGGTCCTGAGCGTGGAGAAGAAGCCGCTGGATCCCGGAAAATACAACCTGGCCATCTCGGTCTTGGACAAGGTCTCGAGCAAGAAGACCGACGTCAAGATGGCTTTCTCGGTCCGCTAAGACTCAGGTTCCTTACCGAAGTCCGAGACGTTTCCTCGCTTGCTCCTCCAGGGCTTTGAC
>Ga0154759_1065_pt1 | contig 12377 bp, 7 predicted proteins | sample Rifle2008BG16ft_FD_105767 | JGI IMG/M metagenome (GOLD analysis project Ga0154759, IMG submission 105767) | Candidatus Aminicenantes bacterium RBG_16_66_30 | reverse complement strand
GATCAGCAACCTCAAGGACTTCCTGCCCCTGCTCGAGAACGTCGCCCGCATGGGCCGTCCGCTCGTCGTCGTGGCCGAGGAGGTCGAGGGCGAGGCCCTGGCCACGCTCGTTGTCAACAAGCTCAAGGGCACCTTCCAGTGCTGCGCCGTCAAGGCTCCCGGTTTCGGCGACCGCCGCAAGGCCATGCTCGAGGATATTGCGACCCTGACCGGCGGCCAGGTCATCACCGAAGAGATCGGCGTCAAGCTCGAGAAAGTCAGCGCCGACTGGCTGGGTGAAGCGAAGAAAGTCGTCATCGACAAGGACAACACGACGATCGTCGAGGGCATGGGCAAGGCCAGCGACGTCCAGGCCCGGATCAAGCAGATCCGCGTCCAGATCGAGGATACGACGTCCGATTACGACCGGGAAAAGCTCCAGGAGCGGCTGGCCAAGATGGTCGGCGGCGTCGCCTTGATCAAGGTCGGCGCGGCCACCGAGACCGAGCTCAAGGAGAAGAAGGCCCGCGTCGAGGACGCCATGCACGCCACCAAGGCGGCCGTCGAGGAGGGCATCGTGCCCGGCGGCGGCGTGGCCCTGCTCCGCGCCCAGAAGGCGCTCGAGAAGCTCCAGCTCGAAGGCGATCAGCAGATCGGCGCCAATATCGTCAAGCGGGCCATTGAAGAGCCCCTGCGCCAGATCGCGGCCAACGCCGGGTTCGAAGGCTCCGTGGTCGTCGAGAAGGTCAAAGAGATGAAGCAGGACATGGGCTTCAACGCCCTGACCGAGAAGTACGAGGACATGATCAAGGGCGGCATCCTCGACCCGACCAAGGTCGTCCGGATCGCGCTCCAGAACGCAGCCTCGATCGCCGGCCTGATGCTGACCACAGAAGGCCTCGTCGCCGAGCTCCCCGAAGAGGATAAGAAGCCCGGGTACCCGTCTCCTCCCGGCGACATGTACTAAGGGACTGTCCCCGGAGGGGACTGTCCCTCTGGAAGACATCCGCGCGACAACGCATCGCCAAGCCCCGGGCGGCCCCCCGCCCGGGGCTTTTTTTTCGCCGCCCTCTCCGCCCCCTTTTGAGCCTGCCTGTGTTATAGTTTGTCCGGATGCCCAAGCTTCTTGACCGCTACGTCCTGCGCGAGGTCGTCCCGCCCTTCTTCATCGGGCTCCTGCTCATCGTCTTCGTCCTGTTGATGAACCAAGTCCTTCTCCTGGCCGAGCTGTTCATCGACAAGGGCGTACCCGCGCTCGAGGCGCTCCGCATCCTCGGCCTTCTCGTCCCGTCTATCCTGGCCTTCGCCCTCCCGATGGCCGTCCTGATGGGCGTCCTGGGCGGACTGGCCCGCCTCTCTTCGGACTCCGAGGTCGTCGCCCTTCAGTCCCTGGGTGTCGGGCCGCGCCGCCTGGGTCTCCCCGTTCTCGCCTTCGGGCTCGGCGGTCTTCTCCTGACGCTCCCCCTCGCCCTGGTCCTCGCCCCTCGGGCCAACAGCGCCTGGGTCCGGACCATGTCCTCCTCTGTCCTCGCCCGCGTCCGGATCAAGGTCGGGCCGCTCGTATTCAACGAATCGCTGCCCAACATCGTTTTTTTCGTCCGCGAGACCGGCCGGGACGAGCGCTGGCGGGACGTCTTCGCCTATATGGCCGACGACCCGGCCGATCCCCGCCTGGTCCTGGCCCGCTCCGGAACGATCCGTCTTTACCCCGAACAACGGCGGGCCGTCCTGGAGCTCGCGGATGGCGTCGTCTATTCGGGGCCCCTGAACGATCCGGCCAAGGACACGTTGACCTCCTTCGAGCGCCTGGAGGAGGAGATCGACGTCGAAGATCTCTTCCCGACCGTATCGAGCGCGAAGCGGGTCCGGGAGAAGGACATCGGTGAGCTCGTCCGCGATCTCGCCTCTCTCGAGGCGGGCCCTCCCGGCCTCCGCGACAGCCGCGAGGTCCGCGCCCACCGGATCGAGATCCACAAGAAATTCGCCCTGCCCGCGGCCTGCCTTGTCCTGGCCTTTCTCGGCCTGCCGCTCGGCCTCATGACCGGCCGCGCCGGCCGCACGGGGGGCTTTTCGACGGGCCTGGTCATCATCCTCCTGTATTACGCCCTGCTCACGGCTGGTGAGAAAGCGGCCATGGACGGGCGCCTGTCGGCGTTCCTGGGAATGTGGGGTCCCGATATCGTCCTTGCCGCCGCCGGAGCGGCCCTCTACGCGCGCGCCGGCCGCCCCCGGCCCGTACTTCGCCGGCCGGCCCACGGGCCGTCCCCGGCGCCGGAACGGGCGGATACCGCGCCCGTTCCCGCCCCGGCGCCCGCGCCGCCCGCCGGCCTCCGCTCCCGGCCGCTCCGCTTCCCCGGCCTCCTCGACAGATACGTCTCGCGGAAGTTCCTCACCGTCCTGGCCCTCGTCCTCGCGGGCCTTGCCGCCGCCGCCTTCATTCTCGCCTTCCTCGAGCGCCTGGGCGAAACGCTCGCGCGCGGCAAGCCGGTCGGACTTCTGGCCCGCCATGTCTGGTTCAAGCTGCCCGAGCTCCTGGCTTTCCTCCTGCCCGTGGCCGTACTGACGGCGGCCCTTCTCTCCCTCGGCTTCCTGGCCCGGACGAACGAGGCGACGGCCATGAAAGCCTGCGGCGTCAGCGCCTACCGGACGGTCTTGCCCGTCCTCGTCCTTACGGCCGCCGCCTGCCTCCTGGCTCTCGCCGTCCAGGAACGGGTCGTTCCGGCCGCCCACGCGCGGTCCGAAGCGGCCTGGAGCGCTATCAACGATCTCCCGGCGCAAAGCTACAGCTTCCTCAACCGCCACTGGATCCTCGGCCGGAGCGGCGACCGGATCTACCATTACGATTATCTCGATCCGGTCTCCGGGGCTTTCAGCCGGTTGGCCGTCTTCGACCTCGACCCCGGCCGCTGGGTCCTGGCCCGCCGGTTCTTCGCCGAGCGGGCCGCCTTCGAAGGGAACGCCCTCGGCTATCGGGACGGCTGGACGCGGGATTTTACGGCGCCCGCGGGCCCGTCCTTCGTCCGCTCGGGGAGCGGCCGGCTCGACCTGGCCGACGGGAAGGACGCCTTCCTCAAGACCCGGCGGGAGCCCCTGCAGATGACGCTGGCCGAGCTCGACCGATATGTCGACGAGGTCCGGGACATGGGCTTCCCTACCGACCGCCTCCGGGCCGAGCTGGCCCAGAAATCGGCCATGCCGTTCGTCAGCCTGATCATGGCCCTTCTGGCCGTGCCCTTCGGGTCCTGGATGGGCCGGAAGGGGACGCTCGTCGGAGTCGGTCTCAGCGTCGCGGTCGCCATGGCCTACTGGGGGACGTTCGCGGTCTTCCGCAGCCTGGGGAGCGCGGGGGTCTTGACGCCGTTCGTCGGCGCGTGGGGGGCCAACCTCATCTTCGGGCTGGCGGGGATCGTCGGGCTCTTCCGGCTGCGGACCTAGCCCGTCACATCTTGTACTTGCCGAAATCGGACGGGCCCAGACCCTCGAGCCACTTCCGGAGCTTCTCGGAGGATTCGATCTTCTCGTCGAATTTCAGGCCGTTGGCCTTCTTGACGACCTCCTCCTCGACGTAGATGGGCGAGGACATCCGCAGGGCCAGGGCGATGGCGTCGGAGGGGCGGGAATCGATGATCAGCGCCTGATCGGCCTGGCGGCAGTGGATGAGGGCGAAGAAGGTGTTGTTCCGGACGTCGTTGACGACGATCTTCTCGATGGCGATCCCGAGCTTCTCGAGGAAGCTCTTGAGGAGATCGTGGGTCATCGGCCGCGGCGTGGGGACGTTCTCGATGGTCAGGGCGATGGCATTGGCCTCGAAGACGCCGATCCATATGGGCAGGATCTGCTCGTTGCGAGGGTTTTCCAGGACGACGATCGGCATCTTGGAGATCGGGTCCACGACGAGACCCTTGACCTTCATTTCGATTTCCATGGCCGGCCGATACCTCTTCTAATATAGGGGCCGGAGGTGGGCTTGTCAAATCGCCCGGGATCCCTCTTTTTTCCGGATCAGAAGAGGTTGAGCTGGGAGGGGCAGGACTCGGCGGCCGCGTCGCCGCCGAAGATGCGGATCGTGCCGTATTCGCCGTCGTGCCCGGGGAGGATGTGGACGAGGCCCCGGCGCATCCGCTCGACGGCCTCGGCGACGCGCTCCGGGGCGACGCGGGCCAGGTCGGCGACGGGGACCTCGGTCAGGATGGCGTGCTCGTCGCCGAACTCCCGGATGAACCGGAAGTAGGTCTCCCAGACGCCCTGGCATTCCGGGGTCTTGCCCACGGCCTCGGCGATGATCTCGTTGAGCGGGATGAGGTTCTTATGGGGGACGCGTCCGGGCCGCCCTTCGTCGGACTCGCGGTCGGCCAGCTCCTCGACCCGGTGGAGGACGCCGATCGTCAGGGGCTTGCCGCATTTGGGACAGAGGTCGTTCGTCTTCCGGCTCTCGCGAGGCGAGCAGACGACCCCGCATTTGCGGTGCCCGTCGTAGTGGTATTTGCCCTCCTCGGGGAAGAACTCGACGGTGTAGAGGAACCGGGACGGATCGTTCCTCCGGAGGGCGTCGATGAGCCCGCGGAAGCTGAACTCCGTGTCGAAGACGTTGGCTTCGCGCCCGATCTTCGAGGGCGAGTGGGCGTCGGAGTTGGAGACGAGGGCGAAGCGGTCGAGGGCCGAGATCCGGCGGTTCATGGGCGGGTCGGAGGACAGGCCCGTCTCCAGGGCGAAGATCGACGGCGTCATCTCCTCGAAGCACTCCTCGATGGCGTCGAATCCGGAGTTCGCGCCGAAGAGCGAGAACCAGGGCGTCCAGATGTGGGAGGGGATGATGACGGCCCGCGGCGCGGTCTCGGCGACCATCCGGGTGAAGAGGCGGACGTCCAGGCCCAGGATGGGGCGCCCGTCCGAGGCCAAGTTGCCGACCGCCTGAAGCCGGCTGTTGACCCGCTCGACGGACTCGAAGTCCGGGGCCAGGAGCATGACGTGGACCTTGCGGACCTTGCCCCCCTTCGAGTAGATGAAGCTCAGCTCGGAGGAGAGGATGAAGGCGACGTCCCGCGCCGGGACGGGCAGGCCCTTGAAGGGCGGCGCGTCGAACGCGGTCGTGCCGTTCTTCAGACGGAGGAAGCCGTTGCCCATCGGCTCGAGCTTCTCCTTCATCAGGAAGAGCCATTCCGGGTGGGTGAAGTCGCCGGTCGCGAGGAGCCCGATGCCCTTGATCCGGGCCCAGGGGGCGAGCGTGTCGAGGACCATGTCCTTCGACGTGGCCCGCGAGAACTTCGAATGTATATGAAGGTCGGCGATGAACTTCATGATGGAGACCTCAGTTTAGAGAAAGCCGGAAGCGATTGCAAGCGCCTTGAAAACCCCGCGGGCAGGGCGTAGACTGGCATCATAAAGGCGGAGGATGACCATGAGCCCCCACGCGAAACGGCTGGCCCTTTCCATCGGCTTGATCGTGCTCCTCGGGTCCTGCGCGTCCTCGCGCCGCGCCCGCGGCCTCGATCCCGAGAGCCGCGAGTTCTATTCCAAGGTCCGCTACATCATCACCTCCGAAGAGCGAAAGGCCTTCCTGGCCCTGGCCGAGGCGGACCGTCCGGCCTTCATCGAGGATTTCTGGAAGCGGCGGGATCCGAAGCCCGCGACCGAGGCGAACGAGTACAAGACGGGGTATTTCAACAGGATCGAGACGGCGAACCGCCTGTTCGCCGGAGGCGGATCCCCAGGTTGGCTCCAGGACCGCGGCCGCGTCTACATCACCCTCGGCCCGCCCGACTACCGCGAGACGTATCCGCGCGGCATCACGTTCTACGGCCTGCCGACCGAGATCTGGTGGTACGGCTTCTTCACCATCATGTTCATCGACGAGAAATGGGTCGACGATTACCGCCTCGACCCCTATGGCGCCGACCACATCGCCATGATCAACCGGGCCCAGAAAGAGTGGAACGAGCCGCAGAGAGAGTTCACGGGCGGGCCGTCCCGCGCCGTCCCGATGCCGGGGCTCGACGTCCGGATCGAAACAACGGAGGGGGAGGGGACGCGGCTGACCCTCGTCCTACCCTACCGGTCCATCTGGGTGAAGTCCAGCGGCGACATGTTCGAAGCGACCCTCGAGGTGACGATGAAGGTCCGGGACGCCGGGGGAGCGGAAGCCTGGTCGTTCGCCAAGCCCTTTCCCATCAAGGTCGCCGCGAGCAGCCTGAAAGAGACGGCCAAGGGCGATTTCACCGCCGACGCCGTGGCGCCCCTCCCGCCGGGGTCCTATACGCTGACCGTGACCGTGGTCAACACGAACGACGGGAGCAAAGCCTCGCTCGAACGGGCCTTCACGATCTGAATCAGCCCTTCGCCCGCGCTTTCGCTGCCTCTGTCGCGGCCCGGCCCTTCCGGGCGTATTCCTCCGACCGCGCGTTGTCCCCGACGCGGTTGTAGAGGTCGGCCAGGAGGAAATAGCCGAGCGGAAGCTCCGACGGCACCGGCTTGAGCGCGATCCCCTTCTGGACCAGGGCGATGGCCCCCTCGTAGTCCTGTCCCCGCCCGAGGTGGATGCGGGCGAGATAGAAGTAGGCGACGGGGAAATCCGGCTCGACCTCGATCGTCTTCTTCAGCATTACGAGCTCGTCGTCCTCCCGGCCCATCTGCCGGTAGACGCGGGACAGGTTGAAGAGGGCCTTATGCGTTTTGGGAGCGTCCTCGAGCTCCTGGAGGTAGAGGCCGGCGGCCTCGGCCAGCCGCCCCTGCTTTTCCCGGAGCTGGGCCGTATTGTAGCGGAGGCTCAGGAGCGTCGGATTGATGGCCGCGGCGGCGCTCAAGTGCTCTTCCGCCAAGGCCAGGTCGCCCTCCGCCTCGCGGTTGAGATAGACCGCGGCCAGCCCGTTGTGGGCCGACGCCGAGCGGGGGTTCATCTCGAGGCACTTCTCGAAATAGGGGACGGCCTTCTCGGGCGCCCCCCCGTGGACCTGGATGTTCCCCAGGAGGAAATAGAGCTGGGCGTCCTCGAAACCGCTGGCGATGTGGTCGAGGACGAATGTCTCGGCTTCGTCGAAGCGGCCCATGGCCTGATAGGACGCGGCCACGTTGATGACGGCGAAGGCGTCGTCGGGCTTGAGCTCGAGGGACCGCTTGAACGCGGCGACGGCCTCCTCGAACCGGCGGGCCTTATTGAAGACGTTGCCGAGCGCGAAGTGGGCGTCGGCGATCGTCGGGTCCTCGGCGATGATGGCCGAGATCGCCAGGATGGCCGCGTCGGGATCGCCGCCGAGGCCGGTCTCGCGGGCCTTCGTCAGCTCGTTGAAGACGCCGATCTTGTCCTTGGGATCGGCCAGCTTCTTCCCCTGGAGCTTCGAAGAATCCGTGAACGAGCCGACGTAGCCGAGAGCGGCCAGCTTCTCCCGCGTCTCCTCGTCGACCTTCCCGAGATCCACTTCGAGGGCGCCCCGGCCGGCCTCGGCCATCAGAGCCTCGGCCCGGGCCGTGAGGTCCTCGAAAACCCCCTTCTCGAGATAGACGAGGTTCTTCTCTTCGCCGGGGTCCCGGTCGAGGTCGTAGAGCTCGGGAACGGGCGCGATGATGAGCTTGTACCGGCCGTCCTGGACGCTCTTGAGCTCGGACCAGCCGTAGTGATAGCGGGGGTAGAAGCTCTCCGCGTAAGCCAGGCGCTCGGGGGCCGCCGAGGGCCGGAAGAACGACGGGACGAGGCTCCTCCCCTGAACCCCGGCGGGAACGGCGAGGCCGGCCATCTCGCAGACCGTGGGCAAGACGTCGGCCAGCGCGACGGTCTCCGCGGACGTTACGCCGCGGAGGTCCGGGAAGGGCGTGACGAAGATGAGGGGGACGTGGAGGGCCGCTTGGTAAATGAAAAAGCCGTGCGTACCCTCGTCGTGCTCCCCCAGGCTCTCGCCGTGGTCGGCGGCCAGGACGAGGAAGAGGTTGTCCCGGAGGCCGGCCCGGCCGAGGTGGTCCCAAAAACGGGCGATCTGGCTGTCGGTGTAGGCGATCTCGCCGAGGTAGGGACTCTGGGGATACTCGCTCAGGAACGGCTCCGGCGGCTCGTAGGGCGTGTGCGGGTCGTAGAGATGGATCCAGGCGAAGAACTTGCCGTCCTTCTTCCCGTCGAACCAGCCGATGGCCTCGTCGATGACCTCGTTCGCGGGCCGCTGGACCTCGCCGAGCGAGATCCTCTCGAAGCGGCTCAGGTCGAACTTGTCGAAATAGGTGTCGAAGCCCTGGTCGAGGCCCCACTTGGCGTCGAGGACGTAGGCCGCGACGAAGGCCGCCGTTTCGTATCCCCGGGCTTTGAAGGCCTCGGCCATGGTCACGAGCTCGGACGGGACGACGAAGCCGCCGTTGTCGCGGACGCCGTGGTGGATCGGCAGCGTCCCGGTCATGATGGTCGTGTGCGAGGGCAGGGTCAGGGGCGTCTGGGCGATGCAGTTCTCATAGCGGATCCCGGCGGCGGCGAAGGCGTCCATGGCCGGGGTCTTGACCCGCGGGCTGCCGTAGCAGCCGAGCTTGTCGGCGCGGAGCGTATCGACGGTGATGAGGATAACGTTGAAATCCTTGCCGCCGCGAAGGCGGCCGAAATCCGGCGTCCGGGGCCGGAGGAGGAAGACGGCAAGGGCGGCGGCGGCCAGGAGAAGCGCAGCGGCGACGGACTTCTTAACGGCCATCAGACCTCGCAGGCGTCCATTTTATCATACTTCTCCGGCAAGAGCGGGGGCACGCAGCCAAGGCAAAGAAGAATCGGGGACACGTACCCGGGGTCCATGTCCCCTCGAAAAAAGAGGGCGGCGGGACTGCCCGCCGCCCTCTCGAGCGTGTGCGTGGAGCCGTAGCTAGAAGATGACGCGGATGCCGACGCGGGCCTGCCGCGGATCGGCGATCCCATAGAGATCGTGCCCGTCGGTGGAGGGGGAGGTGCCGTCGGTGAACCAGTCGTAGCCGATGCGCGTGCCCCAGGACGTGATGCTGTCGTCGTTGAAGACGTTGAAGACGTCAACCATGAGGCCTAGGCGGTACTTCTTGGCGATAGTGAAGACTTTCTCTATTCTCAGGTCGAGGGTATTCCGCAAGGCATAATGGTTGGAACCGGCCGGCTCGGTCTTGAACGTCACCCGCCCCTGGTTCAGGGAGCGCGTCCGGTAGCGCTGGGCCCAGGCGTTCCCCGTGATGCCCCGGTAATACACGTTGAAGCTGACGTCGAGGGGCAGGATGTAGGTGCCCTGGACCTTGATCATGTGCGTCGGGTCGTTCGTGCAGTTCCCGTCGTTATTGATCCAGAAGTTGGGGTCGCCGACCTCGATGCTGTCCCGGGAGCCGTAGCCGATGTCGTCGGCCATGCCGTTGTCGATCGTTCCCTGGGCCTTGCCGTAGACATAGGAGGCGAGGAGCTGCCAGCGGTTGGAGAAGCGCTTGTTGAAGAGGACCTCGATCCCCTCGTATTTGCGGTAGGGGACGCCATTGATCCAGGGATCCCCCTGCTGGATGTTCTTGATGAGGTAGTCGTAAGCCTCGAGGGTCTCATCAGTCCTCTCCCAGATCTGGAAGGTCTCGCCGAGCGGCGTGACGGGCATATCGATCTGGACATAATCCGCGGCGTAATCGACCGGAGCGATCTGGCTGTGCCACCTCCGGTTGATATAGGTGACGCCGAGGGAGGTGTCCTTGAAGAGCTCGCGCTCAATGCCGACCGTCCACTGGGCCATGTAGGGGTGCTTGATGTTGGGGTCCATCTCGTAGAGGCTTTCGTGGACGATCCGGTACCACTCGTACCAGTCTCCCGTGGTCGTCGCGGGGTCGTCGTCGTCGGGGATGAAGTAGTAGGCGACGTAGTCCCCGTAAACCTCATCGGGGTTCAGCCGGTCGTGGTAGCTGGCGAACATGGCCTCGGTGAACTGGCCGTAGTGGGCCTTGAGGATGGTCGTCTTGTCGCCCAGGATGTCGAAGGTGAAGCCCAGGCGGGGGGCCAGCCGGTTCGTATTGTAGACGGTCCCGCTGACGTTCTTGATGTCGCCCCAGTTCTGGCTGAAGCGGAGTCCCAGGCTGAGGTTGAGGCGTTTCGTGACCTGCCAAGAATCCTGGACGAATCCCTCGAGGCGGGTGTACCGGGTGTTGTTGTCGTATCCCGTATACTGGTAGGCCAGGTAGTTCCCTGTGTAGACGTAGCCGTAATAACCCACGCCGAAGAGGTCGGTGTAGGCGATGTTATCGCCCAGCGGGCCGCCCGAACCCGTGTAGCCGTAGTGGTTCCGGGCCATGGACCGCTCGAACTCGGCGCCGAACTTGAACTCGTGCGAGCCGGCCAGGAAGTCCTCGGCGTAGTGGGTCAGGCTGACGTTGGTCCCGAACCGGGCCCGGTCGTAGTAGCCGAAGTAGCCGGCGCTCTCGTAGACCCAGTTGGTTTGCCGGCCGTTGGCGTATGGCCTAAAATCGATCGGTTGGTCCGGGTCCTCACCTGTTTGGACCTCCTGCACGTAGTGGTAATAGGGCGCGGTGCCGACCTCAGGATCGAGGTAGTACCGCCCTCCGAAGGCGTTCATCTTGAGGTCGAAGAACGTCGTCGAGCTGAGGATCTTGTTCAGGTTGAAGCCGACGAGCCAGTCGGGCGAATCCTGGGTTACGGTGGCCTCAGGGGAGACCTGGGCGCCCGCGCCGCGGTTCGTGCCCTGATACGCGGTCGTCTGGAACATGGCGCTCATGTTCAGGGTGCTCGTCAGCTGGCTCGTCAGCTTGACGAAGAACCGGGGCTGCTTGTAGTCGACATCCTCGGGGAAGCCAGTCGGACGGTCCTTCGTCCGGTAGAATTGGACTCCGGTGTAGAACCAGAGCTTGTCCTTGACGATGGGGCCGCCCATATGGCCGTTGACGTCCATGAGCCATGACGACGGCGAGGACAGGTCGGGGAAATCCTCGACGTAGGCCTGATTGTTGTTGGCCTGCCAGAACTTCGAGGTGGACTGGTAGCCCTGGAAGTTGAACTCGAAGTGGCCGGAGAACGCGTTGCCGCCGGACTTCGTGATGATGTTGAAGATGACGCCGGTGAAGTTCCCGTACTCGGCCGGAAGCCCGATGCCCATGATCTTGGCTTCCTCGACGATGTTGTGGTCCGAGAAAACCCAGGCCGAGCCGGCGTCCGGGTCGGCGACGTTGACGCCGTCCATGGTGTAGGCGATGCCCGTGTCCGAAGAGGCGCCGAAGGCGACGTCGTTGTTGACGCCGGGGGCGAGGTTGACGATGTCCGCCGTGAACTGGTTGTAGGGGATGTTCCGGAGGATCTCGCCCGACAGCGTGACGGACGCCGTCTCGGTCGATTTGACGTCGACCGTCGGCGACTTGGCGATGACGGTGACCTCCTCGGTGACCGCGGACGCCTTCAGCTCGATGTCGATGGTCAGCGTCGCCGTGGTCGTCAGCCGGATGTTCTCACGGATGGTCGTCACGAAGCCCTGAATCTCCGCCCTGATCTTATAGTCGCCCGGCGGGATGGCCGGGAAGCGGAACTCGCCGTTAGCGTCCGTGATGAACGCGCGGGTGCCCATGAGATTGGGGCTGGAGATGGTGACGTTGACGCCGGGCAGGGGCTGTCCCTGGTCGTCCTTCACGGAGCCGCGGATGGCGCCCGTGTCGCGAGACTGGGAGAAGACGACGGGGGCGAGGAGGAGGACGATGGCCAGGATGAATGAAATCTTCTTTCTCAAATACGCCTCCTTTCTGGTCTGTAGGGGTGACTTGCCTTCATTCCGATGACCTCTCTTGCTTTTCTCGATGGACACCTCCTTAGGATTTGGTTTCCATCTGAATATTCAAGCTTCTGTAAATAATATCCAAAATTTTGGTCATTTTCAATAAAAAAGATTACGGTTCGGCTCGCCAAGGCCCCGGATTTGTCACGGCCCATGGCGTGTGCTATTGTGGCTCCAAGAAGGACGCGCCTTGAAAAAGACCATATCTCGCCTCCTCGTCGCCGCCGTCCTCCTCTCGGCCGGCCTTCTCGCGGCCGCGGAGAAGATGACGCCCGAGCTCGAGCGCTGGTTCGAGGACGTTTCGCCGATCCTCACGAGGACGGAGCGGGCCGTGTTCCTGAAGCTCCCGACCAACGCCGACCGGGCCAAGTTCGTCCGGTTCTTCTGGCGCATGCGGGACCCCCTGCCCGACACGGACGAGAACGAGTTCCGGAAGGAGTACGAGGAGCGGGTCCGTTTCGCCGACAAGACCTTCGGCCATTTCTCCCCGAAACGGGGCAGCCAGACCGAGCGGGGCTTCTTCTACCTCGTCCTCGGGGCGCCGCTCGAGCGGACGTCCTACACGACGCAGTCCCAGATCTGGCCCCTGGAGCTGTGGTTCTACAAGGGGGCCGAGGAATTCGGCCTGCCGGGCTATTTCTACCTGATCTTCTACCAGCCCGAGGGGCT
>Ga0154759_1085_pt2 | contig 12519 bp, 11 predicted proteins | sample Rifle2008BG16ft_FD_105767 | JGI IMG/M metagenome (GOLD analysis project Ga0154759, IMG submission 105767) | Candidatus Aminicenantes bacterium RBG_16_66_30 | reverse complement strand
CCAGCGGCTCCGACTTCATGTAGTCGATGTAGATCTTGACCAGGTCCTCGTACTGGAGCTCCTGGCGGGTCCGCTCCATGACCAGGCGGCCTTCCTTCATGATCCCGACCCGGTCGCCGATCTCCTTGGCCCGGAAGATGTCGTGGGTGGACATCAGGATGGCCTTGCCCTCGTTCTTGAGCTCGGCCATGATCTCGAGGAACTCGGTGGCGGCCTTGGGGTCGAGGCCCGAGGTCGGCTCGTCGAGCAGGATGGCCGGGGCGTCCTTGATGATGGCGATGGAGATGCCCAGCTTCTGCCGCATGCCTTTGGAGAAGTTCTTGACGCGCTGGTCGAAGGCCTTCTCCTGGAGCGAGACCCGGCGCATGACCTGATAATAGTCGTTCTTGGCGAGGTCGGTCTTGCCGCCGAGCTTGGCGAAGAAGTCGAGGTTCTGGCGGGCCGTGAAGTTGCCGTAGAGCATGACGTTCTCGGAGACGAAAGCGACGTGCTTCTTGGCCTCGAGCGGGTCCTTGTTGACGTCGATGCCCTTGATGAAGCAGGTCCCGGTCGTCGGCGGGATGAAGTTCAGGAAGAGGTTGATCGTCGTCGTCTTGCCGGCGCCGTTGGCCCCGAGCAGGCAGTAGACCTCGCCCGGCCGGACCTCCAGGTTGAGGTGGTCGAGGGCCAGCACGCCGTCCTCGTATCGCTTGGACAGGTCGTCGGCTTTCAGGATGGGATTCGCGTCGGTCATCGGTTCCTCCTCGGTCGTTCTAGCGCACATCGTATTTGATGAATCGGACGTAGGCGGCGGCGAACGGGGCGATGAGCCAGAAGGCCAATGACAGCAGGCTTTTCCAGTTCGCCTTGAACACGTCGGCCAGGGACGCCGGGGCGATCGAGAACTGGGGCAGGGCTTTGAAATCGACGGGCTCGGCCGAAAAGCCGAGAGAGGTCCCGCCGCCGGCATGGATCATCAGCGTCCGCTTGGCCTTGCTGAACAGGGCCCCGTCGAGGGTCCGGGCGTGGGCTTGGACGGCCTCGGCGTATCTTGTCCGTTCGAGCTCGCCCGTGCCGCAGACGTCGGCGACGAGCCGGGCGAAGGCCGCGCTCGGCGAGATGAGGGACAGGTTGACGGCGAGATCCTGCTGCCTGCGTTTCTGCTGACGGTAGGTCTCGTCGATCGCGCCGAGCTGTTGGGCCTTCCGCTCCTTGGCCCCCTGCTCGATCCCGGCCTTGAGCGGGTCCCATTTTTTTCTCTCCGGCGATGCCTCGTCGTTCGCAGCTCCCTTGGGGGCCGAGCCGAAGATGAGGTCATACTGCCGGCCGAGCTCCTTGGCCGTTTCCATGCCGAGGGAGCCGGCCAGAAGGGATTTTTCGAGGGAGACCTGGGTTTCCGTCCGGATCGGATGGACGATGGCGGCCAGCATGTCGCTGAGCTTGGGCATGATCAGCTGGAAGAACGCCCAGACGAGTAGGATGGCCACGAGCGCCGTCCGCGTTTTCGAAGAGCTCGCCGATATCATCGTGCCCAGGATGAAGTAGGCGAGCAGGAACACCGAGGCCGCCAAAAAGACGATGAGGATCTTCGCCGGCGTGTCGCCGCCGAAGACCGGGAATCCCCTGAGGACGAGGAGAAGGAGGCCGACGAGGAAGGCCCCGGCGAAGGGCGCCCACAGCGCGGCGTACCCTCCGGCGACCTTGCCCGATAGAATGGCGTCCCGAGGCACGCGGTTCGACAGCATGGCCCGCAAGGTTCCCGCCTCCTTCTCGCCGGCGATGACGTCGGAGGCGAAAAGGAGGGCGACAAGGCTGAGGACCATCTGGACGAGGAAGACGAAATCGACCTTCCCCTGGATGGAAAGGATAGACTCCTCGCCGCTCGAGGACTCGCCGGGCTTGACCCCCTCTTGGGTGAATTCGTAGTAGCGGGGGAGGGTTCCCTCGAAGCCGCGCGTGTAGACGGAGAGGGGCGCCGGGCGGCGGAAGCCCTTGATGGACACCGTGCCGGCCATGACTTCCTGGATGCTGAGGTGGGACGCCGCCTCCGCGGACAGCCGAACCTGCTCGTCGTAATCCCGGACCCTTTTCGCATAATCCAGCTGGCTGACGTATATGCCCAAGGGAATGAGGATCATGGCGATCAGCCCGAAAAGGGGGAACCGATAGCTGAGGATATTCTCCAGGAGCTCTTTCTTGACGATCGTTTTCCACATGGCCGCCTCGCTCCTATCTCCGCGTCAGCTTGATGCCGAAGACGACGATGCCGACGAGCAAGCCGACAAGAAGCAGGACCAGGGCCCCGATGCCAAGCACGTTGGCCTTGGAGGTGATGTGGATGCGGACGATCTTGTCCTCGGATTCGACGCGGCGGTTGTCGGCGATGGCGTCGGTCCGGATCTTCGGCTCGTAGTCCCCGACGGAAACGCCGTCGGGCGGGAGGAACCGGATCTTGACGACCTCGTCCTTGTTCTGCTCGAGCGTGGCGATGAGGTCGGGCGCGATCTCGACGCGCCAGTTGAGGGGCAGGTCGCAGAAGACCCGGACGTTGTTGAGCCGGCGCGTGCCGGTGTTCCGGATGGTCACGTCCATGCTGATTATGTCGCCGACCTTGATCTCGTGGTAGAGGTTGACGGCCTGGACCTCGACCTTGGGCACGCCGCGGGGAATGAGCTCGAGCTTGACCGAGCCGGCCTTGAGGCCCTCGACGGCTTCCGCGCCGAGCCCGGCCCCCCCAGCCGCCGCCTCGAGCCCGCGGAGCTTCTCCGTCTGGTCGTTGTCGAGGGCCAGGACGAAGAACTCGAGGGGCTTGTCGAGGATGACCTTCTCGTCCGGGTTCTTGGGCAGGTAGAGCTTGAGCTGGAGCTTGAGGCTGGTGATGCCCTCGCTGAACTTGATCTGCGACAGGCGGGCGCTCGTCGTCGGGTCGCTGAACTCGTAGGTGATCTGCGTCGGCAGGTCGACAGCCTCGAGCTTGAAGACGTTGGCCTCGCCGCTGAACTTCTCGAGCGACAGGTCGTAGGTCGCCGTGCTCTCGAGGTCGGCCTCTTGGGAGAACTGGGCCGAGTTGACCGTGACCATGTTGGCGCTGATGCCCTTCTGGAGGTAGACCGAGGTCATCTCGGTCTTCCCCGAGTAGGAGACGCTGATGTCGAGGTTCTCGACGTCCTTGAGGAGCTGGAAGGTGACGTCGCGCTCGGTCTCGATCGGGAGCGTGGCGACCGTCTTCTCGTAAGGATCGGAGATGACCTTCCCTTCCGAGAGAAGGGAGACGTAGACGTCCTTGAGCTCCTTCATGAAGTCGAGGGGAAAGAGGTCCTCCGCGCTGATCTTGAGGTTGGCCAGCTCCTTGAGCTCCTTCGACGAGTAGCGCAGGGCCACCCGTACGAACTTCTTGCCGGCCCGGTCCTGGTACTTGACGGCGCTCGCCACCGAGATGCGGGCCTCGCTGCCCATGAAGCTGATGAGGGCCTGCTGGTAGTCGACCTGGGCCTGGGAATAGGCTGTCTGCCGCGCGGCGAAGTCGGCCTCGGAGGCGAGCCCCTCCTCCTTGAGCGTGAGGTAGCGGTCGAAATCGGCCTTTTTGAGCTCGAGCGACAGGTGGGCGCTCTTCAGGCGCAGGAGCTTCATGCTCTGGGATTCCTGTGTTTGCCCGGCCAGGGCTGCGGCCAAGGCCAGGATCGCGGCCGCGACGGCGGCGAGTCTGCTCATCTTCATGGTCAAGCCTCCATCGGTTCGTTCTTCCTAATGCAAGGACGGTGCCAAGTAGGTCTTCTCATTCCGGCCACGCCTGGCCTGGAACCTGCAATCAAAGCCGTGCGCCCCGCATAACAGAGCTTTGAAGAGAACAAAATGTTACCACGGTTACCCAAGAGCGGGTAAATCATTACCCATTTTACTCCTTGTCCGTCTTTTTACTTTATACGGGAATTGCGCTATGCTCGTTGACGAGGTGCTTGGACCGTGAAGCCTTTCGGCTGGTTCCGGATAATGTTGGGTGGAGGGAAGCGCCCGGCCGTGGAGCCCCGGACGATCATCCGGGAATTCGCCGAGAGCCTCAACCTGATAGAGGATTTTGACCAGATCGCCCTGAACATGCTGGGGACGATCAAGGAGTCCGCCTCCGTCGATCGCCTGGTTTTTTTCGTCTACGACGGCGATACGGGTCAATTCCGCGTCGGGGCCTCATCCGGCTACGTCCCGGCCGACCTGCGGGGGCTCTCCCTCTCCGGCCAGGACCGTCTGGCCAAGTGGCTCAAGGTCAATAAGACCCCTCTCGACATCCGGCGCCAGCCCGGCGTCTTCGGCTATCTCGGGGACAAGGATAAGGCCGTCTTCAGCCGCCTGGGCTTCGTCCTCTGCTATCCCATCCTGTCCATGAACAGGCTGATCGGCATCCTCTGCGCCGGGCCGAAGGCCGGCGGCGGGCCCTACTCCGCCGAGGAAACGGCCCTGATCGACTCGCTCATGCCGCAGGCGGGGATCGCCCTGGAGAACGCTCTCCTCTACAAGGAGCAGAGGGAGCGCTTCCGGCGCATGCTCCGGGCCGACCGGCTGGCCACGATCGGCGAGCTCGCGGCCGGGGCCGCCCACGAGATCCGGAACCCCTTGACGTCCATCCGGTCCTCCCTGCAATTCCTCGAGTCCCGCAGCCGCGAAGAGACCGAGAAGAAGCTCCTCGGCGTCGCCCTGCGGGAGACCGATCGGATCGACGAGATCCTGGCCGCGCTCCTGTCGTTCTCCCGCCCCTCGGAGATCCACAAGGAGCCCTGCGACCTCGTCGCCCTTCTCGAGGAGAGCGTGGCTCTCGTCTCGATCCAGGCCAAGGCCGCGGGCGCCGAGATCCGGACGTCCTTTCCCGCCGCGCCCGTCGTCGTCAATGCCGACGCCTCCCAGCTCAAGCAGGTCTTCCTCAACGTCCTCCTGAACGCCGTCCAGGCCATGGCGGGGGGCGGGACCCTCACCGTCGAGGACGTCGTCCTCGAGAGCGGCAAAACGCTCGTCCGCGTTTCCGACACCGGCCCGGGCATCTCGGAGGAGGACCTGGACAAGGTCTTCGATCCTTTCTTTACCACCAAGAAGGGGGGCACCGGGCTGGGCCTTTCGATCTGTTACGCCATCGTCAAGGCGCACGGCGGGGATATCGAGCTCCGCAGCCGCCTGGGGGAGGGGACGACCGTCCTGGTCACCCTTCCCTTGAGCTGAGGAGGCCGTCCATGACGCCGCGAATCCTGGTCATCGACGACGAGAGGAGCATCCGCGAAGTCTTTTCCGTCCTCCTCGGCGACCACGATTATCAAGTGGCGCTCGCGGAGAACGGCCGCCAGGGCCTCGAGAAGGCCCGGGCCTTCCCGCCCGACGTCGTCCTGCTGGACATGAACCTCCCCGACCTCCCCGGGCTCGATGTCCTGGCCGGGCTCCGCGAGATCCGTCCGGAGCCCGGGATCATCATCGTCACGGCCTTCGGGACCATCCGCAACGCCGTCGAAGCGACGAAGCTCGGCGCCTCCGCCTATCTCGAGAAGCCCGTCGACAACGAGGAGCTCCTGCTCGACATCGGCCGCATCCTCGAGGTGCGGAATCTCCGCCACGAGGTCGAGGCCCTGCGATCCGAGCTGACGTCGCGATACCGGTTCTCGAACATCGTCGGGACATCCGCCCGGATGAACTCCGTCTTCCAGCTCATGGAGAAGATCAGCCGGGTCGACGGGACCGTCCTCATCACCGGGGAGAGCGGCACGGGCAAGGAGCTCGTCGCCCGGGCCGTCCATTTCGCCAGCCCCCGCAAGGACGGGCCCTTCGTCGTCGTCAACTGCGGCGCCGTGCCCCGCGATCTGATCGAGAGCGAGTTCTTCGGGCACGTCAAGGGCGCCTTCACCGATGCCCGCTCGGACAAGACCGGCAAGTTCGAACAGGCCAACTCCGGGACGATCTTCCTTGACGAGATCGGCGAGCTCTCCCAGGACGCCCAGGTCAAGCTCCTCCGGGCCCTCGGCGAGCGGGAGATCACGCGGGTCGGCGGGGCGAAGACCGTGCAGATCGACGTCCGGGTGGTCGCCGCGACGAACAAGGACCTCGAGGCCGAGGTCGCGCGCGGGCGCTTCCGCGAGGACCTCTATTTCCGGCTGGCCGTCCTGTCGATCGCCCTGCCGCCGCTGCGGGAGCGGGCGGAGGACATCCCCCTTCTCGTCGACCATTTCGTCCGCAAATACGCCGGCGAGCTGGGGAAGAGCGTGCTCGGCTTCACGCCCTGGGCGCTCCACCGGCTCGCCGGGTATGCCTGGCCGGGTAACGTTCGCGAGCTCGAGAACGTTATCTATGAGGCCATGGTCATGACCGAAGGCGATTGGGTGGACGAGGCGGCCCTGCCGGCCCGATTGAGGCTCGCCGGGCCCGCGGCGGCGGCCGACGCCCCCACCGGCCCGGCCCCGCTGGCGCCCTTGAAAGAGGCCGTCCAAAGCGTCGCCGGGACGCGGGAAAAGGCCCTCATCCTGGAGGCGCTCCGGCAGGCCGGAGGCAACCGGACCCGGGCGGCCCGGATCCTCGGGATCAGCCGCAAAACGCTTTTCAACAAGATGACGGCGCTCGGGATACGCTGGCCGGAGTGAACGAAATGGCCCCGGATTCGTATTTATCAAGAGAGGCCGTACGCGTTGGCATCTTTTTTGCAGATAAAACACTTCGAAGATATCTCACCGATCGGAGGACGGCAATGATCAAGAAACGGACGTTCGGAGCGCTCTTCGCCCTGGCCCTTATCTGCGGCTTCAGCTTCGGCCAGGAGCCGAAGGAGCTCAAGCTGACCCTCGAGGACTCGATCGTCAGGGCCCTCAGGAACAACCTCAACGTCGCCGCCGAGGTCATCAACCCCGGCCTGGCCTCGGCCACTCTCTCGCAGGCCCGGCAGATGTACATGCCGACCCTCCAGTTCGACCTGAGCGGGAACCGTTACGAACGGGCCTCCTCCGGACCCTTCCAGGCGACCGACACTTACATCAACAAGGCGACGAGCACGGCGACGTCGATCGCCCAGCAGATCCCCTTCGGCGGCAGCCTGACCGCCTCCATGAGCTATGACTACTCGAAGAGCAACCAGCTCTTCCAGAGCTTTAACCCCGCCTACCAGAGCCGCCTGAATCTGGTCCTGACCCAGCCCCTGCTCAAGAACTTCGGCTGGACGGTCAGCCGCCGCCAGATCATCGTCGCCCAGCACAACCTCGACGCCTCCCGGAGCCAGTTCAGGTCCGTCCTCATCGACACGGTCTATTCGGTCGAAGCGGCCTATTGGAACCTCGTCTACGCCATCGAGAACCTGAAGACCCAGCGGATGTCCCTCGAGAGCGGGCGGGACCTCCTGGCCAAGACCAAGCGCGAGGTCCAGGTCGGCACGAAGGCGCCGATCGAGGTCCTCAACGCCGAGGCCACCGTGGCCCGGCGCGAGGCCGACATCCTCCAGGCCGAAGCCCAGGTCAAGCGCAGCCAGGACCAGCTCCGCACGCTCCTCAACCTGGACGTCGACGCCGCGGTCCAGGGTCAGGCCCTTGTCCCCGCCGATAAGCCCGAATTCAAGCCGTTCGCGATCACCCTCGAAGAGGCCCTGGCCAAAGCCATGGCCCGGCGACCGGACCTCGAAACGTCGAAGGCGACGATCGCCACGAAGTCGGTCAATTTCCGCTTCGCCAAGAACCAGCGCCTGCCCCAGCTCGACCTCCAGATGGTCAAGACCAGCCCCGGCATTTCGGGACAGCAATTCACCTACGACCCCGACAACCCGTTCCTGCCGCCCGTCCCCGGGGACCCCGGCAGCGCCTCGGCGGCCTTCCGCGACTCGTTCAAGTTCCTTTACAACAACTGGACGGCCGGAGTGACCTTGACCATCCCCTTCGGGGACGTCATCGGCAAGGCCAACCTCGCGTACGCCAGGCTCGACTTCGAGCAGGCCCAGGCCCGCCTCAAGACCCAAGAGCAGCAGGTCTTCCTCGATGTCAGCGACGCCGTCCGGACCCTCGAGACGGCGGCCAAGAGCGTCGACGCCTATCGAATCGCCCGCGAGCTCGCCGAGCGGCAACTCGAGGCCGAGATGAAGAAGCTCAACGTGGGCATGTCGACGAACTATTACGTCCTGGAGTATCAGGACAGACTGGCCAGCGCCCGGTCTTTGGAGCTCCGGGCCCTCGTCGACTACAACGTCGCCGTGGCCAAGATCGCCCAGGTGACGGGCTCGACGCTCGAGGACCGGGACATCACGCTGACGGACTATATCAAGTAAGACGGACGGGACGAAAGGGACGTCCTCTCGGGGGACTGTCCCTCTTCCGTCCGCTGTGCTAAGATGACGCGGTGAGCCTCTTCCTCCTCGACGCCGGCCGGGAGTGGCGCGAAAGCCAGCGCCAGGTCCTCACCGTCGCCCGGGAGCTCCGCAAGAAGGGCTACGCTTCTCTTATCGTCGGCGAACCCGGCGGCGATCTTCTCCGCAAAGCCTCCGAAGAGGGGCTGTCCACGCTGCCCTTGCGGATGCGCGGGGGGATGGGCTGGCTCGTCCGCCGGCATCTGGCCCGGGCCATGAAGGCCCGCGGCTGCAAGTTGGCGCATTTCCACGACACGATCAGCGCGACCTTGGGCCTCGCGGCCGCGGCGGCCGCGGCGGTCCCGGTCCGGGTCCTTTCCCGGCCCTCGGATTCCTCGCCCCTCGAAGGGCGTCTGCCGTTCGCGGCCATCGACGCCGTCATCGCCGGCTCGGACGGCGTCAAGTCCATCCTCGTCCGCGGCGGCATCCCCGAGGACAGGATCGAGGTCGTCCCGCCGGGCGTCGATTTCTCGAGGTTCACCTCGGAGCCGGCCGGCGATCACCTGCGCCGGGAGCTCGGCATCGGGCCGGAGGAATTCCTCGTCGGAGCGATCGTGCCGCTCGAGGACGAGCGGGGCCACGAGGCCCTCCTCGAAGCGGCGGCCCTGGTCGCCGGGCAGGCGCCGAAGGTCCGGTTCATCGTCCTCGGCGAGGGGTCCTTGCGCCTCGAGGCCCCCGGGCCGGAGGCCGCGCGCCCCATGGAGTCCGTCCGGTATTACCTCGGCTTCCGCAAGGACACGCCGCGCGTGCTGGCGTCGTTGAACATGTTCACGGTGTTCAGCCATCTCGACGGCCTGGGGGGCTTCCTCGTCGAGGCCATGGCCTCCGGGCTCGTCGTCGCCGCCGCCGATGTCGGCTCGGCCCGGGACCTCATCACCCACCGCGATAACGGCCTTCTCGTCCCGGCCCGCAACGCCCGGGCCCTGGCCGACGCCGTCCTCAAGGTCCATTTCGACAGGGTCCTGGCCGCCAAGCTGGCCGCTCGCGGCCGCGAGTCGATCCTCGAGAGATACTCCGTCGAGGCCATGGCCCGCCGCATCGTCGGCGTCTACGAGTATCGCGCCCACCGCAAGGGTCTCAAGCTGGCCTGAGGGCCGCGCTTTTCCGTCCGGATGACTGTTTCGGACATCAGGTCTTCTCCAGGAATTTCTTGAAGCGGGCCCGGTAGGCCTTGTAGGCCGCGGCGCCCGCGTCGGTCAGGCGGACGAGGGTCAGGGGGATCCGGCCCCGGTAGGTCTTCTCGATGGCGACGTAGCCGGCCTCCTCGAGCTTGGTCAGGTGGGACGAGAGGTTCCCCTTGGTCAGCCCGGTCTCACGCTGGAGGTAGAGGAAATCGGCGCTCTCGACGACCGAGAGGATGGCCGCCAGGGCGAGCCGGGCCGGCTCGTGGATGAGGCGGTCGATGTCAGCCAGGCCACGCAGATCAGCGGGCATCGGGACCCTCGGGGACGTCGGCGGCGGGCTTCGGGAATCGCCGCAGGTAGACGAAGAGCGCGGCCAGGCCGGAGATGATGAGCGCCGCGCCGAAGAGTAGGAAAAAAAGGAACGTGCCCCTTGTCTCCTCGACGCCGGCGGCCGCGATAACGACGCCGATCGTAGCCGAGACGGCAGAGAGGACATAAAAGCGAACGAGACCGATCCGACGGGCGATGAAGAAGACCGCAATCCCGAAGAGGAGGCCGAACAGGGCGGGGATTAGCGCCTTGAACGATGGCGAGAGGCCGTAGAGAGCGGCCAAGGACCCGCCGATGACGGCGCCGGCGATCGCGGCGGCGGCCCGGCGCTTAGGGCTCTGTTCTTTTTTCTTGAAAACGATGTAGCCGGTCCGCGGGTAGGTCACGCGGCGTTTGAAGAATCGAACAAAACGGCTGACGAGGAATCCGGCCGATACGAGGACGATAAGGAACAAACCCGTGAGAATCGCGTTGATCGAAGATCCTCTAGGGATAATCGTCTGGCTGAAGAAATAGGCACTGAGAAGGACGAAGATGAGCCCGAGGGCGATCTCGAAGAAGCCATCGTCGTAGACGCTCTGAACGGTCCGTTTTTCGATCTTTTCGATATCGACCATGCGCGATCTCCTGATAGGTTTGTATTACAAACTAGTCTGTATAATATCAGGAATTCGGCGCGTGTCAAGGGTTCTGAATAATATTATTTCCATACGGCCCGCCTTGAACTCGGGGGCCCGCCTGGACTATGTTAGGCGGGAATCGCGAACATGGAGGACGGCCCATGGCCATCGAACGGATCGAGATCGATCTCCTCAAGCTCCCCTACGTCCACTTCTTCGAGACGAGCTTCGGGCGCTCGTACGACCGGACCTTCAGCCTGATCCGGGTCTACGAGGGCGGCGTCTGCGGCTGGGGCGAATGCGTCGCCGAGGAGGCGCCCCTCTACAGCGGCGAGACGACCGAGACGGCTTGGCACGTCATGAAGGACTTCCTCGCGCCGCTCGTTTTCCGCAAGGGGATCGTCGAGCCCGAGGACTACGCCCGGGAGGCCGCGGTCTTCCGGGGGAACCGCATGGCCAAGGCGGGGATCGAGCTCGCGCTCTGGGACCTCAAGGCGAAAAAGGCGGGCCTCCCTCTCCATAGGCTTTACGGCGGCGTGCGCACGGAGATCGAGGCCGGCGTCAGCTGCGGCATCGAGGATTCCCTGCCGGACCTCGTCGAGGCGATCGGGCGCTACCTCGATCAGGGCTACAAGAGGATCAAGATCAAGATCAAGCCGGGTTGGGACCTCGCGGCCTGCGCCGCCGTCCGCGACAAGTACCCCGACATCATGCTCCAGGCCGACGCCAACGGCGCCTACGCTCTGAAAGACATGGAGACGCTCAAGGCCCTAGATGCCTTCGATATGCTCATGATCGAGCAGCCCTTCGCGCCCTACGACCTCTGGGACCACGCCAAGCTGCAGCGGGAGATGCGGACGCCGCTCTGTCTCGACGAGAGCGTCCTGTCGTTCGACACGGCCCGGGCGGCCCTGGAGATGGGGAGCTGCCGGGTCGTCAACATCAAGGTCGGCCGGGTCGGCGGGGTCGTCGAGACGCGGCGGATCCACGATCTCTGCGAGTCGCGAGGCGTCCCGGTCTGGTGCGGCGGCATGCTCGAGTGCGGCATCGGACGGGCCCACAACCTCCACATCGCCACTCTGCCCGATTTCAAGTACCCGAACGATCTCAGCGCCAGCCGGCGGTATTACCGAGAAGACGTCATCGAGCCCTTCATCGAGCTCAGCGGGCCGGGGACGATCCGCGTCCCGGACGGACCCGGCATCGGCGTCAACCCGGTCGAGTCGCGCATCGCCAAGGCCTCGCTCCGCCGGGAGATCTTCAGCTAGACTTGGCGGATGCTGCCCGGATCGATGGGCGCGCCGCAGGCCGGACAGACCGTCCACCCGGCCTCGACGGGCTTGCTGCAGGCGGGGCACGAGCTCTTCAAGGATCTCCCGCAATAAGGACAGAACGCGTGTCCGGGCGTGAGCGGCTTTCCGCAGCCGAGGCAGGTCCCGCTCGGACAGCAGGCCTCGCCCGTGCCGCCGCCCTCGGCGCGGCGCCTGACCGGCGTCTCGCTGCGGACGATTCGGAAACGTTTCAAACAAACCTCCACGACGTGCGGGCTCGGCCCGCCCTGCGGATTCCGGCGGCGGCCCCCCTAGGCCTCGGCGGTGAAATGCTCGGCCAGGATGTCCTGGGCTTCCGCAGCCCGGTTCGCGGGGACGAGAAGGGACGCGACGCCCATCCCGTCGACGGTCATCCCGAGAACCCTGCCGACGGCTTCGGCGCTGACCCGTGCGGGGATGCCGAAGGACTCGAGCATGTTCTTGAGGATCTCCGCCTCCGTGACTCCGTTGGACCTGTGGACGATGACCCAGTTCATACCGCCATCATATCACTTCAAGCCGCCGGCTTGAACTGCCTGCTTCGCTGGGGTATCTTTCCCCCGTGAAGTACGGAGCCCATGGCTATCTCTTCACTCGGAGCTGGTCGGACGCCGACATCCGCTTCCTCGACCTCGCCCGCGAGCTTGGCCTCGACATGTTCGAGCTCTCCGTCGGCGACGACGTCGTCTTCGACCCGCGCCTGACGGGCCGGCGGGCCGCGTCGCTCGGCCTCGACCTCATCATCGGGCCGGGGGGCCGCTGGCCGCTCGACGCGGACCTCTCCTCCGACGCCGCCGCCGACCGCGCCC
>Ga0154759_1101_pt1 | contig 12575 bp, 9 predicted proteins | sample Rifle2008BG16ft_FD_105767 | JGI IMG/M metagenome (GOLD analysis project Ga0154759, IMG submission 105767) | Candidatus Aminicenantes bacterium RBG_16_66_30 | reverse complement strand
GCTCCCGCGCGACAAGGAGTTCCCGCCGATCGCCCACGAGACGACGGCCGCGACCGGGCTCAAGCATCTCGACGGCGCGATCTCCATGGCCCGATCGAAGCCGGGTTCGGCCGCCTCGAGCTTCTTCATCTGCGTCAACGACCAGCCCGAGCTCGACTTCGGCGGCCGGCGCAATCCGGACGGCCAGGGCTTCGCCGCCTTCGGGCGCGTCGTCGAAGGGATGGACGTCGTCAAGGCCATCCAGGCCCTCCCGGCCAAGGGCCAGCAGCTCTCGCCCCCCGTCAAGATCATTTCCGTCCGCAGGATCGAACGATAAGACTTCAAAGGAGACGAACGATGAGACAACACCGGAAGATCGCCGCGGGCCTCGGGCTCCTGCTCGCCGTCCTCATGGCCGGGCAGGCGTTCGCCCAGGAACGGATCATCGGCAAAGCCCTCTACGAAAAGCTCCAGCGCGAGGGCCGCAGGATGATGACCGGCGGGCCGGGAGGCGCCCTGGGCGGCGGCTTAGCCTGGACGCCCGACGGCAAGGGCTCCTATGCCTTCGAGGACGCAACGTTCAAGCGGACCGACGTCCTCACCGGCGAGAAAACGCCCCTCTTCGACGACGCCAAGCTCCTGGCCGCGGTCAACGCCATGACCGGACGGCAGGAGGTCAAGATCTTCTTCAATCGTTTCCAATATCTCGACGACGGGAAGAAGATCCAGTTCCAGGCCTTCAACAAGGTCTTCATCTACGACCTCGCTTCGTCGAAGCTCGTCTCCTACGAGGCGGAGCGGTCCATCGTCGGCGTCCGCGGCCGGCAATACGGCGACGTCCTCTCGCCCGATCTCAAGGTCCGGGCCTTCACCCGGAGCTACAACCTCTACGTCAAGGACATGGACGGCAACGAGACCGCCCTGACCACCGACGGCACCGAGGACCTGCGCAACGCGTTCCCCGATTGGGTCTACCCGGAAGAGCTCGGCCAGTATCAGGCCTTCTGGTGGTCGCCCGATTCGAAAAAGATCGCCTTCATGCAGTTCGACGAGAAGCCGGTCACGAAATACCCCATTGTCCACGACGTCCAGCCCATCCCGCGCTTCGAGCTTCTCGGCTATCCCAAGCCCGGCGGGAACAATCCCATCGTCCGGCTGTTCATCGTCGACGTCGCCTCGAAGAAGCTCGTCCGCCTGGAGACGGGCGACGACCTCGATGTCTATCTCTACCGGGGCCAGTGGACCCCTGACGGCCGGGAGTTCACATACCATCGGCTCAACCGCTTCCAGAATAAGGTCGAGCTCTTCGCCGCCGACCCGGCCACGGGCAAGACGAGGCTCTTCCTCACCGACACGGACCCCTGCTACATCGACGAGTCGACCGAGCTCATCTTCCTCAAGGACAACCAGCGCTTCCTCTGGACCTCGGAGAGGAGCGGCTGGCGCGAGATCTATCTTTATGATCTCGCCGGCAAGCTCCTCAAACAGCTGACCAACGCCAAGCTTCCCGTCCGCGGCATCCAGGGCGTCGACGAGCCCCGCGGCTGGATTTACTTCGCGGGTCAGGAGGCCAACGGCACGCAGAGCCACTTCTACAAGGTCAAGCTCGACGGCACGGGATTCGCCAAGATGACCAAAGAGCCCGGCTCCCACGGCGTCAGCCTCTCCCCGGCCTTCGATTTCTACACGGATTCCTTCTCGAGCTTCGAACAGCCCTCCAAGACGACGCTTTTCCAGGCCGACGGTAAGCTCGTCAAGGTCCTCAGCGAGCAGACGCCGTCCAAGGAATTCCTGGACCTCAAGCTGATCAAGCCGGAGCATTTCCTGTTCAAGTCCGCCGACGGCAAGTACGACCTCGACGGGCTCATCTACTTCCCGGCCCATTTCGACCCGAACGAGAAGTACCCGCTCCTCCTCAGCATCTACGGCGGGCCCGGCTCGAAGGGCGTCACCAACCGCTACAACATGGCCGACGGCAGCCAGGCGCTGGCCCAGCTGGGCTTCCTCGTCGCCGTCTGTGATTATCGCGGCGTCTCCGGGCGCGGCAAGGCCTTCCAGAACCTCCACTACATGAAGCTCGGCCAGGTCGAGCTCGAGGACCACGTCGCCTTCGTCAAGGCCCTCGGGCAGAGGCCCTATGTCGACACGACGCGGGTCGGCGTCACCGGGCATTCCTACGGCGGCTACTTCACCTGTCTCGCCCTGCTCAAGGAGCCCGACATCTTCCATGTCGGCGTCGCCGGAGCGCCGGTCACGGACTGGAGGAACTACGACTCGATCTACACCGAGCGCTACATGCGCCGGCCCCAGGACAATCTCGAAGGCTACGACAAGGGCTCCTGCATGACCTATGCCAAGAACCTCAAGGGCAAGCTCTTCATTCACCACGGCGCGGTCGACGACAACGTCCACCCGGGCAATACGATCCAGCTCGCCCAGGCCCTGCTCAAAGAGAACAAGAAGTTCGACCTGATGATCTACCCCGAACAGCAGCACGGCATCGGCTTCCCGCGCTACGGCGAAAGCCGCGTCGAGTACTTCATCGAGCACCTGAAGCCCGTCGTCAAGTAGGCCTCCAAAGGAGAGTGACGCCATGGCCAAGTTCGAAGGGGTCAAGTGGGCGCCCCAGCAGATGCGCTACCTGCTCCCGGACAAGCAGTACGACATCCTCGCCTCCGACGCCCAGGTCTTCGCGGTGTCGCGCTCGATCTTCTACGCCACGTTCCTCTGTTTCGAGGGCATCCGCTTCTTCTGCAAGAAGGGCGCGAACGGCCGCCTCGAGGTCAACTTCCTCAACTGGCACAAGAACCTCGAGCGGCTCCGCCGCGGCATCGCCTTCAACCTGAGCAAGACCCAGGCGGAGCTCATCCCGTCCGTGGAGGAGCTCGAGACGATCATCATCCATGAGTATTTCCAGGAGCCGGCCATCCGGGCCTTCCTCGGAGAGATGGCCGACCTCGGCGCCCAGGGCTACCTCCGGCCCTTCACCGTGGACGAGGAGCAATCCATGGGCGTGACCTTCCCCGGCCAGCCGGCCGTCCGGGCCCTGTTCTGCCGCTACGACAACTACCTCGGCGAACCGTTCGCCGGCGTCGTCGTCCCCCACCTCATCCGGGCCGTGGCGGCCAACAAGACGGGCTGGCTCAAGCTCGGGATCAACTATCTCGTCAGCCTGAAAGCGCTCGAGGCCGCCAAGGAGGTCGACGCCGAGGCCGCGGCGGCCCTGTTCCTCGACGACCAGACCCACCTCCCCCTGGCCGAGCGCCGTGTCACGGAGTGGGATTCTTCCTGCTGCCTGTTCGGTCTGCGCGACGGAACGGTCGTCAAGATCCCGGAGAGCGAGCTCATCCTGCCCTCGGTCACGATCCAGGGCATGGTCACGATCCTGCGGGAGATGGGGACCAAGGTCGAGGAGCGCCACGTCTCCTACGGCGAGCTTCTCCGGCTCGTCCGGGCGAACGAGCTTGTCGTCGCGGCGAGCATCGGCACCGCCGGGATCATGAACCGCTGCCAGAAGCTCGTCCTCGTCGACGAGCGGAACGCCGTCGCGGCGACCCATATCCCCGACAAGGGCCATCCGCTCTACGGCCGGCTGGCCGAAGCCAAGGCCTATTACTGGGACATCTACAAGGAGAAGGTCAAGCTGCCGGCCGGGATGAATCTCTTTAAGTACGCGCTCTAGAGGAAAAGGGGGACATGTACGCTTCGTACGTGTCCCCTTTCTTTGTTCAGGACGGGGACACATACCGAGGCGGTATATGTCCCCTCTCGATCAGAGCGACATGGCGATGAGCATCCAGAACCTGTCGCCGAGCTCCAGGTATTTCTGGATGGCCGCCCGGGCCATGTCGTTCGTGTACTTGGTCAGGTAACGCTCGACGGTGAACGGCTCCTTGTCCGGCGTCGCGCTGGCCAGGATCTCCTGGACCTTTTTCTCGAGCATCGGCAGGTCGGCGAAGGCCTTGTCCTCGAACTCGGCGATCGTCTCCGTGATGATCTTCCGGGTCGCTCCCCACTTCAGGGTCGCCAGCCGGTTGGCCCGGCGGAAGGCCCAGGCCGCGGAATCCAGGCGGAAGCGGTGCTGGGCGCAGGTCTCGAAGCTCGGCGGCAGCTCCGTCGTCCCGGCGAAGATGGGGATGCGGGCGCTCATAGCCGGATTGTCGAAGGCGAACCAGCAGATCGCGCCCACCGAGGGCGGCAGCCAGCCCCGGACCTGGAGGACGGTGGCATAGGAACAGCCCGAGATCGGGATCGTCCGCTGGGGCACGACGGTGCCCGGCTTGAGCGTATTGACCAGGCTGATGATATCCCGGGGCATCCAGGCGCTGGCGATGTTGCTAAGCGCCATCTGAGGCGCCGGCGGAGTGGCCGGGGGTGTCTCGCCGGGCTTCGGCCGCGGCTGGGGCCTCTGGACGAGGAGGTTCTTGGTCGAGTCGAGATCGGTCCCTTCATAGGGATCGCGGTAGATGGCTAGGACGTCGCGGACAGACAGCTTCTTCTCCGGCTTGACCGAGAACGGCAGCTCCGGCAGGTCCATCGTCAGCTTGAGCGACGGGGCCAGGGTGCTGAGGACGAAGAACTCGCGCGTCGAGAAAGGCTTGCGGCCGTTGTAGGCCTCCCAGAACTTGAACGGCTTGCCGCTCGAGGGATCCCACCAGCCCATGTCCTGGGCCACCTGGAAGACGTTCTCGGAGGCCAGGTAGCCGTCGGGATTCTTGAGGTCGATCTCGGCGATGCGGGGGATGTTGGCCGAGATGCCGACATGGTCGTCGGGGATGCGCACCGCCGCCCAGACGGCTCCCTTCTCGAGAGGCCCAGCGCCCATGATCTCGAAATGCCAGACCTCCTTGCCGTCGGCGATGGTGATGCACTCGCCGTAATCGCCGTAGCCGTACTGCTTGACGAGGTCTCCGATGAGCTTGATGGCCTCCCGGGCCGTCTTCGTGCGCTCGAGGGCGATCCGTTCGAGCTCCTCGATCATGAACATGCCTTCGTTATTGACGAGCTCGCGGCGGCCGCCGATCGTCGTCTCTCCGATGGCCAGGCCATGCTCGTTGAGCGCGGGATAGGCCGTATTCAGGAAACGATAGGTCTCGGGGACCTGAGGTATCTCGCCCGTCTGGATGATGCCGACGAGGTCCTTGGACGTCTCCGTGTGCATCTTGCCGGAGTAGATCTTGTTCATCGACTTGTCCGGCCACGGCCGGCGCGGGACGATGTTCAGCCACTGACGGTAGTTGCCGTCGCAGGTGTGGCAGGTGATGACCGAGCCGTCCACCGTGGCCAGCCGGCCGACCTGGATGGACGTGCAGCTTTCGGGCTCCTCGACCCAGGCCCTGGCGACCGCGCTGAGGGGTTCCTCGGACTTCTGGGCGGTGACGAGCGAGATAAGACCCAGCATGACGACCGAGAGGACGAGCCCCCGGCCGATGATCTTCCTGAGACGGGATGCGTTCACGATGACCTCCTGTCCGGGCATTGTCCGGACTACGAATGTATGCGTCCGGCCCGCGCCTGTCAACTACTTCGGTATGTCGACGCGCACGATCGCGAGATCCCAGGGCCCGAGCGTGATCTTGCCGGCGCGGGCCACCGGCTTCCCCGTCAGGACGTCGCGGCCGTTCTCCAATGAATATGCGAATTCCCTCTTGCCATCCGAGAAGTTGAAGTAGGCGTGGACTTCGGCCCCGTCGGCCAGGACGGCGTGTTTCGCCTTGACGCCCGGGGGAAGCGCCGCGTCGGCCAACAAGATCCCCGCTTCGTTCAGGCAGTCGGCGACGACCTTCTCCTGGAGGACGTCAGATAGGACTGTTCCTTCGTAGGTCAGGACGCCTTTCCCGAACTCGTTCCGGGTGATGGCCGGGTAGGCGCCGAAGACAGGATGGTCGTAGAACGCGAGCCCCCGGCAGGTTTCCGGCATGAGATATTCTGCCCAGACCGAGACCCGGTTCGCCTCGCCCGCCCTGAACGGATCGCCCTTGAGCCGGAGCGGCTGTTTCAGGTTCGTGAACTCCTGATAGGAGAAGCCGCACGCCTCTCTCAAAGGACCCGGGGCCGTTGCCCAGCGGACCGTCGCGTTCTCGTCGCTGAAGCCGCTCTTGAACGTCATCAGGACATGGCCGCCGCCCTTGACGTAGTCCGAGAGCTTGCGGAGCAGGCCGTCGGCGGCGATGTAAAGGGCCGGCACGATGACCAGCGCATAGTCGGAAAACCGGGGCTCCTCGGGATATACGAAATCCGTCTCGATGTTGAGCCCGTAGAGCGTCCGGTAGAGCTGATCGAGAAGGGTCATGTAGCCGGTCTTGGCGTCGAAGGGCATGGCGCTCAAGGCGTGCAGGGAATCCAGACTGTAGAGGATGGCGACGCGGTTCTTCTTTTTCAGATTGGCCAGGACCGGGCCGACCTTGCGGAGCTCCCCGGCGATCCTCGTGACCTCTCGGTAGGCCCGGCCCGGCTCGAGGTCGTGGCCCAGGACGCCCTTCCAGTAGGTCTCCTGGCCGAAGTGCAGGGAATGCCAATGCCAGTAGCCGACGAGGTTGGCGCCGCTGAGGACGTGGGCGTAAGCGGCCAGCCGCAGCTGGCCGTCGTAGGGCGGGTATTGCCCCTCCGAGCTCCAACCTGTCGTCTGGGCGGTCGTCTCGGTGACCAGGTAATTCGAGCCTTTGAGGGACCGGTTGATGTCGCCGCTGAAGGCGATCTCGAGGCCGGTCATATCGTCCTGGAGGCCGAAATAGACGTTGACGGCGGGGACGTCGACCGCCCGGGCGATCTCGACCTGACGGACGTCCGGCGGCAGCCCGCCGCAGAAGTCGTGGGTGATGAACTGGTCCGGCCGCTTCAGCCCCCGGACGATCGCAGCCTGCCAGCTCAGGAATTCCGTGACGACGTCCTGCAGAAAGCGCTCCCATTCGAGCCTGTAGCCCGGGTTGAGCGCGCCGTCGCGCGGCGGGACCTCATCGAATGCGTTGACGCGTTGACCCCAATAATTGAGGCCCCAGGCTTTGTTGAGCGCGTCGGGCGTCACGAACTTCCGCCTCAGGCGCTCCCGGAACGCGGCCTGGACATGGCTATCGGCCGTGCCCGAATGATGGGTTTCGTTGTCCAGCTGGTAGCCGACGACCGCGGGGTGGTCCCGGAAGCGGGCGACAAGCTTGCGGATGATGCGCTCGGCGTACCGCCGATAGACGGGATGGGTCAGGTCGGACATCTGCCTCAGCCCGTAGGTGTAGCGGGGCAGGCCCGTCTGCTTGACCTGGATCTCGGGATGCTTCTTGAACAACCAGGCCGGAATGGAATAGGTCGGCGTGCCCAGGATGACCTTGATGCCGGCCCGGTGGGCCCGGTCGAGGACGCGCCCCAGCCAATCGAAGTCGAAGCGGCCGTCGCTCGGCTCGAGGACCCCCCAGGTCGACTCCCCTACCCGGATGAAGCTGATCCCGGCTTTCTCCATCAGCTCGAAATCCTTCTCCAGCCGCTCGGTGGGCATGTATTCCCAGTAATAAGAAGCCCCGTAAAGGATGGTATCGAATTTGGGCGTCTGGGCCCGGAGTCCGGAGGAGGCCAGAACGGTCAGGACCGCAACGGTTATGCCGGCCATCGCGCGCAGAGGACTCGGTCTCATGGAACCCCTCCTTCCCCTTCCCTCATCAAGGCCGCGAGGGCTTCGTACATCGTCCCGGCCGTCATGGCCGCCGTCACCCGAAGGACGGTCACCGGGACGCCCAGCCGGCGATAGTGGTCGACAAGCGAAAGCGTCCTCTCCCGGAATTCGGCCAGCCGTTTCTCGACCGCATCGAGCGAGTCGTCGGTCCGTCCGGTCCGGTCCCCGCCCGGATTGAGCCGGAGCCGGTCGCGGATGACGGAGGCCTCGGCTTGGAGATAGACCACACGCTCGACGGCGACGACACCCGCGAGCGCCTCGGCCTGGGCCGGGTGCCGGGGCAGGCCGTTGAGGATAAGAAGAGAGCCGGGCGCAAGCCCCTTCTCCCTGGCGAAGGTCCGAACGATCTTGAGGATCATGGCCGTGTCCCGCTCATCGAACAGCACGCCCGTCGCGAGCGAGGCCCGGATCGCGGCAAGATCCTCCGCCGCGAGCCCAGCCGTTCCTTCCGGGGAGGCGGCGATCCTCCGCAGGTTCGCCCCGAAATCGAAATGGACGCACCTGCGGCCGCCGAGCCCGCGCTGTTCGATCTCCCCGCCGAGCGGCGTCTTGCCCGAGCCGGTGGGCCCGACGAGCAACAGGGACGGCCAAGGACCGTTCTCGAGCACGTCCGCCGCCTAGCCCGTTTCTCCGACCGTGAGATAGCGAAAAGCCCGGTCGATGTCGCGATGGCTGGCGACGAGGACGAGCGTGTCCTGCTCCTGGACCTCGAAATCGGCGCCGGGGCTGGAGAAGGACTCCTCTCCCCTGACCACGGCGATCACGGTCGCCCCGGTCCGGCCGCGCAGGTCGAGGGCGCCCAAGGTCTTCCCGGCCGGCCACGCCCCCTGGCCCAAGAAGAACGTCTCGGCCGTGCCCGCCGCGAGCAGGTCGGCGATCCTCTCGGCCACCGGCCGGACGGCGCTGCAGGAACCCCTCAGCATGCCGTAGCACTCGCCGCGGAGGACCTTGACCTGGGCGTCGACGATGTTGCGGGGCACGTGGTATTTTTCGAGGACGCGGGTGAAGATCTCGATGGAGGTCTCGAATTCCTCGGGGATGACGTCGTCGGCCCCGAGCTTCAGGAGCTCCTCGATCTCCGAGGCGTAGCGCGTCCGGACGATGATGAACAGGTCGGGATTGAGCTCCCGGATGGCCTTGACCCCGCGGCGGGTGACGATAGGGTCGGAGATGGCGAAGACGATCCCTTTGGCCCGCCGCGCCCCGGCCTCCACGAGGATGGTCCGGCTCGAGACGTCGCCGAAGATGATCAGTTCGCCCTCGGCCGCCGCTTCGCGGACCGTGACGGGATTGAGCTCGATGATGAAGTAGCCGATCCCGGCTTCCTTGAGGACGTGGGCCAGGTTCCGGCCGTTGAGGCCGAAGCCCGCGATGATGACGTGGCCCTCGAGGTCGCAGACCGGCCCGGAGGCGTCCTGAACGGCCCGCTTCTTCCAGGGCAGAGCCCTCTCCCCTCTCGCGGCCAGGGCCGGGCCGGCCTGGATGAGGAACGGCGTCGCCACGATGGTCAGAATGGACGACGCGACAAAGGCCTGGAAGATGTCCCCCGCGAGCAGTCCGTTGTCCCGGCCGACCCCGGCCAGGACGAACGAGAACTCGCCGATCTGGGCCAGGGCGAGCCCGGTCATCACGGCGATCCTCGAGCCGTAGCCGAGAAGGCCGACGGTCAGGACGACGACGCTGAACTTGACGACGAGAATGGCCGCGACGAGGATAAGGACGAGCGACCGGAACTCCCACACGGCCGAGACGTCGAGGAGCATGCCGACGGAGATGAAGAACAGGCTGTTGAAGACGTTCTTGAACGGCACGATGTCGGAGACGACCTGGTGGCTGTAGTCCGACTCGGCCAGGATGACGCCGGCCAGGAAGGCGCCCAGGGCGAGCGAAAGGCCGAGCGAGGAGGTCAGCAGGGCCATGCCGAGCACGATGAAAAGCGTGGCGATGAGGAAGACCTCCCGGACGCGGGTCCGGACGACGAGGTGGAGGACGCGGGGCATGAGGAAGCGGGCCAAGAAGAAGGCCGTGCCTATGGCCAGCGCGCTCAGGCCGAACCTCAGCCCGACGGCGCCGAGCGAGAAACCGCCGGCGTTGGCCAGGACGGGCACCACGGCGATCATGGGCACGATGGCGATGTCCTGGAAGATGAGGACCCCGAGGGAGATGCGGCCCTGCGGAGCGTCGGTCTCGCCGCGGTCGGCCAGGATCTTCAGGACGACGGCCGTGCTGCTGAGGGACACGAGGAATCCGTAGAACAGCGCTTCCCTCGGAGGGAACTTGAGCAGGACAAGGACGAGCACCGTGACCGACGTCGTCAACAGGACCTGGAGTCCGCCGCCGGCCCAGAAGTCGCGCCGGATCCGCTTGAGCCGGACCGGCTCGAACTCGAGGCCGATGGTGAAGAGGAGCATGACGACGCCGATCTCGGCCAGGACGTTGACCGTTCCGGTGTTCTTGACGAGCGAGAGGCCGCCGGGGCCGATGAGGACGCCGGTCAGGAGGAATCCGACGACCGACGGGAGCCTCAGCTTGTGCGAGAGATAGATGATGAGGACCGAGGCGGCCAGGACGATGACGAATTCCTGGAGGACGTGAAGGGACATCCTATTTCCCGGTATCGGCCCGGACGAACCGTCGGGCCAGCTCTTCGGAGTCGCGGTAGAAAGCCTGGAGCCGGCGGAGCTCGGCTTCGAGGTCACACTGGACATCGACGTAAGCGGGGTCGCCGTAAACGTTCCTCGTCTCGAGCGGGTCCGCCTCGAGATCGTAGAGCTCCCAGGCGTCGATGTCATGGTAGAAGCGGATGAGCTTGTAGCGCTTGGTCCTAACGCCGAAGTGGCGCTTGGCCATGTGGACGGCCGGGTATTCATAATAGTGATAATAGAACGACTCAGGCCATCCGGCGACGGTCCGGCCGAGGAGGAGCGGCAGGAACGAGCGTCCCTGCATCGGGGCGGGCTTGCCGCGGCCCGCGGCGTCCAGGAATGTCGGGGCGAAATCGAGGTTGGAGACGATGTCGGTGTTGACGGAACCAGGCCGGACGCGTCCCGGGAAGCGCATGACGAGAGGCATCCGCAGGGATTCCTCGTACATGAAGCGCTTGTCGAACCAGCCGTGCTCGCCGAGGAAGAAGCCCTGGTCCGAGGTATATACGACCAGAGTGTCTTCGGCCAGGCCGGTCTCATCGAGGACGTCGAGGAGGCGGCCGACGCTTTCGTCGACGGCGGCGACGCATCCGAGATAATCCTGGAGATAGCGGCGGTATTTCCAGCGGAGGAGATCGTCACCCGAGAGGCCGGCCTTCCGGAAGGCCTCGCGTTTGGGACCGTAAGCCCGTTCCCAGGCCGCCCTCTGCGCGGCGTCCAGGCGCTCGGGCGGCGGGCCGAGCTTGAGGTCGGACTCGAGGGTCATGTCGTCCCGGATGGTCATTTCCTGCTCGGCGGCGGCCTGGGAGCGCGTCGCGTAATCGTCCCGGAGGGTCGAGGGCTCGGGAAAGATCGCGTTGTCGAAGAGGGCGAGGTGGCGCTCGGCCGGCTGCCAGTTCCGGTGGGGCGCCTTGTGGTGGAGCATGAGGAGGAACGGCTTGGAAGCGTCGCGGCCGGACCGCAAGAAGTCCGCCGCGAGGTCGGTCAGGATGTCCGTGACGTACCCGGGCCGGCGCGACGTCCGGCCCATCTCGATGAGGTCGGGATTGTAGTATTCTCCCTGGCCGGGCAGGATCGTCCAATGATCGAAGCCCGTCGCGTCGCTCTTGAGATGCCACTTGCCGAGAAGGGCGGTCTCATAGCCGGCCGAGCGGAGGAGCTTGGGAAAGGTCGTCTGGCTTCCGTCGAAGGCCACGGCATTGTCGCGGACGCCGTTGAGATGGCTGTGCTTCCCCGTCAGGATGACCGCCCGGCTCGGCGCGCAAATGCCGTTCGTGCAGAAACAGCTGTCGAAGCGGATGCCCTCGCGGGCGATCCGGTCGATCGCCGGGGTCCGGTTGACGCGGCCGCCGTAGCAGCCGACCGCCTGGGAGGCGTGGTCGTCGGCCATGATGAAGAGGATATTCGGCCGCCGGTCCGCAAGGCTCGCGAAAGGCAGGGCCAGGGAGGCGAGGCCGGCGGTCTTGACGAACTCCCGTCTGCGCATGGAAACCCTCCCTGGCTTATAACATGGGGATTCTCGACCGGTCAACCGTTTCCTCCCCCTTCGAAGCTAGCCCCTGGGGGTCGATTTCACCCCGCAAAACACCCAAAGGGAGGATGGCGCTACCCTCATGGTATCATAGAATATACGGGTCAAAAGCCACCAAGGAGGCTCGCATGAAAAAGCCCATCGTTATCCTCATTGCGGTGATCATCCTGGCCGCGCTCATCCCGCAGGACCTCTCCGCGGGCGTCGGCATCAAGGGAGGCTACACCCTGTCCAAATTCCGCCTGGAGCCGCCCATGGCGCCGCCCTATGCGGGGGTCAACTTGCCCTTCTTCGCCGGAGGCCTTTCGTTCAACCTCGGCCTGGGCTTCGTGTCCATCCAACCCGAGATCCTGTATGTCCGTTCGGGCGGCCGATTCGAGGCCGATCCCGACAACTCCCTCGAGTTCCGGCTTGAATACATCCAGGTCCCGGTTCTCCTCAAGTTCAATGTCGTCCCGGCGGGACCGATCCGTCCGTTCCTCTGCGCCGGCGGCTACGGCGCCTATTTGTTCAAGGCGACGGGGGTCATCGTCGCGGCCGGAGTGGAGCTGCCCCACGGGGACCTGATCGACGATTATCAGAAGCTCGACTACGGCGTCGTCGGCGGCGCCGGCCTGACGTTCAAGCTCCCCGGCATCGCCCTCACGGTCGAGGGCCGCTACAACTATGGTCTGAGGAACCTCCTGATCGATCCGGCCGCCGGCGAGTCGATGAAGAACTCGTCGCTCATGGCCCTTGTCGGCATCGGCTTCTAGCCGCG
>Ga0154759_1116_pt1 | contig 12592 bp, 13 predicted proteins | sample Rifle2008BG16ft_FD_105767 | JGI IMG/M metagenome (GOLD analysis project Ga0154759, IMG submission 105767) | Candidatus Aminicenantes bacterium RBG_16_66_30 | reverse complement strand
CCCGGATCGTCCCGCGGCGGCACGGGGTAGACGGGCATGCCGAGGCGGAGGCCGCAGTCCTTGTCCGTGATGAGATACTCGCCCCGGTAGGGGAAGACGCGGTAGTCGTCGATCCCGGCCAGGCGGGCGACCTCGTCGGAAAAGAGGCCGGCGCTGTTGACGACCCGGCGGGCGGCGAACTCGCCCTTCGGCGTCGCCAGGCGGAACAGGCCGTCTTCGACGCGGACGGCCTCGACGGGCGCCTCGAGCCGCGCGTCGGCCCCGTTCTGCGCGGCGCACTCGGCCAGGGCGATCGTGAGCTCGTAGGGCGAGACGATGCCCGTGAGGGGCGAGTAGAGGGCCCAACGGCCGCGGGCCAGAGGCTCGAGGCGGCGGATGGCCGCCTTGTCGACGATCTCCAGGCCGGGGACTCCGCTCCGGTCGCCTTGGGCCTTGAGCTCCTCGAGGCGCGGCCTGTCCTCATCGGCCAGGGCGACGACGAGCTTCCCCGTCTTGCGGTGGGGGACGCCGAGCGTCGAGGCCAGCTCGTAGACGAGCTTCAGGCCGGCGACGTTGGTCCTCGCCTTGAGCGACCTCAGCGGGACGTTGAAGCCGGCATGGATGACGCCGCTGTTCCCTTTGCTGATGCCTTCGGCGAGGTCCGATTCCCGCTCGAGGAGGAGAAGCCGGAGGTCGTAACGGGAAAGCTCCCGGAGGACGGCGCAGCCGACGACACCGCCGCCTATGACGGCGACGTCATAAACTGCGCTCGCAGGTCGTTCCATTGGTCTTCCGGCCCGTCATCATACCAAATCAGCCCGCCGGCATTAAAGGGCAGCTTCGGCCGGCATCAGGCAAGGTAGGTTTCTTCCAGCCGCTCCAGCAGCCGGTGGAATCCCTCATGCTTGCCCTCGCCGACGATGTTCTTTTCGACATCGGCGAAGCAGGACTCCAGACGGCTTTGCTGTTCGGGGGTCAGCCGGGCGTCGGCCATCGGATAGAGGATTTGATCCTCCTTGAAGATGTGCCCGGTCAGGAGCTGGCCATAGCCGCGGGCCCCGGCGACGAAGGCCGCAGCGGCCGCGCGGTCGCCTTTCCGGATGCCCGGGATGGCCCCGGCCATGGCCGCGACGTGCTTCCGGCCCTCGACGTGGTCGGCGAGCATGACGCCGATGGGGCCCCGCTCGCGGGGGACGCCGGCTTTCTCCATCTCCGGGAAGAGGTGTCCCTCTTCCTTGGCGTGGTGGCACCTATCGGCGAAAACGCGGATGAAGTCGACGGAGCTTTCGAGATCGGCCGGATCGACGGCGGTCCCGGCGTCGAGGCGGTCGGACATCACGCCCAGGATCTGGATCATCTTCAGGATGGCTTGATGTTCGTGACTGAGCTCTTCTGTCGGCTTCATCGCTCGCTCCTTCTCTCCCTCTTTCCCTCTCTCCGGTTCTGCCCGGAGTCGCCTGTCCGGCGATTTCATTGTAACAGAATAGGGGCCTATCGGCCCAGCACGGCGGAGACGGCCGGCGCGGTGAGGAGGCCGGGCAGGATCCCGAAAAGGAGAAGCGCCGCGGCCGAAAGGGCCAGGACGACCGTGACGGAGCGGGAGACGGATCCTGGGACGGCCGGGCCGGCGCCGGGAGCCGCGGGGACCGCGTCTTCGAGGAACATGGCCTTGCCGATGCGGAAGTAGTAGAAGAGCGAGATGGCGGAGTTCAGCGCCCCCGCGGCGGCCAGGAGGACCAGACCCTTGTCCACCGCGGCGGCGAACAGGAAGTACTTGCCCATGAAGCCGGCCGTCGGCGGGATGCCCACGAGCGCGAGGAGGACGACGAGGACGCTCGCCGCCGCGACCGGCGCCCGGCGCACGAGCCCGCGCAGGCCGTCGACGCTCTCGTCGAACCGCCCTCCCCCGCCGACGAGAAGGATGAGGCCGAAGGCGGCGGCGTTCATGACGACGTAGACGGCGATGTAGAAGAGGACGGCCATCCGGGCGGGCTCTCCCCAGGCCGCCAGACCTATGGCCAAATAGCCGGCCTGGGCGATGGCCGAATAGGCCAGCATGCGCTTGAGGCTTGTCTGGGTCAGAGCGGCCAGGTTCCCCCAGAACATGGTCGCGAGCGCGACCGCCTGCAGGATGCCGCTCCATTCCAGGGAGTAGCCGCCGAACAGGGACGTCATGGCCCGGACGAGGATGGCGACGACCGCGGCTTTGGGAGCGGTGGACAGGAAGACGACGAGCGGCGTCGGGGCCCCTTCGTAGACGTCGGGCGCCCACATATGAAAGGGCACGAAGGCGGCCTTGAAGAAAAGCCCGACAAAGAACAGGCTCATGGCCACCAGGGCGGCCAGGCCGCTCCCGCCGGCCAGGAGGGGCCCCGCTTCGGCATACCCCGTCAGGCCGGTCAACCCGTAAACGAAGGCCATGCCGAGGAGCATGACCGCCGAGCTCAGGGTCCCGAGGAAAAAGTACTTGATCCCGGCTTCGGCCGAGCGCCGCTCCTTCTTGAAGATCCCGGCCAGGACGTAGGAGGGGATGGCGAAGAGCTCGAAGGTCACATAGGTCGTGACCATGTCCGTCGCCGAGACGGCGGCCGTCATGCCGATCATCGAGAGGAGGATCAGGTAGTAGGCCTCTCCCGGCTCGCTTCCCTCGACGTTAAAGAAGCGGAAGGCCAGGACGATCGCCAGGGCCCCCGCGGCCAGGATGACGGCCTTGAAGAACAGGGCGAACCCGTCGGCCGCGAGATGCCCGGCGAAGAAGGTCTCCGCCGAAGGCGGCGTCAAGGCGAGCGCGACGGCCGCGGCGGCGATCCCGGCCAGGGCGACATACCCCGCGGCCCGGCGGCCTCCCCTCTTGGCGAAGAGATGGACGAACATCGAGGCCACGGCCGCGGCCAGAAGGACGGCCTCGGGGATAAAATGCCCCAGGCCGGAAGACGCGGCGGACGTCATCGCGGGACCTCGAAATGAGCGGGATTGACGACGCGGATGATCTTCTCCACGGGCTTGTCGAGAACGGCCAGGAACGGCTTCGGGAAGATGCCGAAGCGGAAGGCCAGGACGATCGCCAGGGCCCCCGCGGCCAGGATGACGGCCTTGAAGAACAGGGCGAACCCGTCGGCCGCGAGATGCCCGGCGAAGAAGGTCTCCGCCGAAGGCGGCGTCAAGGCGAGCGCGACGGCCGCGGCGGCGATCCCGGCCAGGGCGACATACCCCGCGGCCCGGCGGCCTCCCCTCTTGGCGAAGAGATGGACGAACATCGAGGCCACGGCCGCGGCCAGAAGGACGGCCTCGGGGATAAAATGCCCCAGGCCGGAAGACGCGGCGGACGTCATCGCGGGACCTCGAAATGAGCGGGATTGACGACGCGGATGATCTTCTCCACGGGCTTGTCGAGAACGGCCAGGAACGGCTTCGGGAAGATGCCGATCCAGAAGGCCAGGACGATGAGCGGCAGGAAGGTCGCGAGCTCCCGGAGGGTCAAGTCCTTGAGCGATTCGTTGGCCGGGTTGGCCAGCCGGCCGAACATCACCCGCTGATAGAGCCAGAGCATGTAGCCGGCGCCCAGGACGATGCCCGTCGCGGCCACCGCCGTCCACAGCCAGCTCACCGGGAAGGTCCCCATGAGGATCATGAACTCGCCGATGAAGCCGTTGAGCCCCGGCAGGCCGATCGACGACATGGTCATGATCAGGAAGACGGCCGCGTAGACCGGCATCCGCGACGCGAGCCCGCCGAACTCGGAGATGAGCCGGGTATGGCGGCGCTCGTAGATGATCCCGACGATCAAGAACAGGGCCCCCGTCGAAATGCCATGGTTGACCATCTGGAGGACCGCCCCCTTAGCCGCCATGGGGGTCAGGACGAAGAGGCCGAGCATGACGAAGCCCATATGGGAGACCGAGGAGTAGGCGATGAGCTTCTTCATGTCCTTCTGCATGAGCGAGACGAGCGCCCCGTAGACGATGGCCACCAAGGCCAGGACGACGATGGCCGGGGCGTAGCGGCGCGCGGCGTCGGGCAGGAGGGGCATGGAGAAGCGGAGGAAGCCGTAGGTCCCCATTTTCAGCAGGACGCCGGCCAGGATGACCGAGCCCGCCGTTGGCGCTTCGACGTGGGCGTCGGGAAGCCAGGTGTGGAACGGGAACATCGGGACCTTGATGGCGAATCCCAGAAAGAAGGCCAGGAAAACCCAGCTCTGCAGGGCGACGGGGAGCACGGGACCGGCCGCGAGCATGGCCAACACATCGAACGTCTGATGCTGGCTCCGTAGGACCAGGATGCCGACGAGCATGGCGACCGAGCCGAAGAGGGTATAAAGGAAGAACTTGATGGCCGCGTAGAGCTTCCTCTCCCCGCCCCAGACGCCGATCAGGAAATACATCGGGACGAGGACGACCTCCCAGAAGACGTAAAAGAGGAGGAGGTCGAGGGCCAGGAAGACCCCGATCATGCCCGTCTCGAGCAGGAGGAGGAAGACATAATATTCCTTCAAGCGCTTCTGGACCGCCTGCCAGGAGGACAGCGTCGCGATGAACGTCAGGAGCGACGTCAGGAGGACGAGCAGGAGCGAGATGCCGTCGACGCCGAGGAGGTACTGGGCCCCGATGGCCTTGATCCAGGGCACGCGTTCGAGGAACTGCATGTCGCCGGACGAGGCGTCGAACCGGGTGAGGAGGAGGACCGTCGCGACGAATTCGAGGCCGGTGAAAATATTGGCCGCGAGCTTGATGGCCCTCGTCCGGGAGCCGGGCAGGGCGAGGACGACGACCATCCCGGCCACCGGGAAGAACGTGACGAGCGTCAGGATCGGTATGCCCAGGATGTTCATGACGGCGGCTCCTCCATGTCCTTATAGCACCACGATGACGAGAGTGATGACCAGGGCGACGCCCAGGACGACGGCCAGGGCGTAGTTGTAGACGAAGCCCGTCTGCAGCCGGCGCAGCAGCGACGAGGCGGCCAGATGGACGCGGCCGACGCCGTTGACGGCGCCGTCGACGACGCCCTCGTCGAAGAGGATGGATAGGCGGGAAGCGCCCCGCGCCAGCGCGGCCGCGCCGTCGACCAGGCCGTCGATGACGCGCCGGTCGATCCAATCGGCGACCCGGGCCGCGACGAAAACCCCGCCGACGAAGATCCGGTTGTAGGCTTCATCGACGTAGTATTTCCGGGCGACCGTCCGGTGGAGCGCCCGGAATCTCTCCGTGAACCGGCGGGCGGGCTCCCCCTTCCGCTTGACGTAGATCGTCCAGGCGGCGAAGATCGCGACTGCGGCCACGGCGACCGAGACGGCCATGAGGAGGACCTCGGTCCCTGCCGCAAGATGCGATTCGTGCGCTCCCGTGCTCGTCTCGAGGAAACGGCCGAACCACGCGCCGCCGCCGAGGATGCGCGGCAGGCCGACGTACCCGCCGACGACCGCCAGCAGAGCCAATATCTGCAGCGGAACGAGCATCACCGGCGGGGATTCGTGGAGATGGTGCGCCGTCTCTCCGGAGAATCTCTCCTCTCCGAAGAAGGTCAGGAAGATCAAGCGGAACATGTAGAAAGCGGTCATGCCCGCCCCGGCGAGGCCGAGGCCCCAGACGAGATAGTTCCCCGACGCGAAGGCCGAGGCGAGGATCTCGTCCTTGGAGAAGAACCCGGACAGGCCGGGAAGGCCGGAGATGGCCAGCGCCCCGACGAGGAAGACGAAGTAGGTCCGGGGGATGCGCTTCCTCAAACCGCCCATCCGTCGCATGTCCTGCTCGCCGGAGAGAGCGTGGATGACGCTCCCGGCGGCGAGGAAGAGAAGGCTCTTGAAGAACGCATGGGTCATCAGGTGGAAGATCCCGGCGGCGTAGGCCCCGACCCCGAGGCCGATGAACATGTAGCCGATCTGGGAGATCGTCGAATAGGCCAGGACGCGCTTGATGTCGGTCTGGACGAAGCCCATGGTCGCGGCGTAAACAGCCGTGAACGCCCCCGTCAGGGCGACCACGGCCATGGCCGTCCCCGAGAGGGAGAACAGGGCGTGGAGGCGGGCGACCATATAGACGCCGGCCGTCACCATCGTCGCGGCGTGGATCAGGGCCGAGACGGGCGTCGGCCCTTCCATGGCGTCCGGAAGCCACGTATAGAGAGGGATCTGGGCCGATTTGCCCGTGGCCCCGAGGAAGAGGAGCAGCGCCGCGGCCGTGGCCGTCCCCTTGGCCAGCATCCCTCCCTCGACGGCGGCCGTGATCCCGGCGGTGTCGATCGTCCCCAGAGCGAACAGGAGAAGGCCGGTGCCGAGGAGGAAGCCGAAGTCGCCGACCCGGTTGGTGATGAAGGCCTTTTTGCCGGCGTCGGCGGCCGAATCCTTGGTGAACCAGAAGCCGATGAGGAGATAGGAACACAAGCCCACGCCCTCCCAGCCGATGAACATGACGGCCAGGTTGGCCCCCAGCACCAGGACGAGCATGGCGAACGTGAAGAGGTTGAGGTAGGCGAAGAACCGGGCGTAGCTCCGGTCGTGGGACATGTAGCCGACCGAGTAGATATGGATGAGGAGCCCCACGCCGGTCACGACCAGGGTCATCACCGCGGCCAGGGAGTCGTAGCGAAAAGTCAGGTCGAGCGCAAACGGGATGGTTGTTCCGCCCGCCGTCCGGATGAGGCTCGCCGGTACCCAGGTGAAGAGCGTCTTGACGAGGACGGGCTCGGCCGAGCGGAGAAGGCCGGCGAAGGCCGCGATGGAGGCCGCGAAGCTCAATCCCGCCGCCCCGACCGCCGTCACGCCGACCGCTCGCCTGGAGAAGTAGCGGATGCCGACGATGCCGTTGACGGCCGCGCCGAGGAGGGGGAAGAGCGGGATGAGGGCGAACATCGGCTATCCTTTGAGGTCGTTCAGCGAGTCGGTGTCGTAGCTTTTTCGATGCCGGAAGTAGGCCAACACCAGGGCGAAGCCGACCGCCGCCTCCGAGACGGCGTTGATGATGACGAAGAGGGCGAAGATCGACCCCCGCGGCGAGTTCAGGTGCCGCCCCAACCCGGCCAGGATGATGTTCACGCCGTTGAGGAGGAGCTCGAGGGACATCAGCATGATGACGAGGTTCTTGCGGACGAGGACGCCGGCCAGCCCGATCGTGAAGATGATCAGGCCGAAACCGATGACGGCTTCAATCGGGATCATCGATGTGTCTCCTTCGGGCGACGACGATGGCCCCGATGAGGACGGCCAGCAGGAGGATCGAGGCGGCCTCGAACGGCAGCAGGTACGAGGCGAAGAGCATCTCGGCCATCTCCCGGAAGCCCGAGCCCTCCGGGCCGGACGGGGCGGACGGGAATCCGGTCCGCATGACCAGGGTGACCACCTCGGCGCACAAGAGGACGGGGACGCCGACGAGGAAGAGCTTGGGGACGAGGCCCCGCCGTTCGGGAACGATCTCCTTGAGGTTGACGATGATGATGACGAAGATGTAGAGGACGACGATCCCTCCCCCGTAGACGAGGATCTGGATGGCCCCGAGGTACTCGGCTTGGAGGGCGAAGAACACGCCGGCCGTGGCCAGGACGGTGAAGGCCAGGTAAAGGACGCTGTGCATGGCGTTCTTCTGGACGACGACGAGGAGGGCGGCGACGACGGCCAGGACGGCGAAGAAGATGAAGACGGCCAGGGTGATCATCGCGGCCTCCGGCAGCCGGCGCAGAGATAGCTCTGGAGGTCCTCGCCGGCGAGGTACATGTCCGGGAGGTGGAAGAGGAGCCCGTCCTTGTCGGTCCCCGTCAGGCGGAACTCCCGCGAGAAGCGGATGGCGTTCGTCGGGCAGACCTCGACGCAGAAGCCGCAGAAGGTGCACCGGTCGAGCTTCCAGTCGAACTTCGTCGGCCGCATGACCTTGGCCCCTTCCTCTTTCTTCCCCTCGATGTCGAAACAGTTCGTTCCGCAGGCCCTTTGGCAGGCCTTGCAGGCGATGCAGAGGGGTTCCCCTTTGTCGTCGCGATAGAGCCGGACGATCCCGCGGAAGCGCTCGGCCGGCTCCTGGACCTGTTCGGGGTATTGGACGGTCACCTTCCGGCTGAAATAGAGCCGGAGGGTCACGGCCAGGCCGCGCAGCATATCGACGAGGAAGAAGGACTTGAGGAATCTCCCGATCCGGCTCATCGGAGGACCCTCACCAGGGCGACGACCAGGAAATTGACCAGCGCCAGCGGGATGAGCCACTTCCAGACGAGCCGGATGAGCGCATCGAACCGGTAGCGCGGGAGGGTCGCCCGGATCCAGACGTAGAGGTAGAGGAAGAACATGATCTTGACGAGATACCAGACGAAGCCGGGCACGGCGTGGAGGAAGGCCAGGGCCTTGACGCTCGGGAACGGCGGCAGCCAGCCCCCGAAGAAGAGGATGACGACGAGCGACGACACGAGGACCATGTGGGCGTACTCGGCCATATAAAAGAAGGCGAACTTCATGCCCGAATACTCCGTGTGGTAGCCGGCGACGAGCTCCGACTCGGCCTCGGGCAGGTCGAAGGGCGCACGGTTCGTCTCGGCGACGGCCGAGATCCAGAACACGATGAACGACACGGGCATGAGGAAGCCGTACCACGTCCCCGAGGCCTCCTGGCGGCGGACGATCTCGACGAGGTCCATGGACCGGGCGACGAAGGCGACCGTCAGGACGGTCAGGCCGGTCGGGATCTCGTAGCTCAGGACCTGGACGACCGAGCGGAGGGCCCCCATCAGCGGGTATTTGGAGTTCGAGGCCCAGCCGCCGAAGATGACGCCGAAGACCGAAATGGACGACAGGCCCAGGATGATCAGGAGCCCGACCGGGCTTTCGGCGATCCAGAGGGTCAGCGTGTAGGTCCCGATGCGGATGGGCTCGCCGAGGGGGACAAAACAGAACGCGAGGAGCGAGGAGAACATGACCAGGACGGGCGAGATATTGAAGAGGAACGCGTCCGCCTGCCGCTGCATGATGTCTTCCTTGAAGAAGAGCTTGACGGCGTCGGCGACGGGCTGAAGGACGCCCTGGAAGCCGACGCGGTTCGGCCCCAGCCGGCCTTGCATCAGGGCCACGACGCGGCGCTCGAGCCAGATCATGACCACGACCATGATCATGGGATAGAGGATGACGGCGACGATCTTGCCCACGGGGATGAGAACGTCGGCGACGAAGGGCGTCACTTGTCGATCTCCCCGAGGACGATGTCGAGCGAGCCGAGGATGCCGACGACGTCCGAGAAGAGGTTGCCCTTGCACATATGCTCGACCGACTGGAGGTTGATGAACGACGGCGATTTCATCTTGACCCGCTCGGGCTTGTCCGTTCCGTTGGATCTGATATAGAAGCCGAGGATCCCCTTGGGGGCCTCGATCGTGTGGAAGACCTCGGCCGGTGCGACCTTGAGCACCCGAGGCACCTTGGCCGACGTCTCGCCCTCCGGGAGCCCGTCCAGGGCCTGGCGGACGATGCGGATGCTCTGGCAGATCTCCTCCAGCCGGACGAGGTAGCGGTCGTAGACGTCGCCGTTGCGGCCGAGGGGGACGTCGAAGTCGAACTCGTCATAGGACGAATAGGGGACGTCCTTGCGCATGTCCCAGGCGGCGCCGCAGGCCCGGAGGCACGGGCCGGTCAGCCCGTAAGCGATGGCGTCGTCGGCCGCGATCCGTCCGACGCCCACGGTCCGCTGCTTCCAGATCCGGTTGTCATCGAGCAGGGCCCGGATGTCCGCGAGACGTCGGGGGATCCCGTCGAGGACCTTGCGGATGCGGGCGGCCAGGGCCGCGTCCAGATCGTGGGGCACGCCGCCGATCCGGATGCCGTGGATCGTCAGCCGGGCCCCGCAGTATTCCTCGAAGACGTCGAGGATCGTCTCCCTGGCCTCGAACCCGTACAGGAGGACCGACATGGCCCCGATGTCGTTGGCCTGGAACCCCAGCCAGGCCAGGTGGGAGGCCAGCCGCTGGAGCTCGGCCAGGACGACGCGGATGTATCGGGCCCGGCGCGGGACCTCGATCCCGGCCAGCTTCTCCACGGCGAGGACGTAGCCGAGGTTGTTGGAGAGCGAGGCCAGGTAATCCAGGCGGTCCGTCAGGGGAACGACCTGGGTGTAGGTCAGGTTCTCCCAGAGCTTTTCCATGCCCCGGTGGAGATAGCCGATGATGGACTCGACGCTGAGGACGACCTCGTTGTCCACGGCCAACTTGAGCCGGAGCACTCCGTGCGTGCTGGGGTGCTGCGGCCCCATGTTGAGGTTGATCTCTTTAAACGCCACCGTCCCTCCCCTCGAGCGGGAAGTCCTTGCGCAGGGGATGGCCCTCGAAGTCGTCCGGCATGTAGATGCGGCGCAGGCCGGGATGCCCCTCGAACCTGACGCCGAACATATCGAACGCCTCGCGCTCGGCCCAGTCGGCGGAACGATAGACGGGAACGGCCGAATCCAGGCCCTCGTCCTCGCCGACGTCCACGGCCAGCCTGACCCGGTCCGCGCCCGGGAACCGGCAGAGCTGGTAGAGGACGGTGAAGCGCTTCCCTCCCTCCCCTGCGGTCCGGAGGTTATCGAGGACGATGATGTCCTCGAGGGCGTTGAAGCCGGCCTCCTCCTTCAGAGAACGGAGGACGGGGATCAGCCCGGCCTTCCCGAGGCGGACGGTGATCTCCCCCTTCTCGACGCCGACCGAAAGGACCACGCCGGGGAAGCGGGCGGACAAGGCGTCCAGGGCCGGCCGGAGCTCGGGGCGGTCAGCGGCTGCGTCGGGCATCGGGGTCGAGGATCTCCTTGGTCGGATGGCTGCGGGCGATCTTCTCCTGAAGGATCATCAGGCCGTGGATAAGGCCCTGCGGCGTCGGGGGACATCCGGCGACATAGACGTCGACGGGGATGATCTTGTCCACGCCCTGAAGGACCGAATAGGTCGGGAACGGCCCGCCTCCTATGGCGCAATTGCCCATGGCCAGGGCCCACTTCGGATCGGGCATCTGGTCCCAGAGCCGGCAGATGACGGGCGCCATCTTGTTGGTTACGGTCCCGGCCACGATGAACAGGTCGGCCTGCCGCGGCGAGGCCCGGAAGAGCTCCATCCCGAAACGGGCGATGTCGAAGCGGGCGGCGGCCGTGGCGATCATCTCGATGGCGCAACAGGCCAGGCCGGAGCCGAAAGGCCAGAGCGAGTTCTTCTGGGCCCAGGTGATGAACGCGTCCGCACGGGTGAGCAGGAAGGGCTGCTTCCCGGAGGTTTCAGTCATCGCCCCTCCGGAATTCCAGGGCGCCCGCCCGCCAGGCGTAGACATAGCCGAAGAGAAGGATGCCCAGGAAGATGACGATCTCGACGAATCCGAAGAGCCCGAGCTTGTCGTGGACGACGGCCCAGGGGAAGAGAAAGAACGTCTCGACCTCGAAAACGATGAAAACGAGGGTCAGCAGGTAGAAGCGGATGGAGTAGGATTCCCGCGCCGTGGGAGTGGCCGGGTCCACGCCGCATTCGTAGGGCTCGTACTTGTCGCCGACGAGACGGCGGCGGTAGCGGATGAGGGCGATGAAGCCGAGGAGCCCGACCGAGAAGACGATCGAGACGATGAAGAAGAGGAAGAAATACCAGTAATTTCTCATATCCTAAGGTCCCGGCCCTCCTAGTTATGCCACATCTCGGCGAGGCGGAACAATATCTTAATCGAAGCTGTCGGACTTTTCAATAGAATTCCTATCATAAATATAGTGATTATCCGGATTGACAGGATCGCCCCGGCAGGGGTAATTAAGGGAGGCTCATGGTCATCAAGATCCTCGTCATCGGCGCCTATGCCGTCTTCACCTTGGCCATCGGATACCTGGGGCTCCGGAAGGCCCGGACATTCTCCGACTATTTCCTCGGGGGCCGGTCGGTCGGGCCGTGGATGTCGGCCTTCACCTACGCCGCGGCCTATTTCTCGGCCGTCCTCTTCATCGGATTCGCGGGCAAGGTCGGCTGGGATTTCGGCCTGTCGGGTCTGTGGATCGCCCTGGGCAACGCGCTGGTCGGCGTCCTCGGCGTCTGGGGACTGCTCGGGAACCGCATCCGGAGGATGTCCGTCGAGCTCCAGGTCTCGACCATGCCCGAGTTCCTGGAGAAGCGCTACGCCAGCCCCTTCCTGAAGCTTATCGCCTCGCTGGCCGTTTTCCTTTTTCTCGTCCCCTATTCGGCGGCCGTCTTCATTGGCCTGTCCTATCTCTTCAAGGCCAACTTCGGCCTGGCCTTCGGCACGGCGCTGGCCATCATGGGCCTGTTCACGGCCTTCTATCTCGTCCTCGGCGGCTACAAGTCGATGACCATGATCGACGTCGTCTTCGGGATGATCATGTGCGTCGGCTCGGCCGTCCTCGTCGGGAGCACGCTCCAGAAGGGCTGCGGCCTCGGCCGGCTCGTCGCCGGCCTGGGCGCGGCCGACCCGCGCTTCACGGCCGCCATCGGCCCCGGGGGCGCGTGGCCGCTCTTCGCGCTCGTCTTCCTGACGAGCGTCGCACCGTTCGCCATGCCCCAGCTCGTCCAGAAATTCTACGCCATCAAGGACGAGCGGGCCGTCCGGCGCGGCATGATCGCCTCGACGGCCTTCGCCCTTCTCATCGCCGGCGCCGCCTACTTCACGGGGGCCGCGGCCCGGCTGTTCCTG
>Ga0154759_1033_pt1 | contig 12693 bp, 13 predicted proteins | sample Rifle2008BG16ft_FD_105767 | JGI IMG/M metagenome (GOLD analysis project Ga0154759, IMG submission 105767) | Candidatus Aminicenantes bacterium RBG_16_66_30 | reverse complement strand
CCAGCATGGCCGGGGCGGGCAGGAGCAGGGCGTGGCTGTCCAGGACGGATGAGATCCCCAGGGCGGGGCGATTGTGCCCGGCCCAGATGTTAAAGGTCCTGGTCTTGAGACGGAAATAGGCGTTGTAGAGCTGGGGCTCGAGCTTGCTCTCGCCCTCTTGGTCGTAGGCCAGCCGGGCCTGGACGGCCAGAACGCCGATATCCCTGGTCCGCCCGCTGAAGCGCCGGACGAGGTCGAAGCCGAGGCTCGGCTTCTGCATGACATCGTCGGGCATGAGCGAGAAGAGCTCGAAGTCCTTCAGGGCGGTCGCATACGCGCCGATGGCCTGGAGCTCGAGATAAAAGAGGGTCCCCTGGGCGCGAAGGACGCCCGAGGCGAGAGCCGCGAAGAGGAGGGCCGCGGCGATCAGCTTTTTCGGCATGTCCAGGCGTTCGTGCCGGGCGGCGCGATAACGTCGCCCCCGGACCGAAAGAACGGGCCGTCCGGCCCGCCTGCGTCACACATCGAACGTGAGCCGGCCGCGGAAGATGACGATGCCGCCGCGGGAGAAGGTCAGCCGGACCTCCCAGCCGCCCGGCATGACGACGTTGACCGGCAGCAGATAATCCCCGGCCTTGTTCGTTTTGAAAGCAACCTCGCCTGAATCATGGGCGCCGCGCATCTCCGGCATGTCAAACCGGCCGGCGATCGTGAGGTCGGAAACGCGATGTCCGTCCTTGTCGTAGAGCTTGACGATGAGGATGGCGGTCCCCATCTTGGGGGCCTTGTCGAACTCCCAGGTGAAGTAGTTGACCTCGCCGATCCAGCATTTCTTGCCCGATTTGGGCAGGTCCTGGAAGACGGGCTCGCCCGCTTGGCCGACCGGGACGAGGCCCGGGGAATTGCAGCAAGATCCGGTTGGCTGGGCGGCCGCGAACGCCGCCGCGGCCAGAAGGATCAGCAACGCGGCCGCAGCCGCTCTTGTCGTTCTCATGAGGATATCCTCCATTCTTGCAAAGGACGTTGTCCCTATCAATTATATAGGAATTCGGACCGCGCTTCCAGCCTGCCTGACGGCCCCTTGGCATGGCCTGGCACACATCGTGCATAATAGGGGGCGAGGTCCGCCCGAATGAGCATGCGATCCGCCCGACGATCCGCGGTCTGCCGGCCTGCGATCCTCCTGGCGACCCTCGTCCTGGCCTCCTGCGCCGCGGGGCCGATGAGAATGGCCGGCCGACCCGGACCGGCCCGGCCCTCGGAGAGGCCCGGCACGTGGGGGACCACGATCGCCCTCTATGAAGCGCCCCTCTACGGCCCGGAGAGGCCGCTGGCCCGGATCATCGCCGAGCGGCGTCTTCCGCTCCGGGACGGCAAGCTGCGGAACGCCAGGATCCTCGTGAACAAGGCCCAAAGGCGGCTCGAGCTTTGGGCCGGGCGGGACATGATCAAGGCGTACCGCATTCAGCTCGGCTGGCGCGCCCACGGCCCCAAAGAGCGCCTCGGGGACCAGAGGACCCCGGAGGGGACGTATTTCATCTGCGACCACAGGCCCTCGGCGTATCATCTCGGGCTCTGGCTGGCCTATCCGAACTCGGCCGACGCCCGCCGCGGACTTGGAACGGGGCTCATCGGGCCGGCCGAATACGAGACCATCCTGGAGAAGCTCGCGGCGGGGGTCTGCCCCCCTCAGGACACGAAGCTCGGCGGAGCCATCATCCTTCACGGCCAGCTGCCCGAGCTGACGGCCAGTCTCGCCCGGAAGCATCGGGCCGATCCTTCGACGCTTCGGCCCGGATGGCGTCCCGGGGACGCGGACCCGACGGCCATGCGGGAGTTTCAGGATTGGACGGACGGGTGCGCGGCCCTGTTCAATCCGGACATCCGGGAGCTCTATGAATTCATCGCCGACGGCACCGAGGTCATCATCGTCGCCAACGCCGCCGTGACCAAACCCAAGCTCTGAGCCCGGCGAGATCCGCTCCTTCGCTCAACTCTTCCCGTAGACCGGAATGACGGCGCCGCTCGTGACCGCCGAGGCGTCGGAGACGAGGAAGAGGAGGACCTCGGCGATGTCCGCGGCGTCTGTCCACTTGGAAAAATCGGCGTCGGGGATCGCCGCCCGGTTCTCCGGGGTGTCGATCGTCCCGGGCGCGATGCAATGGGCCGTGATCCCCGATCTGCGGAACTCCTCGGCGATCGTCTCGGTCAGAAGGACGACGCCGGCCTTGGAGACGGCATAGGCCCCGGCCTTCGCCCGGCCCTTCTTTTCGACCGCCGGCCTCGCGGCGACATTGATGATCCGGCCGGATCCCGCCTTCATCATGGCCGGGAGGACGGCCCGCGAACACAGAAAGGCCGACTTGAGGTTCGTCCGCATCAGGAAATCCCAATCGTCCTCGGCCGTCCCGGCGATGTCCGGGCCGCCCCGGAAGGCCCCGACGAGGTTCAGCAGCGCGTCGACGCGGCCGTACCGCGCGAGGACGCCGTCGACCATCGTCCGGACCTCCGGCTCCGAGGTCACGTCGGCCTTGAAGCCGGAGAGGGATCCCTCCGCCTCCCCGACGAAGTCGAGGAGGCGCCTGAATCCCGCGTCGTCCCTATAGACCGCGGCCACGACCGCCCCCGATCCGATAAAGCGTTTGACGACGGCCTGGCCCAGGCCGCCCGTGGCTCCCGTGACGAGGACGGTCTTGCCCTTAAGGGATTCGTCCCGCGCCATAGGTCATCGTCCTACGGAGAAAGACCGTTTTTTCTTGAATGCGTGCCCACCCAACTTGGGCCTGACCTCGACGCAGCCCGCGCTGGACGTGCAAGCTTTGGCCCGGAGCCGGTTTGACGTGGCCGGGGTTCTCGTCTGGCGTTTTTTCCCCTTTGGGGTCGTTTTCATCTCCCTCTCCTCCTTCGCGAAATTCCCTCTTTCTATCATACTCCTTCAACGAGAAAGGAATGCAAGCCTTGTGCCAAAAGCGGGCGGACACCGAAGCAAAAGAAGGCCGTAAAAGAATCCTCTAGCGGTTCAGGCCCAGGAGGTAGAGAACGCCCATGATCACGGGCTGGTGGGCGATATAGATCAAAAGGGAGTGGCGGCCGGCGAAGTTGACGAACGTCCGCGGCATGCGCCAAGGCAGGAGGCTGCGCCGGGAGACGTACGCGGTTTTGCCCAGCGCGGCCCCGACGAGGAAGACCCCGAACCAGGGGATGAGGGGGAAATAATCGAACGCGGAGAAAGTCGGGCTGGGAATCCCGAACGGCAGGAGCCAGTCGAACCGCACCGCCAGGGCCCTCTTCAGGACGGGCAGCGCCGCGGCCAGGCCGATGACGAGCCCGCCCCAGGCGGCGCAGGCGGCCGCCCCGGCCTTTTCGAACGCCGCGCCGTAGATCAGCATCGAGACCGCGAGGCACTGAAGGATGCCGAAGTAGACGGCCGAAGCCGGGTCGAAGATATACGTGGCCACGCTGACCGCGAGCGAGACGGCCAGAAGGCGCAGGCCCCGGCGGATGTTGCTCCGGCTCAGCGTGCCGCTCGTCCCCGAGAGGAGGACGAAGAGGATGGCGAAGAAGTTCTGCGCGATCTTCCAGGCCGTGGTCGACAGGTCGGTGGACCAGCCCAGGAACCTTTCGATCCCCACGAACTCGCCCAGGTCGAAGAGCAGATGGTAGCAGACCATCAGGATGATGGCCAGGCCGCGCAGGAAGTCGATCTCCCAAATGCGCGGCGGTCGCGCGGCCGGCGGTCCCGCCGCGGCTGTCCCGGCACTGATCTCTATCATCGGCTCCTCGCAGTCATCTCGGTGGGAGGGAGAATATCCCCGGGCCCGAAACCCTGTCAAGCGGGACGAGAAAGACTTGATTCGAGGCGCCGGCCGAAGCTATCATGCCTCCGAGCAGCGACATTGAGGAGAGAACCCATGATCCGATCGTCATCGTGTCTCGGTCTTCTGGCGATGGCCCTGGCTTGGGCCGTCCCCCTTATGGCGGCCTCGGCCCCCGCTCCGGCCCGGCCGAGGCTCAAGGTGGCCGTCGTCAGGAACGACTCGGACGGCCCCAAATACATGGCCGAGGGGGGCCTCCGCCCTCTCCTCGAGAAGCTCGGCTGCGAAGTCGTCGGCCCGGAGACGATCGCCCTCACGAAGGATGAGAGGGCCGAGTATGGCGCCTGGAACCGGGACGCTCTGGAGAGCCGTCATATCGGCGCGCTCGTCGCGAAGAACGCGCAGGGAGAGGGCCTCGTCTTGGGCCTGCTCACGAATTGCACCGATCTTCTCGGGATGCTGGCCGGGCTCCAGCGCTTGGGCCCGGCGCTCGACCGGTCAGGCTCCGCCGGCAACGGAAAGCGGCGGGAGGGGCTTGCGGGCCTCAAGCCGCTGCGCGTCGGGCTCGTCTACTTTGACGCCCACGCCGATTTCAACACGCCGGAGACGACTTTGAGCGGCATGCTGGGGGGCATGGATGTCGCCGTCGCCGCCGGGATGTGCCTGACCCGCCTGCGGCTCAAGACCGGCCTCGATCCGGCCCTGCCGACGAAATACATCGTTTTCGGCGGGCTGCGCGACGTCGACCCGCTCGAGCGCGAGCTTCTCGACCGCTCCGAATGCCAGTACCTGAGCGTCGAGGACATCCGGGCCGCGTCCTCCGCGGTCGACGAGCAGGTCCGCCGGCTCGGCCGGCTGACCGACGTGATCTACGTCCACGTGGACATGGACGTCCTCGACCCGGCCGAGGTCGCCGGCCATCCCTTGACGGCGCCGGAAGGGCCGACCAGCGTCGAGCTGGCCAAGGCGATCCGGAGGATCTTCGCGCATCCCAAGGCGGCGGCCCTCGGCCTCGCCTCGATCCCTTTCGGCGACCGGGACAGGGATGGACAGTCGCTCAAGGCCGCCTACCGGCTGATCGAGGCGTCGGTCGTCGGGACCCGATCGAGGTAAGGATGTCCAGACGCAATCCTTGTCGTTGAGGTCGATGACGGGCTACGGCCGCTTGTCATGCACAGGCGGCGCGACGGAACCCGCATAGAACACTTCGCATGGCCCGCTATCGAATAATTTCAGCGCGCTCTTGACCAGGTTCGTCAGGGGACGCGTGAGGGACCTCAGAATGTTGATGTTGCCGATCTCCGGGCGGCTGAACGATCCATGGACCTTTTGGGTGAGGACCGCGCAGCCGTTTTCATCGAGGACCGCCACGACCGCATCTTCAAAGCTGTTGTCGATGAAATTCAGCCGGCCCGTCATGGCGATCCGGCGTTCTTTCGTGGCCATGGCGACATCGACCGCCTCGGCGACGCCGTTTCCGACCTTCCAAACCGAGACGAGCTTGGCGATGATCCCGTCTCCCCCTTGGGATTCCTGGTAGAGATCGGCAAAACGGTATCCTCTTGTGAGGACCGGGCCCAAGGGGCCCGCGAGGAAGAACGCCCCGACGTCCACGAGGTTGAACCTACGGCTTTTTTGGAGCGACGAGATCAAGTCGTCGATATCCAGGCCGTGCAGGGCGATGTTCTCGCCGCTCAGGGAAGCCTGGCCGCGAAGGGTCCGTTTCACTTCAAGCGCGGTCTTCCCCGTCGCGACGAGATCCGCGGAAAGGACGGCCAACCCTTCCAGGCTCTTCGCGTTCGGGGACGCTTGAAGCAGGTCCTGGATCTTGAGCCGGGTCACGGCGAAGATGATCCTGAAATGAGGCTCGGCCCCCGTGAAATCCGCGTGGAGCGTGCCGCTCCCCGTCCCGCCGAGGACGTCCTTGCCGGCATGACTGACATCGACAACGCCCCTTCTGCCCACGGCTTTCATCGCGACATCGGTCAGCGCGAAATTCCCGGACTTGATCGCGCGACACCGGATATCGCCGGTGAGCGAGAGGTTGCTCAACGGGTCTCCGCCCGGAATCCCCCCGGCCGATAGGTCTCGGACCGAGATATCGACACCTTCCCCTTCGGTTTTCGTGCCGGCTCGAAGGTCGTTATAAAGGAGGCTTCCCTCGGAGATAGCGAGCTTTTTAAAGGCTACACGCTTTCCCGACGGCTTGCCTTTCCGCATTTTGATATTGAGCGCTCCGTCCTTCTGCCGGACAATGGAGACGACGGGTTCGGCGAGCTCCATCCGGCTGATCCTGATCCTGCCCGTTAGGAGGGGCAGGAGCTTGAGCCCGACCTTCACGCGCGCCACCGTCGCCACATCGGCCCCGCCGTTCTGGACGGCGACGTCCGCGAGCGAAACGCTGAAGACCGGAAAAAGGGAGACGCTCGCCCCGCCCCGGACACGGACATCCATTTGAAGAAACCTCGAAGCGATCGCCTCGGCCCGGGATTTGAGAGCTTTGGCGCCGAAAAGAAGGACGAGGATGATCAGGACGACGAGGGCCAGGCCGACCCCCCGAGCGATCCACAGCAATTTTCGCTTGCGGTTCTTCATGTTTCATCTCTCCTGACGAGCGATCGGAATCTCCACCCTGGACAAGGTCCTTCATCCGGGACGACGGCTCCCCGATATCCTCGGCCTTCGGCAGGGCTCATGGGCCGGCGGAGGACGCCCCCAGGAGATAAGATCACTCGAGAGGAAAGCCCCTCGCCAGATCTTCGGCAGGAGGAGGGCCGCCGAGAACGCCCGGTTACAGGACCAGGATCAGGAGGATGACCCCGACCATGACGGCGATGATGATGATGATATCTCTCGTGGCGAGAGCGCCACCTCCGGCATCCGACGCCGTGATCACGTCCTGGGCGCCGATGACGAGCTGACTCGTCGTCCCTTTCTGCTGATCCGCGGGCTTCTGAACGGCGGCGGCGGCCATGGTCGAGAGCAGAACGACCATCAGCAGGACACTTGCGATCTTAACCTGTCTTCTCATTCGACTTCTCCTTCTTTTGATTGTATTCAAGCCGGGCTTTCTCGATGTAGATGGCCCTGACTTGTAGATAATGTGTTCGTATAAACCCCTCCTTGGGGGCAAGCTGGAGGGCCTGACCGAGGGACTGGAGAGCCGGAAGCATCTTCCCTTGATTGGCGTAGGCCAGACCCAGGACGTTATGGGCGTAAGCGCTCTTCGCGTCCAGGTTGAGGGCTTCAAGGGCATAGGCCTCGGCCTCGTCGAGCCGGCCTTGTCGCAGGCTGACCATGCCCAGGCTGTACAGGGGATAGGGATCTCGGCCGAGCGATTCCCTGACCTTTTCCCACTGCTCTCTCGACCTCGAAAAATCCGACCGCCGGTAAAAGGCCGTGGCCAAGTTGATGGAGGTCAGCGGGTCGTTTTGCAGGGTGGGAAAAGGGAACGGGCTTTGACCGGGGACAACGGCCATCATCCACCGGGACTGGTTCCGCCCCTTTCCGAGCTCCCAGACCTTCATGAACGCCTTGGTCCTCATGGCCCTCCGGCCTCCGAAAAGGGGGTCGTGAAAGATGATCTGGTTCTCGTCATCATCGAACCCGATGACCACCCGGTAGTGTCCTTTAGCGACCTGCTTGATGGTCTTGGTCAGGACGATCACGGGGATGTCTTTTGCGACCAAATCCTTCAGGATCTGCAGGTTACCCTGGAACGAGTAGCTCTCGAATCCCTTGGTTCGCGGAAACAGGACCAGCTCGGAGTTATAGGTCGCCTGGCTTCCGGAATCAAAGATCTCATCCGCGATCTTTCGCTGGCTGAAGGATCGCGTTTCATCCCATGAGTTGAGCACCATGGCTAGACAGGCCGGGCCGCAATAATTTCTCTGCAGCCATTTTTCGAAGGGGACGGTCTGGATCAAATGCCCCTTTTCAGGTTGGCTCTTTTTGTATTTAAAGACTTGAGCAGGAAGGAGTCCGGAAGTCATCAGCCCTAAGCCTGCGAGGATTCCGTATATCCGTCTTGCAGTCCGGCCCTTCAGCCACATCATTGGGACGTTCCTCCTGCTTCTCTTTTGCCTCTCGCCGTCCTTTTCTTGGCCCTCTTGGGATGGCACCTGGACCGGTGAGCGGCTACCCTATCCTAAATATGCCGTTTTCATGCCAGGATCTTTCTGCACTCGCGGAATGCCAGGAAATCGGTTTCCCCTCTGGAAAAGGGCGGGACTTCAGGCGATCGGCGAATGAAGGCCTCCGAAGAGATCCCCCGGGCGGCTTCCGTGCCCGAGGAAATGGCCGGTAAAACAGCACTTGTCCTGTTAGATAGGATAGGGACTGCCCCAAGATCCCGCCGTTATCTCCTCTTGATCAGTCGGTAAACGATGAGGATCAGGATGGCTCCAAGAACCGCACCGATGAACCCGGCCGGCTGGCCTTGGTGATACCAGCCGAGGCGTTGTCCAATGTAGGTCGCCGCGAAGGACCCGCCAATACCGAGAAGAATGGTGATGATGAATCCGCCCGGATCCCTTCCCGGCGCGGCGATTTGACAGGCCTTTATTCCTGTTCTATATAAAGGGGCCTGGAAGGAGATCCTCATGTCCCCCCTGCAGTACTTGACCGAAGAATGGCGGGCCGAGGCGGAACGGCGGCTAAAGTCGGAGCTGACGCCCGAGCGGATGAACCACATCACCTCGTCCATGTCCAACGTCTACCTCGACTGCCCGGGCGGCGGGTCGAAGCATCTGCTCTTCCGCTTCGACGCCGGCGCCCTGACCGAGCTCGCGCTGGGGACCGGCGAGCCCCCGGAGGCCGAGTTCCTCATCACCGGCGCCTACGACGTCTTCGCCCAGATCTCGCGGGCCGAGCTGGGGGCCCAAAAGGCCCTCATGACGGGGAAGCTCAAGCTCAAGGGCAACATGATCAAGGCCCTGAAGCTGGCGGCCATCGCCGACCGGCTGAACAAGGTCCTGGCCGGCATCCCCGCCGTCTACTGAGGAAGGAACGATGAAGCCCCTCGATCCCGCCAGTCCGTACTTCATCGATTTTCCCGGCCGCGTCCGGGCCCTGCAGGCGGAGATGGCCCGGGCCGGGATCGACGTCTATCTCGGCTCCCGGCTCCGGACGCTGTCCTGGCTCCTCGATACGTTCTGTCCTTGGAGGAGCTTCGTCGTCGTCCCGTCCGAGGGCCCGCCGGCCGCCTTCACTTTCGTCATCGACGCCGCGCGCGTCGCCGACGAGACCTGGCTCCCCGAGGACCGGGTCTTCGGGTTCGCCCCGATGGGCGGCCAAGACCAGATCGAGCTCATCGCCGATTTCATCAAGGACCTCGTCAGGGGCCGGAAGGGCCGCGTCGGCATCGAGAGCGGCATGTCGAACTACCTGCCGGAAGGCAACCTGACCCATTACGAGTTCGAGCGCTTCCACGACGCCCTCGCGGGGTCCGTCATCTTTAACGCCCACGACCTCGTCGACCGGCTCTCGCTTGTCAAGGACGCGGGGACGATCGCCCGCTTCCGCGAGGCCTCGCGGATCGTCGATGTCGGGCACCAAGCCGTCTTCGACGCCCTGCGCGGCGGCGGCTGGAAGGGCCGCACCGAGACGGAGATCGCCGGCCTGGCCGCCTTGGCCATGCGGAAGGCCGGGAGCGAGTGGGAGTGGTCGTTCACCGGAGGCAACGAGATCGCCTCGGGCTACCGGACGGGCTTCACCGGCGGCGCCTGCACGCCGGCGTCGCGCCGCGAGCTCCGGGCCGGCGAGCCGCTCATGGTCGACATCCACGCCATGTTCATGCTCGGCCTCGGGGACCATTCCCACAATTACCTCATCGCGCCGGCGAGCGACCGGCAGCTCTGGCATGCCCGCAACTTCACCGACATCGTCGACCTGACCCTCCGGACCTACCGGGCAGGCCTCAGCCCCTCCGAGCTGGCCGAGAAGATGATCGGCTTCGCCGAGAGCCGCGGCTTCGCCGATTATATGGTCCCGGGATTCGAGCACGGCATCGGCCTGATGGGCGACGAATGGCGGATCGGAATGAACGACGGGCCCTTCCCCTACTGGACGAACCCGGACCACCGCTACCGGGAGAGCGAGCTGCTGATCTGCGCCATGCAGTACGCCTGCCCCGAGGAGAACATCGGGTTCCGTTACGAGAATCCCATCGTCATCCGCGCCGGCGGGTGCGAGCACCTGTCCAAGTTCCCGCTGTCGGTCGACGTCGTCTCGTGATGAATGTCCTCATCCTCGACGGCGGACCGCGCGACACCCGCGGCGCGGCCTGCCGGAAGATCGCGGCGGCGGCCGCCGGCGAAGCCCGCCTCAAAGGTCATGCCGTCACGGCCTTCGAGCTCGACGCGCTCGCCATCAAGCCCTGCCAGGGCTGCTTCGCCTGCTGGCTGAAGCATCCCGGGACCTGCGCCATCAAGGACGATCAGGAGCCGGTCCTGCGGGCCATGGCGGCGTCCGAGCTCCAGGTCTGGATCACGCCGGTCACGTTCGGAGGGTATTCCCCGGCCCTCAAAAAGGCGCTCGACCGCTTCATCCCCAACAGCCTCCCCTTCTTCACCACAAGGCGGGGGGAGGCCCATCATCCGCAGCGCTACCAGAAACGGCGCGGTCTGATCGTCCTCGGGACCCTGCCGGCGGCGGACCCCGAGGCCGAAGGGATATTCCGTCACCTCGTCGGGAGGAACGCCCTCAACCTGGACAGCGTCCTGACGGAATCGCACGTCTTTCACGACGGCGAGGAGGACGGGATCGCCGGACGCATGAAAGGCCTGCTCCAAGCGGCCGAGGCGGCGATATGAAAGCCCTGCTCATCGTCGGCAGCCCGAAAGGGAAAGCCGGCACCTCTTACAACCTGGGGAGCCGCCTCCTGGGCCGGCTCGAGGCGGGCGGGACGGAGGTCGTGGAGACGACCGTCGCGGCGGCCCTCCGGTCCTCGGAAGAGCGGCATCGGCTGTACAAGGCCGTTGACGAGTCCGACATCATCATCGTCTCCTTCCCCCTCTACGTCGACCAGCTGCCCGCCCCGCTCATCCAGACGCTCGAGCTCCTGGCCGACCGGAAGCGGGGGGCCCAAGGCGCCACGCCGTGGGCGGGGCCCCTCGCCCAGAGGCTGGTCGCCATCGTACAATGCGGATTCCCCGAAACGCATCAAACCCGGCCGGCGGTCGCCATCATGCGGCAGTTCGCCCGGGAGACGGGATTCCAATGGGCGGGAGCTCTGGCCTTCGGCATGGGCGGGGCGGTCGGCGGGCGGTCCCTGGAAAAAGCCGGCGGCATGCTCCGCAACGTCGTCAAGGCCCTCGATACGGCCGCCGCATCGCTCCTCTCGGGAGACCCCGTCCCCGCAGAGGCCGAGGCTCTCATAGCCAAACCGCTGATGCCGCGGCGTCTCTATCGCCTGGCCGCGAATTGGGGCTTCCGGAGCCTGCTCCGGAAGCACGGCGCCCAAAAGAGGATCTACGACCGCCCTTATCTTTGAGAGCTCCGGACCGCCCGGATCGTGCCGTCTTTGTTGAACTCCAGGATCTTGTTCCCCCAGCGCATGGTCGGCTTGACGGCCAGCCCGAAGGCCAGGGCCACGATGACATGGCTGAAGATCGGGAGAAGCGCCCAGAGCCAGAGCGGCATGTCCCGGCGTTCGCGATAGGGGGCTTTCGCCAGCAGGCCGCCGAGCGGGATCAGGGACACCGAAGCCAGCGCGGCCGCGGCTTGCCAGGAAAAACCGCCCGTCGCCAGCGCGAACCCGCCCCAGCCCGCGGCTCCCAGGGAGCCGAGACAAAGCGCCGCTTCCACGAGGAACAGGAGCAGCCACACGGGCCGGTAATGGAGCCGGGCGGTCTGGCCCTGACGGATCAGCCAGCGCAGGAGGCTCCGGACCGACGCGAAGGTCTCATAACTGGGGCTTACGGCGGTCGGGACGAAGACCGGCTTCTGCCGACGCTCGTTCATCGCGTTGCACAGCACCAGGTCGTCGTCCTCGGTGCCCCGCCACAGCCGGGCGATATCCCACTCGAGGAAGGCCCGCCGGCGCAAGGAAAAACACCCTCCCCATACATAGGTGACGGGCCGAAAGGCGAGCAACATCGTGGCGAAGCCCAAGGCCACCGTATACGTGAGGGCCACGAAGCTCGACCGGTCCGGGACGATCCGGCGGCCCGAGCAGGTCACATTCACGGAAGGATCGAGGTAGGGGCGCACCATCTCCCGGACGAAATCCGGGGCCGGCCGAAGGTCGGAATCGCAGATGAGGTGGACCTCGCTCGCTGTGTCGGCGGCGATGGCGGCCAGCTCCGCTTGGTTCTTACCGCACGTGAGCTCGTCGACGCCGGCGACGAGATGGGTGCCCCGGCCCGTTTCCCGGATCGCGGCCTCGATCGCGGCGACGGCCGGATCGTCGGCGGTGTCGGTCACGAACCTCACCGTGAGCGCTGGGTAGTCCTGGGCGGCGATCGCGCGGAGGTTATCCGGCAGGTGCTCGTTCGTCCCCTTGCAGGGAACGACGAGGTTGACCGGGAAAGCGGGCTCTCCCGGGATCCGCCGGCGCCAGCGCGGGTAGGTGAAGCGGACGTATACCCATGAATTCAGGGGAAGGAGAATGTTGGCCAGGAGGCTCAGGAAGAGGAACGCGACGATGATGGGATCGACCAAGGCTTAGCTCCCCGGGTTCCTTATCCAGGACGATCTTCGCGTCTTTCCGCGGGAAGGGGCAGCCATGGCCGCGGCGGCACGGACATCTCCCGCCAGCCGGAGCGCCCTGCGCGATCGTCCAGGAAAGGCGCGGAACGGTCTTCGTCGCCGTCGAACGGAACGCCCGCATTCCTCAGCCAATGGCTGATGTGCATATCGGACCGTTCATCGCGGATGTGGCCCTGGCTCCAGGTGACGC
>Ga0154759_1030_pt1 | contig 12708 bp, 10 predicted proteins | sample Rifle2008BG16ft_FD_105767 | JGI IMG/M metagenome (GOLD analysis project Ga0154759, IMG submission 105767) | Candidatus Aminicenantes bacterium RBG_16_66_30 | reverse complement strand
GGGATTTGTTTATAGTTGGGCCAACTCGAGGACTCGAACCGGCATGAACCATATCGCGATCCAGCTCCGGGACATCTTCTTCACCAAGAAGACCGGCCGGCTGATCTACCGGCGCAAGGATATCCTAAAGTATTTCTTCTTCGAGAAGGGCGTCATCCTCCAGGTCAAGACGAACCAGCCCGATGAAAGGCTGGGCGAGATCCTCTACAAGCTCGAGCGCATTCCCAAGGACGCCCACGCCCGGCTCGACGAGTACATCGAGCCCAACAAGAACCTCGGCGAGGTCCTCCGGACCCGGGGCGTCATCTCCGAGGACGACCTGGCCGAGGCCCTGTCCCACCAGATCCGCGAATCGGTCCTCAACGTCTTCCCCCACTTCGACGCCGACTTCGACTTCCAGCTGCACGAGGGGTTCTCCGGCGCGGCCGTCGAATCCCGGGTCAGCGTCCCGCTGCTCATCGAATACGGCATCCGCCGCATGCAGCACAGCCCTCTCCTCCAGGCCTTCCTGGCCAACCAGACGCCGGTCCTGGGCGTGAAGACCTACGCCTACCTCCTGACCGCCGACGAGAAGGACATCCTCGAGAAGGTCAACGGGACGGACGCCGCCGAGATCATCCTGCGGACCCTGACCATCCCCGCCGACCAGTTCTGGAAGAGCTTGTACCTCTTCTACTGCCTCGGCGTCATCGATCTTCCGGGCCTGAACAAGGAAGCTCTCCATCCGGACGTGAAGTCCCGCCTCCAGCCGCCGTCCGCGTCGCGCACCGACGTGCCCCGGGAGATCGCCGACGTCCTCGCTTTCCGCGACACCCTGCCGGCGATGACCCTCTACCAGATCCTCGATATCCCGAAGACGTCCAAGGACGAGGATATCAAGAAGGCCTACTTTCAGATGGCCAGGAAGTTCCACCCCGACCGGTTCGAGCGCAAGCTCGCGGCCGAGTTCAAAGCCCAGATCGACGAGGTCTTCGACGGCATCACCAACGCCTACCGGGTCCTGAGCAACAAGGAATCCCGGCGGATCTACGACGCCAAGTCCGGCCAGGCGGCGACCCAGGAAGACGTCCAGGACACCTTCCGCAAGGCCGACACCAAATTCCGCCAAGGCAAGACCCTGCACGGCCAGGGGCGCTACAACGAGGCCATCGCCTACCTCGAGGAGGCCGTCCGCATCCGCCGGGACAAGGGCGACTACTACCTCCTCCTGGCCATGTGCGAGTCGAAGATCAAGCCCTACGTCCAAAAGGCGGAGCAGGATTTCCTCAAGGCCATCCAGCTCGAGCCGTGGAACCCCGAAGGCTACGTCGGACTCGGCCTGCTCTACAAGGCCGAGGGACTGCAGACCAAGGCCATCAAGCAGCTGGAGAAGGCCCTCGAGGCCGAGCCCGACCACGCCTCGGCCCGCGAGGCCATCGAGGAGTTGACGGGCGGCAAGAAGAGACCGGCGAAAGGTCTTTTCGGGACCGGCCTCTTCGGCTCGAAGAAAACGAAATAGCTACGGCTTCTTGCCGACGAGCTTCAGGAAATCCCCCTCTTCGATGATCCGGACCCCGAGCTTGCGGGCCCGGTCGAGCTTCGAGCCCGGCGTGTCGCCGACGACGAGGCCCGTCGTCTTGCGGGTCACCGAAGAGCCGATCTCGGCCCCGAGTCCCTCGAGGAGCTCCCGGGCCTCGTCCCGGGTCATGGCGGTGAGCGTCCCGGTGATGACGAAGACCTGGCCGGCTAGAGGCTTCGGCCCGGCCGCCGCCTCGGCGGCCCGGTCGTCGATGCCCGCCTCCCGGAGCCGCCGGATGAGCTCGCGGTTCTCCGGCTGGGCGAAGAAGAAGAGAATGCTCTCCGCGACCTTGGGTCCGACGTCCTCTGTCTCGACGAGGTCGTCCCGTCCGGCGGCTTCGAGGGCTCCTAGGGACCGGTAGCGGGCGGCCAGGGTCTGGGCCAGCCTCTCTCCGACGTGGCGGATGCCGAGGGCGTAGAGAAGGCGGGCGAGCCCGCGCGACTTCGACGCGGCGATCTCGTCGAGGAGGTTCCGCGCGCTCTTCGGGCCGAACCGCTCGAGCTCGACGAGGTCCTCGAAGCGGAGGCCATAGAGATCGGGGAGGGAGCGGACGAGCCCCCGGGCAAGAAGCTGGTCGACGATGGCCTCGCCCAGGCCGTCGATGTCCATGGCCCGGCGCGAGGCGAAATGGAGGACGGACTCGCGGACCCTGGCCGGACACGAGGCGTTGACGCAGCGCGAGATGACCTCGCCCTCGGGCCGGAAGACCTTCGAGCCGCACACCGGGCAGCGCTTCGGCCAGGCGAAGGCCTTGGCGCCGCGCGGCCGCCGCTCTTTCATGACCGAGACGACCTGGGGGATGACGTCCCCGCTCCGCTCGAGGAGGATGTGGTCCCCGACCCGGACGTCCTTGCGCCGGAGCTCCTCTTCGTTGTGGAGGGTCGAGCGGCTGATCGTCGTCCCCGAGAGCTTGACCGGCTCGAGGATGGCGACGGGCGTCAGGGCGCCGGTCCGGCCGACCTGGATGACGATGTCGTTGACGCGGGTCGTCGCCTGCCGGGCCGGGAACTTGTAGGAGATGGCCCAGCGCGGCGACTTGGCCGTCGTCCCCAGCTCGCGGCGCTCGTCCGCTCCGTCGACCTTGACGACGATGCCGTCGGCGTCGAACTCGAGGGCGTCCCGCTTGGCGTTCCATTCGCGGTAGTAGGCCAGGACGTCGTCGAGCGTCCGGCAGAAGCGCGAGTGCGGCTCGGTCGGGAAGCCGAGCTCCCGGAGCTTCCGTAGGGCGCCCCACTGGCTCGGCTCCTCCTTCCCGTCGACGGCGAGATAGTACAGGAAGACGCTGAGGCCGCGGGACGCCACGATCCGGGGATCGAGGAGCCGGACGGAGCCTGCGGCCGCGTTGCGGGGGTTGGCGAAGAGCGCCTCGCCGGCCTCCTCGCGCTCGCGGTTGATCTCCCGGAACGAGGTGAAGGGCAGGTAGATCTCGCCGCGGACCTCGACCTCGCCGCCGGCCTCGATCGCGAGGGGCAGGGCCCGGATGGTCTTGACGTTGCCGCTGACGTCGTCGCCGCGGACGCCGTCGCCCCGGGTGACGGCCCGGGCGAACTTGCCGCCCCGGTAGAGGATGGAGATGCCGAGGCCGTCGATCTTGAGCTCGGCCGCGTAGGAGATGGGCCGGTCCGGGAGGAGCTTGCGGACGCGGTCCTCGAACGCGCGGATCTCCTCCTCGGCGTAGCCGTTGTCGATGCTGAGCATGGGCGTCCGGTGGACGACCGAAGGGAATCCCTCGGCCGGCCTCTCGCCCACCCGCTGGGTCGGCGACTCGGGGGTCACCAGGTCGGGGAAGCGGTCCTCGAGCTCGCGGAGCTCGGCGACGAGACGGTCGAACTCGGCGTCCGAGATCTGAGGGTCGTTGTCGACATAGTATTTCCGCTCGTGGCAGACGATCTTCCGGCGCAGCGATTCGACTCGGGCGCGGTCCCTCGGGCCGGACTGAGAGGGGGGCACGTGTTCCCTCCTAATATCGGTGACCCTCGCCGCGGGCCCTGGCGGGCGCGGGGGCGGCGGGCGTCGCGAGCCGCTCCGGCGGCCGGATTACTTACCGAGCCGCTGCCGGACCTGGGCGACGCGGGCGTTGAACTTGTCGAGGACGCCCTTCTGCCCGGCCTGGATCTTTTCGATGGCCTGCTTCTCGGCCTCGATGTTCGCTTCGAGCTGCTTGAGGATGCGCTTGTCGGCATCGGACAGGTCATCCTCGCTCTTGCCCTCGATCTTGGAGTTGTAGGTCTTGGTGAACTCCTCGATGGCCTTGCTGTGCTCCTCGATCTTCCCGTAGCTCGAGGCGAGCTCCTTGTCCTGTCCGACGAAGAGGTTCTGGGCCTGGCCGAGGAAGTTCTTCTGCTGGGCCGCGTTGAGGAGGGCGGCCTCGATGTTCGCGTCGATGGCTTCGGCCGTCTTGGACGGATCGGTCTTGACCTGGCTGTTCAGGATGATGGCGATGTTCTGGGCGAGGGACGCGGTCCTTTTCTTGGCGTAGCCTTCTCTGTAGATGGCCAGGGCCTCGACGGTCTTGTTCTGTTTGTAGAGGGTCTGGCCGAGCAGGGCCGCGCTCTCGGGGCCTTTGTCCGCGGCGTAGAACTGGCGGAAGACCTGCTCCGCTTCGGCGTACTTGCCCCCCTTGTAGAGGGTGTTGGCGAGGCCGTTGAGCTGCTTGGAGATGCTCGGGTCCTTGAGGATGCCGTAGGCCGTGATGTAGTTCTCGGCGGCCGCGCCGAAGTCCCCGGACTTCTCGGCGAACTGGCCGATCATCACATAACCGCCGGCCTGGAGCTGGGCGGCCGTCTTAGCATCGCTATAGGACTTGCCGAAATCGATGAGCTTCCGGGCCCCGGCGTCGCCCTTGGCGGCCTGCCCGGCGCTATAGTAGAGCTGGGGAATGGCGATGATGAGCTGGAGCTTCGTCGCGCTGTCGATGCCGGCCATGCCGAGGGCCTTCTCGCCGTACTCGGCCGCCTTCGCGGCATTCTTGGAGGCGCAAGGCGTCAAACAGTAGTAGGCGTAGGCCCAATGCTCGTTGGTCGTGCCCTGGCCGGCGTATTTCGCCAGGTAGGCCTCGAGGGCCTGGACCTTCTGGCACTTATCGGAGATCTGCATGGCCTTGAGATATTCCTCGTCGGGGCTCTGGGCGACGGCCAGCCCGGCGCAGAGGAGACCCAAGGTCATGACCGCGATGAATGTCCTTTTCATGCCTAACCTCTCTCCAAAATTTCATGAATCATATTCCGCATCCCGCTTTTTGTCAACATTAGCGCGTCACACTCCAGATATAAGCAAAAAATATGCCATGATTGAGGTATAATACCGGCCATGGACCGGAAAACCCTCGTCCGGGCGGCTTTCCTCGAGAAGATCGGATCGGCCCCCTCGGAAAACGTCCCCCTTTCGGCCATGTCCAGTTTCGGCATCGGCGGGCCCGCCGACCTCTTCTTCGAGGCCCGGACAGAGGACGAGCTCGAAAAGGCCGTCTCCCTGGCGGCCGCCGAGAAATACCCTTTCTATGTCATCGGAGGAGGCAACAATCTCCTTTTCGACGACGCCGGCTACAGGGGGCTCATCCTCCGGAACCGCCTCGAGGGCGTCGTCCGTGAAGGCCACCGCCTGCGCGTTCTTTCCGGAACGGGCCTTCCCTGCGTCCTCCGGGAGGCCCTCGCGGCCGGTCTCTCCGGCCTCGAGTTCCTGGCCGGGATCCCGGGGACCGTCGGGGGGGCCGTTTACGGCAACGCCGGCGCCTACGGCTGGAGCATCGGCGACGTCCTTGAATCGGCCGACCTGTTCTTCCCGTCCGGAGAGCGCCGGGCGGCCCCCCGGGAGTCCCTCGGCTTCGGCTACAGGGATTCGGCCCTCAAGAGAGGGGGCGGAATCGTCCTCTCGACCGTCCTGATGTGCTCCCCCGGGGACAGCCGCGAATCCGAGGCCAGGATCCGGGATACCCTCGAGAAAAGGCGGGCCAAGCACCCGCCCCTGGGGACGGCCTGCGCCGGGAGCTATTTCAAGAACTCCTGCTCCGCGAGCGGCGCGCGGATCGCCGCCGGGAAGCTCCTCGAGGAGGCCGGGGCCCGGGGCCGGTCCGTCGGCGACGCCGCCGTCTCCGATGTCCACTGCAATTTCATCGTCAACATGGGGAACGCCAGGGCCCAGGACGTCCTTCGCCTGGGCGAAGAGCTCAAAGACCTGGTCTTCAGGGCTTTCGGCATCCGGCTCGAAGAAGAGGTCGTTCATCTCCGAGCAGACGCCTCAATGCTTTGACCTTAGCTTCCGGCAGGCCGCTCCGTTGGGCCAGCCGGAGGACCCGCCTCCCCATGACCCGGTAAACCTCGCTCGCGGCCGGGTCCCCGCTGAGGGCCTCCAGGTGCTTCCCGACCGTGGCCGCGTCCCCCCGGACGACCGGCCCGGTCAGGGCCTTTTCCAGCCCAAGGTTTTTTACGTTTTGTAAAGTTCCTTGCACCAGGGGGAGGAGGATCCTGAAAGCATCCTTTTCCTCGATCCCGGCCGTCCGGAGAAGCCCGCACGCCGTCCACTCCAGGGCGACGAAAGCGTTCGAGGCCAAGGCGCAGGCGGCGTGGTAGATCGGCTTGTTCTTTTCCGAGAGCGGGAGGACGTGGCCGCCGAGACCGCGGACGATCGATCCGGCTGTCGCCACGGCTTCGGCCTCCCCCTCGACCCCCCAAGTGATCCCTTTGAACGCCGAGGCCGGGTTGTCCTTGCGGGAAAAGGCCTGAGCCGGATGGAGCGAGGCCGTTCGGGCGCCCCGCCGGCGGAGGGGCTCGAGGACGCGGGCGGGAAGGATCCCGCTGGTGTGGAGGACGGTCCGGCCGGCCCAGGACAGGCCGGACCCGGCCAGAGCGGCGGCGACCCGGCCGACCGCGCCGTCGGGCACGGCGACGATGACGACGTCCCCGGGGCGCGATGCCGGGCCGAAGGCGGTCGCCGCGCGGCCCGCCCCGATGAGACGCCGCCCCTCCCGGGCGGCCCGCGCGTCCGTGTCGACGATGAGCGCGATCCTCCAGCCGCGGCGGACGAGGGCCGCGCCGAGGGCCGTCCCCAGCCGTCCCGCCCCTACGATCGAGAACAGTTCAGGTTTCATGGCTTGGACTTGAAGACCTCGTCCCAGAGCTTGACCTCGAGGGACGAGGGGATCTCGGTCCTTTTCTCGAGCTCGCGCATCTTCTTTCCTTCCTTGATCGTCGCCTTGAGTTCGCGGGCGAAGGCGTCCGAGGTCACGGCCTCGAGGCCGCGCTTCTTGGCCATCTCGCGGATGGCCCGGTCCGAGCTGACGACGAAGAAGCGGCGCCGGTCGGCCTGACGCTCGATCATGTCGCGGATGACGTCGTCGGCGCTCCCGCCCGCGCCGGGATAATGGATGGTGAACTTGGGATTGACCGGGACGTCGGTCGGCGTCGGCTCGGGATTGCCGTCGAAGACGAGGTGGATCCGGGCCCGGGTGACGCGCTGGAAGGCCAGGAGCCGCACGACGAGGCCGTCGCGTCCGCCCTTCTCCCGGAGCTCGTGGGGGGCGATGCGGCCGAGGAGGTTATTGCCGTCGATGAGATAGGCCATGCCGCGCCGCCGGGCGTCCCCTCGTCACCCCGGCGGCCAGTGCAGGGGCCGTCCGCCGAGGACATGGAAATGGATGTGGAAAACCTCTTGGCCGGAGTCCCGGCCCGTGTTGAGGACGACCCGGTAGCCGGTCTCGCCGACGCCCTTCTCGCGGGCGAGGGCCCGGGCCCGCAGGAGGATCTCGCCGAGAAGCGCCTCGGAGCCTTCCGGGGCGTCGTCGAGCGAAGCGAAATGGTCCTTGGGGATGATCAGGACGTGGACGGGCGCCCGGGGCCGGATATCCTCGAAGGCCAGGAGGCGCTCGTTCTCGAAGACGATCCGGGCCGGAATCTCCTTGCGGACGATCCGGCAGAAGAGGCAGCCGTCGGCGCCCGTCGGGCTCATGACCGGACCCGCTCGATCGAGGCCCCGAGGCCGCGGAGCTTCTCTTCGATCCGCTCGTAGCCGCGGTCGAGGTGCTCGATCTCCGTCACCGTCGTCTCGCCGGACGCGACGAGCCCCGCGAGGACGAGGGCCGCCGAAGCCCGGAGGTCGGTGGCCGCGACCTCCGCGCCGGAGAGCGGCGTCCGGCCCTTGACGATGGCCTTGTCGCCCTGGACCTCGATCGAGGCGCCCAGCCGGATGAGCTCGTTGACGTGGGAGAAGCGCCGGTCGAAGATCGTCTCGGTGATGATGGACGTCCCCGCGGCCTGGGTCAGCAGGACCATGAACTGGGCCTGCATGTCCGTGGGGAAGCCCGGGTAGGGCGAGGTCGTGATGTCCTGGGCCCGGACCTCGGCGCTGCCGACGACGCGGAGGGCCTCTTCACCCTCGGGTTCGACCGCGGCCCCCGACGCCCGGAGCTTGTCGACGACGCTCCCCACGTGCTCCGGCACGACGCCGCGGACGACGATATCGCCGGCCGTCAAAGCTCCGGCCGCGAGGAACGTCCCCGTCTCGATCCGGTCGGGGATGATGGCGTGGTCCGCGCCGCCGAGCTCCTTGACGCCGCGGACGCGGGCCGTGTCCTCGTCCGGCCAGTCGATCTTCGCCCCCATCTTGTTGAGGAGGACGGTCAGGTCCGCGACCTCGGGCTCCCGGGCGCAGTTCCTGAGGACGGTCTCGCCCTTGGCCAGGGCGGCGGCCATGAGCAGGTTCTCCGTGCCCGTGACGGTCTTCTTCTCGAAGGTGATCTCGGCGCCCTTGAGACGGTCGGCCTCGGCCCGGATGTAGCCGTGCTCGAGGGCGATCGTCGCCCCGAGCTTCTGCAGCCCGGCGATGTGGAGGTCGATCGGCCGCGAGCCGATGGCGCAGCCGCCCGGCAGGGCGACGACGGCCTTGCCGAAGCGGGCCAGGAGCGGGCCGAGGACGAGGATCGATGCGCGCATGGCCCGGACGAGCTCGTAGGAGGCCTCGTCGGAGCGGATCCGCGGGACGCGGAGCGATATCGTGTCGGCCTCGATCTTGTACGAGCCGCCGAGCTCGGCGATGAGGGTCAGGATCGTCTCGACGTCCTTGACGCGGGGGATGTTGGAGAGCCGGACCTCTTCGCTCGTCAGCAGGCCGGCGGCGATGGCCGGGAGAACGGCGTTCTTGGCCCCGCTCATGCGGACCTCGCCCCGGAGGCGCAGGTCGCTTCCGCCGCGGATGACGAGCTTTTCCATCGGGCCGATTGTAAAGGAAGCCCCCGGGGAATTCAACTTGAGCCAGGCTGGGGACATGTACTCTTTGTACGTGTCCCCGGGCGGTCCTAGAGCGCCCTTCCGTCCTTCGCCCATCCCCACGCTTCATAATAGGCGTCGAGGACGGAGCCGTAGAAACCCTCGTCGACGGCCCGGCCGGCGTGGGCGCCGCGGCTGAGGGGGACCTTGAGCTTGGCCGGGACGAAGCTGTCGTAGGCCCGGTCGCGGCCCTGGAGGTTGTTCATCCGGCGCTCGAGCGCGTAGATCCTCCGGCCGCAGGCCTTCAGGGATTCGGGAGTGTAAGCGATCCCGGTCACCGCCCGGTATAAAGAAAGGAACGGCTCGGCGGTGATGTCGCCGGTGAAGAAGTCGCACAGGCCCAGGGAATCGACCAGGGCCTTGCCCGCCTGCCCCTCGGCGACGTAGGCCGCCAGGTCCCGGGCGTCTTTGAGCCCGCCCTCTTCGGCCTGGATCGTCCAGGCGTAGGTGTGATCGCCGCGGCCGCGGTTCGAGGTCCCGTAGGCGGTGAACATGCCGGGGAAGGCCTTGGGATTGATGCCCGCGTAGCCCAGGCCGCCGAAGGCCGTCGTCAGGCAGTAGGCGATGTCGGCCAGGGCCGCTTGCGGCGCGCCCGCGGCGACCTCGGCGATGACGCGGTCGCTGTGGCGGCCGAGAAGCCGGCCGAGATCGGTCGAGGCGAAGGCGATCTCCTTGAGCGTCCGGGCCATGCCGGCGGCGTCGCCGAAGCGCGGAGCGTCCCCGTGCTTGGCCAGGAAGCCTTTCTCGGCGAGCTCCATGGCCCCGGCCATGACGCTGCCGAAGGTCATCGTGTCGACGCCGAGCTCGTTGCACAGGGCGTTCAGGTGGAAGATGGCGTCGCGGTCCAGGATGCAGCAGTTGATCCAGAGGGCGATCGTCTCGAACTCCGGGCGCACTCCCTCGCCCGCGTAGGGGCCCGCTTCGACCTTGGCCGCGCGCGTGCAGAAGATATGCCGGCACTTGTTGCAGACGACGGGCTTGCCCGAGATGGCCAGGAAGGCGTCGGTCGAGACTTTCGCGTAGTCGGCCGGGTCGAAGGCGCCCTCGTCGAAATTGTGCCAGGGCAGATAGCCGCCCTTGGCCCCGAGGTAGCGTCCGTTGAAGGCCCGGTCGAGCCACCAGGTCGTGCCGGTCGTCGGCCGGAAGGAGGCCGTCCGGGCGGGGTCGTCGACGCTGGCCTTGATCAGGGCATCGAGCTCACGGCCGAGGGACTTGAAGGTCTCCGCGTCGTCGAAGGCGACGGGGGCCTGGCCGAAGGCGGTGATGGCGACGAGGTTCTTGGAGCCGAAGACGGCGCCCGCGCCGCCCCGGCCGAAATTGCGGTGGCGGTCGGCCGTGAGGCAGGCGAAGTCGACGAGGTTCCAGCCGGCCGGTCCGGCCGTGAGCGTCGAGCCGCCCTTGACCCGGGCGGCCAGGAGGTCCGTGATGATCGACGCGGCCCGGGGCACGCGGCGCCCGGCCGTCGTCTCGAAGAGATCGTCCTCGGCGTCGACGATGCGGAGGCGGCCTTCGACGGCCTCGAGACGGACCGGGCGGTCGGCCCGGCCGTCGATTATGACCTGGTCGAAGCCGGCCCGCTTGAGCATGTTGGGGAAGAGGCCCCCCGCGCTCGAGTGGGTGAGCAGGCCGTAGACGGGCCTGTGGCCGGGGACCCAGGCGGCCGGCTCGGGCGAGCGGGCCATGGTCCCGACAAAGGAGCAGGAGCCCCGTCCGGCCGTCGGGACGGGCGCGTCGTTCAGGGCGGCCGAGCCGATGACGATCCGGTTCGCCGGCGCGAGCGGGTCCTTGAGCGGCCCGGTCCGCGCGAGATGGTCGGCCATGAGGCGCGCCTGGAGGCCGCGGCCGCCGACGTAGTCCCGGCAATAGCCGGCGTCGGCCGGCTCGACGCGGACCGTCCGGTCCGCGAGATCGACCCAGGCCCAGAGCCCGCGGAATCCGGTCATTCGTTTCGGCTCGGTCATCTCGACCTCTCGATCAGGGTTCTTCCGGCGTCCTCAGAGGGCCCGCAGGGCCTGCGCGAGGTCGCCGATGACGTCGTCCGGATGCTCGGCCCCGACGCAGAGCCGGATGAGCTGGGGAGGCACGTCGGCCATGCGCCGGGCCTCCTCGCCCTGCTGCTGATGGGTCGAGATGGCCGGGATGGTCGCGACGCTCTTGATCCGGCCGAGGTCGGTCGCCCGGTAGATCATCTTGAACCGGTCGAAGACCTTGCGGGCGTTCTCCGGGGGGCCGTCGACGCGGAAGCTCATGAGGTGGCCGTAGCGGTTGATCTCGCGGCCCGTCCCGTCGTCCGAGTCGACGAGCGTCATGTACTTTTTAGCCACGCCATGGAGATGGTAGCTGGGCAGGCCGAGATAGTCGACCTGATAGACCTTGGGATGCTTCTGGAGGTATTCGGCCACGATCTGGCAATTTGAGCTGACGAGGTCCATCTTGGAACGCAGGGTGCGGAGGTCGTTCAGGGCGAAAATGGCGTTGACCGGCGATGAGGCCGGCCCGTTGTCCCGGTAGGGCAGGAACTTGACATACTCGGCGAAGCTCTCCTTGAACAGGGGATGGTCGTTCTTGACCTTGGTGGTGATGGGCTTGCGGCTGATGAGGGCCCCGCCGACGGCCAGCCCTCCGGACGTGATCGATTTCGTCAGGGAATGGACGACGATGTCGGCGCCGTAAGCGATCGGCCGCATCAGGGCCGGCGTCGCGCAGGTCGCGTCGACGATGAGAGGAATGCCCCAGGAATGGGCCAGGTCGACCAGGGCCTTGATATCGGTGAACGACTGCTGGGGATTGGAAGGCATCTCCATGTATACGAACCGGGTATCCTCGTCGATCTTGGCCTTCCACTCCTCGATGTCCCACGGATGATGGATCCAGCGGCACTCGGTGCCGCGCTCCTTCATCTTGCGGACCGAGAAGTGCTGGAACGTCCCGCCGTAGACCTGGACGCAGGAGACGAAGTTCATCCGCTCGGGCCCGTCCTTCTGCTTGACCAGGAACGGATCGACGGCGGCGGCGATGGCCGACATGCCCGAGGCCGTGACCAGGCACGACGTATCGTGGCCCGTCCGGTAGCCCTCGAGCAGGGCCAGGGCCCATTCGAGGTAGTAGGTCGTCGGGTTGGCGATCCGCGTGTAGCACCAGGTCGGGATGAGGTAGGCCAGGGCCGCTTCGAGCTCGTCCGCGTCGGCGTAGGCCTGGGAGGCGGAGAGAAAGAGGGGTTCGATGACGGCCCCCTGGTTCCGGTTGAGCGATTCCTCGACGGTGTAGAGGCCGTGGACGGCGATCGTGTCGAACTTCATGGCCTTCATACGGGCCAGGGCGGCGTCCCGCTCGGCCAGAAGCTTTTGGGCGCAATCGACGTACTTCTGGACGCCGGGCGAAAGTTTGAGAGCGGAGCTCATGGGTCCTCCAGTGGGATTTGAGGGATAGACAGCGGCCCTGACGGACGGGGAATCGCTGCTAAGGCAAACGGCATGACACAGTCGGAACTGCGGCCCTAGCATATAAAGAAGAGGGGGCCTCCGTCAAGGCCGTCGGCTTCTAGAGCCGCCTTCTACTTGACAGACAGCCTTCATAGTCTGACAATGCGTAATAGAGGATGGGGCACTAAAGCCCTGAAAATGTATGCATAATAGGGGGAAACATGAAAAAGTCTGTGTTCGCAGTCTTCTCGATCTTCTCTCTTTGCGCCGTCATCCTTATCGTTAGCTCTGGATCCAACGCGACGGGCACGCTGCACCCCAACGCTGATTCTCAGGATTTTGTGCCCCATGAACTCCTGGTTAAATTCAACGAAGATACGGTCGGGGACATCATACAAAGTAGATGGCTTATCCTGAATATCATTAGTCAGGTTCAGGGAAGGATTAAAACTTATTTGCGCGAGGAGAA
>Ga0154759_1041_pt1 | contig 13045 bp, 6 predicted proteins | sample Rifle2008BG16ft_FD_105767 | JGI IMG/M metagenome (GOLD analysis project Ga0154759, IMG submission 105767) | Candidatus Aminicenantes bacterium RBG_16_66_30 | reverse complement strand
AGATGTTCCAGGGGTACCAGCCCATGGGCGGGGTCAGGGCCAGTCCGTCGGCGTCGGCATGGACCGGGCTCTCCCGTCCCGATCCTGAAGCGGCCAGCGCTGCGGCCGCGATCACCGCGCCCCCCGTAAGAATGCCCACGGCAGTAGCCAAGAACGAGGTCTTTCGGAAGCTCTTCATGGCTCGCCCTCCTCGACGGCTCGGACTCGCCCCGCGTCTCAAAACGCCGTGCCGCGTCCGCCCGGCCGTCCCCTATTATCACAGCATGCCTCCCGGTCCTTCAAGCGATATTGGTATTGACGGCAGCCGGCTCTCGATCGCCATCCTGGGCGCCGGTTTCATATTCTACGTCTACATCATCATCCGGGCGCTCTCGAGCTTCTTCGGTAAGGGGTCTTAGGGTATAATCAGGCCGGCAACTTGCCGCAACACCGGGCCCGGGTGGCGGAATAGGTATACGCACGACACTTAAAATGTCGCGGCCGTAAGGCCTTGTGGGTTCGAATCCCACCCTGGGCACTCTCCCCTATCGTTTCTCCAGATATGCCAGGGCCCGTTCCATCACCACGTCCCGCCCCGCCAGCAGGTCCCCGACCGTCGGCGTCACGGGGAAATCGGGGACGACGCCGCGGTCCTTGGGATAGCCGTCCACGGCCATGACGTAGAGGACGAGCGGGATGCGGATCTGGAGGCGGCTGTTGGGGAGCGTGGCGGTGACCATGAACCCCGACGTGTTGCCGTAATAGCCCGAGCCGCACTCCTCCCCGAAGAAGACGGCCTTCTTGTAGTAGTGAAAAGCGGACGTGGTCTCCCCGGTCGCCGAGAAGCTCCCGCCGTCGATGAGGATGGCTACGCGTCCCGCGAACCGCGGCTCTTGGGGCTGCTGGAGCCCGGAGTTGGGATGGCCGACGACGTCGAACGTACCTCGGTCGTTCTTCCGGACGGACTTGGCCAGCTCCTCCCGGCCGGCCCCCGATTCGTTGGTGTGCTTGAACAGATCGTAGTCGTTCTTCTTCGTTTCGAGGGCCCAATAATAGAGGAAGGGCCGGTCCATGATATGGGCGAAGAGGAGCTTGCCGTATTCGTCCCGCCCGCCCCCGTTCGCCCGGAGGTCGATGACGAGGGCCGGGGTTCTCTTCTCTTCGAGAGAGCGGAACGTCTCCTTCAGGAAATCCGGATACCGGGGCCTCGTCTTATCCGGATCGTCGCCGAACTGCCGGATCGTCAGAACGGCCGTCTGCCCGCGGAAGGCGAGCTCGTAGGTCGGGCGGCGCCCTGCCGTCGCGGGGGATCTCTCCCGCAGGAGCCGGTTGACGTCGGCCGCTGTGATCCCCGGGGCCGTGATCTCTCCGGCTTTTCCGCTCGCAAGCGGCCGGAAGCGGATCGTGTGAGATCGCTTGGGGCCGAACCGCAGGGCGAGAAGCCGGCCGAAGGCGGCCGGGGATTCGAGCCGCCGGAGCCGGGCGGTCCGGATCCCCGCGTCGCTGGGGAGGAGCGCCGCGAGAGCCATGACGACGTCCGCGACGGGCATCCCGTCGATGGACAGCAGCTCCGCGCCCTCAACGACGCTCGCGGCCGAGCTCAAGTTCCTGAAGATGTAGGCCTTGTCCGCGAGAAAACGGAGCCCGAAGGGCAAGAATACGGGCTGGGCGTCGAGATAGGCAAAGGCCGCGCCGGAAAGCGCCAGCTGCGTGTGCCCATCCTTGATCTCGGCGACGAGCGGAAGCAGTTTGATGTAGAAATCGAATTCCGACAGGGGCCCGGTCAATCCGGCCGCGGCCGCATCGAAGCTCTTCCTGAGCGCGTCCGCGGGCGTGTAGCGATCGAATCCGCCGTGCCCCTCTTCCAGCATGTCCCAGAGGACCTCGAGGTCCTCCTTGAGCGCTTCGGCGGGGATCGTCCTGGCCGGGTCGAACGCGGCGGGCTTCGGATCGGGCTGTTGTGGCTCGGCCCCCGGGCCGGCCTCCGACCTCAGGGCCGGGACTTCGGGGTCCCGAGGCTTGCGGTCGTTCCAGACGATGTCGCCGCGCTCGAGCGACCAGTCGTTGCCGAACCAGCCGATAGCCCGGACGCCGTCTGCCCCCGTCCGGAGGATCTCGGCCGAGAACAGCAGGAGATCCGGGAACCCCGCGCCGCTGATGAAGTACTGCCCGGGCGATGCGGCGAGCCAGCCCGCCTTCCCCGTCCAGGCGACGGCGCCGACCGAAGCGACGTCGCTTCCCGGGCGCGGCCTGACGAAATAGGCCGCGAAGTCTGAGCCCGTATACCGCTTCTCCCCTGCCCGGGCCCACCCGTTCCGGACTTCGACTGGCGATGCCGCGAGAAGCTTCGCCCAGGCGGCGTTCGTATCCGCGTTACCGTAGAGGATGACGCTCCTATCCTTATGCTTGGCCGGATCGAAGGCCGTGTCGGGAAGGATCTCGATGCCCGCGTTGCCGCGGACCCAGAACGTCTCGGCGTCGAATCTCGCCTTGCCGAAGGCGCGGGCGTCTTCGGCGGCGTCGCCGCGCGTGCCGTAGACGAGGATGAAGCCGTGGCGGAAGGCATCCTTGAATCCGCCTCCGCGGTGGGGACCCTTGAGGCCGAGCGAGGGGGCTCCCGTCTGAAGCCACCCCTCTTTTCGCCGCTCCAGATAAATGCTGCCAGCTCCGGGTGCGGGCGGGGCCTCGACCTTGGAGCCATCGAGCTCAAGCGTGATCTTATCGGCCGCCTCTCCCCCGCCCGCCGCGGCCCCGGGAACGTCGATCGCCAGACGTTCGACGTTCTCCGTCGTCCCCTTGAAGACCTTCCCCGCCTCGTCCCGTTCGATCACGACCTTGCTGAATTCGAGAGGCCGCTGCTGGGCCAGGATCCCGATCCAGCGCGAGCCCGCCGAGATGCCCGGGTTGGCGGTCACGAACTCGATCCGGCGGACGTCCCCGTCCGCGGGCCGGACGCGGTCTTTCAGGAATTGGAAGAGCGGCGGCCAGTCGACGCACTCGTTCCCCCACCAGTGCCCGGCCCCGGGGCGCTCATAGTAGCCGAAGTCGGGGTGGAACTTCCCGAGAAGCTCGCGCATGTATCTCGCCTGGGCCACGGGAACGTTATCGTCCTGGTCGCCGTGAAGGATATAGACGCCGTAACTCAGGAGATTCCTGGCCAGGGCCGTCGTATCGCCCGGGTTGTTCGCCCGGAGGAGCATCTTCTCGACGGGCGAAGGGTCCTTGTAGCCCGCGCCGCCGCCGTACGAGGTGAAGCTGTGCCAGCCGGCGCTCGGGGCGATGGCCGCCCAAGGCCCGGGAACGGTCACGCCGACCTGCCAGGTCCCGTGGCCGCCCATGGAGTGGCCGGTGAGATACGTGCGGGCCGGATCGGTCCCGAAAAGCCGGGACGCTTCGGCCAGGACCTCCAGGGCGTCGAGCCGGCCCCAGTCCTCCCAGTCGAATCCGTAAGGGCGCCTGTTCGTGGCCGCGGCGACAAAGGCCCAGTCCTTGGGCTTGTACGCGCGGGCCTGGCCGATGGCCTCGACCCCGGCCCCGTGAAGGGTGAGGACGAGGGCCGGCTTCCCGGCGCGAGTCTCTCCCTCGCCCCGGATCATCGGCGCCACTCCGAAGTATTGAACGCTCCCGTCGATGGCGCTGACGAAGGTCCGCGCCTGGTGGGCCGAGGCCGCCACGGCTTTGAGCTCGACCGCGAACGGCGGCGTCTCGACCGTCCGACGCCCCGCCCGGGCCCGCGCCCTGATCTCGACCTTGACGGCCCCTTCGGCGGACGGCGCGTCGACGGCCAGCGACACGGCCAGCTTCTGGGTGACGAGCGGAGCGACGGTCGTGTCCGGGACCGTCCGGACCTCCCGCCCATTGACCTTCTGGAGGATCTCGATCCCCGTGAGCCTCTCCCCCGTCGCGTTGACCAATCTCAGCCCCGCCCAGACAGGTCCCTTCGCCCCTATGACGAGGTCCGGCAGGGTCATGTCCTTGTCGGTGAAGAACGCGTCGGCCGGGGGCTCATAGAGTCTGGCCCTGATCCGGCCACGCTCGCCGCGGAAGAGGAATCCGTTGCGGCCCTTGACCAGGCGCACCGGGTGGCGGAGAAGGTCCGCCCCGTACTTTTCCCCGCCCCGAGGCTCCCCGTTGATCCAGGCGACGTAGAACCCGGCCGCGTCGAGGATCATCGTCCTCGGCGTCTCCGACTCGACGACGACGTAAAGATATCCCCCCGCGAGCGCGCGATTCTCGATCCAGCCTTCCTTCCCGGCTTCGACGGCGGCCCAAACGAGATCTTCGCCCTTGGCGCCCTTGCCGACGACGACGCCCGCCTTCGGCTCGGCCATCGCTCCCGTCGCCATCTGCCAAGCCAGGAGGTCCGACGCCACCGCGAACCGGCCGTACTGTCCGATGAGCCCGACGGCCAATCCCTTGGTCAGGGCGAGCTCCGGGGCGTTGGCCGCCAGCACGAGGGACGGAGCCCCGCCGCTCTGAGGGACCGGACCGCCCCCGGACTGTGCGGAGACGACAGATACGGCGAGAATCCAGATCAGTATCGTGACCGGCGGTTCCAATCGGCGTTTCATGCGAAACCCTCCTCCCTGGACGGTCGGGACGAACGAACGGCCGCATCATAGCCGCTTTGAGGCCGGACCGTCAATCCGGGGGACAAAACCGGGGACACGTACCAAGGGTACATGTCCCCAAGGGCTAGCGGTACCGCAGTTTGTGTTTCTTGACTTCCTTGAGCCGGGCATGGAACTCCCGTCCGACCGCCTTCTCCCGCTGCCGGCGGGTCTTCTCGTCCTTCTTGAGCTCCAGGAAGCGCAGCTCGCGGCGAAGCTTCAGAAAGCTCTCCCATCGCCGGCGATCGAGGGTGCCGGCCTCGACGGCCTCTCTCACCGCGCACCCCGGCTCGTGCTCGTGGCCGCAATCCGGGAAGCGGCACCGGGCCGCGAGGCCGTCGATCTCGTCGAAGGTCCTGTCCAGCCCCTCGTCATCCGCCCACAGCCCCAGCTCGCGCATGCCCGGCGTATCGATCAGCAGGGCCCCGCCGGGAAGCCGGACGAGCTCGCGGGCCGTCGTGGTATGCCGGCCCCGCCCCGCCGCGGCGTCGCTCATCGAAGCCGTCGCAAAGCGGTCCTCTCCGAGCAGACGGTTGATCATGGTCGATTTCCCCACCCCCGAGGAGCCGAGGAACGCGACCGTCCTTCCCGCGATGAGATAAGGGACGAGGCCGTCGAGGCCCCCTTCGGCCAGGGCCCGGACCGTCACGATCGGCGCTCCCGGCGCGACAAGGGCGGTCTCGGCGACGACGTCCGCGAGGTCCGGCCGGAGATCGGCCTTGTTGAGAACGATGACCGGCTCCGCCCCGCTCGACCAGGCGATCGTGAGGTACCGCTCGATCCGCCGGAGGTTGAAGTCGCCGTCCAGGCCGCTGACGAGAAAAACGGAATCGACGTTGGACGCGACGACTTGGGCTTCCACGGCCTCCCCCGCCGCCTTCCGGGTGAAACAGCTCCGGCGCGGCAGGAGCGCTTCGATGAGGCAAGACCCGCGCTCGACGGGCCGTACGGCCGCCCAATCGCCGACGGCCGGAAAACCCGCGGGGCCCTGGGCGCGATGCCGGAACCGCCCGGATACCTCCGCCGCGACCTCGCCGGCGGCTGTCACGACCGTCGAGCGGTCGCGGGACTGTTTGACGACGCGGCTGGGGATCAAGCCCTCATTAGCGGACGGTTCGAACGCCTCGGCGAGCGCCGCATTCCAGCCGTATTCGGTTAGATCGATCATGATCGTAGAACCGTAGGGCATGATAGACTCGTCAGGTCAGGAACGTCAATCCGGAAAAAGAACGGGGACACGTACCGAAGCGGTACATGTCCCCTTTTCTAGGCCAGGCCGCTTGTTATCCCCCGGGACGAACGGCCGTCACGCGTGCGCCGCGGGCGTCCCTCCGTCGGCCATCTCGCCGTGCTCTTTCTTCCTCCGGAAGTCCTCGAAGATGTTGTAGACGACCGGGACGACGACGAGGGTGATGAGCGTCGAGCTCAGCAGCCCGCCGATGACCGTCCGGGCCAGGGGCGCCTGGGCCTCGCCGCCCTCGCCGAGCCCCAAGGCCATGGGCAATGTGGCCATGATGGCCGTGAAGGCGGTCATCAGGATCGGCCGCAGCCGGCGCCGCCCGGCCTCCTCGATGGCCTCACGGATGGGCATCTTGTCGCGCTGCCGCAGCAGGTTGGTGTAGTCGACGATGATGATGGCGTTGTTGACGACGATGCCGCCGAGCATGATGCAGCCGATGTACGACTGCATGTTGAAGCTTGTCTTGGTGATGAAGAGCATCAGGATGACCCCGATGGCCGCGAGGGGAACGGAGAACATGACGATGAACGGGTCGCGCAGGGATTCGTAGAGCATGGCCATGATCATATAGACAAGGATCAGGGCCAGGATGATGCTCTGGAACAGCTCTTTGTTCGCCTTCCGCTGCTCTTCGTAGTCGCCGGTGAACCCGATGCCGAAGTTTCGGGGGACCGGGACCGAGCGCAGGGCGTCCCGGGCATCGGCCATGACCGAACCCAGGTCCCGGCCGGCGATCTCGCCGGATACGGTGACGACTCGCTCGCGGTCCCGCCGCTCGATGCGGATCGGGCCCCGCCGGGGCCGGGTGTTGATGACGTTGCGCAGGCTGATCTGCTCCCCCTCCGAGTTGGACACGGTCAGGTCGAGGATGTCCTGGAAATCCAGGAACTCCGAATCCTTGACCTTGACGAGGATGCGGAATTCCCGCCCGGCCTCCCGGAAGTAGCCGGCCTGCGTCCCCGACAGGACGGTCTGGATGGATTGGCCGATGTTGTTGACCGAGAGCTTCATATCGGCCGCGGCCTGCCGGTCGATGATAAAGAGCTCCTCGGGGTTGCCGACCTCGCGGCTGATCCGGGTATCGGTGACGCCCTTGACGGTCTTGACGACCTCCTGGACCTTCCCGGCCAGGGCCTCGGACACGGTCAGGTCGTAGCCGCGGATCTCGACCTGGAGCCGCTCCTGGCCGCCGCCGCCGCGCATGCCGAACATCATCTGCCCGCCGCTCGCCCGTGTCCGGACGACCGTGCCGGGGATGTTGGCCAGCTTCCGGCGAAGGTCGATGGCGATCTCCTCGCTCGACCTCGACCGCTGCGTTTTCGACACGAGCTTGAGGGTCATGTTGCCCGAATTCGCGCCGCTGCGCCAGCCGCCGCCGCCGAAGCTCTCCTCGTGGCTGACGATCTCGGGGACGGCCGCCTTGACGATCTCCGTGACGATGGCGAAGGTCTTGTTCATCACCTCGAGGCGCGTTCCGACCTCCATCTCGACCGTGACCCGGACCTCATTCTCGTCGGTCGCGGGCATGAACTCGGTCCCGACGAGGCGGAGGAGGAACAGGCTGCCGACGAGCAGCGCCGCGACGCTGGTCAGCACGAAGACGCGGTGGTCCAGGGCCCGGTGGAGCAGCCGTTTGTACCAGTCCTCCAGCCTACGGAATCCCCCCAGAAAGAACCGGACCAGCCGCTCGGCCGGCTTCTTCGCTTCGGGTCCGACCGGCTTGACGACGCGGATGAGCCGGCTCGAGAGCATCGGGACCATGGTCAGGGCGACGAACAGCCCCATCAGGTTGGCGAAGCTGACGACGTAGGCCAGCTGCTTGAACATGACCCCTGACATGCCCCGCATGAAGATCATCGGCAGGAAGACGACGCAGGTCGTGATGGCCCCGACCGCGATGGGCGCGGCCACCTCGTTCACTCCGTCGATCGACGCCTTGAGCGGCGGGACGCCGCCCTCCTCCATGCGGTAGATGTTCTCGAGGACGACGATGGAGCTGTCGATGAGCTGGCCGATGCCGAGGGCCAGGGCGCCCAGGGTCATCGTGTTCAGCGTGAAGCCGCCGAAGTAGATCAGGGCGATGGTCCCGATGAGCGAGATGGGGATGGAGACGGCGACGACCAGGGTGCTGCGGACGCTGACCAGGAAGACGAGCAGGGCCAGGATGGCCAGGACGCTGCCCCAGATGGCGGACGATCCGACGTTGTTGATGGCGCGCCGGATGTACTCTGCGCTGTTCGAGGTCGGCACTAGCTCGATCTGGGGGATGTCCCGCTGGATCTCGGCGATCTCCTTCAACACGGCCTCGGCGACCTTGACCGTGTTCTCGCCCGACTGCTTGTAGACGGCCAGCCGCGTCCCCTCCTTATCGTTGATGCGGACGACGCGGGTGATGCGCTGGAAGGTGTCGTCGATGCTGGCGATCTCCTTGAGCTGGATAGGCACGCCGTCCCGGACGGCGACAACGGTGTCCCGGAGCTGGTCCAGGTTGGTGAAGACGCCGGGGATGCGGACGAGGATCTCGTAGTTGCCTCGCTCGACGACCCCGGCCGGCCTGTCGACGTTCTCCTGGCGGATCTTGCTGGTGATGACGTCGAGGGGCAGGCCCAGGGCCTTGAGCTTCAGGGGGTCCAGGTTGACCTGGATCTCCCGTTGCCGGCCGCCGAAGACGTCTACGGAGGCGACGCCGGCCACGCGCTCGAGCCGGTAGGCGATCTGCTCGTCGATGATGCGGCGCCCCTGGACGGGATCCAGGTTGCTGAGGGCCCCGAACTGCAGGATGGGCTGCTGGGCCGGGTCGAACTTGCGCAGGGTCGGCCTGTCCACTTCCTCGGGCAGGCGGCCCGCGATCCGGTCGATGCGCTCGCGGACGTCGTCGGACGCGGCGTCGAGGTCGGTCCCCCAGGAGAACATGATCCGGACGGAGCTCGACCCCTCCGAGGAGGACGAGAAGACCTCCTCGACCCCGGGCACGGCGCTCAGGGCCTCCTCGATGGGCCGGGTGATGAGCTCCTCGATCTCCTCGGGCCCGGTATTGGGGTAGGATGCGTTGACGTTGAGGGTGGGATAGATGATCTCGGGCATGAGGTCGACGGGCAGACGGGTCAGCGAGACCAGGCCGATGATGATGACGACGAGCGTCACCATCCACGTGAAGATGGGCCGGCGGATGGAGAATTCCGAGAGCTTCATCGCTTGTCTCCAGGGGCTTTCTTCGACGCCGGGGCTGCTGCGCCGGGGGCATCGGCGGGCAGGATGATCGGCGTCCCGTTCTCGAGGAGATGGTGCCCGAGGGTGATGACGTAACCCGCGAGCTGGGCCGGCTCGACGATCTCGGCCCGGTCGCCTTCGACGATGCCGACCGTCGCGGCCTGGAACACGGCCTTCTTGTTCTCGATGTCGGCCAGGAACAGCCCCTGCAGGGCGCCACGGTTCACGAGGGCACTGGTAGGGACGACTGTCGCGTCGGACTTGTTCACGAATTCGATCCGGGCGTTGACGAACATGCCCGGCTTGAGGGCGCCGTCGAGGTTGTCGATCTCGACCTCGACCCGGGCCTCCCGTGAGGTTTCCTTGAGGAGGGGCGCGATCCGGGCCACCCGGCCCATGAATTCCCTCCCCGGGAAGGCCCCGCTGGTCAGGGCGACCGGCTGTTCGTTCTTCATCCGGAAATAGTCCTTCTCGGTGACGTGGATGACGGCCGTGATCGGCTTGAGCTCGATGACCGACAGGATGGGCGTGTTCGACGAGAGCATCGCGCCGGCGTTGACGAAGCGCTCCCCGACAAAACGGGCCCCCCCCTCCGTTTCCCAGGCGGCGCGGATCCGCGTGTAGGACAGCCGGACCCTGGCCGTTTCCAGGGCCGCCTGCTGGTTGGCTATCTGGGCCTGGGTGACCTTATGGCGCGCGTTCCGGGTCCCGAACGAGGACACCGCGGCCTCGAGCTCGGCAACCGACAGGATGCCTTTTTCGTGAAGGGTCCGGGCCCTTTCGAGCTCCTTCTGGGCCAGCTCCTGGGAGGATGCGGCCTCGTCCAGATTGGCCTTGGCGACACCCAGGTCGGCCTCGGCCTGGATGACCTGCTGCTGGTATTCCTCATCCTCGAGAAGGGCCACGAGCTGGCCGCGGGTGAGCTCGTCCCCGATATCCACGTAGAGCGCCTTGAGCCGGCCGGAGATCTTCGGAACGACCGTGAAATAGGATTTCGGGATCAGGGTCCCCGAGAAGGTGCCGATGTCCCGGATCTCGCCGTGTTCGACGGCCGCGATATCGACCGCGACCGCGGCTCCGCGCGGGCCGCCTTGCGGTCCGCCGCCCGGAAGCCGGGAAACGATCTGCCAGACGAGGAAGATGAGGAAGAGGGCGGCCACGATGGTGAAGGGCCGGGCCTTCTTGGCCCAGAGCCTGCCCGAGAGCTTTTTCAGGTCGATATGAGCCACGGCGAACCTCACACAAAGCTAGATATAGAAATCCATTATAGCATTTGGACGGCAGGAGGGCGGTTTTCTTCCCTTTTCCTCCGGGCCGCGGGAGCGGCCCGTGCGCCCGCACCACCCGTGATCAGGCGCCTTCTGTGACCTTGAAGACCTTGTCCCCTTCCCGGACGTGCTCCTTGACCTTCATCCCGGCCGAGGCGCCCTTGGCGATCTCGGGGACCTGCAGGTGTTCCTGCTGGAGCGACTCCACGGTCTGCGTGAAATCACTCGTATGGCCCTTGATCCGGATCGTCTCGCCGACCTTCAGGCTGCCGGCCGTGATCTCGATCACGGCGACGCTGATCTTCGGGAAGAAGTGGATGACGTGCCCGATCTCCTCTTCGGCCATGCTCCCTCCTCGTCGTCCTCCCGGCGCTCCCGCTCCCTAGGGGCATGATACGCCCGGCGCGCGGGGCCGTCAACAGGCGCCGCCCGGGCTATTTCAGGAACGCGTAGTCCCGGCCGTACCTCAGCATCTGCTCGACATAGCCCTCGGTGAGATCGATCTTGACGTCGACGATCCGGCCGTCGGCGACGACCGGGGTCAGGACCGGATTGACGAAGCCGGCGTAAGGGGCCAGGTTCAGCTTGGCGTAGCGCTCGAGGACCTCCTTATGGAGCTCCTGATCGACCTGGACGCCGTAGGTCTCGATGAGGGCCTTGGCCGCCTCGTAATCGCCCTCGCTCGTGATCCGCTGGACCTCGGCCAGGAGCTGGCCGTAGAGGCGGCGGAGCTTCGGATAGTCGTTGACGACGAAGTAGGTCTTGCCGTCCTTGGTCACCCGCGAGATGACGTTCTCGGGCTTGCCCTTCTCGTAGACCCAGTGGGAGACCATGGCCCGGCCGCGCATGTGGGCCTGTTCGACGGTCTTCCCCGGCTGGATCCGGGTCAGCTGGGTCATCAGGCCGTTGCGGATCTGGAGGTCGTACTCGGCCTTGGCCGCGTCGGCGTGGGGCAGCAGGCCGAGCTCGAGCATCTTGTCGTCCATGATGTAGTAGAGGGCGAAGAGGTCGGCCCGGGATTCCTCGATCGGAGAGCTGTAGTTCTTGAGCGCCTCGTCCGCGACGCCGGGCAGGAGCTGGCCCGAGCCGTGGCCGAGGACCTCGTGGAGGTCCGTGTGGATGTTGCCGGCGTGCGGCCCGTACGTCTTGGCCCGCTCGAGGAGCTCTGCGCTGAAGGTGAACTCCTGCCCGAAGGGCGACTTGAGCGAGGACTGGTCGTAGGCGTAGGTGATGTTCTCGATGGTCACGGACTTGGAGCCGTGGTTCTTGCGGATCCAGTTGGCGTTCGGCAGGTTGATGCCGATAGGCGTCGAGGGATAGCAGTCGCCGCCGAGCATGGCCGCGGTGATGACCTTGGCCGAGACGCCCTTGACCTCTTTCTTCTTGAAGCGGGGGTCGACCGGCGAGTTGTCCTCGAACCACTGGGCGCTCCCCGAGATCGCATCGGCGCGCTTCGTCGCGGCCAGGTCCTTGTAGTTGACGACCGACTCCCAGCTGGCCTTCATGCCCATCGGGTCGTTGTAGACCTCGATGAAACCGTTGACGAAATCGATGAGCGACGCGGTGTCCTGCACCCACAGGACATTGTATGCGTCGAACTTCTCGAGATCGCCCGTCTGATAGTAAGCGATGAGGGCCTCGATGACCTTCCCCTGATGGTCGTTCTCGGCGACCCCGGCCGCCTTCTCGAGCCAGGACACGATCTTGGCTATGGCGGGACCGTACAGGCCGTCGATCTTGGCCACTTCCTCGACGATCCGGCCGTCCTTCTTGACGACCCGGGTGTTCAGGCCGTAGGAGATCGGCGTCTCGTCCTTCTCGTCGACGACGCTCTTGTAATAGGCCTCGACCTCGGCCTGGGTGACGCCCTCGTAGAAATTGACGGCCGAGTTGACGACGAGATCCTGGGTCGAGTCCTGGGTGAACTTCTTCGCGGCCACGGCCGGGTCGAAGAGGAGGGGCTTCAGGAAGGCGACGAGGTCGTCGGCCGCCTGGCCCTCGGCGAGCGGGAACGTCACGCCCTCCGAGCCTTTGACCAGGGCGGCGAAATAGTCGGCGTCGAAGCCGGGGGCGAACTTGTCGTTCGAATAGTGGTGGTGGATGCCGTTGGAGAACCAGACCCTCTTCGCGTAGGTCATGAACGCGGCCCAGCGGGGGTCGTGCCGGTCGCCTTTGTAGCCCTGGACGATGGCGTCGAGGGTGCGCAGGATCTTGATGTTGTGCTTGTAGTTCTCGTCAAAGATGATGTCGCGTCCGCAGAGGGCGGCCTCGCTGAGATAGTAGACGAGCTCTTTCTGCTTCGGGGTCAGGGCCTCGAATCCGGGGACCTGGTAGCGCAGGACCCTCAGGTCGGCGAACTGGTCGATCTGCCAGGCGAACTCCGGGGCGGGTTCGTCCTTTTTGCATCCGGCGGCCAGGAGGGCCAGGCCGCAGCAAAACGCGAGAAGGAGCGGGCTCTTGAGAGTCATGGGACCAACCTTTCTCTTGGGGTATCCGGCGGTCATCGACGCCTGGACCTATGATAACCGAACACGCCGTCCCGAGTCCAGGACGAAGCCGGGCCGGCGCCCGTAGGGGGGCCCTCACCTTGCCCAGCGGCCCGGCGGGTGATAATATGGACGGCTTGATGGAAGGAATGAGGGCCCAACGCGTCTAAAGTTCGATACGGAATTCAGGTGGAGGTCTAAATGAGAAAGAATCTTTTGGCCGTCATCCTCGTCTTCGCCCTGCTCATCGGC
>Ga0154759_1012_pt1 | contig 13655 bp, 8 predicted proteins | sample Rifle2008BG16ft_FD_105767 | JGI IMG/M metagenome (GOLD analysis project Ga0154759, IMG submission 105767) | Candidatus Aminicenantes bacterium RBG_16_66_30 | reverse complement strand
CCTCGATGAGGATGTCGGAGTAATCGAGAACGAAGCCGCCGTCGACTGCGGTCGTCGTCCCGTCGAAGGCGTAGTTCGCCCCCTGGTTCTGGAGGGCCGCCGGCGTCCACGCCGTCGTGGGTGTCGTCGCCGAAGTCGATGAGCGGCCGAGCGTCATCTTGAGCTGGTTCCGCTTGGCGTGGTTGACGGTGAACTCGGCGATCATCAAGGGAGAATAGGAGTCGCGGGCCGTCAGGACCCAGACGTGGTTGCCCTGGAAGGCCGGCTCGCGGCCGGCCGACGGGCCGCCGGCGACCGCGGAGACGGCCTTGAGGGCGTCGTAGGCCAGCCAGATGAACCCGCCGTCCTTCCAGGCGGGGCCCCAGGAGTTGGCGATCCGGAAGCCGCCCTTCTCCCCGGTGTCGATCAGGCTGTTCCCGTTGATGTCCGTCCAGACCGCGTCGTTGTAGCCCACGATGGTCATGGCGTGGGAGCCTTCCTCGCCGTTGAGCCAATACCCGATCGACTTTCCGAGCTCGGTCGTGTCGTCGGTCGTCGTGGGATCGTCGAGGATGGTCTTTTCCTGCCAGGACGTGACGAAGGTCCCGAAAATGAGGACGTAGCCGTTGTTCAGCAGCTCCTTCATATAGGCGAGGCCCGTGTCGCTGCTGGCCTGGAAGACGAGCTGCGAGGGATTGGACCTGACATAGAGCGCGTTCCGCCAGACCGACGGGACCAGGCACCAGGCCTTAAAATCGCCGTCGTAGGGGAACTCGGCCCAGGTCGCGGCGCCGTGCTTTTCGAGGATCGGATAGATCGTGTTGAACGACGATCCGCTATCGGTGCCCCCGTTGACCATGTTGTAGGTCCACTTGGGAGAGTACTTGTTGGTGTTGTCCGCGGGGCTGGTGATGTCCAGGTCCCTCTGGAAGGCCGTCATATAAGAGAATTGGGTGTAGGTCGTCGAGAAGGCGGCGCAGGAGCCGAGGGGGTTCTGGTTCCGGATCGGCGGGAAGTACTTGAGCTTGCTGTTGTCGACGAAGACGGGGAGGTTCGCGGCGATCTCCGCGTCTCCGGCGTATGCCTGTACGGAAACGCCCGGCTCGAGGATGGCGCTTTCGACCTCGCGGCCGACGGGCCGGATCGACGCCGGATCGAGCGCCGCCAGGCCCCTGGCCGCCCGGACCTCGTTGATCCGCTCGAATCCCAGCCAGTTGAGGTAGACTTTGGTGATCTGGGGCCGGGTGCCGCGGATCTCGGCGACCTCTTCGTCGGTGAGGGGGATCAACCCGGTTCGATAATGGCGGACGTCCCCCGGATCCTGCCCGGCGAAGCCGCTGAGCAGGAGGAGTCCGAACGCCCCCAGAAGGGCGATCTTGGCGAGCGTTTTCGGCATGATCTTCTCCCCGATTCTCGCCAACCATTATTCCCGATAGGCCGGGGAAAGTCCAGCGGCCGGCGGGCCCGGCCGGGCGCGCGCTCAGTAATAAAGGACCGGGGCCTTCCTCCAGTCCTTGTCCCTGTCGTGGCCGTACTCGGCGACGCGGGGCCGGCGCTCGAGGAGCCGCACGGACGCGACGCCGCAGGCGTACCCCATGCTCCGGCCGCTCTTTCCGACGCATTCGAGCCGGAGGACATGCCGGCCCGGCTCGGGCCAGAAGTCGAGCAGGGGGGAGACTGTTCCCGCGGCGTCGGCGGCGGCATGGAAGTTCAGCGGCCGGCCGATCTTGACGCCGTCGAGAAGGGCCTGATAGAGGCCCCCGTCCGGGGACCGCCTCGCGTCGACCTCCAGCCGCAGGGGCTCTTTCGCCGCGACCTCGATCGGGAATTCCAGCCACGCGCCGGCCTGCCGTGTGGGCCGATAGACGAGGACATCTTCACCGGTGGCCTCGTCGGCCGTCTTCACGATGTCGCCTTCCCCGTGCCGCCTGGAGATGGCAGGGTCCCACCCCGGCACTATGGTCTTGGCCAGACTGGGCAGGCGCCGCTCTCCGGCTCCCGGGGCCCGCTCCGCGAAGGTGGGTGTCCCGGTCTGGTACCAGAAGGCTACGCTGGCGTAGTCGTCCTCCCGCTCGTTCCAGCTGGTCGCCTTGTACTCGGGGTTCTCGTCTTCGGACATCCAGCCCATGTGCTCCATCGTGACCTTGATGCCCGTATTGAAGACGATAGGATCGTGGACGTGCCAGCGGTAGGAGCTGACATGCCCCCCGATCGTCCGGTAGTCGAAGAAGGGCACGCCGAAGTAAGGGGTGCTCGTCTTCTCCAGGCCCCAGGCCGAGAGGAAGTAATCCTCGGTCCCCGTGCCCCAGATCGAGGGCTTCGTCTCGCCGTCGATATAGATCTTCTCGTCGCCCTCGCCGAACCAGGCCGGACTGCGCATCCGGACGCCGAGGACCGCGCCGACGAAGTGGCCCTTGCCCTGGGTCTCCAAAAGAACGTAGTCCTGGCCCTTGCGGGCGGGGTACTCCTGGCGGTATTGGGCGTAGAAGTAGGGGGTGTCTTTGGCGAGCTTGTCGAGCTTGATCCAGTCGATGTTGTAATAGAGGAGGCTGAGGGGCTTGGCGCTCTGGTTCTCGATCTCGATCCGGGCCGACTTCCGGAAGGGCATGCGCCAAAAGGCGTTGTAAGAATCCGCGCCCTCGACGACGACAGGGACGCTCACGACCTCGGCGCGCTGTCCGAAGCAATTGGCGAAGAAATCGCCGACCGGCGCCTCCACGGCCGGCCGGGGATCGCCGTCCCAGTACATCCTCAGCATGAGCTCCTGGTGGTCGGCCGAGCCCTTCGTCGCCCAGCCCTGGGGCTCCGGGCCTAGGAAGGTGATCCAGATGTGGGTGATGACGCCGGGTCCCTGCGCGTCCATAAGGACGTGGGTCGCCCCCGGAGGCACGTTGAAGTTGTCCCAGTTGCTCTTGACGTCGGCGTCCCCGCGGGGGTCGGCGGACGGATCGTAGCGGCGCTCCCCCCCGTCGCGGTTCCCGTCGGGACCGCGGCGCAGCTCGCCGACGCGCATGGTCGAGGTCGCCCGCATCGAACGCCCCTGCTGGGGCCGGGCGAGCGCGTCGAGGTCCCCGCCGACCGCGGTCTCGGAGGCGTCGTCCCCGCACCCGGCCGCGAGCAAGAGACCCGCCAGGATGATCGTCACCAACCAGTATTTTTTTCGGATGTCCATCGATGCCCTTTCTTTCGTCAGGAGCGTCGATTATAGCCCAGCTCCGCCGGAGGAACAACCGGCTTGACTTCGGCGGGCGCCGCGTTCTATCTTGCCCGACGATGGGAGAGGCGAGGAGAGCGTCATGAAAAAAACCGCGCTGGCCTTGGCCGGGGTGATCGCGATCGCGGTCGCCGCTCGAGCCGCTGAGATCCATGTGGCCGTCAACGGCAAAGATACCAACCCCGGGACGCGGTCCTCCCCTCTCCGCACGATCCAGAGGGCCGCCGACCTCGCCCAGCCCGGCGACGTCGTCACCGTCCACGCGGGCGTCTATCGCGAGCGGATCGACCCGCCGCGCGGCGGCGAGTCCGACGCCAAGCGCATCACCTATCAGGCCGCCGCGGGCGAGAAGGTCGAGATAAAAGGATCCGAGGTGGTCAAGAACTGGGTCATGGTCGAGCCCGGGCTCTGGAAGGTGACCGTGCCGAATTCCCTCTTCGGCGCCTTCAACCCCTACAGCGACCTCATCCGCGGCGACTGGTTCGAGCCCAAGGGACGGGAGCATCACACGGGCGCGGTCTATCGCGACGGGGAATGGCTGGGCGAAGCGGCCAAGTTCGAGGATCTGATGACGCCGGGCCATCCATACCCGTATTGGTTCGCCAAGGCGGAAAAGGACCGGACGACGATCTGGGCCGAGTTCAGGCACGTCAACCCGAACGAGCACCTGACCGAGATCAACGTCCGCGAGACCGTCTTCTACCCCGAGAAGACCGGTATCAACTTCATCACGGTGCGGGGCTTCGTCCTGCGCCACGCGGCAACGAACTGGGCCCCGCCGACGGCCGAGCAGGTCGGCCTCATCGGGACGAATTGGAGCAAGGGCTGGGTCATCGAGAAGAACACGATCAGCCATTCGACCTGCTCGGGGGTCGCGCTCGGCAAGCACGGCGACGAGTTCGACAACTCCTCCAAGGACACGGCCGAGGGCTACGTCAAGACGATCGAGCGGGCCCTGGCCCGGGGCTGGAGCAAAGATCGCATCGGGAGCCATATCGTCCGCGACAACGCCATCTCGGACTGCGAGCAGGCCGGGATCGTCGGCAGCATGGGCGCGGCCTTCAGCACGGTCACCGGCAACACCATCCACGACATCCACGTCCGCCAGCTCTTCACCGGGGCGGAGATGGCCGGCATCAAGTTCCACGCCGCGATCGACGTGGTGATCGCCCGCAACCACATCTACCGGACGGTCCGCGGCCTCTGGCTCGACTGGATGGCCCAGGGCACGCGGGTTTCCGGAAATCTCTTCCACGAGAATATGGCCGAGGACCTCTTCGTCGAGGTGGACCACGGGCCGTTCCTGGTAGACAACAACATCTTCCTGTCGCCGACGAGCCTGCTGAGCGTCTCGCAAGGCGGGGCCTACGTCCATAACCTCATGGCCGGCGCCCTCCGGATCGTTCCCTATGACGCCCGGCAAACGCCCTTCCACAAGGCCCATTCGACCGAGCTCGCGGGAATGCACGACAATCCGTTCGGCGACGATAAATATTTCAACAATCTCTTCGTCGGTCCCGGCGACCTCAGCGTCTACGACAAGGCGCCCTTGCCGGTGCGGATGGACGGGAACGTGTTCTTCGACGGCGCCAAGCCGTCCAGGCACGAGAGCGACCCGGTGGTCGCGCCGCGCGTGGACCCGGCGCTCAAACTGGTCGAAAGACCCGACGGATTCTATCTGGAGATCGCGTTGGACAAGACGTTCGGGGACCGCCCGCGCCGGACCGTGACGACGGAGCTCCTGGGCCGGGCGGCTATCCCGGATCTTCCCTATGAACAGGCCGATGGCGCGCCTTACTGCATTGAATTCGATTTCTTCGGCAAGAAGAGGAACTCGTCGAACCCGACGCCCGGGCCCTTCGAGGCTCCCGGGGCCGGGCCGCTCGCGCTGAAGGTCCGGTAGCCGATCATGTTCTTCGCGGTCCTCCTGGTCGTTCTTGCCGCCGTCCTGTTCGGGTCCGCCTCCCCGCTCAGCAAATCGCTCCTGAACGGCACTTCTCCGTTCCAGCTCGCCGGGCTTCTCTATCTCGGGGCGGCGCTCGGGGTCGCCCCCGGCGCGATCCTCAAGAAGCGTCTCACTCCCATTTGGAAGATCTCCCGCAAGAGCCGGGGGCTCCTGATCGGCGCGATCGCCTGCGGGGGCGTGCTCGGACCGCTGGCTCTCCTTTTCGGCTTGAAGATCGGGCAGGCCTCGACCGTCTCTTTGTGGCTGAATCTGGAGCTCGTCTTCACGGCCCTGCTCGGGCACTGGCTCTTTCATGACCATCTCCACAGGACCGGATGGATCGCTTTGAGCGGGATCGTCGCGGCGTCCTTGATGCTCACCGGGGGCGGCGGCCGGGCGGCCGTCGGATCCGGCTTGCTCGTCGCCCTGGCCTGCCTCATGTGGGGATTCGACAATCACTTCACGGCGCTCATCGACGGGATCACCCCCGCGGAGAGCACGTTCTGGAAGGGCCTGGCGGCGGGATCGGTCAATCTCGGAATCGGTCTGGCCTCGGGACCTTACATCGCTTCCTGGCAGACGACCGGCGCGGCCCTGCTTGTCGGCGTCTTCTGCTATGGGATCAGCATCGTCTTTTACATCACCTCGGCGCAGAAGCTCGGGGCGACGCGAAGCCAGATGTTCTTTTCGACGGCCCCCTTCTTCGGGATGGGCCTGTCGGCCCTGATGCTGGGCGATGAGATCCGGCCGCTCCATCTGGCGGCGGCGCTTCTGCTCGTCGTTTCATTGGCCATTCTCTTCGCCGGAAAGCACTCCCACCGGCATGTCCATCGCTCGAAAAGGCACGAACACTGGCACCAGCATGACGATGCCCACCATGCCCACGGCCATCCGGGATCTCCAGAGGGCATCGGCCACATCCACGAGCACGAGCACGAAGAGTCAGCCCACGCCCATCCGCATCTCCCGGACATCCATCACAGGCATGGTCACGAGGAGTGATGAGGCCCATTCGAAGATCCATCCTCATGATGTCGGCCGCGGTACTCCTGGCCTCCTCGTTCGCGGCCGGTCAGGTCGCCAGGGAGGCGACGGCCGTCAAGGTCGACGAGCCCATCCGGATCGACGGAGTCCTGGACGAGGCCGCGTGGAAACGGGCCCCGGTTCTTTCGGACTTCGTCCAGTTCCAGCCGGAGCGCGGCGCCCCCGCCTCGGTCCGGACGTCCGTGAGGATCCTCTACGACGGCACGGCCGTTTACTTCGGCTTCGAGAACACCGATCCCGAGATGGACAAGATCGCCGCCCGGATCTCCAAGCGGGACTCTGACCTCAAAGAGGACGACGCCGTCGCCGTCTGGCTCGACACCTACGGGGACCGGAGGGCCAGCTATTATTTCATGACCAATCTCTTGGGGACGCAGTGCGACGGGAGGGTTACCGATAACGGCTTGACGACCGACACGACCTGGGACGGCGTCTGGAGATCGGCCGCCCGGAAGACGGAAACGGGCTGGTCCGCTGAGATCGCCATCGAGCTTTCGAGCCTGAAGTACAAGCCGGGCCGGCAGAGGGCCTGGGGGCTCGGACTCGCCCGGATCTTCCCCCGCCGCCTGGAGAATTGCACCTGGCAGGGACTCGTGGATTCGCCCACGAGGGTTTCCCAGTTCGGGCTCCTCACCGGGCTGGACCTCGAGCGGGCCGCCAAGAAGCTCCAGGTCATCCCCCACGTCGTGGCGAAGCTCGAGGAATGGAATGCGCTCGGGGCCGAGGCCGGCCTGGATGCCCGCTACGCGTTCACCCAGACGGTTTCGGGGAACCTCACGGTCAATCCCGATTTCGCCACCGTCGAAGCCGACCAGGAGCAGATCAACCTGACCCGGTTCGAGCTGAGCCTTCCCGAGAAGAGGAACTTCTTCCTCGAGGGCAAGGAGCTTTACAGCCAGAGGATCTCGCTCTTCTATTCGCGACGGATCGGCGACATCTACGGCGGGGCCAAGATCTATGGGAAGGCGGGAGGGTTCGAGTTCTCCGGGCTGACCGCGCAGGCGAAGCCGGACGAAGTGATGGGGACGGACTCGGCCAACTTCTCCGTCTTCCGCCTGAAAAAGGACATCTTCAAGGACTCGTTCGTCGGCTTCCTCGCAGCCAACAAGCTCGTCGGCGGCAGGAACACGGGGACCGCCGGCCTCGACACCTCCCTCAATTTCACGGACAACTTCCGTTTCACCGGGCAGTTGGCCGTGAGCTACGGAGATTTCAGGGGCAGCAACGTCGCCTTCTTCCTCCGCCCCGCGATCGACACGGCCACGTTCCACTTTCACGTGCGATACACTCAGCTCGGCGACACGTTCGGCGACAACGCCAACGCCGTCGGGTTCATCCGCGACGACAATCGGAGGGAGCTCGACTCCGCCCTCGAAAAGAAGCTCTGGTTCAAGCGGGGCTTCCTCGAGAGGATCGACTACGGGTCCAACTACAACATCTATTGGGGGCTCGAGGGCACGCTGAGGTCGTGGCAGATCGACGAGACGCTGACCTTCGATTTCAAGAACAAGCTCTCGCTGGAGGCCGACCTCACAGAGGAGTACAAGCTGTTCGAGGAGGAGTTCCGCAACCGTCAGATGCAATTCACGCTCGGCTACAACACGCGCGAGTGGCAGTCGGCGAGCGTCGCCTACGCCTTCGGCCGCAACTTCGGCCTCGACTTCGACCTCGTCAAGGGGGCGGTCAATTGCCGGCTCCTCCGGGACCTCTCATTGGAATACGGTTTGACGCGCCTGGTATTCAACCCGGACCCTGACGGCGACAGCACCTGGATCCACTCCCTCCGGACGACCTATAATTTTACTAACGACCTATTCCTGAAGCTTTACTATCAGGTCAACTCGGCCATCGACAAGATCGCCATCCAGGCGCTTTTCGTTTATCGCTTCCAGCCGCCTTTCGGCCTCATCCAGCTCGCCTACCAGCGAGGCTCGATGATCTTCGGAGTGGCCGGGGAGCGGACGGACACCCTGTTCATGAAGATCGCCTATATGTTCTAAGCGAGGGGCGAGTCGGGTGGTGGGTCGTATTCGTGCCGCCCAATAGAATGGAATGGGGGGCTTGCATCTGGTTCTATTTTATGGTACTATCTTGGCATGCGGATCGACTTGGCCAGACTCCGAAAGATCGCCGGGAAGCGCGGCCTGAGCCTCAACGCCCTTCTCGCCAAAGCCGGGGTCAGTAAGACGGCGTTCTACCATCTGGTCCACAAGAGCTCCGTCCTTCCCGCCTCGCTCGGCTCGCTCGCGGAGACGCTCTCCGTGAGCCCCGGCGTCTTCCTCACCGAAAAGAATCCCGACGTCGCGAAGATCCGCCGCATCCTGGCCCTCACCGACCGCGTCGTCGCCGGTGACCCGAAGCTCGATCGGGACAACGTCCGGTTGACCCTCCTCCTGCTCGAGGAAGAGCCGGTCCGGCGGCTGCGAAGGAGCTTGACCCGTGGCAGAAAAAGCGATCTTCACCGGTAAGGAGGTCTCCTTCCTGAGGGAGCTCCGGAGGCAGGGGGTCGACTACATGATCGTCGGAGCCGCCGCCGCGGCCCTGCAGGGAGCCCCGATCGTCACGCAGGACATCGACCTCTGGTTCAGGGACTTCGGCGATCCGGGCCTGAGGAAAGCGCTGGCAAAGGTCGGAGGGGTCATCGTTCCGTCGATCGGCCTGCACCCCCCGACATTCGCAGGAGGCGCCGTCGAGCTCTTCGACGTCGTTCTGACCATGCACGGACTGGGCACGTTCGATGAAGAAAAGAAACACACGATCCTCGTCGATCTTGGACGTCTGCCTGTCAGGATCCTGTCATTGGACCGGATCATCAAGAGCAAGGAAACGGTCGGCCGGACCAAGGACATTCTAACCCTTCCCGTCCTCAAGGATGCCCTGGCCGCCATTAAGAAAAAGAAATCCCTGAAAGTTGGGCGCCCCAAAGGACGGGCCGATTAGGGCGAAGAGGCCGCTCAGCGCTTCGGGAAGGAGATCATCAGGCCGATCTCCGGAGCCCAGTCCGTCGCCTTCGACGTGACGCCGAAGCCGTTGTTGATCTTGAGGCGGATAGTATCGCTCAGCCACAATTGGATCTCGGCGATGAACTCGATCTCGTCCTGGGTGCCTTCGAAGCCGGCATAGACGGCGAAGCTCTTCGACAGACGTTTGTAGTATTCGACGGCGATCTCGCCGAGGTCGAAAACGCCTCCGGCCTGCTCGACGGCCGCCCGCGCGATGAGCGTTCCCCACCGGAAACCTTTGATGATGCCGATGCCGGCCTTGGTCTCGAGCTCGGGCGTGCCGATGAGGTACTTCGTCCTGTGGTGGGGGAAAACGATCTCGGCGTAGCTGAAGAACCCCGGGCGGCGCTCCAGCTCCTTGGACCACATCCAGTCGAGCTGGATCTGCATGTCGCCGAGGCCCTTTTCGGTCAGCTTGTCAGGCATGCCCGAGAGGTCGTCGGGGGATCTTTCGAGCGAGGCCCGGATCATCGCGGCCTCGACCTCGAAGACCAGCCGGTCCGTCAGGCCGTAGCCAAGGAACATCAGGCCTTCGGTGGCCCGGTACCGGCCGCGGAAATCCTGGTCGAGCGGGAGTCCGAACTCGTTCGGGCTGTACTCCAGGTTATTGTCGAGGTAATACTCGAAGAAAGGGTAAATGACGAATTCCCCCTTTTTGATATAGGTCCCGAACATCGACGTCGGCGTACCGCCGGCCCGGTCCGAGAGATAGAAGGGCAGGTCCTGCGCGGCGGCCGGCGCCGGCGCGGTCAAGGCCAGAACGACAGTCGCGAATAATGCTAAGCCGTAGATCCTCTTGCTCATGGGAGGTCCCTCCTTCTTCCCTCCATTATACGCCGCGGCAAAAATCCCGCCCGGAGAAATCCGTTGACTTCGATCGTCCCCCGGCAGCATAATTTTTTTTCGGCACGGAAAGGAGAACAAAATGAGCATGTTCAAAGGTCTTCATCTGTCCAGGGCGATCGGATGGTCTTTGGCCGCCCTGGTCCTGCTGGCCGCGGCCCCGGCCAAGACGGCGGATCTCAAGGGCCCCTTTCTGCTCCAGAAGCCGGCCTTGTCGCGGACGCAGATCGTTTTCGTGTTCGCCGGCGATCTTTGGCGCGTGCCCCGCGAGGGCGGGGAAGCGGAGCGCCTGACCTCGGGCCCGGGCCTCGAATCCAATCCCGTCTTCTCTCCGGACGGCTCCATGCTCGCCTTCACCGGGGAATATGACGGGAACGTCGACGTCTTCACGATGCCGTCCGGCGGCGGGGTCCCGCGGCGCCTCACCTGGCACCCCGCCTCCGACGCCGCTCTAGGATGGACGCCCGACGGCAAGCGCGTTATGTTCACGTCCAACCGCAACGCCTATTCCCGGTTCAGCGAGCTCTATACGGCCGGCCTCGACGGCGGCCTCGAGGAGAAGCTGCCGCTGCCTATGGGCTTCGAAGCCGCCTTCTCCCCGGACGGCAAGCGCCTCGCCTACGTCCCCCTGTCCCGGGCCTTCACGGCTTGGAAGCGGTACCGCGGCGGCCAGGCGACGCCGGTCTGGATCGCCAACCTCGCCGATTCGGCCGTCGAGAAAGTCCCCCGCGGGGATTCCAACGATTTCAATCCGATCTGGGCCGGGGACAAGATCTACTTCCTGTCCGACCGCGAGGGCGCCGTGTCGCTCTTCGCTTACGACCTGACGTCGAAGAAGGTCTCCCGGGTTTTCGAGAACACCGGCCTGGACCTCAAGTCGGCTTCGGCCGGCCCCGGGGCCATCGTCTATGAGCAGTTCGGCAGCCTCGGTCTCTACGACCTGAAGACCGGCAAGACCGCCCCCGTGCCCGTCACCGTCAGCGGCGATATGCCCGAGGTCCGCGAGCGCTATGTCGCCGCGGGCGAAAGCCTGAGCGCCGCCGGCCTGTCCCCGAACGCCGCCCGGGCCGTGTTCGAGGCCCGCGGCGAGATCGTCACGGTGCCCGCCGAGAAGGGCGATCCCCGGAACCTGACCAACACGACCGGGACGATGGAACGCGACCCGGCCTGGTCGCCCGACGGGACGACCATCGCCTTCTTCTCGGACGAGTCGGGCGAGTACATGCTGCACCTCAAGCCCCAGGACGGCAAGGGCGAGACCGTCAAGATCGCCCTCGGCGAAAAGCCGACGTACTATTTCTCCCCGCGCTGGTCACCCGATTCGAAGAAGATCGCCTACAGCGACGCCCATCTGGCCCTCTGGTACGTCGATATCGCCGCGAAGAAAACCGTCCGCGTGGACAAGGACAGGATCTGGGCGAGCATGGGCGCCGCTCTCTCCTGGTCGCCCGATTCCAAATGGCTGGCCTATGAAAAGACCCTGCCGAACTACATGGGCGCGATCACCCTTTATGGACTGGAGTCCGGGAAGAGCGCTCAGGTCACCGACGGGATGAGCGACGCGCGTTTCCCTGTGTTCGACGCCGACGGAAAATACCTTTATTTCTCGGCCAGCACGGATTCGGGCCAGGCCATTCAGCCCGACATCCACAGCATGAGCCGGCCCGTCACGCGGTCGATCTACCTGGCCGTCCTGCCCAAGGACGAGCCCTCGCCGCTCGCGCCGGAAAGCGACGAGGAAAAGGGGGAAGAGAAGAAGCCCGAAGAGAAGAAACCCGCGGCCAAGCCCGCCGAGCCCGGGAAAGAGGCCGAGGCCAAGTCCGTCACGGTCAGGATCGATCTCGACGGCATCCTCCAGCGGATCCTGGCCGTCCCCATGCCGGCCCGCAATTACGTGAGCCTGCAGGCCGGCAAGGCGGGGACGCTCTTGGCCATCGAAGCCCCGGCGGCGCTCCCCGGCGTCGGAGGCGCCCCCGGCACCGCGGTCCACCGCTATGACCTCAAGGCCCGTCGCGCCGACGTCGTCATCTCCGGCGTGGGCTTTTTCGAGATCGCCCGGAACGGCGAGAAGTACCTCTACAGCCAGGGCGGACGGTGGTTCATCGGCGCCCTGCGGCCGATGCCCCCGGCCGGCGCTCCCGCGCCGCCCCCCACGGCCCCCTCCGCGGCCGGGGCCAATCCTTTGCCAACGGCCGGCCTCCAAGTGCGGGTCGATCCCGTCCTGGAGTGGCGGCAGATGTATCGCGAGGCCTGGCGCCTCGAGCGCGAGTTCTTCTACGATCCCGACACCCACGGCTACGACCTCGCCGCCGCCGAGAAGCGGTACGCCCCCTACCTCGAGAACATCGTCTCGCGCCGCGACTTGAACTATCTCTTCGCCGAGATGCTGGGCGGGATCGAGGTCGGCCATCTGAGCGTCGGCGGCGGCGACATGCCCGCGGTCAGGCGGGTTCCGACCGGCCTGCTCGGCGCCGACTACAAGATCGAGAACGGCCGCTACCGCTTCGCCCGCGTCTACAACGGCGAGAATTGGAACCCTCAGCTCCGGGCCCCCCTGACCCAGCCGGGCGTCAACGTCGCGGCCGGGGACTACCTGCTGGCCGTGAACGGGCGCGAGCTCGCCGGATCCGACAACGTCTACCGCTTCTTCGAGGACACGGCCGGGAAGCAGGTCCTGCTCAAAGTGGGGCCGAGCCCGGACGGCCAAGGCGCCCGCGACGTGACGGTCGTTCCGGTGCCGAGCGAAACGGCCCTCCGCAACTACGCCTGGATCGAGGACAACCGCCGCTACGTGGACAAGCTCACGGGCGGCCGGGTGGCCTACGTGTACATGCCGGACACGTCGTTCGGCGGTTATACCAACTTCAACCGCTACTTTTTCGCCCAGGTGGGGAAGGACGCGGTCATCGTCGACGAGCGGTTCAACGGCGGCGGCGCGCTGGCCACCGACATCATCGAGTTCCTGCAGAGGAAGCTGCTGAGCCTGGTGGCCACGCGGGACGGCGAGGACGAGGTCCAGCCGCAGGGCGCCATCTTCGGCCCCAAGGTGATGCTCATCAACGAGTTCGCCGGTTCGGGCGGCGACGCCATGCCGTATTATTTCAAGGCCGCGGGCGTCGGGCCGCTCATCGGCAAGAGGACGTGGGGCGGTCTGGTCGGCCGGGCCGGCGGGCCGGCGCTCATGGACGGCGGCTTTGTATCGGCGCCGAGCTCGGGCGTGTGGAGCCCCCTAGTCGGCTGGATCGCGGAGAACATCGGCGTCGCCCCGGATATCGAGGTCGAGCAGGACCCCGCCCTGGTCCACCGGGGCAAAGACCCGCAGCTCGAGAAAGCCATCGAAGTCGTGATGTCCGAACTGGCCAAGAAGCCCCCGGTCAAGCCCAAGCGCCCCGCGTTCCCCGACCATTACAGGAAATAACGGACCGCTTTTTCCGCTGTCACCTCGCTATGGCGTCATTGGAAGGATGGAAAGCGGACCTCCTAAGGCCTTTTTTCCAGGATCCGCTTGTAGCGCCTTTTTGGCACTCGACGCAGATCCGCTCACTCCGGCATCGAACCCATCCCGGAAGCGCGCGGCGGGCTCAGCCGGAGATAGACTTCAAGGGAGAATGGTCGCTTCCCATAGACC
>Ga0154759_1013_pt1 | contig 13760 bp, 14 predicted proteins | sample Rifle2008BG16ft_FD_105767 | JGI IMG/M metagenome (GOLD analysis project Ga0154759, IMG submission 105767) | Candidatus Aminicenantes bacterium RBG_16_66_30 | reverse complement strand
ATGTTATTCTGGCCGCTGGAGGAACCGGGCGTATGGACGAACAGGAACTCAAGGCCCTTCTCCTCAGGGAGAGCGCCGAATTTCGCCGGACCCACGACGACCATCAGGCCTGTGAAAAGGCCCTGGACACGATCCGGGGCAAATCCTACCTCACTCCCGCCGAGGCGGACGAGGAACGGGAGCTCAAGAAGAAAAAGCTCGCCCTCAAGGACCGGATGTACCGGCTGATGTCGGAATACGCCCGGACGCGTTGAGGACGCCGATGGCCCCGACCAAGCCCCGGAAGCCCCGTCTCGCGCTCGTTGGATCGGATACGCTCCGGGGCAAGGAGATCCTCAGCGTCCTCGCCTCCAAGAAATTCCCCCTGGCTTCTTTCGAGCTCTTCGACCCGGACGTCGAGGAGGAGTACAGCAAGCTCAGCCAGTTCCGGGACGAGGCCAAGGTCGTCCACGGCCTGAGCCCGGCCGCCCTCGAGGGCCTCGATCTCGTCTTCCTGGCCGCGGACGCCGCGACCAACCTCCGCTACGGACGCCTCGCGGCCGAGAAGGATTACCGGGCCGTCGACCTCGCCGAGACCTTCAACGCCGACGTCAAGGTCCCGCTCGTCGTGGCCGGGGTCAACGACGCCGGGATCCGGAAGGAACGCCCGCCGCTCGTCGCCAATCCCCACCCGGCCGCGATCGTCCTCGCGCATCTCCTGGCGACCCTCCGGGCCGGCTTCGGCGTCGCCCGGGCCGTCTCCGTCGTCCTCGAGCCCGCTTCGGCCTACGCCGAGGAGGGGATCCGGGAGCTGGCCGAGCAGAGCACCGCGATGCTTGGCGGCGGGACCGCTTGCCACCGTGTGTTCCCGGACCCGCTCGCCTTCAACCTGCTCGCCCGGACCGGCCGGGCCGGGCGGAAAGGTTCCCCGCCCCTCGAGACGCGGATCGCCGCCGAGGTCCGGCGCGTCCTCGGCTCGGAAGAGATCCCCATGTCCGTGTCGGCGGTCCTCGTCCCCGTCTTCCACACCTACTCGATCATGACCCACGTCGAGCTCGCGCGGGAGGCTTTGTCCGCGGACCTCAAGGCCTGTTTCAAGGCCAACGAGGTCTTCCGGATCGCAGCCCCGGGCGACGACGCGTCGATCTCACCGCGGGCCGTCGCCGGCAAGGACCGCATCCACCTCGGCGAGATCCGAAAGGACCCGGCCCTCCCGAAGAGCTTCTGGATCTGGGCCATTGCCGATAACCTGACCGTGGGTTCGGCGCTCAACGCCTACGGGATCGCCCGGGCCCTCGTCGGGGAGGCCTGAGCTTGCGCGCGCGACGACGCGGATAGAAGAGAGGAGCTCGCATCATGATCCTGGGCATGACCGGATTCGCCGAGCGGAGCTTCGCCTCGCCCACCCTGCGTCTGAAGCTCAGCATCAAGACCCTCAACCACAGGTTCTTCGACTGGTCGTACAAGGGCGCTCCGATCGGCGAGGCCGAGAACCGCCTCCGGGCCCTCTGCCAGCAGAGGATCCGGCGCGGCCGGGTCGAGGTCTACCTCGATCTCGTCTCCCTCAGCCCGGAAAGCTGGGATTTCACGCTCAACGAGGGCCTGCTCGAGAAGATCCTGGCCTCCCTCGACCGCGTGTCGCGGCGGACGGGCCGCCGCCTCGAGGTCTCCCTCGACAGCCTGTTGCGCGTGCCCCAGCTTATCGAGGTCGGCCGCCGGGCCCTCGGGCCGAAGGAGACGGCTTTCCTCGAGCGGTCGTTCGCCCGGACCCTCGACGACGTCCTCGTCCTCAGGCGACGCGAAGGCCAGGAAACGGGCCGGCAGCTGCGGGTCCATCTCGCCGCCGTGCGCCGCTTCGTCGCCAGGGCCGAGGCGCATTTCAAGCGCCAGCCGGCCCTGCTCAAGGCCAAGCTGAGGAAGCGCCTCGCCGAGCTCAATAGCGGCGCGCCGGTCGCCGAGGCCAAGCTGGCCGAGGAGGCCTCGTTCCTGGCCCAGCGCTACGACCTGGCCGAGGAGATCGGCCGGCTCAAGAACCACCTCGATTCGTTCGACGCGCTCCTCGCGCCCAAGCTCGGCGAGCCCGTCGGCCGTCAGCTCGACTTCCTGGCCCAGGAGCTCAACCGCGAGGCCAACACGCTGGCCTCGAAGTCTCAGGACGTCCGCATCACCAAGGAGAGCCTGGCCATCAAGAACGAGCTCGAGAGCATGCGCCAGCACGTCCAGAACGTCGAGTAGGGGAGGGGGAGATGCTCTTCGTCATCAGCGGGCCATCGGGCTGCGGCAAGTCGACGCTCATCAAACGGGTGCGACGGGCCCTCTGCGACTTGGAGTTCTCCGTCTCCCATACGACCCGGCCGCCCCGTCCCTCGGAGAAGGACGGCGTCGACTATCACTTCGTCTCCGCGCGCGTCTTCGAGCGCATGGCCCGCGAGGACCGGTTCCTCGAGCACGCCCGCGTCCACGGCCACCTCTACGGGACGTCCCGGGCCGAGGTCGCAAGAAAGGGCCGCCGCTCCGACGTCGTCCTCGACATCGACGTCCAGGGCGCCCGCCAGGTCCGCCGCCGCGTCCCCGGCGCCGTTCTCGTCTTCATCATGCCGCCGGTCGCCGCCGAGCTCCGCCGGCGCCTCGAGAAGCGGAGCGAGGACAGCCCCGAGGCCGTCGCGCGCCGCCTGCGGAACGCCCGGGCCGAGGTCCGGGCCTACGGCGAGTTCGATTTCGTCGTCATCAATGACGATCTCGGCCGGGCCGCCGCCGACCTCAAGACCGTCATCACCGCCTGCCGCCGCCGCCCCAGCGCCATGGCCGGCCGCCTGGGGCCCATCCTCAGGAGCTTCCGGAAGGGCCGCACATGAAGAAGACCGTCGCCCTGGGTGTTTCGTCCTCCGTCGGCATCTATAAGGCCTGCGAGGTCCTGCGGGGATTCCAGAAGGCCGGCGTCGAGGTCCGGGTGGTCATGACGCCCAACGCCGCGCGGCTGATCTCGCCCCTGCTCTTCAGCAGCCTGGCCGGGACGCGGACGATCGTCGATCTCTTCGAAGAGCCGGAGGCCCGGACAATTCAGCATGTCGCGCTGGCCAAGGAGATCTCGCTCCTCTGCGTCGCCCCGGCCACGGCCAACGTCATCGGCAAGTTCGCCGGCGGCGTCGCCGACGACTTCCTGACGACCCTCTTCCTGGCCACGCGGGCGCCGGTCCTCGTCGCCCCGGCCATGAACGAGGCCATGGTCCTCCATCCGCGGACCCAGGCCAATATCGCCCGCCTCCGGGCGCTCGGGGTCGAGTTCGTCGAGCCGGCCCAGGGCTACCTCGCCTGCGGCGACCAAGGCTGGGGACGGCTGGCCGAGCCTGAGGCGATCGTCCGGGAGGGGCTGAGAATCCTCGGCCGGACGGAAAGCCTCAAGGGGACGACCGTCCTGGTCACGGCCGGCCCGACCCGCGAGCCGCTCGACCCGGTCCGCTTCCTGTCCAATCCCTCATCGGGCAAGATGGGCTATGAGCTCGCCCGCGAGGCCGTCGCCCGCGGCGCAAAGACGATCCTCATCTCCGGCCCGACTTCCCTCATTCCCCCGGCCGGGGCCCGGACCGTGCTCGTCAACACGGCGGCCGAGATGGAGAAGGCCTGCCTGAAGGCCTTCCCCAAAGCGGATATCGTCGTCATGGCCGCTGCCGTCTCCGATTTCCGTTTCAAGGAAACGAGGGATAGAAAAGCGGCGAAGGGGGAGATCGGTCCCTCCCTGGCCGTCGAGAAGACGCCGGACATCCTGGCCGCGCTCGGCAGGCGGAAGAAACCGGGCCAGCTCCTCGTCGGCTTCGCCGCGGAGACCCACGACGTCCTGGCCCACGCCCGCAAGAAGCTCGAGGTCAAGAACGCCGACCTCATGGTCGCCAACGCCGTCGGCAACGGACGGGCCTTCGGGACGGACGACAACGCCGTCCGCATCATCGCCCGGAAAGGACCCGTCCAGGAGACGGGCACGATGAGCAAGCGGGAAGCGAGCCGGGTCATCTTCGACCGCATCGAGGCCGAGCTTGAAAAAAAGCGCCGCTGACGTCTGGGAGGACCTCCGCAACCAGGTCGATTTCCTGGCCGAGGCCGACGGCGGCTTCGTCTTTCGCCGGCCCGAGGACGCCGCCCCGCCGGCGCCCGCCGCTTCGCCCGCTTCCGCTGGCCTGCCCCCTCTCTCCGGATGCCCGCCGCAAACGGCCGCGGAAAGGAAGGCCTTGGAAGAGATCGACGATCAGGTCCGCGTCTGCAAGCTCTGTGTCCTCCACAAGTTCCGGACGCGCGCCGTCCCCGGCGAGGGCAACCGGTCGGCCGAGCTGATGTTCATCGGCGAGGGCCCCGGCCGCGATGAAGACGCCCAGGGGCGGCCGTTCGTCGGCCGGGCCGGACAGCTCCTCCGGAGGATCATCGCGGCCATGACCTTCCGCGAGGACGAGGTCTACATCACGAACATGGTCAAGTGCCGCCCGCCGGACAACCGCGTGCCCCATCACGAGGAGATCGAGACCTGCTCGCCCTATCTCGTCCGCCAGATCGAGCTCATCCGGCCGCGCGTCATCGTCATCTTGGGCAAGACGCCGACGGACTATTTCGCCCCCGGCCGGGAGGGCATGACCGCACGGCGGGGGCGCTTCGGGGACTACCGCGGCATCCCCGTCATGCCCACCTTCCATCCCTCCTACCTTGTCCGGAACGAGGGCAACCGGGAGCTCAAGCGCATGGTCTGGGAGGACATGCAAAAGGTCATGGCCCTCCTCGGCAGAAAATGACCGTCCTCGCCCGGGTCGTCTTTCCCCTGCCCCTCGACCAGTCCTTCCTCTACGCCGTCCCCGAGGCCTTCCGGGCGTCGGCGCGGCCCGGCGCGCGGGTCGTCGCGCCGCTCGGGACCCGGCGGCAGACCGGCTTCATCGTCGGCCTGACGGACGAACCCCCGGCCGCCGGGATCGCCGTCAAGCCCCTCCTCGAGGTCCTCGACGACCGGCCCTTCCGGGACGAACGCTTCCTCGAGTTCACCCGCCGCCTCTCGGCCGAGTTCCACTCCTCGTGGGGCGAGGTCCTCCAGGCCTCCCTGCCGCCTTCCCTCGCGCTGAGGACGAAGGTCGCCGTCGCCCTGACCGAGCTCGGACGGGAGAAGCTCGCCGCGAAGGGCCTCGGACCGCGGGAAAAGGCCGTGGCCGCGCTCCTGGCCGAGGCGCCGAAGGGGCGGAGCCCCATTTTCCTCAGGCGGAAGACGGGCGGGAAGGACATTTCAGGCCTGATCGGCCGGATGGAGAAGAAAGGGCTCGTCCGGGTCGTTCGAACGCAGGCCGCGCCGCCCCGAAAGGCCGGGCAGGACCCGATCGCGCGGGCGGTCCAGCTCGGACTGGCCTTTCCCGAGCCGCTCCGCGATCCCGGCGTCCTGGCGCCCCTCGAGTCGGCCGTCGCCGAGGGGCGGCCCGGCGGATTCTGCGTTTTCGGCCCCGCGACGGCGCGGCGCGAGGCCCTGGACCTCCTCGTGGGGCGGACGATCGGCTCCGGCGGGCGCGTCCTCTATCTCTTCCCGGAGATCGCCGCAACGGGCGAGCTCGCGGCCCGGTTCAAGAAAGCCTACGGCCGGACGGCCGTCGTCTTCCACGGCCGGATGACCGAAAAGCAGAGGGAGGAGGCCTGGCGCGTCCTGAAGAGCGGGCGGGCCGCGCTCGTCGCCGGGACGCGCTCGGCGCTGTTCGTCGAGACGGGGCCGCTCCGGCTCGTCGTCGTCGACGAAGAGCAGGACGAGTCGTACGTCCAGGCCGAAAACCCCAGCTATGACGCCCGCAGGGGGGCCTGGCTCAGGGCCCGGTCCGAGGGGGCCGTGGTCGTTTTCGCGTCGTCGCGTCCGACCGTCGAGGCCTTTTATGAAGCGGGGCGATCGGGCGTCCTCATCGACCTCGGGAGCGGGCCGCCGCGCGCCGGCGTGACGATCGTCGACCAAGCGCGCGACGTGCCGCTGATCTCCGCGGAGCTCGAGCGCCGGCTCCGGGCCAACCTGGCTCGGGGGGAAGCGGCCGTCCTCTTCCTCAACCGCCGCGGGTATGCCGCCCAGGTCGTGTGTTCCGCCTGCGGCGGCGTTCCCCGCTGTCCCCGCTGCGATATCGCCCTCGTCTTCCACAAGGCCGAGGGCCGCCTCGTCTGTCATTACTGCAATTATGCCGCGGACGTCAGGAAGGGCTGCGCCGGCTGCGGCGGCGCGGTCGAGGTCCGGAGGGGGGCTGGGACCCAGGCGATCGAGGAGGAGCTTGCCCGCCTCTTTCCGCGGGTCCGGATCGGCCGATTCGACGCGGACGCGGCCGGGGAGCCCCGGGTGAGGGAAAAGCTCCTCGGCGATTTCGCCCGGGGCCGCATCCCCCTCCTCGTCGGGACTCAGCTCCTCGTCCATCATCCGGGCGCTCCGAAGGCGCGGCTCGTCGCCGTGCTCCGTCCCGAAGCCATCCTCGGGTTCTCGGACTACCGGGCCGGCCAGAAGACGTTCGAAGCGCTTTCGGCGATGCTTGATTTCCGGTGCGACTCGCCCGACGCGGAGGCCGTTATCCAAACGGCCGCCCCGGTCCACTTCGCCGTCGCCGCGGCCGCGGCGGGCGATTACCGGGCCTTCTACGACAGGGAGATCGAGTTCCGCGGGGTCATGGGCTATCCGCCCTTCTCTCACCTGGCCGAGGTCCTCCTCCAGGGCCGCGACGTCCGGACGCTCGGGGCCCGCTCGCGCCAGCTCCGGGCGGCTTTTCTAAAGCAAGCTCCCGGCCTCGAGGTCCTCGGGCCCGCCTTCGCGCCCGTGGCCCGGATCAAGGACCTCACCCGGGTCCAGTTCGTGCTCAAGTCCGCCGACCGCGGCGCGATCGACCTGGCCCTCCGCGAGGCCCTGCCAAAGGTCCACCTCAAGAAAACGATCGTCTTCTCCTATTCGCCCTTCCGTGCATAAAAAAAGGCCCGTCCCGAGGGACGGGCCCCGTCGTGGCGGAGGAGAAGACTACTTCTGGCCGGGCGCCGGGACGACCTGGTAATCCGCGAAGAAGATCGTCAGGTACCCTGTCGCCGTGACCGGGTGGTCCGTCAGGTCGTGGCCGAAGATCTCGATCTTGGCCCTCCGCTCGAGGACCGTGCTCGTCCCGATCAGCCCGACGAGCGGGGCCGCCATCTTGGCGGCTTCGAGGACGGCCACGAAGGGCACGGAGGTCGCCTCGTCGACCGGGCAAAGGACCGTCGAGAAGTTGCCGTCGAAGGGCAGCGGGACGTCGGTGCCCGGCGTGCCGGGGCCGGTCGGGAGCTCGTAGGTCACGCGGTAGTTCGTCAGGACGACATCGTTGAACTGCGAGGGGCCGTTGATGGGATCGGGATTGATGAGCCGGACGGTGATGTTGGCCGTGGCCGTGCTCACGCGGACGAGGCCGTCGCTGTCCAGGACGTCGGACTGGAGGAAGGCCGCGGTCTCGCCCTCCATCGTCGTTCCGGTGAGGCTCCCGATGATGATCATGCTGCTGGACTCGGTCGTGCGCGAGATGGAGTTGCAGCCGGCCAGCACGACGAAGGCGGCGGCGACCGCCAGGACCTTGAAGATTGGTGTGATCTTTTTCATGGTTCGCTCACTCCTCTTACTTGATGATCCTGGGCGTGATGAAGATCAAGAGCTCCCGGCTCTGCTTCGTCCGGGCGAAGTTCTTGAAGGCGGACCCGAGGATCGGGATCTGATGGAGGAAGGGCACCCGCTCGCGGGTGACCGAGTCCTCCGTCCGGTAGATGCCGCCGATGACGGTCGTGCCGCCGTCGGGGACCATGACGGTCGTCCTGGCGCTCTGCATCGTGATCGGCGGGATGCCGTTGACGAGGTTGGCGAAGTCGGCGGCGTTGTTCTTGATATCGATCATCATGATGATCGTGCCCTCGGCCGTGATCTGCGGCGTCGCCCGCAGCTCGAGGGCCGCGTTGATGTACCGGGTCGTCACGGTGAAGTTGGCCACGGTCTGGACGGGGATCTGGCGGCCCTGGATGATCTCGGCCTCCTGGTTGTTCTGGGTGACGATCGACGGCCGGGAGATGATCTTGCCCTCGCCGCCCGACTCCAGGGCGGACAGGGCGACGTCGACCCGGAAGGTGTCGAGGACGTTGGCGAAGGAGACGCCCAGAGCCGTGTTGAAGGCCGGGGCGGGCAGGTTGACCGCGTAGCCCCCGAGGGGCCCGCCGATGCCCTTGGTGACGATGCCCTGGGGGATCATGGCGCCGTCGACGAGGACGCTGTTGGGGAACTGGAGGTTCGTCGCGTTCCCGTAGAATTGGTCGGCGATCGCCCGGAAGCCCCACTGGACGCCGAGGTTGCGGACGAAGGTCGTCGAGGCCTCGACGACCCGGGCCTCGATCGAGACCTGGGGCGTCGGCGTGTCGACGACAGCGATGAGCTTCTCGAGGAGTTCGAGCTTGTCGCGGACCTCGGAGATGAGCAGCGTGTTGGTCCGCTGGTCGACGATGATCTCGCCGCGGGCCGAGATCTTGGACTTGAGGAGGGTGGCGACGTCCGTGGCCTTGGAGTAGGACAGGGCGATCGTCCTGACGATGACCGGCCCGGCGAGCTCCTTGCTCTCGTTGAGCCGCCGCTGCTCCTCCTCCTCGCGGGTCAGGACGGCGATGGGTGCGATGCGGAGGATGTTGCCTTCGATCGTCTTGCCCATCTTGTTCTGCTTGAGGATGATGTCGAGGGCCTGGTCCCAGGGGACGAGCTGGAGATTGACGGTGACCGTACCCCGGACCTCGGGATCGAAGACGACGTTGAGGGTGGCGATATCGGCGAGGTAGAGGATGACGTCCCGGAGGTCGGAATCCTTGATCTTCATGCTGATGACGTCGCCGGAGTACTTCTCCTCGTCCCCGACGATCGTCTTGGGCTTGAACTTTTCCTGCTGCGCGGCGGCCGCGGCCTGGGCCTCTTGGGCCGGAGGGGCGGTCTCGCGGGCGGGCGTGGGCGGGCAGACGGTTTCGACGGGGACCGTCTTGGCCTCGGCCTTGGGCTCCGTCCTGACGGGGGCCGGCTCGGACTTGGCGGGAGCGGGCAGCGGGGCCGACGCCGCCGGCGGGGCGGGCTGAACGAGGGTCGCCGGGGCGACGGCGACGGACGGGAAGAAGGAGACGACGAGGCCGTCGCTCCGGGAATCCAGGGCGTAGAGGCCCGGCTCCTTGAGATCGAAGACCATCCGCGTGATGGGCCGCGGGCCGGAGCTCTGGAACTGGGCCACCCGGACCCTCTGGACCGTCGAGCGCGGGTCGTCGATGGGCCAGACGTCGGACTTGGCGGCGAGGAGCGTGTCGAAGATGTCGACGACCAGCCGGGGCGGATTCTCGAGGGCGAAGACCTGGGTCACGGCCGGGCCGGTGAGGGCCGCTCTGACGGCGAGGCTCTCCGCGCCGGCGGCCGTTTCGATCCGGTTCAGGCGGATGTCGCTCTTGGCCCTGGCGTCGAGCTCGGCCTGGGTCGCGGCGTCGACGGTGTAGCCGCTCTGGCCCCGTTGGATGGCATTGAGCTCGACGACCGTGCGGCCCGGTCCCTTGACGATCCGGGCCGGCACGCGCTCGCTCAGCCGGACGAGCATGCGGATCCCGGCGGTCCCGGACTTCTCGATCTGGACGTCACGGACGAGACCGGAGGAGGCGGCGACCGGCGCGGCGGAGGTCGAGGCGCCGGGAAGGTCGAGGGCGAGCGTGCGGGGGGATTCGGCCAGGTAATAGGCCCTGGCGACGGCCAGCGGACCGTCGGTCTCCATGATCAGCTTGGTCGAGAGTGTCCCCGGCTGAACCTGGATCTTGCTGATGTGAACGGCGGGGGCCGGCGCTTGGGCGACCAGGGCGGCAAGCCCCAGGACGCACAGCCCGGCGATTGCGGCCGGAAGGATTCTCTTGTTCATGTTACAGCTCCTCCGTGATTTCTTTTATGACGTCTCTCGGCCTCATGAGAGGGATCCCCCGCTCGTGGGTCTTCCGCAGGACGACCTGCGTCGCCGTGATGGACAGGACGTATCCGTCGGCGAACTTGTCGCCGACCTTGGCGAACATCGGGAATCCCTGGGGCATGCCGATCAGGGCGGTGAAGACGTTCTGGTTCTTGACGATGCCGAAAAGGACAAGATCGTCGATGAAGATCTGGTTCTCGCCGAGAACCGATTTCTCCTTCAGGTCGCGGCCGCCCAAGAGGTCTTTGAAGGGGTCCCGGCGGCCCTCGGGGCTGTACGTGAACCCCGTCTGGACGGAGAGCATCGGCGCGGTCTGGGGGGGCGGCTCGGCCGCCGTTTCCTGGGCGACGAGGGGGGCCAGGCCGGCGAGGGAGATGCCTATGAGGAGGATGGCGGCTTTTTTCATCGTTTTGCCCTCGCTGCTTGTTTTTTGGCCGGCACGGCGGCGGCCGCCGGCTCGGCGAAGAAGTAGGTCTTGGCCGTCCAGTTGGCGGAGATCGTGTTCAGGTCCGTCTGGCGGTTCAAGGTCTTGATGCTGAAGTTCTCTATGGTGAACACCCGCGGGAACTTGCTCAGCTTGTCGAAGAACGTCCCGAGGTTATGGTAGTTCCCGGAGACCTGGATGGGGATGGGCCACTCGGCGTAGAACTCCTTGTTGATCTCGTTCCCCGGAGCGAAGCGGAGGACGTCCAGCCGGGAGTCGTAGGCCAGGGCCTGGATCTGCCGGAGGATGTCCGCCGTCTCCTTCCTCTGGGGGATGTTGACCTCGAGGGTCTTGAGCTTGGCGGTCATCGCGGCGATGTCGGCCTCGATCTTGTCGAGCTCGCGCTTCTTCTGCTTGAGGTTCTGGACCTCGCCCTCGACCTTGACGCGCTCGGCCGTCAGGGCCGTGAGCTTGGTGTTCTGGGGCTTGAAATAGAAGAAGAAGGCCAGGGCGAAGATGAGGGCGGCGAAGAGGAGATATCCGTACCAGGGCCAGTTCTTCATGGCGGCTATCCTTTCTTCTTGGCCGCGGGTTTCGCCGCGGGCTCGGCTGGCGCGGGCGGGGGGACGGGCTCCGGCTTCTTCTCGAGCACGGCCCGCAGGGTGAATTCCAGGTACTGGTCCCCCTGGGTTGTCTTTTGGGTCGAGGACACGAGGTTGACGTTCATGATCTGGGCGCTGGACTCTAGACCGGATATGTAGTCGGCGACGAGGTTGTTCGACAGGGCCCGGCCCTTGATCTGGATGCCTTTCTCGTCGAAGACGACCTCGTTCAGCCAGACCCATTCGGGCAGGCGCCGGCTGAGCTCGTCCATGAGCCTCGGGGCCATGTCCCGCTGGGCGTTGAGGCTCTCGATGAGCGTGATCTTCCGGTCCAGGGATTCCCGGGCCTTCCGCTGTTCCTCGAGCTTGGCCTCGACGTATTGGAGCTGGCTCTTTTCCTGCCGGGCCGTGGCCAGGAGGGCGTTCTCGCGCCGGAAGGCCTTCTGCTGGAAGAAGTAGAAGGCGCCGAGGCCGATGACGAGGACGAGGAAGATGAGGTTCCCGATGTTCGGGCCCTTCTTCGCCGCCTCCTCGGTGATCCCGGGGGTCGTGGCCTGCTGGCCGATGTCCTTGGTTTCCGGCTTCAGGAGATTGATCCGAATCATGGTTACTTCTCCACCTTACGGGTTGCCAAGCCGACGGCGACACCGAAGATCGGCGCCATGTCGCTGAAATAGACCGCGTCGAACTTCTTGTCGTCGACCCGGATATTGCGGAAGGGGTTGAGGATCTCGGTCTTGATCCGGAACTTGGTCTCGAAGGCGCTGACCATGTTCTGGACGTTGGCCAGGCCGCCGCTGAGGACGATCTGCTCGATCTTCCGCTCCCGCTTCTCCGACGCCTCGTAGAACGAGAACGTCTTTTCGATCTCGTCGAGGAGGTCGCGGACGTTCATCGCCAGGAGGGACGCGAACTGGTCCGGCGTCGCCGACTTCCCGGGGATGCCCTTGAGGAGCTTCTCGGCCTCCTCGAACGAGATGCTGAGCTCCTTGCGGATGTTCTCGGTGAAGAAGAAGCCGCCCAAGGAGAGGTCGCGGAAGAGCTGGGGCGTGCCGCGCTCGACGATGACGACGTTGGTGATGTTGGCGCCGATGTTGATCAGGGCGATCGTCTTCTCGGCGAAGGTCTCCGGGTAGCTGATCTCCAGGACGTTCTGGAGGGAGAAGACGTCGACCTCGATGCTCTGGAGGTTCTTCCGGGCCTGGTTGATGACGTTGCTGTAGTTGGCGATCTTGTCCTTCTTGGCGGCGACGAGGAGGATGTCCAGGTTCTTCTCGTCGGTCGATCGGGAGGGCTTGAGGATCGCGTAGTCGACGTTCGTCTCCTCGTAGGGATAGGGGATATTGTGCTTGGCTTCCCAGATGATGGATTCGGCCAGCTCCTGCTTCTCCATGACCGGGAGGGAGATCTTTTTGATGATGACGGAGTTGCCGGAGATGGAGATGGCCACATCCTTGGTCGAGATCTTGTTCTCCTCGAAGACGAGGCGGATCGTCTCGACGACGGCGGCCGAATCGATGATCGTTCCCTCCACGATGGCGTCGTGGGGCAGAGGCTCGTAGCCGATCTTGACGAGATCGTAGGCCTCTTCTCCGCTCTTCTTCCGGGCCCGGAGCTCGACGGCCTTGACGGAGTACGAACCGATGTCCAACCCAACCACGCTTTTTTCTCGAGAGATACCGAACATGTTACCCTGCCTTTATGGATTTTGGACTTTTTTTGGACCCGCCGAGCTTCTGCCGCAGACGCCGGGCGACCGGCCCGGGGACGAGGCCTTCGACCGAGCCGCCGAGCGCGGCGACCTCGCGGACCAGGTTCGAGCTGAGGAACGAGTAATTGACGCTGGGCATCATGAAGAACGTCTCGATGTCCGGGGCCAGGCTCCGGTTCATCAGGGCCATCTGGAACTCGTATTCGAAGTCCGAGATGGCCCGCAGGCCCCGGATGACGACGTTCGTCCCCTGGGCCTTGGCGAAGTCGACGAGGAGGCCGTCGAAGGCCCGGACCTCGACCTCCTTCTTTGAGGCGAAAAGATCTTGGATCATTCTTACCCTCTCTTTAGTCGTGAAGAGGGTGGCTTTTTTGGGGTTTTTCAGGACGGCGACGACGATCCGGTCAAAGACCCTCAGGCCCCGCTCGATGATATCCACATGCCCGTTGGTGACGGGATCGAACGAGCCGGGGTATATGGCACTTGAATCGGGCATCTAGACTCTCAGTTATTCCCTCATCTCGAATTACCTTCCAAATATCAAAAAAAAAGGGGCTTGTCAACGAAAATCCTCGGGGAAAGGGGGTTCCGGCGGGCTTGGCGGCGGCCCCGGATCGTGCCATAATATAGGGGAGAGGAGAGGCCGATGAGGACTCCGGCAGGCGAGGGGGGCTCGGGAGCGAGGAGGCCGGCTCACCGGCCTCATAACCTGCTGTCACCGCCGGGGGTGATAGTTTTGGGCGTCTTTTTCGCCCTCGGGGCCGGCCTGGCGGGGTCCCAGGAAGACGCCGTCTTCGCGGCCCGGCGGAAACGCATGGTCGCGACCCAGATCGAGACCCGGGGCGTCCGCGATCCCCAAGTCCTCAAAGCCATGTCCGAGGTCCCGCGGCACCTGTTCGTCCCGGCCGGGTCCGTCGACCTGGCCTACGAAGACCACCCCCTGCCGATCGGCGAAGGCCAGACGATCTCCCAGCCCTATATCGTCGCCCTTATGACCGAGCGATTGGCCCTCGGCAAGGACGCCAAGGTCCTCGAGATCGGCACGGGCTCGGGATACCAGGCGGCGGTGCTGGCCAAGATCGCGGCCC
>Ga0154759_1107_pt1 | contig 14768 bp, 13 predicted proteins | sample Rifle2008BG16ft_FD_105767 | JGI IMG/M metagenome (GOLD analysis project Ga0154759, IMG submission 105767) | Candidatus Aminicenantes bacterium RBG_16_66_30 | reverse complement strand
GAAGAGCCCGGGGACATCGAGACCCTGATGCTTGCTCACCGAAGCGAGGAGTCCGAGGACGCCGCCGTTGATGAACGGGTCGAGGATAGGCAGGAATAGAAAGGGGACGACTCCGGCCGCGATCGCCATGATCGAAGCCCGGGCGTTGTGATAGAACAGGGTCAGGGCCAGGAGGAGCGGCGAGCCTTTGAGGGGAATGTCCTCGAGGGCCTTGACGACGAACGCGAGGGCTCTTTTCTCCTGGGCGGGCCAGAGGGTGAAGAAGATGAAGCCCGCGACGAAGCCCAGGCCGAGCGCCCGGGCCGCGACCTTGAAGTATCGTTTGTAGTGGCCGCGCCACGCGGCCCATTCTTCTTGATAGAGTCGCTTGATGAGGCCCGGCGGGCGCGCAGGCGGCGAGCCCCCGGACTGCGCGTCCACGGGATCCTGTCCGTCCATCGGCATCACCGTCATACTAGCGCCCGGCCAGCTCCCGCTCGATCTCCTCGAGCGTCTTCCCCTTGGTCTCGCGGACCTTGGATTTGATGAAGACGAATCCGAAGACGCTGATCCCGGCGTAGATCCAGAACGTCCCGGCCGGTCCCAGTCCTTGGTTGAGGAGCGGGAACGTATAGGTCAGGATGAAGCAGGCCGACCAGAGGGAGAAGGTCGAGACGGACATGGCCGCGCCGCGGATCCGGTTGGGGAAGATCTCCGAGAGGATGACCCAGGTCACGGGGGCCAGGGACAGGGCGTAGAGGGCCATGGCGACGACGACGAGGACGAGGATGTGGAGGCCGCGGCTCCCGGCGGCGTAGCTCGCCCCGATGAGGCCGAAGGCGACGGCCAGCCCGGCCGACCCGGCCAGCATCAGCGGCTTGCGGCCCAGCCGGTCGACGAGGCGGATGGCGACGAGGGTGAAGACGAGGTTGACCGCGCCGGTGACGACGATGTTGAACAGGACGTCGCTCACGCCGTAGCCCGCGGCCGTGAAGATCTCCTGGGCGTAATAGAAGATGACGTTGATGCCGCACCATTGCTGATAGACGGCCAGGATGACGCCGACGAAGAGGATCTTCTTCAGGCCGGGTTCGAGGAGGTCCCGGAAGCGGACCCGGCCGATCTCGCCGGCGGCCAGCGTCGCCCGGATGTCGGCCAGGGCCTCGCCGGCGAAACCCGCCCCTCCGACCCGGGCCAGGACCTTTTCCGCCGCGGCGGCCCGGCCGTTCTTGACCAGCCAGCGCGGGCTCTCCGGGACGAGGAACATCAACAGGAAGAAGGCGAACGCGGGGACGGCCTCGGCGCCGAACATCCAGCGCCAGCCGACCTGTCCGTTCCACGAGGCGAGGATGTCGGCGGCCGTGGCCTCTAAGGGGACGGGCTCGGCGATGAGCCAGTTGACGAGCTGGGCGGCCAGGATGCCGATGACGATGGTCAGCTGGTTGACCGAGACGAACTTCCCGCGCGTCGCGGCCGGCGAGATCTCGGCGATATACATCGGGGAGAGGTTGGAGGCCAGGCCGATGGCCACGCCGCCGAGGAGCCGGTTGGCGACGAAGAACGTGAAGCTCTGGGCCAGGGCCGTCAGGACGCCGGTCACCGTGAACAAAAACGCCGCCAGGATGAGGAGCTTCTTCCGGCCGAAGCGGTCGGACAGTCCGCCGGAGACGAGCGATCCGACGAGACACCCGACGAGGGCGCTGGACATGGCCCAGCCGATCTCCGGCGGCGTCGTCAAACCGAAGAACTTCTCGTAGAAGGGCTTGGCCCCGCCGATGACCACCCAATCGTAGCCGAAGAGAAGGCCCCCCATGGCCGAGACCAGGGTCGTCGTCCAGATGAAGCGCATGTTGTAGGCGGGGGATTCGCTCATGGGGCTCATCAAGATGGCTATTTATAACAAATCTGGGGAAAAAGGTAGATTTTTCGCCAAAAAACACTTGATTTATTGGTCTGATATCTGATATATTACGACTAAATCATGGGGATATGCCCCAGATCGAAGGGCCGAATAAGGAACAGACGTGACCGGCAGAGTTTTCGACATCAAGCGCTACTCGATCCATGACGGTCCGGGCATCCGGACGACCGTCTTCCTCAAGGGCTGCGCCCTCAACTGTTTTTGGTGCCACAACCCCGAAAGCGTCGATCCCGGGCCCGAGCTCATGCATTGGCCCGGCCGGTGCGCCCGGTGTTACGCCTGCGTCGCCGTCTGCCCGAAGGGCGCCATCGCCAAGGACGCGGCCGGCGCGGTCGCCGTCGACCGGACGCGATGCGACCTCTGCGGCAAGTGCGCCGAGGCCTGTCTCTACGACGCCATGCAGATCGTCGGCCGGGAGATGAGCGTCGACGAGGTCCTGGACGAGGTCGAGAAGGACCGGATCTTCTACGAGCAGTCGGGAGGCGGCGTCACGCTCTCCGGAGGCGATCCCGCCGTCCAGCCGGCCTTCGCCGAAGCCCTTCTCGACGGCTGCCGGCAGCGCGGCCTGCGGACGGCCGTTGACACGGCCGGATCCTCGCAGAACGGCGCCCTCGAGCGCCTGGCCTCGAAGACCGACCTCGTCCTCTTCGACCTCAAGGTCATGGACGACGCCCGGCACCGGGAATGGACCGGTGTCTCCAATGCCGCGATCCTCGCCAACCTGGAGCGCCTGGCCGAGGGCCGGACCGAGGTCTGGGTGCGCATCCCGCTCGTCCGCGGCGTCAACGACGACGAGGACAATATCCGGCGGACGACCGCCCTTCTCACATCTCTCGGGACGATCAAGCGGATCGGCCTCCTGCCCTACCATTCCGGGGGTTTGGAGAAGGCCCGCAGGATCGGAAAAGAAGCGTGTTTCCGGAGATTCGAACCTCCCTCCGAGGAGCGCCTGGCCGCGATAGAGGCCGCGTTCCGCGGGGCGGGCTTCGAGGTCCGGCGCGGAGGATGACCATGAACGAACGCATCAAGAAGCTCAGAACACAGACGCTCGAGGCCCGGCCGACGATCAGCGCCGAGCGGGCCCGGCTCCTCACGGAGTTCTACAAGAGGCCCGGGACGTTCTCGCTCTCGGCGCCGATGCGGCACGCCCTGGCCTTCCGGCACATCATGGAGAACAAGACGATCGTCATCAACGACGGCGAGCTCATCGTCGGCGAGCGCGGGCCGGCGCCGAAGGCGACGCCGACCTACCCCGAGGTCTGCATCCACTCCCTCCAGGACCTCCGGTACCTCAACGACCGCAAGAAGACCGCCTTCGCCTCCGACGAGGATACCCGCCGCGTCTACGCCGAGGAGATCATCCCGTTCTGGAAGGGCCGCTCCCAGCGGGACCGGATCTTCGCCGAGATGACGCACGAATGGATCGACGCCTACGAAGCCGGCGTCTTCACCGAGTTCATGGAGCAGCGGGCCCCCGGGCACACCGTCCTCGACGGCAAGATCTATACGAAGGGCCTGAACGATATCAAGCGGGAGATCGAGCGGGCCCTGGCCGCCCTGGACTTCATGACCGATCCGGACGCTTACGATAAGCAGGAAGAGCTCAGGGCTATGGCCGTGAGCGTCGAAGCCGTCAACACGTTCGCCCGCCGTCACGCCGAGAAGGCCCGCGAGCTGGCGAAAGGGGAGAAGGACGCCGGGCGGAAGAAAGAGCTCGAGAGGATCGCCGAGGTCTGCGACCGGGTCCCAGCCGAAGCGCCGCGCGATTTCTGGGAGGCCCTCCAGGCCTACTGGTTCGTCCACCTCGGCGTCATCACCGAGTATAACACCTGGGATTCTTTCAATCCCGGCCGGCTCGACCAGCACATCTGGCCGTTCTACGAGAAGGGCCTTCGCGACGGCAGCCTGACGAAAGAGGGCGCGCGGGAGCTCCTCCAGGCCTTCTGGGTCAAGTTCAACAACCAGCCGGCGCCCCCCAAGGTCGGGGTCACGGCCGAGGAGAGCGGCACGTACACCGATTTCGCCCTGATCAACGTCGGCGGCCTCAAGGGGGACGGCACCGACGGCGTCAACGAGCTCTCGTTCCTCCTCCTCGACGTCATCGAGGAGATGCGCATCCTCCAGCCGAGCTCGATGGTCCAGATCAGCGCCAAGGGGCCCGACGCCTTTCTGCTCCGCGCCTTGAAGATCGTCAAGACCGGCTTCGGCCAGCCTTCGATCTTCAACTCCGACGCCATCGTCCAGGAGCTCGTCCGGCAGGGCAAGTCGGTCGTCGACGCCCGCGACGGCGGGGCCAGCGGCTGCGTCGAGGCCGGCGCCTTCGGCAAAGAGGCCTACATCCTTACCGGCTACTTCAACCTGCCCAAGATCTTCGAGATCACTTTGAACAACGGCGTCGATCCCCGGACCGGGAAGAGGATCGGCCTCGAGACGGGCGACCCCGCGGCGCTCGAGACCTTCGACGAGCTCTTCGAGGCCTTCCGGAAGCAGATCCGACATTTCGTCGACATCAAGGTCCGCGGCAGCAACGTCATCGAGGCGCTGTACGCCAAGGTCCTCCCGGCGCCGTTCCTGTCCGTCCTCATTGACGACTGCGTCAAGACCGGCCGGGATTATCATGCCGGCGGGGCCCGCTACAACACGAACTACATCCAGGGCGTCGGCGTGGGCACGATCACGGACATCCTCAGCGCCATCCGCTACAACGTCTACGACCACGGCCACTTCACGATGACGGAGCTTCTCGCCGCGCTCAAGAGCGATTTCCGGGGGTATGAGCCGATCCGCCAGCGCGTCCTAAACCGGACGCCCAAGTTCGGCAACGACGACGACTACGCCGACAGCCTGATGCGGCGCGTCTTCGAGGCCTATTTCGAGGCGGTCGACGGCCGGCCGTCGCCGCGCGGCGGGACCTACCGGATCAACCTCCTGCCGACGACGGCCCACATCTATTTCGGCAAGATGACCGGGGCGACGGCGGACGGGCGGCTCGCGGGCGACGCGGTCTCGGAAGGCGTTTCACCGGTCCAGGGCGCCGACCGCAAGGGCCCGACGGCCGTCATCAAGTCGCTCGGCAAGATGGACCACATCCGGACGGGCGGCACGCTGCTCAACCAGAAGTTCACGCCGCAGCTTCTGGCCGACGACACGGGCCTGAAGGGTCTCAAGGACCTCGTCCGATCCTACTTCAAGCTGATGGGCCACCACATCCAGTTCAACGTGGTCACGGCCGACCTCTTGCGGGAGGCGCAGGCCCAGCCGGGAAAATACCGCGACCTCATCGTCCGGGTCGCCGGCTACAGCGACTACTTCGTCGACTGCAGCAGCGAGCTCCAGAACGAGATCATCCGCCGCACCGAGCACCAGGAGCTCTAGGGACTGTCCCCGCAGGGGACTGTCCCTCTCACTTCTTCAGCTCGGCGTGAAGGCTGATGTCCGTGGCCGCCAGGGCCTGTGAGACAGGGCAACCCTCCTTGGCGGCCTTGGCGGCCGCGAGGAAACCCTCCTCCGACAGGCCCGGGACATCCCCCACGGTACGCAGGGTGATGGACGTGATCTTGAAGCCTTGACCGACCCTTTCGATCTTGACTTCGGCCGTAGTCTCGATCTTTCGGGGCGGCGTTCCTTTCAAGCCCAGGCCCAGGGCCAGGGCCATGGAGAAACAGCCGGCGTGGGCGGCGCCGATGAGCTCCTCCGGATTCGTCCCCGCGCCGCTCTCGAAGCGCGAGGACGCGGAATATGGACCCTCGAACAGGCCGCTTTCCACCTTGACGGTCCCCTTCCCCTCGCGGAAGGGCCCTTCCCAGACGGCGAATCCCTTTCGGACAGGCATGATCGTCACCTCTGCCGGGCTTTCACGCAAACTCCGTGCCAGCTTCCCCCGAAGGACCGCCTCGAGCCCAGACCTGTGGCCCGCCCCTTGTCCCGGTCAGTCCGTCCCCTCTCCCGGGACTCCGTCCCGCCTGGCAAGACCCGTCGCGCCGCCCTCCTCGCCGGCCCCCGATGGCCGCCAGGGGGGCCGATCGAGCCGTTCTGGCACGAATCTTGCCAATTATCGGGGATCATGGACACTTTTGTTTGGCATGAAAGCTAACCGGCGAAGGAGGATTGGATGAAAGGCAAACGTTTCGTTTTTTATGCCGTACTGATCACGGCATTCAATTTTGCCCTGGTCCAGGCTATCGCGATGATCTGGCCTCGCCAGGAGATGTCCGACCAGGACAAGAAGATGATGGAACAGATGATGAAGTACGGCACGCCCGGCAAGGGCCACGAGCTCCTCAAGAAATACGTCGGTGACTGGGATGTCGACGTATCGACGTGGAAGGACCCGTCGGCTCCGCCGGAGAAGAGCAAAGGCACCATTAAGAGCGCGCTCATCTTCGACGGCCTTTACCTGAAATCCAGCTTCGAAGGGATGATGGGCGGCATGAAGGCCCAGGGGCTCGAGATCATCGGCTACGATCTGTTCAAGAAGATGTATACGACGTTCTGGATCGACAGCTGGAGCACGATGTTCTTGATCACGACCGGAACGCTCGACATGACGGGAAAGGTCCTGACGGAGACGGGTATGTATCCCGACGCGATGACGGACGGGAAGACCATGCAGAAGATCCGGAACGTGACCACCTTCATGGACGACGGATCTTACAAGTTCGAAATGTACATGGCCATGCCCGACGGCAAAGACATGAAGGGCATGGAGTTGGTCTGCAAGAGGAAGTGAGGGTTAGGGAGCAAGCGGCGGACCCGGGGACTCGTCCCGGGCCCCGGGTCCGTCCGCGTCTTCCGCCTCACGCGCCCGCCCCCGACCGCTCGACCGTCGCCGCTCCTCTGTACAGCCTCCGGCGATTTGGGGTATAAGACTAGCCTCCGGACGATCTCCGGCCCAGGCCATGACCGATCCAAAGAACGACCCCGCCCGCGACTTCGAGGCCAGCGGCGCCGCGGCTCGCCTGGCCGGGATCCTCCGGGAGCCGACCTGCCTCGTCGGCGTCGGCCATATCCTCCGCCGCGATGACGGATTCGGCCCATGGATCGCCGGAGCCGTCCGGCCGGGCCTTTCCGGCACGAAGGTCCGGGTCATCGACGCCGAGGACGTCCCCGAGAACTTCGTTCCTGTCATCGCCCGGGCCGACTGCCGGAACGTCGTTTTTGTCGATGCCGTTACCGCCGAGGGACCTCCGGGGTCCGTCGTCTTCGGACCATTGGCCGACTTCGGCGAAGTCGAGAGCTCCTCGACCCACCATCTCGCTCTCTCGCTCAGCGGCAAGTTCCTCGAAGCCGCCGGGAAGCGGGTGTTCCTGCTCGGCGTCGTCCCGGCCGATCTCGGGTTCGGTTCCGGGCTGACGGCCGCGGTGGCGCGGACGGCGACCGCGCTCCGCGACCTCATCCTCCGCTCGGCCGCGCCGCCCTCGGATTGACTCCGCGGGGCCCCCTGTCGGATACTGGGTCCGGGCGCGCGCCCGAAAGACGGCGAAAGGAGCCGGCCCATGGCCAAAGAGGTCCGCGCGGACGTCGTTTTCAAGGAGGGGATGAAGTTCGACGGCGTGTCGGGTCGGGCCGGAAGGTCCGTAGCCATCGACTTCACGCCCGAGGGAGAAGCCATCGACGGCTTCTCGCCCCTCGAGCTGCTGCTCACCAGCCTGGCCGGATGCAGCGGCCAGGTCACCGTCGGGCTCCTCAAGCGGATGGGCCTGGAGGTCGGGGACCTGACCGTCCACGCCCGCGGCGTCAAGAAGGAAGTCCATCCGACCGTCCTGACCTCGATCGAGCTCGATTTCGAATTCCGCGGCGGACGGCTCGACGGCCCCTCGGTCGAAAAGGCCCTGGCCCTGTCGGAAGAACGCTTCTGCCCCGTTTGGATCATGGTCAAAGCGGCCGCGCCGATCAAGGCGACGTACCGGATCGTTTAGGGTTTCCTAATAGCTTAGGCCGGCCCCGCTATTTTTGAAAGGTCACTTCGATCGCTTCCCCCTTTCCGGACACGCCGATGATGGTCCGGTCGGCGAAATCCCCCGTCTTCACGGATTGGTTGAGGGCGGCCGAGAGCTTTGCCCGCACGGCCTGATCGCCGAATATCGCCACGATCCTTTGCCTGATGACCTCGAGCATGCGGTCCTTGTAGTGGATGATCTTCGGCTCTTCGACCTCGGGCAAGGCGAAGTGGCCGGGCCCGATCCAGCCGGTGAGAGGCCCGTAGAACTCCCAGCGCGCGTCGTCAAGACGAAAGGATAGCTCTCCGTTCTCAATAACGGGTGTGAGAAAGATATTCAGTCCCCCGGAGAACCTGAAATCTTGGATCGCGGAATCGGCCTTTTGTGCCGACCAATCCCAGCTTTCATTGACACGCCTCCGCTCTTCATCAATGGCCCTGGTATTGATTGCTTTGATCCCCGTGAAGCTGAAGGGGATCTTGAATCTGCCTCCTTCTATGGAGGCGCTTCCCGGGGCTAGCCTCCAGCCGTCCACGCACGCCCGGATTTCGAGGCGGTACCAACGATCGTCGCCCCTGCGTTGTAAGCTCCTCTCCTCCTCTCCATCCGTGAACTTATATTCCATCCGGTCGAGCGGCTCCTGTTTGAAATAGGCATTGGGCACGTTGACGGTCGTCTTCCGCTCCGAATCCCGGCCACCGCAGGACATGGCATCGAAATACGCTCCTTCGAAAACGCCCATCGCTATGGAGTTGAAGGCGCTCGAGCGAATGACCCGCGTGTCCTTGGGAGGGAGGGCGGACGGCACGACCTTCGCGGACTGCGAGGAAGCCTGCGTGGGGGGCGCCGCTGCGGTCGCCCGCGCTTTCTGAGCGATCCTCATGCTCGGGGCTCCGGCCTTGACGACGACCGAAGCCATGCCCGCAGGGAGGTCCCTCTTCTGCGCCCGCAGGATGATCCGGAGCTGATATTCGCCGAGCGCGACCTTGTTCGCGGCTTTGATATCGAAGGCGCGCGTCGTCCCCGATCGGGGCTTGAGCGTGATCTCGAATCCCTCGGCCGGCTTCCCCGCCTGAATGACCTGGACGTCCAGGATATTTCCGAGTCCCGTCCCGGTCATCGTGGCTGTCGCGGCCCGGCCTCCGGGCGTCAGGCTAATCGCCTGCGGGTTTACGGACTGGACTTCTGTCTGGGTCGTCGAACCCGTTGTCTGGCGCCCGTCCATGTCCGGTCCCGCGGCGGCCAAAAGGAAAGTCGAGGCCGATAATGTCCAGAATACGAAGATACCTGTCCTTTTCATGGGCTTCCCTCCTCCGACTGCCGCCACTATATCCCAGCCCTTGCGGACGAATCAAGTGCGGTTTTTGCCGGGAACCCCTAAGTGAAAGCCAGAGCGGAAAGGTCCACACAGCCCATGACCGGAAAAATCCTTGTTGCCTTGACACCCGTCAAATCCGGCTTGACATCATTTTGAGCGTCCGCTATCCTTCGGGACACAGTTGGCGGGGAAAAATGGGCGCTTACTCCCTTCTTTGGCGTTCACTCCGGAGATATCCCCGTCCGAGTCCCTTCGGCTCTTGAATCTCCCAATAAGGAGGAGACATGGATCGAAGAGCATGGATCCCCCTGGCCGCGGCCCTGTCTTGTCTGTTCTTGACATCCATCGGCTGGACCCAGACCACCTACAAAGATCCGCAAGGCCGTTTTGCCATCGACCTTCCCCCGGGCTGGAAATACGATCCGATGATGCCGATGTTCCAGTCCCTGCTCGAAGACCTCAAGGAACAGGCCCTCGAGATCACCAAGACCGTCAAATAAGGAGGAGCCATGGATCGAAAGGCTCGGTGGCTATTATCTGCGGTGTTTTCCTGTCTGTTCTTGACGGCCGTCGGCTGGGCCCAGACGACCTACGAAGATCCCCAGGGCCGTTTTGCCATCGATCTCCCCAAGGGGTGGCAGCTCGCGCCGCAGACGGACGACAAGGTCTTCGTCTTCCAAGGCGAGAGCAAGTCTATCATCATCGAGTGCGTTCCCGGGATGAGCGATCCGGCCGAGCTCTTCAAGAAAGCCGAAACAACGGTCCGTCTGTCAGGGATGGCCAAACCCGGGCTCGAGGGCGAGGTCACGGAGCTGACGGTCAACGGTCTCCCGGCGCGCTGGGGCATCTACAAAGGGGCCATGTCCGGCGTGACGCTCGCGGCCCTCTGCGGCGGCGTCGCCATCGGCGAGAACGGGCTCTATTTCCTCAGCTTCATCGCGGTGACAGATGTGGCGGCCTGGAAGGGCCGCCTGGAGGGGATGTTCCAAACGATCCGGGCCAGCGGACAAAAGGTCACGGGCGTCGAAGGCGCCAAGGCGATTGCCGGCACCGGCGCAGTGGCCCCGTCCGGCGAGTCCATGGCCTGGAAGACCGAGCTGGTCAGCCTAACCCTCCCTCCGGGCTGGGCGGAGAAGCCCAAGCCCCGGGGAATGGAGAAAGAGGTCAAAGGCTGGTTCATGTACGATCCCCTTCCCGGCGTCTCTTTGATGGTCGTTTGTTACAAGGGCGCTGGGCTGAACCTGGCCAAGGCCCTGGACGCCGGCCTGAAGTCGATGACCATCCCGAATCCGGGGATGAAGCCGGTCGAGGCCGACGAGCTCAAGTTGCCGAGCGGCACGGCCAATTACGCGGCCCTCAAAGGGATGGTAGCGTCGGGCGGAGGGGAAGTCGAGCTGGCCTCGGTCATCATCAGCTGCAAAGCGGATAAGAGCTACACAAACCTTATCGTGACCGGCATGGGACACCTCCTGCCCCAGCTCAAGGAACAAGCCATCGAGATCGCCAAGACGGTCAAGTGAGGACACCCGTGAAACGCGCGACCGTCGTATTCCTCGCCAGCCTGGCGGGCTTTGCCGCGATCCCGAGAGCAGGCCTTGCTCAGGCCCGCGAGCTCTACCCCAACACGCCGGACGAGATCATCGCGAAGCGAGCCGTCCAGCAGGGGAAGCCGATCTGGCAGATCCCCCTGGGCCCGGCCCTCATCGAGGACATGCAGGCTGCCGGCCCCGACCGGCTGCTGGTAAGCCTCAGGAAGGACTTCCCCGGCCTCCCGAACCTCGACACGCTCATGGTGGATACAGCCAAGGGGGAGGTCCTGTGGCGCTACTCCCGGGACAAGCATAAGGGCCAATACGACTGTCTGCTCAGCCTGCAGGATCTCCTGCTGTACCGAGTCGACACGGGCAAGACGGCGACCCTCCTGGCCCTCGATACTGCTGACGGCCGGGAGAAGTGGACGGCCGGCTTCAAAGGCGAGAAAGCCATGTTCATCCCCTTCATGGCCGGCGGCGCGGCCCTGGCTATCGATCCGGGCCCCGCCTCGGTCGAGCTCATGGCCTTGGACCTCGAGGACGGCCGGATGCTTTGGCAGAGAACGTTCAAAGCCGCCGGCGGCGCCGGCCTTCCGGTGCCGCAATCCGTCGGCGAGGCCCTGTACGTCTTCTATAACGGGCTCGAGAAGCTGTCGCCCCAGGACGGGAAAACCGGCTTCGCCCGGCCCGAGATCGTCTTTGACGGGAGTTCGCCGCCGCCCTTGATCGAGGAGGGCATGATCTGGGCCATCTCTTCCGGCGGAAAGCTCGGCGCCTTCGACGCCTCCACCGGACAGGACAAATGGACGGTGGGCCTGCCCGGCGATATCGGCTTCACCAACATCTTTCCTTTGGGTTCCAGGCTGTATCTTCGGGGCGTCGATGGAGGGGGCGCTCACCGGCTCCTGGCCGTCAACCGTAACGACGGGCGGCTCCTTTGGGACTACGCGATATTCGAGCCGAACGTCAGCAACCTCATCGAAAGCGGCGGGCTCCTCTATTTCGGGACGCCGACGTCCCTCGTCGCCGTCGACTCCTCGAACGGGCGGCAGGTCTTCTCGACCCTGGTCACGACCACGGGCCGGGCCTTCCCGATCAGGCTTCGCGAGGCCGGGGGGAGGATCGTCTATATTGGCGAGCTCGTAGTCGCGGCCTATGACGCCAAGACGGGAAGTCTCGTCTACAAGCAAGGCATGACGCCTGGAGCCGGGGAACTCCACCTCAACGGCCTCGATGACGCCGCTCCGAACCTCAAGGAAACGCTGAAGGAGGCGCAGAACCCTGCGGGGGGCCAGCTCAGACAGCAGGCCAGCTTCGCCACGGCGGAAGTGGCCCGTTACCAGAACCTGTCGCTGACGTATCGCTCCCAGGCCAATTACTATTGGAACCGAGGCGACATGCTGGGGAGCTCCGTCGCGACAGTGAAGCAGGGATTCGCGCAGCACGAAGCGAAGCTGCAGGCGATGAGCGCCTTCGTCTTCAGTGTGGTCGATGTGGCGCTCTTGATCCGGCAGGTCCTGAACGCCCGGTCGATCAAGACGGCCATCGAGAGGCAGGAAATGTTCCGCAAGTCGATCATCGCCTCCTATGCCCAGGCGGAGACGGCCGATTACGTCTACCGCCCGCACTTGGTCTTCCGCGACGCCGCGGACGATTTCAGCGCGCTGGCCGTCGTCAACGTCGCGACCGGGAAGAGGAACGAGACCCTTCTCTCGCCTCACTATCTGAGCTACGGCCTCTGGCAGGTCATCGATTTCGATAAGGGGATCGTTTACCACAGCAACATCGGCATGGACCCGTCGCGCTACGAGTTGAGCGAGGCCCGCGCCTATTACCCTTATAAGAAGGCCAGGACCGTCAACACGTTCCTGATCGCCCAACCGGTCAAGGTTCCGCTCTAGGGCTATATCGGAAGCCGGCCGGGGGCCTGGGATGTGGATCCGCGCGGATCGGAGGAGGCAAACATGAGACAACACGGTTACATCAAAGCCTTGGCCTCAGCGCTATTGCTCGTTGCCCTGACCGTCTTCCTGCCGGGGAGGGCCCTGGCGCAATTGGGGGAGAAAGACAAGGAGGAGATCCGTCTGTTGGTCGACACGCTCTTTGCCGTCGTCATTCCTGCAGCTGACCGGGACTTCGAGACTCTCAGAACTCTGAGGATGCAGCTGCCTTGGCTGAGGGTCCCCACATGGCATACGAAGGTGCGCTTGCCCGACGGCTGGGAAGGCAGGATCTCCGACAGGGACGCTTCGACGGATTTTGAGATGGATTGTTCGATATATCCCAAGAACGGCTCTTGGGCCGGCGTCGGTCACGGGGGCGAGTGGTTCGATCCCATGTACGCGGCCCTCCGCTACATTCTCAGTGGAATGCTGAAGGACGGATGGAAGCGAAGGTCCAGCAAAGACAATAAATACGGTGAGGCCGATTACGGAACGGGCGAGGAGACCAGATGGACACGGAAGGACGGGCTGACCGTGCTCCTCGAGCGCGTCGAAGACTGGCATAACGAGGTGTTCCACAGCCGCATGAAGCAACGGGATATCCGATACATTTCCTCCGTGAGATTAAAGATCCACGTGATCAAGCCCAAATGACCCGGAACGCCTTGAGCGGGCGGCTATTTGGAAGGGCCCCAGAAGTACTTGCCCGTCGGGAAGATGTAGCCCATCTTATCGCCGGTCCAGACCTGGGCCAGGCCGTCGGAAAAGCCGTAAGCGTCGTCATATTGGAAGCCTATCGCCATCCGCCCGATCTTATCGACGTACCCCCATTTGCCGCCCTTTTTGACGGCCGCCAGGCCTTCCGAGAACGAGTCGGCCGAGTCGAATTGGGCCTCGATGACGAGCTTCCCTTTCTGGTCAATATAACCCCATAGGGCTCCCTTCTTAACGGCGGCCAGGCCTTCCGCGAAATCGCCGGCCCCGTCGAATTGCGCGGCGCTAACGACGTTCCCGGACTTGTCGATGTAGCCCCACTTGCCCGAAAATATCAGATTATCAAGGCTGCCGCCATAGAAGCCCGTCGCTTTCTTCCCCGGGTCGCGGACGCCGAACGCGGCCAAGCCTTCGGAAAAGCTCCCGACCCGGTCGAACTTCAGATCAATGACAGTTTTTCCCGACTTGTCTATGAATCCATAGAATTCTTCATGATAGACGACGGCCAGGCCTTCACTGAAAGGATAGGCGTTCTCATACTCGGGCTTGATGGCCACGGTCCCGTCCTTTCGGATGTATCCGTAACGGCCGCTCTGGGGTGCTATTTCCACCGGCGCCAAGCCCTCTGAGAAATCTCGCGCTTTACCGAACTGCGGCTTGATGGCGAATTTCCCGGTCCTGTCGATGAAGCCGCATCGCCATTGGAAAGCGCCGCTATACACTTTAACGCGAGCGAGGCCTTCATGGAAATCGCCGAGATCGCCTTGTAGGGTGTCGAGCTCCTCCTCGAAAGCGGCCAGGCCATAGTCCGCCAAGGCCTTATCAAGACTATCCTTCGGAACGGTCCAAATGAAAGCCCCGCGCTCATCGACGTATCCCGTGGCTCCTTCCTGGTCCAGGACAAGCGCGAAACCCTCGCGAAAGGGCCTCGCTTCGTAGAAGCTCGCCGGGATGACGGTCTTTCCGCTCTTGTCCATGAAGCCCCAGGACCCCTGGCTGTCCATGAAGGGCAGAAGCGTGCCGGGGTTGACGGTCTTTTGACCGATTGATGCTCCGGTCATCGCGACGAGACCGATGATAGCCAAGGACAGCGCGACGGCGGATCTCTTCATTTCCCCTCCTTAACCTCACTCTAACCGATATCGAAGGGCGCAGTCAACCGCGTGAATGGTGCCTTGACGCCCCCCGGATTCGTGGGTATCATCCGATCACATGGAGCGATCCGTGCCATGATCCGGAACCTCTTGGCCGTCCTCGCCTTATCCGTCCTGGCCGCCGGTCTGTCCGTCTCAGGGCCAGCTAGCGATACCACCGGCCACGGTCCTTCCGGCGGTCAAGAGAAGATCATCAAGCGGGACTTCGACGGAGACGGCTTTCTTGATACGCTGACGGCCATGGTCGACGGGGGGAGCGGATTCGGAG
>Ga0154759_1128_pt1 | contig 14948 bp, 19 predicted proteins | sample Rifle2008BG16ft_FD_105767 | JGI IMG/M metagenome (GOLD analysis project Ga0154759, IMG submission 105767) | Candidatus Aminicenantes bacterium RBG_16_66_30 | reverse complement strand
CTGCTTGGCCGTGATCTTCCGCCGGATGCCGCGGGTGAAGAACGAGGGCATCTTGTCGAGCTTGCTGAGCGCCTTATCTCCTTTGGCGATGTGGTCCGGCGACTCGAAAAAGCGCTCGATGAACTTCCTCCGGCCGAGGTCGCTCAGTAGGTCTTCGGAATAGTTGCGGGCGTCGAGGTACCACTTTTTGCCCTCGCCGTGCTGATGGCAGAAATCACACATCTTGGGGGCATCGTGACATACCCTCTCGAAACTGTCAATTCGTCAAAATATCCTCCTTTTTTGGAAAAAGTACTTGACAAGCCGTATTATACACATTATAGTATATTACACGATATCGTTGGATAAACACCATAGGTGCTCGCGAAGCGCTAACGAAAGGAAAATGAACAACATGAGCCGCTTAACGGAGTCGACATGACCGGCCGCGAACCCGATATCGGCAGCCTCGAAACGGAGATGAACCGGGGATTTCTCCACATCCTCGCCCTGGCCCTCCTCGAAAAGGACATGTACGGCTATTCGATGGTCAAGCACATCGAGGGCCTGGGCTACCGGGTCGAGGAGAACACCCTCTATCCCCTGCTCCGCCGGCTCGAGAAGAACGGCTGGATCACTTCGAAGTGGGACCTCTCCGGGGACAGGCCCCGCAAGTTCTATGCCGTCACCGCGGCGGGCCGCGCTCTCCGCGCCGGCCTTCTCGAAGTCTGGAAGAACCAGAACCGCATCCTCGATGAGATCAGAAAGGAGAACGCGAATGTCCAATAAGCTCGAAGCCTATCTCGAAGAGATCAGTCATTTCCTCTCCGGCCGCGCCGAGCGCGAGGAGATCCTGTCCGAGATCCGCAGCCACATCCTCGAGAAAGCGGCCTCAGAGCACGGCGGGACCGGCGACGCCGCGATCGACAAGGCCGTCGCGGCTTACGGCGCGCCCCGCCGGGTCGCCGAGCGATACGTCGATGACCGGCCGATCATCGCCCCGGCCTACAAGCGCTACCTCTTCCGCTATACGTCGCTCGTCTTCGCCATCCACGCCGCCCTGACCGTTCTCGCTGTGTTCCTGAAGAAGGAGCTCGTCCTCTTCCCCCTCCTTTACATCCCCCGCCTCGGCGTCTTCGATGCCCTGATGTACCTGCCGGCGGCGTTTCTCACCGACCTCGGCGTCGTCACGGTCGTCCTTTACTTCATCACCCAGAGCGGCAAGGACGTCAAGCTCCCCTGGCCGAAATTCGGCGTCGACCTCGACGACGTCAAGCCGCCGACGAAGAGCTTCTGGGTGAGCCGCGTCGCCACGGCCTTCGGCGCGGTCATCATGCTGGCCATAACCGACTTCGCTCTCTATCTCTTCGCCCGGCACCACACCATCTTCTTCGTCAATCTGAACTGGAACGACCCGCGGCCGCTCTTCACGCCCGGGGCCGGGCGGCGCCTCTCGATCATCGTCATCGCCATGTTCGCCGTCTCGACCATGGCCCTCCTCATCAAGCTCTTCACCCGGTCGCGCTGGGTGGACGTGGCCTCGAACGCCGTGTCGCTCGGCCTCGTCGGCTTTCTCCTGAACACGCCTTTCGACGACCTCTTCGCCGTCAAGATCGCCGAAGACATCCTGCCCAAGCTCAAGTACGCGGCCAAGTTCACGCTCCTGTTCATCGCCCTGATGATCACCATCGATCTCGTCAAGCACCTCGTCCTCATCGGCCGCCGCCGGCTCGCCAAAACCTAGGATATTTATCGGATATATCGGCACATTTTTTCTGTTGACAATCCTCGATAGCCGAAGTTATAAGAGGCCCATAACTTCGGGAAAATGATCTGCGCTTCGCCGCGTCCGCGGCAGGATATATCTTCGTTGCGGGGCGGGTCTGTCCAATCCCTTCATCCCTATCCTCAAGGGGGTTCGCTTGCTGATCCAATCGGACGAGCTTCTGAACTTTCTCCAGCGCTGCCGGGACCGAAGCCTCGGTTCCTACAGGGACGTCTATTGTCCGGTCTGGCCCGCGGCCAGGGACTCGCCCCATGCCATCCTATCGCCTCTTCGGGGGACGGACCGCCCTGCCCTTGATGGACACCGCGCCGTCGATCCGGTCAAGCTCCTGTTCTACAGGGTGAGAGAACGGGTCGCGCCGTTCCGCGCCGATCTCGCCGCGTCGCTCCTCACCGGCATCAAGGCCTGCGACGTCAGGGCCCTCGAGCTTCTCGACCGGGCGCTCGTCAACGAGGATTTCGCCGACCCGGCCTATCGGGCCTGGCGTGAGAGAACGACCGTTCTCAGCTTCGACTGCACGGACGCCGGCCCGACCTGTCACTGCACCCTCGTCGGCGGGAAGCCGTTCGCGGAGACCGGCTTCGACGCCAACGCGGCCCGGTTCGGCGACCACTACTACCTCAGCGCGGCTACGTCCAAGGGAGAAGCCCTCCTCGACCTCGTCCGAAAGAATTCACGGGTCGATACGGTCCACAATACGATCCCCGCGGCGGTCGAGGCCCGTCGGGCGGAGATGACCGCAAAGGTCCAGAAGCAGAGCGAGGCCTTCGCCAGGTCGGACGCCACCGCCCTCCTCCGCTCCGCGCCGCCGGAGGGCTGGAAAGAGGAGTCGGCGGCGTGCGTCGGCTGCGGCGCCTGCACCCATATCTGTCCGACCTGCTATTGCCTCATCCTCAACGACGAAAGCGGGCCGGGAGACTTCGTCAAGGTCCGCAGCTACGACTCCTGCCAATGGCACGGCTATGCCCGTGTCGCTTCCGGCGCCTCGCCGCGGCCGCGCATCGACGAGCGTTTCCGCCACCGCTACCTCTGCAAGCTCGTCACGATGAAGGCGGAGTTCGGGACCCTGGGCTGTACGGGCTGCGGCCGCTGTACCGACGCCTGCCCCGGCGGGATCGATTTCCGGAAGGCCGTCCACCGGCTCATGGCGAACGCCGAAGGCGGCCGGCCGGACGCCGCGGCCAGGTGAGGAGGAGCCGATGAAGCCCAATCCCTACGACGCGATCCCGGCGGTCATCACGGAGACGATCGACGAGACCCCCCTCATCCGGACCCTGCGCCTGAGGCCGGAGCGGCCGCTCGCCTTCCGGACGGGGCAGTTCATCGAGCTCGGCCTGCCCGGCCTCGGCGAGGCCCCTTTCACGCCCTCGTCCTCTCACTTCATCTCGGACAGCCTGGATGTCACCATCATGAAGGCCGGATTCCTGACCGACCACATCCACAAAGCAAAAACGGGCGACAAGGTCGGCCTGCGCGGCCCGTTCGGCTCGGCCTACCCACTCGAGGAATTCGAGAACCGGGACCTTCTCATCCTCGGCGGCGGCTGCGGCCTGGCCCCCCTGCGGTCGCTCTTCCTGACCCTCCTCGACGAGGTCCACCGCTACAAGAGCATCACCTTCTACGCCGGCGCCAAAACGCCCCAGGACTGTCCCTACAAGGACGCCTTCCCCGAATGGCGGAAACACCCCAAGGTCAAGCTCGTCCGGGCCGTCGACGTCGTCCCGCCCGGCGAAACCTGGGATGAGGAGGTCGGCGTCGTGACCGTGCTCCTGGCGAAGCTCGATATCGACCCGTCGAGCTCCCCCGCCGTCGTCTGCGGCCCCCCGGTGATGATGAAATTCGGGACCCGCGACCTCTTGCGGCTCGGCTTCCGGGAGGACCGCATCTACCTGTCCATGGAGAAGAAGATGTACTGCGGCATCGGCCAGTGCCGCCATTGCCTCATGGGCGGCTATTACGTCTGCAAGCACGGCCCCGTCTTCACCTATGCCCAGATCAAGAACGAGGAGGGACTATGGGATTGAAACGGCTGCTCATCGACGTCCCCGCCCTTCTAGCCTCCGGCGTCCCGGCCGGCCGCATCGAGTGCGAATACATGTTCCACCGGGTCAATCCGGGCGTCTTTTCGCTCCTCGAGGTGGCCGAGTTCGCCGCCTATTGCCGTCAATGCCAGGAGGCCTTCTGCGTCATCGCCTGCCCCAAGGAGGCCCTGGAACGGCAGGCGAGCGGCGCCATCAAGCGGTACAACATGCGCTGCGTCGGCTGCAAGAGCTGCGTCCTGGCCTGCCCGTTCGGCACGATCTTTCCCGAGGTCATCAACTACGTCACGGCCAAGTGCGACCTCTGCCTGAACCAGCTCGAGGAGGATCCGGACTACGTCCCCCTCTGCGTCAAGACGGCCCCGGCGGGGACGTTCGTCATGAAGGCCCTCGCCGCCGAGGACCCCAAGAACCACATCTATTTCGCGGGCGAGCGGCTGGCCGTCCGGAGCCCGAGCTGGCGCCGCAAGGAGGGCCGGCCATGACCGCGCAGATCCTGTTCGACTTCTTCGTCTTCCCGGGGATCGTGTTCACGGCCGTCCTGGGGCTCCTGGCGGGATGGGTGGACCGCAAGGTATCGGCGCGGTTCCAATACCGGGTCGGCCCTCCCCTCTTCCAGAACTTCAACGACGTCTTCAAGCTCCTCGGCAAGGAGACCATCCTGGTCAAGACGGGCAACCGCTGGCTCTTCATCGCGGCGCCCCTGGCCGGTTTCGCCGTCCTGTCGCTCGCCGCGACCTCGGTGGGGACCGCCCTGTTCTTCGGGCGGGCGGCCGGCATGGACCTCATCGTCCTCATGTACCTGCTTATGTTCTACTCCGTGCTCATCGTCCTCGGCGGCGCCTCGCCGGGCAACGTCTTCTCGAGCCTGGGGGCGGGGCGCGAGGTCAAGCTCCTGCTCGCCGACGAGCTGCCGTTCATCCTGGCCTGTCTCGTTCCGGTCGTCCGGTCCGGCTACAAGCTCGACTTCGGCGCCATCCTGGCCTACCAGGCCGGGCACGGCATGCTGGTCGCCTCCGTCTCCGGGGCCGTGGCCTTCGTCGTCGCCCTCCTGGCCGTCCAGGCCAAGATGGCCCTGCCGCCCTTCCACATCCCCGAGGCCGAGACGGAGCTCGTGGCCGGGCCCTTCATCGAATACGGCGGCCCCCTGCTCGCCTTCTGGAAGCTCAACCAGTTCATGATGCTCGTCGTCTTCCCTTTCCTGCTCATCCTCCTCTTCTGGGGCGGGTTCGATCTCCGCGGCCTGGGGCTCCTTTGGGGCATCCTGAAGTACCTCCTCATCCTCGTCCTGATCATCATCATCAAGAACACCAACCCCCGTGTCCGCACCGACACGGCGATCGCGTTCTTCTGGAAATACCTTTCACCGCTGGCGCTGGCGGCCGTCGTCCTGGCCGTCCTGGGAGTGTGAACATGGGCTGGTACAACAGACGCCTGGCCAAGTCGCTCTGGGTCTTCCATGTCAGCGCTTCGCCCTGCAACAACTGCGACATCGAGATCCTCGACCTCCTGACGCCCCGCTACGACGTCGAGCGCTTCGGGATCAAGCTCGTGGGCTCGGTCCGCCACGCCGACGTCCTCCTCGTCACGGGCGTCATCAACGAGAAGGTCGCCCCGCGGGTCCGCCGGCTCTACGAACAGGCCCCCAAGCCGGTCTTCGTCGTCGGCATCGGGACCTGCCCGACCTCGGGGTGCTGTTTCAAGGAGAGCTACAACACGGTCCAGCGCCGGGAGGACGTCATCCCGTTCGACGTCTACGTCGAGGGCTGCCCGCCCAAGCCGGAGGCGATGATCGACGCCATCGTCAAGCTCGTGGGGGTGCTCAATGGCTGAGAAAGATCCGATCCTCGAGGGCCTGGAAGGCAAGATCGGCCGGACCGCGGCCAAGAATGGCCGCTTCTTTTTCGAGGTCGCCGACGAGAACATCCGCGACGTCGCCCGCCATCTCTTTATCGCCAAGAGCTGCCGCCTGTCGACGGCCACGGCCACGGAGACGCGCCGGGGGCTCGAGGTCCTGTATCACTTCTCCCATGACGCCACGGGGCGCTACTACTGCCCGCGCGTGGTCATGACCGACCGCGGCCATCCGAAGATGCGCTCGATCGCGCCGATCGTCAAGGGCGCGGAATGGATCGAGCGGGAGATGGCCGAGCTCTTCGGCATCACGTTCGAGGGCCATCCCCGGCCGGAACGGCTCCTCACCAGGGACCACCCCAAGCCGCCGGACCGGCCCCTGCGGCTGAGGAGGACGCCATGAGCCAGACCGTCGTCCCCATCGGGCCCTTCCATCCCCTCCTCGAGGAGGCCGAGTTCTTCAGGCTCAGCGTCGACGGAGAGACCGTGACCGGCATCGACACGGACATCGGCTACATGCACCGGGGCCACGAGTTCATCTCCGAGCGCAAGACCTTCACCCAGTCGATCTTCCTCGTCGAGCGCATCTGCGGCATCTGCTCGACCTCCCACCCGCTCGCTTTCGTCCACGCGGTCGAGGACGTGGATAACGTCGAGATCCCCGTCCGCGCCGCCTACATCCGGACCGTGGTCGGGGAGCTCGAGCGCATCCACAGCCATCTCCTCTGGCTCGGCCTGGCCGGGCATTTCATCGGCTACGACACCCTCTGGATGTGGGCCTGGAAGTACCGGGAACCGATCCTCGAGATCTTCGAGACGATCACGGGCAACCGCAATCACTACGCCATGATGCGCGTCGGCGGCGTCGCCCGCGACGTCCCTCCCGAGGCGGTCCCGCCGCTCCTCAAGACCCTGGACATGATCGAGCGCAAGATGGCGATGATCGCCAAGGCCGCGGCCGACGACCCCGTGCTCCGGTCGCGGCTGAAGGGCGTCGGCGTCCTGAGCCGCCAGGCCGCGATCGACTACTGCGCCGTCGGGCCGACGGCCCGGGCGTCCGGCCTGGCCATCGACGTGCGCAAGGACGAGCCCAAGGACGCCTACGCCCTCGTCGACTTCAAGGCGATCGTCCTCGAGAACGGCGACGTCTACGACAAGCTCGTCGTCCGCGTCCTCGAGATCATCGAGTCGATCAAGATCGTCCGCCAATGCCTGGAGAAGCTCAAAACCGCGCCCGGCCCGATCCTCAACGACGTCAAGGAGGTCACGGCCGGGGAAGGCATCGGCCGCTACGAGGCCCCCCGGGGCGAGGTCTTCCACTACGTCCGGACGGACGGCTCCAACCGTCCCCTCCGGCACAAGGTCCGGGCCCCGAGCTACGTCAACATCCCGACGTGCGAGGTTTCCTGCAAGGGCATCCCGCTCGCCGACGCCCTGATCACGCTGGCCTCGGTCGATCCCTGCTACTGCTGCACGGAGCGGGCCGTCCACCTCGTCGACGCGCGGGGCGTCCGCATCACGCCCGACCTGCTGCAGCTTTCGCGCGATAAGACGGAGCGGTTGAGGAGGGACATCCATGGATAACCCGATGGTCCTCGTCATCGCCCTCCCCCTGGCCGTCGCGCTCCTGAACCTCGTCCTGCCGCCCGTCCTGCGGAAGCTCCTCATCGTCGCCGGCCTCGTCGCCGGCTTCGTCCTCGTCAAGGGCTTTTTCGACGCCCAACCCCCCGACCTGTCGCTCCTCGGCGCGGTCGTGCTGAGCCTCGACAAGCTCAGCCTCCTCGCCCTGGCCTTCATCCACATCCTCAGCCTGATCATCTTCGTCTTCTGCCTCAAGGGCCTCGACGCCGCGACGGAAAAGCCGTTCCTCGTTCTCTATCCCCTGACGGTCGCCTTCGCCAGTGGGGCGGTCCTCTGTCCCAACGCCTTCGGCTTTCTCGTCTTCTGGGGGCTCTCGGGCCTCGCGCTCTATGGCTTCGCCCTCCTCGGGCGGGGCGAGCGCGCGGCCTCGACGGCCAAGAAGACGTTCATCATCGTCGGCGGCAGCGACGCGTTCCTGATCCTCGGCCTGGCCCTCGCCGGGCCGGCCTCGGGCTGGTCGCTCGCCGGCGGCCCCGTTTCGCTCGGCCAGCCGGCGGGCGTCCTCGCCTTCGTCTGCCTGCTCATCGCGGCCTTCGCCAAGGCCGGGGGCTTTCCCCTTCACACCTGGGTCCCTGACTTCAGCCGGGACGCCCCGGTCGAAAGCGCGGCCTTCCTTCCGGCCTCGCTCGACAAGCTCCTCGGCATCTTCCTCCTGACCCGGATGATGACCGGGGCCTTCGACGTCGGACCGTTCGTCCGGATGGCCGTCGTCAGCCTCGGCACCCTGACCGTCATCATCGGCGTGATGATGGCCATGGTCCAGCACAACGGACGCCGGCTCCTCGGCTATCACGCCGTCAGCCAGGTCGGCTACATGATCATGGGTGTCGCCAGCGGCTCGGCCCTGGCCTTCGCCGGCGGGCTCTTCCATCTGATCAACAACACCCTCTACAAATCCGGCCTCTTCCTCGCCCTCGGCTCCGTCGAGAAGAGGGCCGGGACGAACGAGCTCGACGAGCTGGGCGGCCTGGGCCGGGTCATGCCGCTGACCTTCCTCACGGCCCTCGTGGCCTCCCTCTCCATCTCGGGCATTCCGCCGTTCAACGGGTTCTTCTCCAAATGGATGATCTACCAGGGCCTCCTGGAGAAGGCCTCGTCCCTCTCCAAGGGCTACGCCCTCTGGCTTCTCATATGCCTCGTCCTGGCCGTCTTCGGCAGCGCCCTGACCCTGGCCAGCTTCATGAAATTCCTCCACGCCGTGTTCCTGGGACAGCGCCGGGAGCGGTATGCGGGCGTCAAGGAAGCGCCGGCCAATCAATGGCTGGCCACCGGCACCCTGGCCCTCCTCTGCGTCGGCTTCGGCCTTCTGGCCAGGGAGATCCCCCTCAAGATATTCGTCATGCCGGCGGCCGAAGAGGCCGGACTGGCCCCAGCCGGGTCCCTCGGGCTCTACGATCCCCGGCTTATCCTGCTCCTCTTCGGCCTGGCCTTCGTCCTGGGGCTCATCGTCTTCGGCCTGACCCGGAAGACGCGCACCGACGAGGTCTATATCGGCGGCAATGTCCAGTCCGAGGAGTTCCGCGTCGCCGGGACCGAGTTCTACAGGGAGATCACGGAGATGCGGCCGTTCAAGGGTATCTACGCGCAGGCCGAAAAGAAGACCTTCGACATCTACGAGCTCGGCTCCAAGGCCACCTTCGGCCTCTCCCATCTCCTGCAGAAGGCCCACGGGGGGCTTCTCCAGGTCTACGTCCTGTTCATCCTGTTCGGGGTCCTGCTGTTCATGGTCCTGGCCGGGTAAGGCAAGAATGACAAGGAGGAACGCATGCCCATCGAAACTTGGCTGACCTTCCTCTTGGGGTTCATGATCCTGGGGTCGATCGTGGCCCTGGAGATCAAGGACATCCTCTCGTCCATCGTGGCCATCGGCGTCGTCGGCCTGGCCGTTTCCCTCGCCTTCCTCTTCCTCCAGGCGCCGGACCTGGCCGTCGTCCAGTTCCTCTTCGAGATCTTCGCCCTGATCATCCTCGTCCGGGCGTTCATCCGGAAGGACTTCCACGTCATGGAGCGGGCCTCGTCCGGGCGCTGGATCATCGGCTTCACCCTGATCGGGCTGGCCGCCGTTTTCCTTCTCAGCCTCAAGGTCTTCCGGGTCCTTCCCCCGTTCGGAGAGCCTCTCATGGAGACCTCCCGGTATTACCTGGAACACGGCGCCGCCGACACGGGCGCGGCCAATATCGTCGCCGGCATCATCCTCGACTACCGGGCCTACGACACGCTGGGCGAGGTCACGGTCCTGCTGACGGCCATCCTGGGGACGCTGACGGTCTTGCGCTTCCGGGCCCGGGACGGGAAAGGAGGCGGCCGATGACGGACAAGCCCGCGGGCATGACCCTGATCATCAAGACCGTCTGCCGGCTGCTCGTCGGACTGATCTTACTTTACGGGATCTACATCATCCTGCACGGCCATCTCAGCCCGGGAGGGGGCTTCGGCGGCGGGGTCGTCCTGGCCCTCGGCCTGCTCGCCGTCCTGCTGGCCTACGGGCGCGAGGAGACCTTGAAATGGCTTCGGCTCGGCCTGCTCAAGGACCTCGAGCACGCAAGCCCGCTCGTCTTCCTCCTCATCGGCCTGGCAGGGACCGCCTGGGGCGGGGCGTTCCTGGCCAACATCCTGTCCAAGGGCAGGCTCTTCGCCCTGCTGAGCTCGGGCCTCATCCTGCCGCTCAACGTCGTCATCGGCCTCAAGGTCGGGCTGTCCCTCTTTCTCGTCGTCCTGGCCATGGCCGAATTCGACCTGGACAAAGGAGCCGAAGAATGACGCTCTATGCCCTCTGCTTCGCGTTGTTCCTGGTCGGGCTCTACGGTCTTCTGACCAAGCGCGACCTCATCAAGATCATCCTGTCGTCGGGGATCATGGGATACGCCTGCAACCTGATGCTCGTCCTCTTCGGCTACCGCCGCGGCGGCGTCTACCCCATCCTCGAGCGGGGCCGGGAGGCCGGGCCCATGGTCGATCCCCTGCCCCAGGCCCTTGTCCTGACCTCGATCGTCATCGAGCTCGGCGTGACGGCGCTCCTCGCGGCCCTGGCCATCCGCCTCTTCCAGAAATACAGGACCTACGACATCACCAAGATCAGGAGGCTATCCGGATGATCCTCCCTTACTTCATCGTCATCCCGCTCCTCGCGGCCTTTCTCATCCCGCTCGTCTCGCGGCGCCGGGATACCGGGGCCGTGGTCCTGTCGCTCGCGGCCGTGTCGTCGCTGCTCGTCCTCGCGGGGCTCGCTTTCTCCGGCCTGGGCGGCGAAACCCTGGTCTACAGGATGAGCGCCTGGAAGCTCCCGATCGGCATCCCCCTGGTCCTCGACGCGCTCAGCGCCCTCATGCTGATCATGGTCGGCCTCATCGCCCTGACCTCACTCGTCTTCTCGGTCAGGTACATCCGCCGCCTCGGCCGGGACTGGAGATACTACGCCCTGTTCATGATCCTCGTCACGGGCATGAACGGCGTCATCATCACGGGCGACCTGTTCAACCTCTTCGTCTTCATGGAGATCGCCCTGTTCGCGGCCCTGGCCCTGGTCGCCTTCGGCGGCCGGGCCCACGAGTTCGAGGCCTCCTTCAAGTACGCGGTCATGGCCTCGATCTCCTCCTCCCTCATCCTCCTCGGCATCGCCGTCGTCTACGGCGCGACCTCGATGCTGGGCCTGGCCACGATCGCGCAAAGCCTCGCCGACAAGAGCCCGCTTCTCGTCCTTTGGACGGGCGGCCTGTTCATGGCCGGATTCGGCGTCAAGACGGCCGCCATGCCCTTCCATGCCTGGCTCCCCGACGCCCACTCCTCCGCCCCGTCGCCCATCTCGGCCATGCTCAGCGGCGTCCTGATCAAGACGCTGGGCATATATGTCCTCATCCGGCTCTTCTACAACGTCCTCGGGGCGCCGCCCCTCTTCCTCGACATCTTCCTCGGGCTCGGCGCCGTCTCGATCCTCCTGGGCAACCTGCTGGCCATCGGACAATGGGACCTCAAACGGCTTCTCGCCTACAGCAGTATCGGTCAAGTCGGCTACATTCTGCTGGGGATGGGCCTCGGCACGCCTCTGGGGATGGCCGGGGCCGTCTTCCACATGATCAATCACGCCGTCTTCAAGTCTTTGCTCTTTTACAACGCCGGCGCACTCGAGACCGCGTTGGGCACACGTGATCTGAGACAGATGGGCAACGTCACCCGTCTCCTGCCGATCACCTCCGGGACCTCGATGATCGCCTCCCTCTCGATCTCGGGGATCCCGCCGTTCAACGGCTTCTTCAGCAAACTGATGATCATCATCGCCGCCGTCCAGGCCGGGCAATCGGTCCTGGCCCTCGTGGCCGTTGTCGGCAGCCTGGTCAGCATGGCCGCCTACCTGAAAGTCCAGCGGTACGGGCTGCGGGGCGGGCGGCCCGTCGAGAAGCTCGTCGGCGAGGTCGACGTGGCCATGAAGGCGGCCATGGTCATCCTCGCGGTGCTCTGCCTCGCGACGAGCCTGCTCGTCGTGCCGGCGGTCCGCGAAGCGACGCTCGACCCCGTCGTCAAGGTCATCATGGACAAGACGCAGTACGCGCTGACGGTCTTGGGGAAGTGAGGCCATGAAGAAACACACGCAGAGCCGCATCGTCCTTTTCGTCCTGGCCTTCCTGGCCTGGCTGGGCCTGACCGCCGGGGGCGGCGTCCAGGAGGTCGCGGCCGGCGCCGTCGTCGCGCTCGTCGTGGCCCTCGCGGCCGGCCGGTTCGTCTCCGGCTTTCCGCGCAGGGGGTTCGCCCGGCGCGCCGCGTTCGCCGTCCGCTACGTCTTCCGGTTCCTTTGGGAGATGATCAAGGCCAACCTCCAGGTCGCCGCGATCGTCCTCCATCCCCTGCGCCCGATCAAGCCCGGCATCGTCAAGATCAGGACCGGCCTGACCAAGGACACGGCCATGACCGTCCTGGCCAACTCGATCACCCTCACGCCGGGCACGTTCACGGTGGACATCGATCCCGAGGCCCGGTCGCTCTACATCCACTGCATCACCGTCGAGGGGACCGACATCGGCGAGAACACCCGGAGGATCGGCGGCAAGTTCGAGCGGATCCTGAAGGAGGTCTTCGAATGAGAGTCGCGCGCTGGCTCGCCGGAGCGGCGGTCCTCGGGGCGCTGGCCTATCTCAACTTCTTCGTTTTCCGGGCGCCGCTCCTGGTCAAGCTCATCAACGTCAGCTTGTTCTCGGCCCTCTTCGTCCTCTACCGGGTCATCCGCGGGCCGAGCGCGGCCGACCGGATCATCGCCGTGGACATCCTGGGCGTCCTCAGCATCGGCATCCTGGCCCTGCTGGGGCTTCATCACGACCAGGGCTTCTTCATGGACATCGCCCTGATCTGGGCGCTCCTCAGCTTCGTCGCCTCGCTGGCCTTCGCCAAGATCCTCGAAGGGAGGCGCCTCGATGATTAGGCACACGATCGGCATGGCCTTCATCTGGCTCGGGATCGCCTTCGACTTCCTGGGGGTCCTCGGCCTCATCCGCCTCCCGGACGTCTACAACCGCCTCCAGGCGGCGACCAAGTGCGTCACGTTCGGATCGGCGGGCCTGCTCTTCGGCGTCTTCATCCTCAAGGGCTTCACCAGCTTCGGCTTCAAGGTCCTGCTGGCCGTCGCCTTCATCTTCCTGACCTCGCCCATCGCCGCCCACGCCATCGCCCGGGCCGCCCACCGCAGCCGCATCCCGCTCTGCCCCGAAAGCGTGGTCGACCTCTACGAGGCCGACCACGAGCTCAACAAGGAGGGTGGCGATGCCGCTGCCTAAGCTCCGCGAGATCAAGGAAGCCCTGACCTCGTTCTTCTCGGCGCCGTACACGACGAAGTATCCGGCCGGCCCCGCGGCCTCGTTCCCGTCCTACAGGGGCCTGCCCAAGTACGACAAGGACCAGTGCGTCGGCTGCGGAACCTGCGCCCAGGTGTGCCCGTCCCTGGCGATCCAGGTCGCCGACGATCCGGACGCCCGGGTCCGGCGGCTGCGCGTCGATTACGGCTCCTGCATCCAGTGCGGCCAGTGCCAGGAGAAGTGCATCACGGGCAAGGGCATCGTCAACACGAGCGCCTATTCGCTCACCCTGGCCGACGTCGCCGCGCCCGAGGCCTTCGAGTCCGTCGAAAAGGACCTCGTCATCTGCGAGTGCTGCGGCGCCGTCATCGGCTGCCGGGACCACCTTCTCTGGATCAAGGAAAGGCTCGGGGCCAAGGCCTACGGCCATCCCAACCTGATGCTGGCGACGCAGAGGCTGCTCGCCGAGGTCGAGCCGTCGGAGCCCAAGTCCCGGCTTCGCCGCGAGGACCAGATCAAGGACGCCTGCGCCAGGTGCCGTCAGGCCATCGTCACACTGGACGAGTTCTCGGATATGGGGACGAAAGACCTTCAGAAGGAGGGGAAAAAGATGGTAAACGTCCGGGACATGCTGGAGGAGAAAGGCCAGGAGGTCTGGACCGTGCCTTCCGACGCCACCGTCTTCGAGGCCCTGAGGGCCATGGAGAAGAAGAACGTCGGGGCCCTCGTCGTCATGGAGGCCGGCCAGCCCGTGGGCATATTCTCGGAACGCGACTACGCGCGGAAGGTCGTTCTGAAGAACATCTCCTCGCTCGAGACGCGGGTCCGCGAGGTCATGGCGTCTCCCGTCTATTGCGTCAAGCCGGAGACGACGACCGAGGAATGCATGGTCCTCATGACCGAGAAGAAATTCCGGCACCTGCCCGTCATCAGCGAGGGAAGGCTGGCGGGCGTCATTTCGATCGGCGACGTCGTCAAAGCCCTCATCGGCGAGCACAAGATGACGATCGAACGGCTCCAGGACTACATCATGGGGCGGTACATGTAGGCTGCAAAATCGGGGACACAATACTATTTCCCCATTTTCCAGGATCTCATCCGACCGGCCAAGCCTGTCCGGCGTGAGCGCACGACAGCAGATGCGTCCCCCGGGAGGTGTGGTATAATCTGGCCGAGGGCAGTCGAACAATGGTCAAGAACGCCAAGAAGCTCCAGGCTTTCGAGGCCGCACGGATCAGGGCGGAGAAGGTCGACGTCGAGCAAAATCTTAAGATCCTCGATGCCCTGTACGAAGAAGCCGTAATGCTTGGAGCGCTTCCACCGAAGGACCCGCTCGAGGGGATCGAGGTCAAGATCCGGATCGCTAGGGCGGTGAACCGTGTTCAAAGATCTGATTAAGCGGATAGCCAGGGAGCTGTCGCACCGCGGTATCCCCTACATGATCATCGGCGGGCAGGCCGTTCTGCTGTATGGCGAGCCCCGGCTTACGAAAGATATCGACATCACCCTCGGAGTGGGCGTTGAAAAACTTCCTGTCATCAAGGAAATCGTCCGCGCTCTGGGATTGAGCATGGAGTCTGATGATGTCGATACATTCGTAAAGGACACGATGGTTCTGCCCGTGGCGGATCAAAAGAGCGGGATTCGTGTCGATTTCGTTTTTTCGTTCTCCCCGTTTGAAAGGGCAGCCATCGAGCGAGCCAAAGAAGTCAGATACGATGACGTTCCTGTCCATTTCGCCTCGCTCGAGGACCTCGTCATCCATAAGGTGGTTGCCGGAAGGGCCCGCGACATTGAGGACGTCAGGTCGGTTCTCTTAAAGAACCCAGGCTATGACAAAGAATACATCAGAAGCTGGCTGTCGGATTT
>Ga0154759_1052_pt1 | contig 15231 bp, 11 predicted proteins | sample Rifle2008BG16ft_FD_105767 | JGI IMG/M metagenome (GOLD analysis project Ga0154759, IMG submission 105767) | Candidatus Aminicenantes bacterium RBG_16_66_30 | reverse complement strand
CCCATCATCGCCTTGGTAGGCCATTACCCTACCAACTAGCTAATAGGACGCAGGCTCATCCCCAAGCGCCTTACGGCTTTAACTTCGAAGACTTACGTCCCGAAGCGTCATGCGGTATTAGACCCGCTTTCGCAAGCTTATCCCTCACTCGGGGGGAGATTACCCACGTGTTACTCACCCGTTCGCCACTAACCCGAGGGTTGCCCCCCGGATCCGTTCGACTTGCATGTGTTAAGCACGCCGCCAGCGTTCGCTCTGAGCCAGGATCAAACTCTTCAATTATAAGAACTCTTGCGAGTTCCTAGCGAATTTGACCTAGGCAAAAAAGTTCAACAATCTGGTCGCTCCGCTTTTTGTTTCAAAGAACCAACTTCTCTCTAACCCGAGAGAGAAACGCCGATCATCTATCGAGCTTCTGACGATTATTTCAACCAGTGACGGTTGTCAGAATGATAGCCTAAAGGCCCTATTATGATACGGATTTACCCGGGGCTTGTCAAGGGTTCCTCGAAGATTTTCTCGGCCGGCGCCGCCGTCGCCGTCCGTTGACGCGAAATCCCATATTTTTCAGGGCATTAGCCCTCGGCGTTGACGGCGGGAAGGCCGATCGCCGAGCTCCTCTCAAGGCGTTATTTTCGGGCCTGCTGGCACGCGGCCCGCTTGACGGAGGGCGTGCGCGGCCGAACGATACGTGCGGGACGAGAAGGCGGAAAACGCCGCGGGGCGAGCCTCGTCGAGGTCCTCGTGGCCATGTTCCTCGGCCTCGTCCTCATCGTCGGCGGGGCCGAGATCCTGACGCTCGCGCTCGCCGCGAAGAGGAAAGGCGATGTCACGGCGGCGCTCGTCCACGCCCTGACCGACCGGCTCGAGTCGCTGAAAGCCCTTGCCTTCGACGACCCGGCCCTCGCGCCCGGGGAACACGAGGCGACGGCGCGGGTCGAACCGGGGCGGTGCCTCGTCGCGGAGAGCTGGGAGATCGCCGGCGACGGCGACAGGGTGAAGAGGATCCGGCTCAGGGTCCGCCTCGCCGGGAAACCCGGCCCCGGGACGACGGCGACCGCGTTCATCCTGAGGGACCTGGGGTTCGAGCCGTGAGACGGGAGAGAGGTTTCACCCTGGTCGAGCTCCTCGTCGGCCTGGCCCTGTCGATGTTCATCATCTCGGCCGGGGTCGAGTTCTTTGCCCTGGCCCAGAGGGCCTTTCATCGCCTCAAGGCGCGCGAGGAAGCCGGCCAGGCGGCGCTCGCGGCCATCGACCGGATGAGGATCGATCTTCTCCACGCCGGCCGGGGGCTCGCCGGAGAGATGGCCGCCGGCCTCGTCGAGGCCGTCCGGGCGGATGAGGCCGAGCTGAGGACGACGGCCCTCGAGAGAACCCTCACCCTCGCGGCGGAAGTCGCCCCGGGCACGGCGCGCCTCCCTCTCGTCTCGACCGCGGACATCGCCGGCGGTCAAGAGGTCGTCTTGAGGAGCGGCGCGGCCGGCGAGGTGCGGACCGTCACGGGCGTCGAGCCCGGGGCGGTTATCCTCGACCGGCCGGTCACGGCCGCCTACGCGCCGGCGACGGCCGCGGTCTCTCTCGTCGAAATCGTTTCCTATTCCCTGGACGGGCCGGCGCGCATCCTGAGGAGGCGCGTCAACGGCGGCTCGGCCCAGCCCGTTCTCGAGAACGCGAGCGCCGCGATCTGGACCTATGATCCGGAGGCCCGCCTCGCCCGCATCCGCCTCGAGCTCGACGTCGAAGGAGCCCATCCCCATGAAGCGACGATATTCCTCAAGAATCCGGCCCTCTCCGGGAATTCCCCGGAAAGATCCACGGGACACGATCCCTTTTCAAGAGAAAAGGGTCATGTCCCGGATCTTTCCGAAGGGGTCCGTCACCGTGACCGTGCTCTTGCTCACGGTCGTATTTTCGGGGCTTTGCCTGGCCATGCTCCACGCCTCGGGGGTCCACATGAAGATCAACGCTTTCCGTAAGATCTCCGCCCGGCTCGACTGCGCCTCGGAGAGCGGCCTCAAACGGGGCCTGCAGGATCTCACGGAATGGCTCGAGCGGACCGGACTTCTCGCGCCGGTGACCGACGAGCGCTTGGAGGCGCTTCGCGCGGACCCGGGCGCGGCCTTCCCTCTCCTTATCGAGGAGGCCCTGGGCTCCTCCTTCCCCCGCGTCCTCGAGGAGTCCTTCGACGGCATGGTCTGGGGGAGCCGGGCCGATTGCGGCCTCGGCGGCCTCGAGGATAGGGGCGGCTACTTCAGGGGCGCCGCGGTCCTGCGGATCCAGGCCTCGGGGGGGCTCCTTCGGGTGAAGCCCCGGCGCCTCTCGGCCCTCGAGGGCTCGATCGGCTTTCTCGCCGGCCGCCTGCCGCTCCCGGCCATCCCGCTATATATAGGGAGGAACCTAGGCGAAGACGAGAAGGCCGCGTTCCTGGCGGCAAACAACATCCGCTTCTCCACGAGGCCGGGCGAGCTCATCCAGCCGGGGCTCGCGGCCGGGTCCGGGGGGATCATCCCGGACGACCCGAGCCCCCTCGTAGCCAAGGCCCTGAACATCGGCCTGTTCAGGCCCGGCGACCTCTCCCCCGCCGAGCTGCGCCAGGCGCTCGGGCTGGAGCCGTCGACAGAGCCGGTGCCCGACGGCGTCTACCTCATCGAGAACGATCTTGGCCTGGGCGGCATCTTCGTCGAGGGCGATCTCGACGAGATGGTCCTGGCGGTGAGGGACGACGCCCAGATCATCGTCTTCCGGGCCGGCGGGGCGGAGTGGCGGCTCGAGTTCAGCCCGGCCCGGAGCCGCACGGATCTCTGGACGCCCGAAGGGATCTTCGGATACGACCTCGTGCCGCTGCCCATCGTCCTCGTCAACGGCGGGATCGCGTCGCTCGGAGGCGGGGCGGTCGGCCCGGACGGCCGCGTCGAGATCTGCTTCGACGGGGAGACGCCGGCCGTCCTCGACGGCGTCGACCTGACCATCGTCTCCGCGGACCAGGTGACGATCTCGTCGCACCTCATCCTGGAAGGCGTCCGCCGGCAGGACGGCATCCCGTACGTCAAGGGCACAAAGGCCCAGCTCGTGATCTACTCGGCCGGGCGGGACCTCGCGTCGGGCGCCGCTCTCGAAGGCGGCATCGCCGTGGCCGAGGGCGCGCCGGCGGACCTGAAGATCCAGGCGTCGCTCACCGCGGCCTCGGCCGGGTTCCGCATCGAAGGCGAGGCGAAAACGGTCGAGCTCCTCGGCTCTCTTCACGCCGATTCCTTCGAAGGCAACGGGAACGCGCTCGACGTCGTCCGAGACGACAGGTCCGCGGCGGGGGCCTTCCCCGGGAACGCCCCTGCCACGGCCTCGCCGCAGCTGGCGGTCTATGCGCTCAAGGTCCTGGCGTGGAAGGAATACTGAATGGCCACGGGCAGGAGGGGATTCACCCTGATCGAGGCCGTCATGGCCATGGCCCTCGCCGGCCTATTCGCCCTGGGCGGGGCGCACGCGGTCCATCGGCTCGTCCCGAAGCTCCAGCTCCGGTCGGGGATCTGGGAAGTGACGTCAGGGCTCGGCCAAGCCCGTTTCGGGGCCATCATGTCGGGCGAGCCGGTCAGGGTCCGCTTCGTCCCCTCGGGCTTCCTCTTCGAGCGCTACGATGAGGGCGCCGGGACCTGGCTGATATCCCGGTCGGCCCATCTCCCCGGGGTCGCCGTCAGGGCCAACAACGCCCCCGTCTTCCACCCCCAGGGGACGGTCTCCAATCTGGCCACGATCCTGGTGTCCAATTCCCGCGGCAGCTATAGGATCACCGTCGCGATCACGGGGCGGATCAGGACGGTCAGGACCGGCTGAGGTCTTCCGGCTCGCTCTTTGAGGCGGGAAGCCGCGCGTCGTGGAGACCCCTCATCAGGCTCAGGACCGTCGCCATGCTGGTGTGCTTGAATTCGACGCCTATCTCGAAGACATCCCCCGCCTTCTCCCGCTCGCGCCATTTGACGAGGCCCTCGACGCGGAGGATTTCGCCGGTCCGGACGAGGTCGATCTCGAGGCGAAGCAGCGTCCCGACCTCGAAGGGCTCGCTGGAGTGCAGCCGGGCTCCGCCGATCGAAATGTCGTGGGTGAAGGCCTCGACCGGATTGTGATCTCTCGAATCCCGCGGGTCCTTGATGGGTGTGACCTTCGTCTTGTTCCACTGCTTGAAACGGCGGTCCCGGCGTGGCTTCATATCGCCCCCTAATGATCTCAACGTGCGCGGAACGCGCTAGATATTCACCTTGTCCAACGGGACAGGCGTCTGGCCCTCTTTATCTTTCCGGTCGGTATCGTGGTAGAGGTTCCTCATGATGGCCTGGAGCGTCGCCTCCGCGCAGTCCTGGAACTCCACGCCGAACTCATGGACCTTCTGCTCCTCGTTCCAGCGGTTCCAGCGGACCGCGCCGTCGATGCCGATGAACTCCCGGGAGCGGACGAGCTCGACATGGAGGCGCAGGACCGTGCCGACGGGGAATGTCTCGTCGCATTGGATCCGGGCTCCGCCGAGCGACAGGTCCCAGGCGCAGGCGTCGAGGGGACATCGGGGCAGGATCCCCGGCCCGCCGGAGGCGGACTGGATGATGGCCTTGTTCCATTGCTGGAAGCGGCGGTGTTTCCGTCTTTCCCTCATGGCGGCACTCCTGGCCGAGGCGAAAGGGCCCGGCTCTCCGCCATTCTGGATGGCCCCTGGAAGACCGGCAATCCCCCCTAGGGGTGAATCCCCCGATGAATTCTCCCCCCCCGCCGGGCGCGTCCGCGCGGCCGGCGCCTCCGCCCGGCCGGTTTGACTTTTCGGCTCGGGCGGACATATAAGAGGATGACGGAGGACGGGGAAAAGTGGAACATCCCGGATTGGCCGGCCAAATGCTTCGGCATTACCGGATCGTCGAGAAGATCGGCGAGGGCGGCATGGGAACCGTCTACAAAGCCGTCGATACGCACCTCGACCGGCCCGTCGCCGTCAAGGTCCTGCCGCCCGACAAGGTCGCCGACGCCGAGCGCAAGAGCCGCTTCGTCCAGGAGGCCAAGGCCGCTTCGGCCCTCCGCCACCCGAACATCATCGTCATCCATGACATCGCCGCCGACGGCGGCCGCGATTTCATCGTCATGGAGCTCGTCGAAGGGCTGCCTCTCGACCAGCTCATCGGCCGCCGGGGGATCAAGCTCAACGAGGCCCTCGGCTACGCCGTGCAGATCGCCGACGGCCTGGCCAAGGCCCACGCCGCCGGCATCGTCCACCGCGACCTCAAGCCGACGAACGTCATGGTCACGGCCGACGGCCTGGTCAAGATCCTCGACTTCGGCCTGGCCAAGCTCACCGAGGATATCCCCGCCTACGCGGCCGGGCCGACCATGACCCTCGGCGCCGAAGGGAAGCCTCGGACCGAGGAGGGCATCATCGTCGGCACCGCGGCCTACATGTCGCCGGAACAGGCCGAGGGGAAAAAGGTCGATGCCCGGTCCGACATCTTCTCCTTCGGCTCGGTCCTCTACGAGATGCTGACCGGGCGAAGGGCCTTCGGCCGCGACAGCCAGATCAAGACGCTCGCGGCGGTCCTCAACGAGGAGCCCAAGCCGGCCTCTTCCGTGAGCGAGCTCGTGCCCGCGGAGCTCGAGCGCATCCTGGCCCGGTGCCTCCGCAAGGACCCGCAGCGCCGCTGGCAGACGATATCCGACCTCAAGGTCGCCCTCCAGGACCTCAAGGAGGATTCGGAATCGGGCCGGCTCCAGGCGGCTGTTCCGACGCGCCGGGAAAAGAAAAGAACGGCGCTTTTCGCGGCCGCGGCAGCCGTGCTCCTCCTCGCCACCGCGGCCGTCGTCGTGAAATTCGTCGTGCTCAGGCCCGCGGGGCCGGTCGAATACGAGATCATCCCCTTGACCTTCGATTCAGGCATGACAGGCTTCCCGGCGCTCTCCCCGGACGGGAACCTCATGGCCTACGCCTCGGACCGCGAGGGCGGGAGTTTTGACATCTGGGTCCAGCAGGTCTCCGGGGGCAAGCCCCTGCGCCTGACCGACCACCCGGCATCCGACTGGTTCCCCTCTTTCTCCCCCGACGGAACCCAGATCGCCTTCCGCTCGGAGCGCGGCGGCGGCGGGATCTATCTCGTCGACGCGCTCGGCGGCGAATCCCGGCGGATCGTGGACAAGGGCCACACGCCGCGCTTCTCGCCCGACGGCCGTTTCATCTCTTTCATCGCCGTCCCGCCGTCCCTGGACGCCCGCCTGAACCGGATGTATCTCGTCTCGCCCAAAGGCGGGGAGCCGCAGCCTTGCCATCACGAGCTCTATCCCGTCTCCGTCGGACAGGGCGGATCGCTGATCTGGTCTCCCGACGGGAAGCGGATCATCTTCCGTGGCCGCAGGGTCGACGACCCAAAGTCCGAGGACTGGTGGATCACCCCGATCGAAGGCGGGGAGGCCGTGCGGACGCGCGCCATCGAGAACCTCGCCCTCACGACCATGGTCCATTATCCTGTCGGATGGTCCGGGCGGCACGTTTACTATGTCTCGGGGACGACGATCGAAGGGCTCAATCTCTTCCGGGCCCGCATCGATCCGAAGGATTGGACGATCCGGGGTCCCGTCGAGACCATCACCACGGGGCCGGGCATGAAGACCTATCCGGTCATCGAGCGCGACGGCCGGATCTTATTCACCAACATGACAGCCAAGATCAACGCCTGGGGAGCGGCCGCCCGGGCCGACCAGGGCGCGGTCGGCCCAGAGTTCAAGAAGCTGACCGCGGACCTCATGCAGAACTTCAATCCTTCGATCTCCCTCGACGGGTCCAAGCTCGCGTACACGGCCTTCGGCGGGGCCCAAGCGGCCAAGATCGAGATACGGATCCGGGACCTGAGGACCGGCCGGGAAACGACGCTTCCCGTCCGGGGACTGAGCATCGGCCAGACGCCGCGGCTTAGTCCCGACGGGACCCATCTCGCCTACCGCGACGTCATCGACGGAACGTCGAAGTCGTTCGTCCTCTCGCCGGGAGCCTCGGCCGTCCGGGAGATCTGCCAGTCCTGCCTCGTTCTCGGGTTCTTCCCCGGCAACGGCTCCGTCCTCGTCCGGTCCAATCCGACGGAGATCGGGAAGCTGGACCTGCGTACCGGCGATCTGAAGGCCGTCCTGAATTCGCAGCCGGACGCCATCGCCGATGCGTGCGTTTCCCCCGACGGAGAATGGCTCGCCTGGCTCGCCGCCCTCCCGGATGGCCGGGCGGCCATCCGGATCTCCCGGTTGGGGGGGTCTCAGGGCGGTCCTCAGGCCGCCTTCACGGTGGAGGAAGCCGAATATTTCCTCGGGCCGCCCGCCTGGGCGCCCAATGGCCGTTATCTCTATTATCTCTCCGAGAGGTATGACCAGACGTCGCTCTGCGTCCGGGAGTTCTCTCCGGGAACTAAGAATCCCGTCGGAGAAGACCGCGAGGTCTTCCATTCTCCGTCAGGCCGGCTGATGTTGAACTTCCCCATGGGCAACGCGACAACGGCCGTGGCCGCGGACAGGATCGTGTTCACGGTGACCGATGCCACCGGGAACATCTGCCTGGCCAGGCCCAAGAAGCGCTGACCCGGCGTCCGCGTGATCCGCCGGCCGGATCGCGATGCCGGATCTCGTCAAGGTCACTCCTCGATCGTCCTTCTCCTCTTCCGGCCGCGGCGGACGCCGCGGCGGATGAGCCAGAGGTCCTTCAGCATGCCCCACGAGCCTTGGAAGAGGCGCAGGCGGCTCGGCCGGATGTCGCACCAGGTGACCGGGACCTCGGCGACGCGATAGCCGAGCTCGCGGCAGAGGACCAGGACCTCGACGTCGAATCCGAAACCCGCGGTCCGCAGGCGGGAGAAGATGCCCTTTGCGGCCTCACGCCGGAAGGCTTTGAAGCCGCATTGGGTGTCGCGGTAGCCGCGGAGCACGAACGTCCGGACGAGGAGATTGAAGGCCTTGCCCATAAGTTCGCGGGGCCGCCGCTGCCGGACCGAGATCGCCGAATCCGGATGGGCCCGCGAGCCGATGACGACGTCGGCCCCGGCCTCGAGCGCGGCCAGGGTCCGGTCGAGCTCCGCGATGGGCGTCGAGAGGTCGTCGTCCGCGAACAGGACGATCTCGCCCGCCGCGGCCATCACGCCCTCCCGGACCGACGCCCCCTTGCCGAGGTTGAAGCCCCGGCTGAGGACCTTCGCGCCGGCGCATCCGGCCAGGGCCCGGCGGGCCGTGTCGGCGGTCCGGTCCGTGCTCCCGTCGTCGACGACGACGATCTCCGAGGAGAACGGCTTCCCGGCGAGATAGGAGACGACCGCCTCGAGCGTCGCGGCGATCCGGGCCTCCTTGTTGAACGTGGGGATGACGACGGACAGGCGGGGCTTTGGCGGTTCGCGCTCGTTCATCGGATTTGCACAGGCATTATAACCTGAATCCGCCGGCCCGGAAAATCCGGGACACGATCCCATTTCGGGAGAAAAGGGTCATGTCCCGATTTTCCGGGACAGTATCGAAAAAAAGGGATTTGTTCTACAATGGGCTTCCGCATGCGCGACCATCCATCGCCAGGAGGGTGCATTTTGAACAAGACCGCTGTCCGTCTGGCCGTCCTCTTTTTCGCCGGGCTCGTCCTCATCCCGGCCCTGTCCGCCCAGGATCCTTACAAGCTCCCGCCGAAAGAGGTCGTCGATATCGTCAGCGCGCCGCCGACGCCGTCGGTCTCGATGAGCCCGGCCGGCGACACGATGGCCCTCGTCGACCGCGAGTCGATGCCGTCGATCGCCTATATATCCGAGCCCATCCTCCGCATCGCCGGCATGCGCATTACCCCCTCGTTCAACAGCCGGCAGGTCCTCAGCTTCGCGACCGGCCTTTCGCTCAAGGACATGAAAACGAACGTCCTCCGCAGGGTCGCCCTGCCCGACGGCTTCAAGTTCGCGGGCGGCATGGGAGGCGTGGCCTGGTCGCCCGACGGCCAGCGCATCGCCTTCCTCCGCTACGTCGAAGGAGGCGTCGAGCTCTGGGCCGTCGACGTCAAGACCGCCACGGCCAAGGCCCTGACGCCTCCGGTCGTCAACGCCGTGATCGGCGGGATCGACTGGGCGCCGGACAGCCGTCGCGTCGTCATCTCGCTCGTCCCCGACGGCCGCGGCCCGGCCCCGGTCGCGCCGCGCGTCCCGGTCGGGCCGGAGATCCAGGTCTCCGGCGGCCAGGAGGCCAAGGTCGCAACGTACCAGGACCTGCTCAAGAACGCCTTCGACGAGGTCCTCTTCGACTACTACGCGACCTCCCAGACGGCCTTCGTCGACGCGACGACCGGCGAGATCCGCAAGGTCGGGAAGCCGGGCATCTTCGACACGATCGCCGTCGCCCCGTCCATGGAGTACCTGCTCATCGGGAGGATCCAGCGGCCGTACTCCTACGCCTTGCCGGCCGACGGATTCGCCCACTCCATGGAGATCTGGAACATGGACGGCGCTCTCGTCAAGGTCCTGGCCGACCTGCCCACCGAGGAGGGCGTCCCCATCAACGGCGTCCCCAAGGGCCCGCGCAACATCAACTGGATGACCCACAAGCCGGCGACGCTCGTCTGGACCGAGGCCCTCGACGAGGGCGATCCGAAGAAGACCGTCCCCTTCCGCGACCGCACCCTCGCGCTCGACGCGCCTTTCGCCGGCGAGCCGGCGGAGCTCCTCAAGCTCAAGGAGCGGGCCGCCGGGCTGCAATACTTCGCGACCCCGGGCAAGGCCCTGGCCTCCCAGAGCGAGTGGAAGCGGAGCTGGCGGACGACCTTCCTCGTCGACCTGACGAACCCGTCCGCCGAGCCGGTCAAGATCTGGGACCTGAGCACGCGCGACAGCTACAAGAACCCCGGCCGGCCGGTGACGACGAGCCTCAAGACCGGCGAGCGGGTCATCCTCCAGGATAAGGATTGGATCTACCTGACCGGGGCCGGCTCCTCGCCCCAGGGCGACCATCCCTTCCTCGACCGGATGAACATCAAGACGCTCAAGGTCGAACGGCTCTGGCAGTGCCAGGACCCGGCCTATGAGTCCTTCGTCGATTTCGCCGGCGCCTCCCGGACGAAGCTCATCACCAGCTACGAGACCAAGACCGAGCCGCCGAACTACTTCCTCTACGACCTCAAGACCAAGAAACGGACGGCCCTGACCGATTTCAAGGACCCGGCGCCCCAGCTGACCGGGATCAAGAAGGAGCGGGTCACCTACAAGAGGACCGACGGCCTCGAGCTCAGCGGCACGCTCTACCTGCCTCCCGGCCATCAGCCCGGGACGCGCCTGCCCGTCGTCGTCTGGGCCTACCCCATGGAGTACGACTCGGCGGCCACGGCCGGCCAGGTCCGCGGCTCGGTCAACCGCTTCACCTTCTTGCGCGGCACGTCCCAGCTCTTCTTCGTCACCCAGGGCTACGCCGTCCTTGACAACGCCGAGATGCCGGTCGTCGGAAGCCCCGAGACGGTCAACGACACCTTCGTCCAGCAGATCGTCTCCAACGCCGAGGCGGCCATCCGCAAGCTCGACGAGATGGGCGTCGGCGACCCGAAGCGTGTCGGCGTCGGCGGCCACAGCTACGGCGCCTTCATGACGGCCAACCTTCTCGCCCACTGCGACCTCTTCGCCGCCGGCATCGCCCGCAGCGGCGCCTACAACCGGACCCTGACGCCGTTCGGCTTCCAGAGCGAGCGGCGGACCCTCTGGGAAGCGACGGACACCTACATCAAGATGTCGCCGTTCATGCACGCCCACAAGATCAACGAGCCCATCCTGCTCATCCACGGCATGGCCGACAACAATTCGGGCACCTTCCCCATCCAGTCCGAGCGCCTGTTCGCCGCGCTCAAGGGATTCGGCGGGACCTCGCGCTTCGTCTATCTGCCCTACGAAAGCCACGGCTACTCGGCCCGCGAGTCCGTCCTCGACGTCCTGGCCGAGATGTTCGAGTGGTTCGATCGGTACGTGAAGAACAGGAAATGAACACAACATTTCCACAGTGTTTGTGCATAAACCTGTGGAAAAACGCGCCGAGCGCGTGTCTAAAGAGTTGTCGGACGCGGACTTTTGATAGAATGCACAGGGGATGTGCAACACGTCGCGCGGACGAAGGAGCGAGCCATGAGAGAGCGCCGGCGTTTCCCTGAGATCGTTCTCGCCGCCGTCGCGGCCTTCGTTCTCGCGACGGCGTGCGGCCGGAACGCCTCCGCGCCGGCGGAGGGACCGCTGGCGATCCTCGTCACGAATGACGACGGCATCGGGGCGCCCGGGATCGCGGCCCTGGCCGAAGCCCTTCGTCCCCTGGGAACGGTGACCGTCGCCGCGCCGGACGGGAACCGCTCGGGGTCGAGCCACGGCGTCATCTCGGAAAGGCCCATCGCCGTCAGGGAGGACGACCGGGACGGCGTCAAGTGGTTCGCCATCGACGCGCTGCCGGCGACCTGCGTCCGCCTGGCCGTCGAGGAGCTCCTCGCCGCGCCGCCGGACTTCGTCGTTTCGGGCATCAACAGGGGCGAGAACCTGGGAACGGTCACGTTCTACTCGGCCACGGTCGGGGCCGCCCGCGAGGCCGCTTTCCTGGGCATCCCGGCGATCGCCGTCAACCTCGTCGCGGCGGAGGGCGCGGGCTACGGCGTCGCCGCCGCGGTCACGGCCGAGATCGTCCGCGCCATCGGCAGGGACGGGATCGCTGCGGGCACGTTCCTCAACGTCAATATCCCGCCGCTCCCCCGGGAGCGCCTCAAAGGACTGCGGATCGTCCGCCAGGACATGCGGGCGCCGGTCGATTTCTTCAGGAAGATCGTCACGCCCGAAGGCCGGACGGCCTACTGGCCGGGCTGGAAGCACCTCGAACCCGCCGGCGAGGGCACCGACATCTGGGCCGTGCGCAGCGGCTTCGTGTCGGTCTCCGTGTTCGGCTTCGACCAGTCGGCCGCCGCGCCGCCCGCCGCCTCGCTCGCCCTCCGGCGCCTCGAGCGCCTGTTGTCGCCACAGGACTGAAGACCCTCGGTCCCCCCGCCGCGGCTTTCGCCGTTCCCTGGGCCGGAAGCTCCACTTGTCAGGGGGGAAAGTCGCCGGACATAAGAGATTGACTTAGGGACGGCGCGCGCGTAGCATGAAGCCATCTCAGAGGGGAGCCGGCTGTGGCCAGGTGCCCAAACTGCTCGGTTGAGAACGCGGAGACCCAGCGCTTCTGCGGGGATTGCGGAACTCCGCTCCCCGCCAGCTCCCGCCGGAGCGCGCCCGATCCGGCGGCCGACGAGACCATTCCCCTGCCTACCGACGTCCTAGAACCGGGGACGCTTTTCGCCCGCCGCTACCAGATCATCGAGGAACTGGGCGCCGGAGGCATGGGCTGCGTCTACCGCGTCCTCGACAAGAAGATCGGCGAGGAGATCGCCCTCAAGCTCATCCAGCCCGAAGTCGCCTCGGACAGCAGGGTGCTCGAGCGCTTCTCGTCCGAGCTCAAGCTCGCCCGCCAGGTCGTCCACCGCAACGTCGCCCGGATGTTCGACCTCAGCGAAGAGGGCCACGTCCCCTTCATCACCATGGAGTACGTCCGGGGCGAGAACCTGAAGCGCCTCATCCGCAAGGTCGGCCGTCTCGCTCCGGGGCAGGCCATCCCCTTCGTCTGCCAGATCTGCGCCGGGCTCGACGAGGCCCACCGGCTCGGCATCGTCCACCGAGACCTGAAGCCCCAGAACGTCATGATCGACGAGGACGGCCAGGCCAAGATCCTGGACTTCGGGCTGGCCCGGCTGCAGACCGGCGCCGAGGCGGACCGGCGCCCGTCCCGGAGCGGGACGCCGGCCTACATCTCCCCGGAGCAGATCCGGGGGCTGGCCGTCGACGCGCGCGCGGACCTCTATTCGCTCGGTGTCATTCTCTACGAAATGCTGACGGGGCGGACGCCGTACCAAGCAGATACGGTCCAAGAGCTCCTCGACATGCACCTCCACGAGCCGCCGCGGGACCCCCGCGAGATCAATCCCGGGATCTCGCAGGAGCTCAGCAGGGCGGTCTTGCGGTGCCTCGAGAAAGACCCGGCGAACCGGTATCAGAGCGCGGCCGAAATGCAGACGGCCCTGGATTGTCTGAGCGACCGCGTCAGACCGCAGCCGTCCGCCGGCGCCAAGCGGCGGCGCCTGATCGCAGTCGTCGTCACGCCTCTGGCAATCATCGCGATAGGGATCCTAATAAGGATCTGCTCCCCGCCGATCAGGATGAACGATCTGGCCGTTCTGCCCGTGAAAGCGTCGGGAGCGGAGGAAAAGCATCAGGTTCTCATCGAAGGACTCCAGTCCGAAATAACGGACAAGCTCTCCCGGGTTTCCGGCCTTCGGGTCCTGCCCCGCGACTCGGTGAATGCCGTCGATCTCGATGGGAAAAGCATCCCGCAGATCGGAGCGCTCCTCGGCGTCAAGTATCTTCTGAACCCCGAGGTGAGATTCGAAGGTGACAAGATCGACGCCAAGATCTATCTCATCGAGGCCAGGCGCAATTCGTCTCCTCCCCCTTTGACCTACGTCAAGGATTCCCCGAACTACCGCCTCCTCCAGGACGAGATCGCGCGGTACACGGCCCGGACGCTCGACATCGCGATCGCCGAAGAGAAGCTGAAAAAGATCAGCCGAAGGGGGACGGACAACATCGAAGCCTACAACCTCTATCTGGAGGGGATGAAGCTCATCGAACAGCAAAACGACGATGAGGACCGCAAGGCGGCCATCGGGAAATTCGAACAGGCCATCGCGGTCGATCCCGCCTACGCTCTGGCCTACTGGGGGGCGGGCAACGCCTACGAGAACCTCAATTTCTCTTCCGCCGGAGAGAAGGACCCGGACGTGCTCGACAAGATGTTCGAGTATTTTAGCAGGGCCTCCGAGCTGGACCCGACCTTCGCCGAAACAAACCTCGGTCTCGGCTGGTACTATTTCTACAAGGGCGATAACGCGCGGGCATTCGAGTCCTTCAAGAAGGCCCTGGAGCTCGAACCCGACAATTACATCGTCAACCGCGACGCCGGGGCCTTCCTCAAGAGCATCGGGCTTTACGAGCAGGGCATCCGGCGCATACGGAGGGCCGCCAGGATGGCGCCTTACGACATTCTCCCGATTCTCCAGATCGCCCAATCGTGGAATTACCTCGGTCGCTGCAAAGAGGCCCTCGAATTCGCGGGTCGCGCGGTCGCCTTGGACGCGGGAGATCCGGAGGCCGGGGCTATGCATCTGTTCTTGCTCATCCTGACCGGCCGGCTCGACGAAGCCGACCGCGAGATCAACTCCTTGGAGCGGCTCGGCGCACGCATCGAACGGATCCCCTACCTCCGTGAGCTGACCAAAGCTCTGATGAGCGATAGGAACGCGGCCGGCGTCTTCCGGAAGGAGCTTCCGGCGTTGGCTCCGCCTGGGACCTACACCTACCTTCTGTTCGGCATGAAGAAGGAAGCCATCGCCAATATCCAGGCCGGGATCGACAAGGGCCTCTGGTTCGGCCAGTATCTCTACTCCTATCCGTCGCTCGTCAAGAATCCGTGGTACAAGGACATCCGCAACGATCCGCGTTTCCGGGCCATCCTGGAAAGACAGAAAGGGATCTACCTTCGCGAGCTCAAAGCTCTCGAAAAGCTATAAGGGAGCAAAAGAACGGCGCGCACACGGAGGGGGGTGATCGAACGGGGAGACGTCGTCATTTCAGGAGGGGGTTCTACAAAACATGTCCGATATCGAGGAGGGAACCATGAACGAAAGAAGGTCAACGAAGCTTTGGATGATCGCGATCGCGGTCATCGCGGGGACGGTCCTGGTAGGGGCCGCACTGCAGGACTCGACGGTCGTCACGCCGGTCAAGCCGAAACCGGAAAAGCTGTGCCCCATCACCTTCCATCTTTTTCCGCCGACATCCCTGCAGAACCGGTTCGCGCGGGACATCGAGGAGACCAACGCCAAATTGGCGCAAGACCTGGTCAAGTGGAGGACCGCTAAGGCCCTCCTGCCCGGGTACGAGGCGGACAGGAAAACGCTCGCCGGTAGCCTTACAGACGCCTACGCCAACACTTATCTCGCTCATCCGGTTCTCTGGGACGAGAACGGGATCGCCCATACCGGTTGGATCGAGATCCTCGCATATTTAGGGACGATCCTCCCTAAAGCGCATTATATTCATCCCCAGAGCGTCAACGTCTATTTGGAGTATCTGCCGCCTGATATGCAGACCAGAGCGTATCTTG
>Ga0154759_1122_pt2 | contig 15254 bp, 11 predicted proteins | sample Rifle2008BG16ft_FD_105767 | JGI IMG/M metagenome (GOLD analysis project Ga0154759, IMG submission 105767) | Candidatus Aminicenantes bacterium RBG_16_66_30 | reverse complement strand
GCCTGCCGCTGCACGAACTCGACCCGAGCGTATACGGAAGCTCGTCCGAATTGGGCCTCGGAATCGGCCAGGAGTGAATGGGTTGCCGGGCGATCCGAAACCGTATTGACCCCCCAAACGAGGGTCGTGGTCCAGTCCGCCCCCTTGCGCAGAGGCCGGCTCATAATTAGGGAGGCCGTGGTCCGCCGAACGTCCACATCGGGCTCGAGCGCTTCGGGGCTGCGGAGAAATCCGTGCGAGACTTGGAGGGCGACGTGGTCGGAAGGATTGAGCGACAGCCGGGCCGACCAGGAATCGAAGCGGGGTCGGTCGAAACCGAACCTGTTCTCGTCGGGCTCCCGGCCGGTGAATACGGAAGCATCGAACTTGAGCTGCTTGTACCTTGCGCCGCCCGTCAGGACGCCGAAGGTGATGTGGGTCGAATCCTGCAGGTGGTGGCCGAGGGGAGCGTCGGGATTGCTCAGTGACGAGGGCCGGTGCATGAAGGCGGGAGGGCCGAGCGCCGGCTCGCCGGGAAACCCGAAATAGAGAAAAATGCCCGCATCAGGGCCCAGAGACCGACCGTACGACACGGAGAGTTCGGAAAAGAGGTCATGGGGGTGCTGCCGGTCGACCAGGGCCTCGCCTTGCCAGGATTCTCCGGTCTGGAAAAGAAGCGGGTAGCCGCCCCCGCCCTCCGTAAGCCGGTCCAGGGAAAACATCCCCCTGAACGAGAAGCCCCCCTTCTCTCCGCGGGGAGGCTGGGCCATGATCATGACCCAGTTCGGCGCGTCGAATTTGTCGCCGCCCCGTAACCCTACCTGGCCGGCATCCTGGCTCGTGTAGCGGAGAAAAGCGCCGCCGTGGATCATGAGGGACCACGATCCCGCCGCCGCATGCCAGGCCAAGACCGGCGCGGAATCGGGCAGCCAGCTTGTCCCCGATCCTTCCCGCGACATCGGCAGACCCATGAAGAGGGCGCTCGTCATCGCCTTCGGCGTCATCCCCATGTGCCCCTCGTGCTGCGCTGTTAGCGCCGGAGGGAATACGATCGCGGCAGCGGCAAGGACGCCGATCGCCGGCAGCCGGAACCGGAGCCGCGCGGCCGGCCGGAAAAGCCCCTTAATCATATCTCCCACAATAGGCTGGTCTCCAGTCCCTGTCAATCCCAAGAACAGAGCTCAGACCGGCCAAAGAATGGCCAGGAGAGCCCGGCGACGTTCGAGTGGTCTATTCTTGGTTTTCGATCGAGACGAGCTTGAGTTCCTTGCCGACCCTTTCGGCCTTCACGACGACCTGGAGCTTGCTGTCCGGCTTTCTTAGGAACTCTTCGATCTTCTTGTTGCTCGCTTGGTCGAACTTGTGGAGCTTTCCATCCGCGAAGATCGAATACCCGCTGGCGACGCATTCGCTCATCAGGGCGCACTCTTTGGTATGGGTTTTGAGGAAATCCGCAAGATTGTCCTTGTTCTCAGCCGCGCACATGTTGTCGACAATCTCGCCCTTGAATGAGAGAACGTCCGCCGCCAAGCTGAACAGCCCGACAAGGCCGGCCAACAAGACTGCCGCTGTGGCTTTCTTCATTTCGAACCTCCTTTATTTTAGGTTTTCTTTATCAATATGGCTTCAGTATATTTTTCACTGAGACGCTTGATGATCTCGGGCCTTGGAAGGCCCTTTTGGACCAGCTGCTGAACGAACCCCCTTATTTCCTTCGATCCCTTCTGTTCATCGCACGTGCAAGGCCGGAGCTCCATTTTGCAGCCGCATACGCAGTTCAATTCGTCGACGATTCCTGCGAATATCAAATCAAGAGCCGGGCTTGATGGACTTGCCGACAGTGTCTGAAGAGGCGAAAAGTCGGCCATTTGTCCTTTGTTCATGTTGAGGCCGGACCTAAAGCCCATCAGATAGCCCGACACCAATCCAATGAGGACGGACGTTACGCCGATCAAGACCATCGTACCGGTTTGTTTTCGTTGAGCCACAATTGTTCTCCTCGGTTAAGTTCGGATCTTCATATACCGCTTCGTCTCAAAGTCTCTTCCCCCGCAGCAACAAGGCGTTCAAGGCCACGATCACCGTGCTCAGCGACATGAAGATCGCCGCGACGGCGGGCTGAAGAATGATACCTTTTGAGGCCAGGGCCCCCGCCGCGATCGGTAGCGCCACGAGGTTATATCCGGATGCCCAAAAAAGGTTCTGCATCATCTTGGCATAGGTTAGTTGCGAAAGCTTGATCACCTTGGGTATGTCCCGGGGATCGCTCTTCACGAGGATGATCCCGGCGGATTCAATGGCCACGTTCGTGCCCGCGCCGAGGGCGATGCCCAGGTCGGCCTGAGTCAGCGCCGGGGCATCGTTGACCCCGTCACCCACCATGGCCACCTTCAATCCCTTCTTTTGGAGAGCTTTCACCTTTTCGGCTTTCTCGTGAGGCAGGACTTTGGCGAAATATTCGTCAAGCCTCAACTCCCGTGAAACCCACGAGGCGACGTCTTCGGAATCCCCGGTGATCATCGCGACTTTGACGCCCAGGCTCTTCAGCGAGCGGATGGCCTCGCGGGATTCTTCGCGAATGACATCCGCCAGGGCGAGGCTTCCGAGAAGGTGCCCGTCCGCCAGGACATGGATAATGGTCTTGCCCTGTCCCGAGAGCTGGGCGATCTGCGATTGCTGTTCAAGCGGGACGGATGCTCCGGCTTCATTAAGCAATGCATCATTGCCGACCCGCGCCTCTCTTCCGTCGATCTCGGCTTTGGCGCCCTTGCCCGGCAGGCGCTCAAAATTCTTAGTGGCGAGAAGAGCCAGTCCCTGCTTCTGCGCTTCCTCGACCATCGCCTTGGCGAGGGGATGTTCGGACGCGCTGTTAACCGAGGCCGCCAGTTGAAGCACTTGTTCTCTGGTGTAATTCGCAATGGGAACGATAGAGTGAACCCCGAATGCTCCCTTGGTAAGAGTCCCTGTCTTGTCAAACAGCACGACGTCGACCTTCCGAGCCGCCTCCAGAGCCAGGCGCTGGCGGACAAGAAGTCCGTTCCTGGCGGCCATCGCGGTGGATATCGAGGCCACCAGGGGAATGGCCAGGCCGAGGGCGTGCGGACAGGCTATGACGAGTACGGCTACGAGCCTTTCGGTGGCGACAGCGAACCCGGCGCGCGACAGGAGCCAGGCCGAAAAGGTGATCCCTCCTGCCAGCACCGCCACGACGGTGAGATAGAACGCCGCCTTGTCGGAGAGGACTTGGAGACGTGACTTCGAGGCCTGGGCTTCGGCGACGAGTCTCATCACGCCGGCCAGGAACGTCGCCTCCCCGATCTTTGTCACTTCGACCTTAAGGGCCCCATCGCCGTTCATCGACCCGGCAATGACTTCATCACCTGCGGACTTGGAGACGGGTTTTGATTCACCCGTGATAATCGATTCGTTTAGCTCGGACCGGCCTTCAACAATGCGTCCGTCAGCCGGCACCTTTCCTCCCGGCTTTACCAAAACCAGGTCCCGTTCTTTAAGCTCCGCAAGAGTGACGATCTCGGTCCCTTCGCCTCTTATGACCTCCGCTTGATCGGGCAGGAGCTTGGCGAGGTCCCTGAGGGCACTCTGCGTGCCCTGGACGGCGCGCATCTCGATCCAGTGGCCGAGAAGCATGATGGTGATCAAGGTGCCAAGCTCCCAGAAGAGCGTATGTTCGCCCCCCGTTAGGATGACATAAACGCTGAAGGAATATGCCGCGGTAATGGCCAGGGCGATCAGCGTCATCATTCCGGGCAGGCGGGCCCGAAGCTCCCTCCGTGCCCCGGCCAGGAACACCCAGCCGCAATAGAAATAGATTCCAGACCCGAGGACGAGCGCCAGGTACTTGGAACCGGGAAAGGCCGGCGCCTCGAGCCCGAGGAGCTTTTTGGGGAGCTCGGAGTAAATCAAAATCGGGATAGTCAGCGCCAGGGCGATCCAGAACTTGTCCAAGAATGACGACGTCTTATGGCCGGCGTGTTTGTCGAATTCTAGCTCTTTCTTCGGCCGTACGACCTGCCCGGTCTCCGCCGGGACAAGGGCCATTCCACAGATGGGGCACCGTCCGGGTCCGGCCTGCCGGATCTCCGGGTGCATGGGGCACGTGTAGACCTGCTCGGCCTCGCCTCTTTTATGAAAGTGAGATGAATGGTCGTCGCTCTCGTGCACGTCCCTCCCTTGAGGCCTCGAGCTCATTTGTGCTCGTGCATGGGTTTGATCTTCGCACCCATATCCTGGATCTTCTTTACAGTCCCGGGATCCTTGGCCGTAATCCTGATCGTGACTCCGTCTTTGAGATTCTCGCTGACGATATCAACATCCTTCAGGCCCATGAGACCCATCATTGGACAGGTCTGCCCCTCCGCCATTCCCATGCCGGCCTGTCCATGGGTCATCGGCATCGCCTTTTTCTCCAAATTCATTCCGCACTTAGGGCACTTGCCGGGCTTATCGGACTGCACGTCCGGATGCATGGGACAGGTATAGATCTCCTGCATGTCCGCATTCTTTTCGATATACTTCGCCGGTTCCTTGACGAACTTCTCTTTACAGTTCTCGTGGCAGAAATAATATGTCTTCCCTTCGTAATCATACGATACCTTGGCCTGCGATTTGAGCATTGTCTCCCCGCTGACAGGGCAAACGACGGTCTCACCGGCCTTCTGTTGGGCAATCCCGGCAGATACGACGATAAGTGAGAAGGACACGAACACAGCCAACATAACGGACCTTTTCATTGAAGACCTCCTTGAAGGTTTAATAATGACATGTGAGCGGATTCTCTGAACCGCATTCCAGATATAACCATCTTCACTTGGACTCGAAAGGAAGGGCGACCCGAAAAATGACCCCCTTTTCGTCGTTATCCAGAATGCGCACGGAGCCTCCGTGATCATTCACGATCTTCCTCACGACCGAGAGGCCAAGGCCCGTCGCTCCTTCTTTCGTCGAATAAAAGGGCAGAAAGACTTCTTTGCGTTTCTCGGGAGGTATGCCTTCGCCATGATCGCTGACTTCGATAATGAACTGCCGTCCCCTGCGAGCGGCAGACACACGGACGGAATCGTCATAAGAAGAAGCGTGGATGGCGTTAAGAAGAAGATTGACTATGACTTGTTTTATCCGAATACGATCGAATGAGAACGGAGGCAGATCCTGAGGGAATCGTGCTTGGAGCGTGACGTTCTTTTGAGCGGCATAATCTCGCGCAAATTCAAGGCTATCGTTTATGATCGGCTGAATACCCTGCTTTGAGAGACTGAGTTTCAATGGGCGCGAAAATGCCAGAATCTCTAATACCAATTTTTCGAGCCACTGAGTTTCCTGAATGATCATGTTCAGCTTGATCCCCAGGGGATCATCCGCTTTCAATTGACCCTTGACCGAGCGGCCGTGCTCGCCGACGGCAGCCAAGTGGGTTTTCATGTCCTGTGCCAGATAGGATGCCGCCTCTCCTATCGCCGCCAGACTCTCGGCATCCCGAAGAAGAAGTTGCTTTCTTCTCTCGCGATCGCTCAATATTCCCAAGATGACGGCGACAAGATTGTACAAGACCATGACCTGGACGTTAGTGAAGTCGCCCGCGGAAGAGACGCCCCAATGAGTTAACGTGAAAGGGAGATAGATCAAGGTGATGCTCACGGAGGCGGCCAAGGCTCCCCACAGGCCGAACCAAAATCCGGCAAGAAGAACAGGAAGGAAGTACAGCCCTTGATAGAAAATGTGGCTATCCTGGGCGCTAAGCTCAGTAGAGTAATGGAAATAACTGACACCCGCGATCAATGCCGCGGTAATGAAGATCCTTGCTTTAGCGCCTTTTATGCTCATGGCCGATAATCCTTGATCCTATCCTTCGGATTCTCTGCTTCCGTATCAAGGGGTCGGAATTGACCGTCAAGTGACTCAAACGCCCCTTTCTCGATAAGATTAATAATTTCACCCTCCCACAATATTCTACTCGCTGTAGAATGTCAAGCGTTTCCAATAGTTATTTATTGATTTTATTTTGGAAAGCTCATGTGCTACGGGTCTGACCTTAGTTCCCTTTAAACAAGGCTGCGGCGTACTTCCACCCCGACATCGAGGGGACCAAGAACCGACAGGCCGGTTCGTCTGCTATTGTTCTTTTCGACGTTTCTTGTGGCTGTTGTCCCTCAATGCCCTCGCAGGTGTGGGAGAGGCAGTTGGCTGACGTCAACAGTCCCGTGTTTCATCTCATAGCGCCATTTCCAGATGGCATAGATCGGCGGATAAACCAAGAGCTCCAGTAGGAAACTCGTGAATATGCCGCCGATCATCGGGGCAGCGACGCGCTTCATCATGTCCGAGCCGGTCCCCAGGGACCACATAATGGGGACGAGACCGATGAAGGTCGTCATGACGGTCATCATCTTGGGCCGGATCCGCTTCACGGCGCCGTGGATGATCGCCTCCTTAAGATCCTGGAACGTCTTCATGCGCCCCTCCCGGACCCTGTCGTAATAGGACAGTTCCAGAAACAGGAGCATGAAGGCGCCGGTTTCGGCGTCCAGCCCCATGAGAGCGATCATACCGACCCAGACGGCGATGGATACGTTGAAATGCAGGATGTACAGGAACCAGATGGCGCCGATGAGCGAGAACGGCACGGCCAGCATGATGATCGACGACTTGACCATGGACTTGGTGTTCATGTAGAGCAGGACGAGGATGATGAAGATCGTCAACGGGATGACCACTTTGAGCCGTTCTTTCACCCGCAGCATGTTTTCGTATTGCCCGCTCCATTGGAGCGAATAGCCGGACGGCAAGGTCAGTTTATCCCTGACGATTTTTTTGGCCTCCTCCACGTAACTTCCCACGTCGCGGCCCGTGATATCGACATAGACGTACCCGGCGAGCATGGCGTTCTCGTCCCGAAGCATGGACGGTCCGAGCGTCAGTTGGATGTCGGCCAGCTGCTCCAGCGGGATCTGGGCGCCGGACATCGTGGGGACGAGCACGCGGAGAAGCTTATCCAGGTCGTCCCGAAACTCTCGCGCGTACCGGACGTTCACCGTATATCGCTCGCGTCCCTCCACGGTCGTGGTGACGGGCTCGCCGCCGATGGCCGACATGATGATCATCTCGACCTCGTCGATGGTCAGTCCATAGCGGGCGATCGCCTCGCGCCGGATATCGAAGTCGAGGAAATAGCCTCCCGCCACGCGCTCCGCGAAGATACTTCTTGTCCCCTGGACATCTCTCAGGATCGTCTCGAGGCTCAGGCCGATCCTCTCGATCTCCTTGAGGTCCGCCCCAAAGACCTTGATGCCGATCGGGGTGCGCACGCCCGTCGTCAGCATGTCGATCCTGGCCTTGATGGGCATCGTCCAGGCGTTCGAGACGCCGGGAAACCGCATCTTCTGGTCGAGCTCATTGACGAGCTGTTCCCAAGTGATCCGGTCACGCCAGATGTGGCGGAAGATCCCCCGGAAGAACTTAGGCCACGAGGAGTACCAGCGTTTAACCGGCCGCCACTCGCTTTCCGGCTTCAGGAGGACCGTCGTCTCCATCATGCTGAACGGCGCGGGATCCGTCGATGTCTCGGCCCGGCCCGCCTTGCCGAAAACGCGTTCAACCTCCGGCGTATCCTTCAGGATCTTGTCCATTGTCTGCAGGAGATTCTGGGTTTCGGTCACCGAGATCCCCGGCAGGGTCGTCGGCATGTAGAGGATCGTCCCTTCGTTGAGGGGGGGCATGAACTCCGATCCCAGGTTGAAGTAGATAGGGACGGTCGCGACCATAAGGACGAGGGCCGTGGCGATGGTGGCCTTACGGTGCTTGAGCACGAACTCGCAGGCCGGCTCGTAGAGCCTGAAGAGGACCTTGCTGACCGGGTGCTTTTCTTCGGCGTAATATTTCCCGACCGTGATCGTGTTCCATATGCCCGAAACCCACTTCGGGCGGAAATGCTTGTAGTCCATCCGGGTGAACAGCATCCGCATGGCGGGGTCGAGGGTGATGGCCAGGATGGCGGCGATGGCCATGGCCAGGTTCTTGCTGTAAGCCAGCGGCTTGAACAGACGCCCTTCCTGATCGATGAGCGTGAACACGGGCAAGAAGGCGACGGCGATGACCAAGAGTGAAAAGAAGACGGACGGCCCGACCTCCTTGAGAGCGTTCAGCCGGACGACATGATAATCGCCCTTCCGCCCTCCGTCCTGCCAGAGCTGAAGTTTCTTATAGGCGTTCTCGACTTCGACAATGGCCCCGTCGACCAGGACGCCGATGGAGATGGCGATTCCTGAAAGGGACATGATGTTGGACGTCAGCTTCATCCCATAGAGGGGGATGAACGCCAAAAGAACCGAGACCGGGATCGTGAAGATGGGTATGACGGCCGAGGGAAAGTGCCAGAGGAAGAGAAGGATGACCAGGCTGACAATGATCACTTCCTCGAGGAGCTGCTTCCGGAGGGTGGCGATGGACTCCTTGATCAGCTCCGAGCGGTCGTAAGTCGTCACGACCTCGACTCCGGGAGGCAGGGAGGGCTCGATCTCCTTAAGTTTGTCCTTGACCCGGTTGATAACGTTCAGGGCGTTTTCGCCTGAGCGCATGATGACGATGCCGCCAACGGCGTCGCCCTCGCCGTCGAGGTCGGCGACGCCGCGCCGGATCTCGGGACCCAGGACGACCTGGGCGATATTCCTGACGAGGACCGGGGTCCCCGACATATCGTCCTTGACGACGATCGCTTCGATGTCCTCGATCGACTTGGCGTAGCCACGGCCCCGGACCATGTATTCTTTGCCGGTGAACTCCACCAGCCGGCCGCCGACGTCGTTATTCCCGCCTCGGATGGCCTCGACGACGGTCATGAGAGGGATGTTGTAGGCCTGGAGCGCGACGGGATCGACGTTGACCTGATATTGTTTCTGAAAGCCGCCGACAGAGGCGACTTCGGCGACCCCGGAGACGCTCTGGAGCCAGTATCGCATATACCAGTCCTGGAAGCTCCGGAGCTGAGCCAGGTCATTCTGGCCCGACTTGTCGAAGAGAGCGTACTGATAAACCCACCCGACGCTCGTCGCGTCGGGTCCCATTTCGGTTTGGACGCCCTGCGGCAGCCTGGGGGTGATCTTGCTCAAGTATTCCAAGGTCCGGCTGCGGGCCCAGTAGATGTCCGTCCCGTCCTGGAAGATGACGTAAACATAGGAGAACCCGAAGTCGGAGTAACCTCGGATGGCCTTGACCTTGGGCGCTCCGAGCATGGACGTCACAATGGGATAGGTCACCTGGTCTTCGATGACATCGGGGCTCCGGTCCCACCTCGAATAGATGATGACCTGGGTGTCCGAGAGGTCCGGGATGGCGTCGAGCGGGATATTCCGGACGGCGTAGACCGCCCCGACGATGGCCGCGGCGACGAAGATGAGAACGATGTACTTGTTCTTCGCCGAGAACTCGATGATCTTTTCAATCATGTTCGTGTTCTTCCGTTGATCCCTTGGTCATCCGGCTGAGAGCGGCCTTGAGGCTCGACTCGGAGTCGATGAGGAAGTTGGCCGACGTGACGACGTTCTCGCCGTCGCCGAGCCCGTCGAGGACCTCGAACAGATTCTCGCCCTTGACGCCGAGCTTGACCTCGCGCGGCTCGAAGTACCCGTCGCCCTTGGCCACGAAGACGATCTTGGATACGCCGGCGTCCAGGACGGCGCCGGCGGGGACGGTCAGCTTCGTCCCGTAGTCGACATGGATCTCGAGGCTGGCGAACATTTCGGGCTTCAGCTTGAGGCCGGGATTGGCGACCTCGATCCGGACCTGGTTCGTTCGGGTCTCGGGCTTAAGATAAGGATAAATGTAAATGATCTTCCCGGCAAAAGATTCCCCGGGATAATAGGAGAGGGAGATCTTCGCCTCTTGGCCCGTCTTGATGAATGGCAGCTCATACTCGTAGATCTCGCCGAGGATCCAGACCCGGGAGAGGTCGGCGATCTTGAACAGATTCTCTCCGGCCATGATCTTCTGCCCCTGGAGGACGTTCTTCTCGACCACGATCCCGGGAGAGGGAGAATAGACCGTTACGGTCTTCTTGAATTGCCGGGTTCGCCCGAGTTCCTCGACCTGGCTGTCCGTGATATCCCAGAGCCTCAGCTTCTCCCGAGCGGAGTTGAGGAGAGACGTGGCATCGCCGAGCGTCGCACCGGCTTTGAGCGCGATGAGATATTCCTGCTGAGCCGAGACGAGTTCGGGGCTGTAGATGTCGAAAAGGGGCTCGCCCTTCCGAACGGCCCGTCCGGTGGAATTCACGAAGAGTTTTTCCACCCAGCCGTCGAACTTGAGGTTGACGATCGAGATGTTCGGCTCGGCATAATCCACCCGGCCGACCGCCTGAATGAGCTTGTGGATGGACTGCGACTTCACGAGCGCCGTCTTGATGCCGATGAGCTGCTGCCGCTCCGCACTGATCTTGACCTGGATCCTCCCGCCGACCTCAGTGATGGACCCGCTCTCTTCAACCTCGAAGGGGACCATCTCCATGCCCATCGAGTCCTTGCCCGGTTTATCGGAGATCTCTCCAGGGCTCATGGTCGAACGGTACATGGTCTTTTTCTTGGGAGCCGGGGGAGGCGTGGCGGCTTGCTTTTCCTCCTTCTCCATGGGAACAAGCTTCATCCCGCAAATGGGACAATCCCCAGGCTTGTCCGAAGTGTAGGTTGGATGCATGGGGCAGTGATAGATCGTCTTCTCGGATGCAGGTCTCGCTTTGGCCACCTGGCCCTGCTCCTGTCCCGCGGCCCCGGCCGTCGCGGACGTTCCGCTTTTCCCCTTGCAGGACGCGAAGAGTATGACCGCGAGTGCCGTCAGACCTATGGCCGCTATCTTAAAGATTGTCTTCATCGTTCCCTCCCCAATTCACGATCTCTTTCGCCGAATACTCTTCCAGCCGGGCGATCGAGCTCCAGAGTTCGGCCAGCTCCCTGTAATAGGCCAATTGAAATGAAAAATGGGTATTGATATCTGTCAGCAGGGCCAGAAAATCGGTCTTGTTGACCTGATAGCTGACCAACGAAGATTCCACGGTCAGGGAGGCCAGCGGGATGATCTTGTCTTTGTACAGCTTGATCAGGCTCTCGGCCGACCGGGCCTTGAGATAATCCTCTGTCACCATGAAGATCACGTCGTTCTTCATGGAAAGGAGGCCGCTCTTCGAGCTCTCGAGGCGGACGAGTGATTCCTCGAGCATCTTGGACTGCTTCGTCTTGCCATAGAGCGGGATCTCGAACCCGACCATGACCTCGTACATGCTGGGCAGCCTGCCTTTGAATTCCCAGCCTGCCCCGACGACGAAGTTGGGAGAAAGCTCTTTCCTGGCGAACGCGACCATCTTTCCCCCTTCCTCGATCATCAAAGCGGCTTCCTTGATCGCGGGGGAATTTTCTTCCGCGGCCCTCTTGAGCTCCTCAAGCGAAATTGGGAGGCTTTCGACTCCCTGGTCCTGGGGCGTTCCCAGGGGTTTATCCCCGGGGAAGTCCAGGAGCAAGTTGATCCGGGCTCGGAGAGATATGATCATCTCGGCCATCGGCGTGATCATCTCGTCCATCCTCGAGATCTCGACCTTTGCCTTCAGGACGTCCGACTGGACACCGCTCCCGACGGAGTACTTCGTCTCGGTCAGTTCGAGCGCCCTTTGCAGGAGGGCTTTCTGTTCCTGGAGGATGGCGATGGACTTGTGCAGGGCATAAAGCTCGAAATAGGCAGTTTTAACGTCCTTGAGGACGCCCAGAACGACGGAGTTTCGGACCTCTTTCGTCCTCTCGAAGGCTTTTGCGGCGATCTCGCCTTTGATCCGGAGCTTGCCGGGAAACGGGATGGCCTGGGAGAAGGATAGCCCGACCCCGCTCATCACTTCCTGGCCGAGGGTGAACTTGGGAAAGCCCATGTTCTTCAGGCTGAAGCTGACCATCGGATCGGGCAGGCTTTTCTCCTGGGGGATCCGGAAGGACATGGCATCGGCCTCGAATCCGATGGACTTGATCTTGGGGTTCCTTTCCAGGGCTTGTTTGAGGAGGTCGCCGAGGCGCGCCGCGTCTTCCTGGGCTGGCAGAAGCGCCGGGAGCAACAATAAAATGCATAAGGAGACCGTCCTTTTCATATTCACCTCCTACAGGCAACCCCTATCTCTGGCCGGAGCGCAATGCGCAGGTCTTGTCGTGATCGATGAACAGTGAAGAGACGCTCTTTTTAACCGGCACGAGCGCGACGAGGGCCGTGATGGCCAATAAAACCAACGTGAGGAAGGATCTTTTTAGAGGGAGCGAGATCCTCGCCGGCTGGCCCAGAAGATGGTTGGCCCTTTCCCTCGTCGGGTCGAAAAACCAGGAAGCCGCCGGGCCCTTGAGCTTTTGAACCTTCAAGAGCGAGCTGACGAGGTCCATCGGGTCGACTTGGGAGCTGACGGAATAGGCGTCCGCCGTCAACTCCGACGTGAGATGGAAGATCCTCTTGAGGAAACTGCTGATCGGAAGGAAGAACAGAAAATCCGATATGAAAGAGACAGCCAAGCCCTTCAAGGGGTCCTTCGATCTTTGGTGATGGGACTCGTGGAGGACGACCGCACGGAGTTCCTTATCGTCCAGGATCTCCGCGAGCCTGGTGGACAGAAAGACCCGCGGCTTCAGGAAGCCGCCCGTAAAGGCCAGCGGCAAGCGGTCCTCGAAGACCGTGACGTTATCCAGGAAAGGAAATCGGGGGATATCCCTGATCCGAACCGCATTTCGCTCGGCACGATCGACGAAAGCGGCCGTCCGCAGGATCCTCGAGACAGTTCGGAAAAGGGCGTAAAGGAATGATAATGACATGAAGACGAGGAGGAGCGCTTTGCCCGTTTCTCCTAGAACCTGCAGGAAAGGCGTGATACCCAGGCAGCGGAGGTTGCAGGCAAGAGCTTCCGGACTCGGCAGGGAGAACAAGAGGAGGGCCGTTTCCGGATGCCTGTAGAGCTGAAAAAGGATCAGGAGGGAGAGCACAGAAAACCCGCCCAAAAGCAGGGCGGGATTCATCCTCGCCTTAGCCACGATTTTTTCCGCTCTTCTTCTTTTCGAGCAGTTTTTCGAGATTATCGAGGCTTCCCTTCGGCATTTTGTAGAACATGTCGGCGAAAGCCGAGATGGCCAAGTCCGGCGATATTTCAAAAGCCTTTTGAACGAAACCCTCCGTGACCATGCTCTCATAAGCCTGCCGGGAGACCGCAGGAGTAAACAGGATCGTACCGGACTCCCGATCCTTCTTGATGAAGCCTTTCGTGGATAATCGACCCAGGACTGTCAGGGCCGTCGTGTAGGCGATGTTCCGCTCCCGGCGGATCTCTGTATAAAGGTCTCGTCCCCTCATCGATCCTTTTGTCCAAAGGATTTCCATGAGAGGCCGCTCGAGTTCCTCGGACAAAGGGGCCAATCTCCCATTCTTCGATAGGATTAATAACTTCATGCGTCCATAATATTCTACTCATTGTAGAGTGTCAAGGGGTATTGAGTATTTTTTTGAGAATGCACCCTGCCGACGCTTGGGCGCGTCCTCAGATCCGGACCGACGATCCTTCCCCTAAAACCACTTGGCTATGGAGAAGTCGTGTGTGTGGGCGCCGCCGACGTCGGAGCTGCCCGTCATCACCATGACCATTCCGCCGCCATTGCACGCCATGAGCTGAGCCTGGGTCATTGCGAACGAGTGCGTGTGAGCGGAGTTCGACGAGGTCGTCACTGTTATCCCGGCCATGGGCATGGTTTGGACGTCGGACTTTTCGATCGTCACGGTGTGGGTATGGGAATTGGCGACGGTTGATGTGAACGTCTTTGTCGTCCCCGGATTCTGGGGCGTCGTGGAGTCTGAGCAACTTGTCAAGCCTACGACCAGCAGCGCCAGGAAGGCCGCGCCGGCTGCCAGAGTCAATGCTCTTTTGGGAACCATTTGATCTTCTCCTTCATTCATCGGTCCCTTTGTCCAAAGGATTTCTCTCAGAGGCTGCCTAAGCTCCTCGGACAAATGGGCCCTTTTCCCACTTATCGATAGGATTAATAATTTCATGTCTCTATGATATTCTACGCACAGTAGAGTGTCAAGTGGTTCGATAACCACTTCACGGCGCCTGTTCTCGTTCGGCGGAGCCGAGCTTCCTCCTCCTGTTGCCGAAGCGCAGGTAGACGACCGGGACGACGATCATGTTCAGCAAGGTCGAAGACAGCAATCCGAAAAGGATCACGACCGCCATCGGGGCTTCGATCTCGCTCCCGGGCTTATCGGAGCCGAGGGCCAAGGGGATCAAGGCCAAACCCGCGGCCAGCGCCGTCATGAGGATGGGCGAAAGCCGCTCGACCGCGCCACGCAGGACGGCCTGGCGGAAATCGGAAACGCCCTCTTCCTTCATCAAGTGCTTGATGTGGGAGATGATCATGATCCCATTGCGGATGGCGATCCCGAAGAGGGTGATGAAGCCGATGATCGAAGCGATCGAGAGGATCCCCCCGGACAGGTAGACGCCGGCGACCCCGCCGATCAGGGCCAGCGGCAGGTTGAACATGATGACGAGGGCGTCGGAGAACGAGCGAAAGACCACCGTCAGGATGACCAGGATCCCCAGGATCACGGCCAATCCCAAGGCCAGCAGCAAACGGGACGCCGCGGCCTCGCTCTCGAACTGTCCGCCGTACTCGATGTGGTAATTGCGAGGCAGGCCGACCGAGGCCTGGACCCGGCTTCGCACGTCGTTGACCACCGACTTGAGGTCCCGGCCGGCCACGTTGCACATGACCATGATCTTCCGCTGGACGTTCTCCCGGCTGATGAAGTTCGGGCTCCGGTCTTCCCGGATGTCGGCGATCGCGCTGAACGGGATGCGCGCTCCGGAGGGCGTATCGATCAAGGTCTGTCTGACGGTCTCGAGATCGGCCTGGCCGTCAAAGGCATAGCGCAGGACGAGGGGAAACGCGACCTGCCCCTCGAAGATGTGTCCGACGGTCTCCCCGACGAAGGCCGCCTGCAGGCTGCGGGCCGCATCTCCGGCTGGAAGCCCGTACCGGGCCAGCTTGGAGCGGTCGAAGGCCACCCGCACCGTGGGGATGTCCATCTGCTGCTCAATGGACAGGTCCACGACACCCTCGACATCCCGCATGGAGGCCTGCACCTCCTTGGCCAGATCCCGCAACGTCAGAAGATCGTCTCCGAAGATCTTGACGGCGATGTTCGCCCGGGTCCCGGAAAGCATATGATCGATCCGATGGGAGATGGGCTGGCCAAGGGTG
>Ga0154759_1080_pt1 | contig 15499 bp, 12 predicted proteins | sample Rifle2008BG16ft_FD_105767 | JGI IMG/M metagenome (GOLD analysis project Ga0154759, IMG submission 105767) | Candidatus Aminicenantes bacterium RBG_16_66_30 | reverse complement strand
CGTGAGCTACGACGTGGCCGTCTTCACCAACCTCAGCGGCGAACACCTCGATTACCATCCGTCGATGGACGGTTATTTCGAAGCCAAGAAAAAGCTCTTCACGCTCAACCACAAGAAGCGCGCCGCCGTCGTCAACATGGACGATCCCTGGGGCCAGAAGCTCGTCGCTGAGCTGCCCATGAAAACGGTCACCTTCGGCCTCGAGCCCGCGGCCATCGTCCGGGCGGTCAAGCCGCTCCTCACGACCGAAGGGATCGAGGCCCAGGTCTCCTACCCCGGCGGCTCGATGAGGCTCCGGTCGGGCCTCGTCGGCCGGCACAACCTCTACAACCTCCTGGCCGCGACGGCCGCCGCGCTGGCCCTCAACGTCGCGCCGGCCGACATCGTCAGGGGCGTCGCCGCGCTCAAGGGCGTGCCGGGCCGGTTCGAGCGCGTCCCCAACAGCCGCGGCCTCCAGATCGTCGTCGACTACGCCCACACGGACAACGCCCTCGAGCACGCCCTGATGACGGCCCGGGAGTTCAAGCCGCGCCGCCTCATCGTCGTCTTCGGCGCCGGCGGCGACCGCGACCGGGAGAAAAGGGCGCGGATGGGCCGGGTGGCCGCCCGCCTGGCCGACTGGACCATCCTGACCTCGGACAACCCGCGCTCCGAGGACCCGGCGGCCATCATCGCCGCGATCGAGGGGGGGTTCGCCAAGGAGGCCGTCAAGACGTACGAGATCGTGCCGGACCGGGCCAAGGCCATCGCCCGGGCCCTGGCCACGGCCAACAAGGGCGATTTCGTCCTCGTCGCCGGCAAGGGCCACGAGGACTATCAGATCTTCAAGGACCGGACCGTCCATTTCAGCGACATCGAGGCCGTCGGGGAAACGCTCAAGGCCATGGAGGCGAGCTGATCATGGCCAGGCTGCACCTCGGCGACATCGCCCGGACGACCGGCGGCTCGATCGTCCAAGGCTCCCTTGAACGCGTCTTCGCGAGCTTCGGCATCGACTCCCGGACCATCGTCCCGGGCGGCCTCTTCTTCGCCGTTCGCGACAAGCGCGACGGGCACGACTTCGTCGCCGCCGCCGCGGCCGCGGGCGCCGCGGGCGCGGTCGTTTCCCGCCCGGTCGGCGTTCCGGACAAGAGCTTCGCCCTCGTCATGGTGAAGGACACGGTGGCGGCCCTCCAGGCCCTCGGCGCCGCGGTCCTGGCCCGCCGGCCGGTCAAGGTCGTCGCCGTCACGGGAAGCGTCGGCAAGACGACGACCAAGGAGTTCACGGCCGCCCTCCTGGCCCGCCGCTTCCGGGTCCTCAAATCCGAAGGGAACTTCAACAACCGCCTCGGCCTGGCCCTGTCCCTGCTCCGCCTCGAGCCCGGCGACGAAGCGGCCGTCCTGGAGATGGGCATGAGCGCCGCCGGGGAGATCGCGGCGCTCGCCCGCATCGCCCCGCCCGACGTCGCCGTCGTCACCAATATCAGTCCCGTCCACCTCCAGTTCTTCGGAAGCCTCGAGGAGATCGCGCTGGCCAAGAAAGAGATCCTCGACGGGGCCAAGCCCGGCGCGACGGCCGTTCTCAACGCCGACGACCCTCTGGTCATGCGGATCGCCGAGGGCTTCGGCGGCCGCAAGGTCACGTTCGGCCGCGGTCCCGGCGCCGACGTCCGGGCCGAATCGGTCGAGGCGAAAGGCTACGACGGCTTCGCCCTGGGCCTGCGCTACGGGCGGGAACACGCACGGACCCCTTTCCTCTTCCTCAATGAGGCCGCGGTGGAGAACCTCCTGGCCGCCGCGGCCGTCTCTCTCTCGCTCGGCCTGAGCTTCGACGAGATCCGGCCGGCGATCGGCGGCCTCCGGCCGAGCGCCCGCCGCGGGGTCCTGGTCGAGGCCGGCGGCGGCGTCCGCGTCTACGACGATTCCTACAATTCGAATCCCCGCGCCCTCGAGGCGGCGCTGAAGAGCCTGGCGGCCTTGCCGGCCGCCCGGAAGGTCGCCGTCCTGGCCGACATGCTCGAGCTCGGCGAGACCGCGGAGGAGCTCCACCGGCGCGCCGGAAGGGTCCTGGCCGAGGCCGGCTGGGACGTCCTGGTCGCCGTCGGGCCTCTGGCCGCGGCGATCGCCGACGGCGCGGCCGCCGCCGGGAAGAGCGCCGCCGCGATCCATCGCTTCGCCGACGCCGTCGCCGCCGCCGCGGCCGCGGGCGCCGCGGGCGCGGTCGTTTCCCGCCCGGTCGGCGTTCCGGACAAGAGCTTCGCCCTCGTCATGGTGAAGGACACGGTGGCGGCCCTCCAGGCCCTCGGCGCCGCGGTCCTGGCCCGCCGGCCGGTCAAGGTCGTCGCCGTCACGGGAAGCGTCGGCAAGACGACGACCAAGGAGTTCACGGCCGCCCTCCTGGCCCGCCGCTTCCGGGTCCTCAAATCCGAAGGGAACTTCAACAACCGCCTCGGCCTGGCCCTGTCCCTGCTCCGCCTCGAGCCCGGCGACGAAGCGGCCGTCCTGGAGATGGGCATGAGCGCCGCCGGGGAGATCGCGGCGCTCGCCCGCATCGCCCCGCCCGACGTCGCCGTCGTCACCAATATCAGTCCCGTCCACCTCCAGTTCTTCGGAAGCCTCGAGGAGATCGCGCTGGCCAAGAAAGAGATCCTCGACGGGGCCAAGCCCGGCGCGACGGCCGTTCTCAACGCCGACGACCCTCTGGTCATGCGGATCGCCGAGGGCTTCGGCGGCCGCAAGGTCACGTTCGGCCGCGGTCCCGGCGCCGACGTCCGGGCCGAATCGGTCGAGGCGAAAGGCTACGACGGCTTCGCCCTGGGCCTGCGCTACGGGCGGGAACACGCACGGACCCCTTTCCTCTTCCTCAATGAGGCCGCGGTGGAGAACCTCCTGGCCGCCGCGGCCGTCTCTCTCTCGCTCGGCCTGAGCTTCGACGAGATCCGGCCGGCGATCGGCGGCCTCCGGCCGAGCGCCCGCCGCGGGGTCCTGGTCGAGGCCGGCGGCGGCGTCCGCGTCTACGACGATTCCTACAATTCGAATCCCCGCGCCCTCGAGGCGGCGCTGAAGAGCCTGGCGGCCTTGCCGGCCGCCCGGAAGGTCGCCGTCCTGGCCGACATGCTCGAGCTCGGCGAGACCGCGGAGGAGCTCCACCGGCGCGCCGGAAGGGTCCTGGCCGAGGCCGGCTGGGACGTCCTGGTCGCCGTCGGGCCTCTGGCCGCGGCGATCGCCGACGGCGCGGCCGCCGCCGGGAAGAGCGCCGCCGCGATCCATCGCTTCGCCGACGCGGCGTCCGCCGCCGCGGCCATGGGCAGGATCGTCCGCCCCGGCGACCTCGTCCTCGTCAAGGGCTCGCGGAGCATGAAGGCCGAGGCCGTCGTCGACGCGCTCGCGGCCCGAGGAAAGGAGTAGGCCGTGCTGTACTGGCTTCTCGTTCCCCTCCGCGACGAGTTCTTCTTCTTCAACGTCGTCCGCTATATCACCGTGCGCACGGCCGCGGCCGGCATCACCGCCCTGGTCCTGAGCTTCCTCCTCGGCCCCCGGCTCATCCGGCTCCTCGCGCGCAAGCAGATCGGCCAGGAGATCCGGGCCGACGGCCCGAAGAGCCATTACGCCAAGAAGGGGACGCCCTCGATGGGCGGCCTCATCATCATCCTCTGCACGGTCGTCCCGACGCTCCTCTGGGGCAATCTCGGTAACGCTTATGTCTGGGTGGCCATGGGGTCGATGATCCTGTTCGGCCTGGTCGGCCTCGTCGACGACGTCCTGAAGGTCCGCCGGAAACAGTCCCTCGGCCTGCGCCCCTGGCAGAAGATCGCCCTGCAGATCGCCCTGGCGGCGGCGGTCGGGCTCGTCTTCATCTGGATGGGCTCGCGCGGGCAGTTCAGTCTCTATCTGAGCTTTCCTTTTTTCAAGCAGTGGATCCCCTTCCTCGGCTGGCTCTACCTGCCCTGGATCGTCTTCATCCTGGTTGGCTCGTCCAACGCCGTCAATCTCGCCGACGGGCTCGACGGGCTGGCCATCGGGCTGACCTTGATCAGCGTCACGGCCCTGACTGCCCTGACCTATGTGGCCGGACACGCCAATTGGTCGACGTACCTCAACATCCCCCGGGTGACGCTCGCCGCCGAGCTGACGGTCTTCGCCGGGGCCCTGGCCGGGGCCTGCCTGGGCTTCCTCTGGTACAACTGCCATCCGGCCCAGGTGTTCATGGGCGACGCCGGCGCCCTGTCGCTCGGCGGGACCATGGCCGTCATCGCTTTGCTCATCAAGCAGGAGTTCCTGCTCTTCGCCGTGGCCGGCGTTTTCATCCTCGAGGCGTTGTCGGTCCTCCTCCAGGTCTCCTACTTCAAAGTGAGCAAGGGCAAGCGTATCTTCAAGATGGCCCCGCTCCATCACCATTTCGAGCTCTCCGGCTGGCCGGAGGAGCGGGTCGTCATCCGCTTCTGGATCCTGGGCATCATCTTCGCCCTCTTCAGCCTGGCGACACTGAAATTGAGATGAGATCGAGATAGAGATGGAGCTTCGGGGCAAGAACGTTCTCGTCGTCGGCTTCGAGCGGACCGGGGAAGCGCTTTGCCGCTTCCTCCTCGACCGCGGCGCCCGCGTCCGCGTCACCGAGAAGAAGGCCGCCGGGGCGCTCGGCGAGAGGATGCGGAAATTCGCCGGCCTCGGTGTTGAGTTCGAGACCGGCGGCCATCAGGCGGCCTCCTTCCTCGGGGCCGATCTCATCGTGCCGAGCCCCGGCGTCCCGCCGATCCCCGAACTCGCGGCGGCCCGTGCGAAGGGCGTCCCCGTCATCTCCGAGATCGAGCTGGCCTATCTGTTCCTCCGGGGCCGGATCGTCGGCATCACCGGCTCGAACGGCAAGTCGACGACGGCGACCCTCGTCCACCAGATCCTCAAAGGGGCCGGGCTCCGGTCCCGGCTGGCCGGCAACATCGGCACCCCGCTCATCTCGTTCGTCGACAGGAGCCGCGACGACGATATCTACGTCACCGAGATCTCGAGCTTCCAGCTCGAATACACGGAGCGCTTCACCCCGGCCTTCGCCGCCATCCTCAACGTCTCCGAGAACCATCTCGACTGGCACGGGACCTTCGAAGGCTACTTCGCCGCCAAGAAGAAGCTCGTCCTCCGTCAGGGCCCGGACGGCGTCGCCGTCCTCAACCGCGACGACCCGCGGATCTGGGGGCTGCGCGCCGAAGCCCGCTCGCGGGTCTACGGCTTCAGCCGGAAGCGCCGCCCGGCCCGGGGCGCCTGCATCGACGACGGCTGGATCGTCGTCAAGGACGGCCCGCCGGAAAGGATCCTGCCGGCCGCCGCGGTGCGGCTCCCCGGCGCCCATAACCTGGAGAACGTCCTGGCGGCCTCGCTCATCGGCCGCCTCCTGGGCGCGCCGGGGGCCTCGATGCGCCGGACGATCCGGGCCTTCCGCGGCCTCGAACACCGGCTCGAGGACGTCCTCACGGCCCGGGGCGTCCGCTTCGTCAACGACTCCAAGGCGACGACCGTCGACGCGACCCTCAAGGCCCTGGCCAGCTTCGACCGGCCGATCGTCCTCATCCTCGGCGGCCGGGGCAAAGGCGGGGACTTCTCGCCCCTGCGGGCCGCGGTCCGCAAGCGCGTCCGCGCGGTCGTCCTCGTCGGCGAGGCGGCCGGCAAGATCGAGGCCGCGCTCGGCGGCGTCGTCCCCGTCGTCCGGGCCTCGACGTACCGCGAGGTCGTCCGCTCCGCCTTCGCCGCCGCGGCCCGGGGCGATGTCGTCCTCCTGGCCCCGGCCGCTACGAGCTGGGACATGTTCGTCAACTTCGAGGAGCGCGGCCGGGCCTTCAAAGCCGAGGTCCGCCGCCTGGCCGCCGGCCTCAAGAAGACGGGGGGCCGCCGATGATCGGCCGGAAGCGCCCCGCGTTCGACGTGCCGCTCCTCGCGGCGACCCTCATCCTCGTCGGCCTCGGCGTCTTCTTCGTCTTCAGCGCGTCGAGCTTCATGGCCCGCGAGCGGTTCGGACAATCCTTCCATTTCATGGTCCAGCAGATCCTCGGGGCCGTCGTCGGGATCGCCCTCATCGCCTTCCTCGTCTCGGTCCGGAAGCCCTTCTTCCTTCAGCCGGCGTTCGTCTTCGGGCTGCTCGGCCTGACCATCTTCCTCCTCATGCTCTGCCTGGCCATGCCGGAGATCGCCCGGACCAACCGCTGGATCGTCCTCATGGGCCTGCGCTTCCAGCCGTCCGAGCTGGCCAAGATCAGCCTGGTCCTCTTCCTGGCGACCTACGTCGAGAGCCGGAGGGACAAGCTCAACGAGATCAAGACGCTGGCCCTGCCGGCGATCGTGCTCATCGTCACGGTCGTCCTCGTCCTCATCGAGCCCGATTTCGGGACCGCCGTCGTCCTGGCCGCGCTCGCGGCCATGCTGCTCTTCATCGGCGGGGTCAAGCTCCGCTACCTCGCCGCCGCGGGAGGCTTGGCTGCGGTCCTCTTCGGCTTCTACCTCGTTCGGGCGGACTATAGGGTGGCCCGGATCCAAGGCTTCCTCTCCGGCCAGAAGGATGTCCTTGGCAGCGGCTACCAGGTCGAGCAATCCCGGCTGGCCCTGGGCTCGGGCGGCCTGGTCGGGACCGGACCCGGCCAGAGCGCCCAGAAGCTCGATTTCCTGCCGTTCGCCCACACCGATTTCATCTTCGCGATCGTCGGCGAGGAGTTCGGCCTCCTCGGGACTTTCTTCACCCTCGGCCTGTACCTCTTCATCCTCTGGCGCGGGATGAAGATCGCCCTGGCGGCGCCGAACCCGGCGTTCCGGATGATCGCCGCCGGGATCACCCTGGTCATCGTCTCCCAGGCCTTGATGAACATGTCGATCGTCCTCGGGCTCGGACCGGCCAAGGGAACTCCCCTCCCCCTCCTCTCCTACGGCCGGTCCTCCCTCGTTTGTACGCTGGCCGCCGTCGGCATCCTCCTCCACATCAGCCAGAAGAAGGGGGACGCCGGAGGGACGGTGAGGATATGAGAGCGCCAGGCGTCGTCATCAGCGGCGGAGGGACCGGGGGGCATCTCTACCCGGCCCTCGTCGTCGGCAAGCGCCTCCTGGCCATGGCCCCCGGCCTGGCCCTGACCTACGTCGGGACCCGGCGCGACGTCGAGCAGCGGATCATGGCCGAGCACGGCGTCCGCTTCATCCCCATGCGGATCGAAGGGCTCAAGGGGCGCGGGCTCAAGAGCCTCCGGGGCCTCGTCCTCCTGCCCCTGGCCTTCGCCCATTCGCTCCTCATCCTGGTCCGGACGCGGCCGGGCCTCGTCGTCGGCGTCGGCGGGTACAGCTCGGGGCCCATCGTCCTGCTCGCCGCATGGCTCCGCATCCCCACGATCATCCTCGAGCAGAACGCCCGGCCCGGCTTCACCAACCGCCTGCTCGCCCGGTCCGTGCGCCGGGCCGTCGTGGCCTTCCCCTCGACCCTCCCGGCCTTCAAGGGCAAGGGCGTCGTCCTCGGGAACCCCGTCCGCGAGGAGTTCTACGCCCTGCCCCCGAAGCGGCGGACGGGGACGCTCGACGTCCTCGTCTTCGGCGGCAGCCAGGGCTCGCGGTTCCTCAACGATCGCGTCACCGCGGCCCTGCCGCTTCTCGCCGCGGCGAAAGGCCGCCTGCGCTTCTCCCATCAGACCGGGCCGGCCGACCTGAGCGCGTCCGCGCGGCCTACCGGGCCGCGGGTTTCGACGATGCCGAAGTGGCCGCCTACTTCCCCGGCATGGCCGCTTACTTCGGCCGGGCCGACCTCGTCGTCTGCCGGGCCGGCGCGACGACGCTGGCCGAGCTCATCGCCGCCCGCAAGGCCGCGGTCCTCGTCCCCTTCGCCGGAGCCGCCGACGACCACCAGACCGCCAATGCCCGCGAGCTCGAGGCGGCCGGCGGGGCCGTCATCCTGCCCGAGGCCGAGGCCACGCCCGAGGCCCTATCCTCCCGCATCCTCGGCTATCTCGACCGGCCCGCGGAGCTCGACGCGATAGAGCGGAACGTCGCCCGCCTCCAGGTCGAGGACCCGGCCGGCCGGATCGCGGCGCTTGGCCTCTCTCTGATGAAGCGCCCGCCCAAGGAGATCGCCGCGTGACCAAGAAAGGCTACCGCAAGCTCAACCACATCCACATGGTCGGCATCGGCGGGACGGGCATGAACGGCATCGCCGAGGTCCTGCTCAACCTGGGCTACAAGGTCTCCGGCTCCGACCTCCAGGAGAACGAGGCCACGCGCCGCCTCGCCCGGCTCGGCGCCGAGATCGCCATCGGCCACCGGGCCGAGAACCTCAAGGGCGCCGATGTCGTCGTCATCTCCTCGGCCGTGCGCGAGGACAACGTGGAGGTCCGGAAGGCCCGGACGGGCCTCATCCCGGTCATCCCCCGGGCCGAGATGCTGGCCGAGCTCATGCGGATGAAGTACGGCGTCGCCGTGGCCGGATCGCACGGCAAGACGACGACGACGAGCATGACCGCCCTCGTCCTCGAGGCCGGGGGTTTCGATCCGACCATCATCGTCGGGGGCCGCCTGAACACGATCGGGGCCAACGCCAAGCTCGGCGCCGGGGACTTCATCGTCGCCGAGGCCGACGAGAGCGACCGCTCCTTCCTCTACCTCTCCCCCTTCATCGCCGTCCTCACGAACATCGACGAGGAGCACCTCGACCAGTACCAGAGCGTCGACGACCTCAAGGCGACCTTCGTCAACTTCGCCAACAAGGTCCCGTTCTACTGCCCGGTCATCCTCTGCCTCGACGACCCCAACCTCCAGAGCATCATCCCCCAGATCGAGCGTCGGATCATCACCTACGGCTTCTCGGCCCAGTCCGACCTCTCCGCCCGCGACTTCAGCTTCGACGGGTTCCGCAGCGCCTCGGTCCTGCTGGTCAAGGGCCAGCCGCTCGGAGCGCTCAACCTTCAGGTCCCGGGGATGCACAACATCCTCAACGCCCTGGCCGCGGCCGCCGTCGGCCTCGACCTCGACATCGCGCCCCGGACGATCCTGGAGGCCCTGGAGAGCTACACCGGGACCGGCCGCCGCTTCGAGCTGCGCAAGATCGTCGACGACATCATGATCATCGAGGATTACGCCCACCACCCGACCGAGATCAAGGCGACGCTCGAGGCCGCGAAGCGGGGCTTCTCCCGCCGCGTCGTGGCCGTCTTCCAGCCCCACCGTTACACCCGCCTGTCCAAGCTGATGACGGAGTTCGCCACGGCGTTCAACCAGGCCGACGTCCTCGTCCTGACGGAGATCTACCCGGCCGGCGAGGACCCTATCCCCGGGGCCACGGGACAGGCCCTCTACGAGGAGGTCCGCCGGTTCGGCCACAGGCAGGTCACCTTCGAGCCCGACCTGAAGAGGATCGGGTCCGCCCTTCGGAAGATCCTGGTCCCGGGCGACATCGTCCTCGTCCTCGGCGCCGGGAACATCAACAAGACCATCCCGGACATCATCGCCGCCCTCGAGGCGAGAGGCTGATATGGCGACAGCGATCGGCGAGCTCGGGCGGGAGCGGAAGCGGCCCCTCTTCGCCCGCCGCCCCATCCTCCGGCCGGGCGAGAAGGACCTCCCCCTGCAGAGGAACCGGCGGCGCCGCGTCCTCCGGCCCAAGCACGTCCTGGCCCTGTTCGCGCTCCAAGCGGCGATCTTCGCGGGCGTCCGCGAGGCCTATCTCTTCCTCATCACCTGGGACGAGCTGGCCATCCGCAAGGTCGACGTCGTCTGCGCCAAGGACAACCTCCGCCGGGCCCTCCAGGACCATTTCGCCGTGCCCCGCCTGGGGAACATTCTCCTCTGCGACCTCCAGGCCCTGCGGTCCGACATCCGGCGCCTGGCCTGGGTCCAGGACGCGAGCATCCAGAAGGTCTTCCCCTCGACGCTGCGGATCACCGTCATCGAGCGGAAGCCCTTCGCCCTCCTCGATCGCGGCGGCCTCTGGCTCGCCGACGGGGAGGGCCGCGTCCTCGAGCCGGTCTACGACCTCGGGGAATACGCCCTCCCGGTCATCTCCGACGAGACCGGCTTCGGGTCCGGCTTCTATGACAAATGGGAAGCGGCCAGCCGGTGCTGCACGAGCCTGCCTCCGTCCGAACAGGCCCGGCTCCTCGGCATCCGCTCGAACGACTACGGCTCCCTCGAGCTCCGCTTCCGGGAGGATCCCGTCCGGGTCGTCGTCGGCCGCGTTTCGCCGGCCGAGGACCTGGCCCGGTTCCGCCGCCGGCGCGCTGCGTGGGAAGGCCTGGCCGGCCCCCTGGCGGTCGTCGACATGAGCTATGACGGCCGGGTCTACCTGAGGGCGGCCGTGCCGCCGGCCGGGGACCCCGTCCCCCAACCTGACAAAGGAGACTGAGCGATGCCCAAGAACAGCTACATCGTCGGGTTCGACATCGGGACGCGGAAGGTCGTCGCCATCATCGGCGAGGTGACCGAGGAGCGCAAGGTGGAGATCATCGGCATCGGCACGGCCGACTCCCACGGCCTGCGCAAGGGCGTCGTCGTCGACCTCGACGCGACCACCTCGGCCGTCAAGAAGGCCCAGGAGGAGGCGGAGCTCATGGCCGGCGTCGAGATCGACTCGGCCTTCTTCGGCATCTCCGGCTCCCATATCAAGAGCTTCAACAGCCGCGGCGTCGTCGCCGTGTCCGGCAAGAACCGCGTCATCACCCGGGAGGACGTCAAGCGGGTCATCGACCAGTCCAAGGCCATCCCCATCCCGCCCGACCGTGACATCATCCACATCATCCCCCAGGAGTTCATCGTCGACGACCAGGACGGCATCAAGGACCCGGCCGGGATGAGCGGCATCAAGCTCGAGGTCTGCGTCCACATCATCACGGCCGCCCTGACCTCGCTCCAGAACCTCCGCAGCTGCGTCGAGCGGGCCGGCATCGGCGTCGAGGAGATCGTCCTCAACCAGATCGCCACGGCCCAGGCCGTCCTGACCCAGGACGAGCGCGAGCTCGGCGTCGGCCAGATCGACATCGGCGCCGGGACGACCGAGGTGGCCATCTACGACCGCGGCAGCCTCTGGTACACCTCGACGATCCCCATCGGCGGCGACAACTTCACCAACGACATCGCCGTCGGCCTGCGGACACCCATCCCCGAAGCCGAGCGGATCAAGAAGAAGTTCGGCTGCGTCGCCGGCCCGCCCGCCGAGGAGCAGGAGACGATCGAGGTGCCCTCGGTCGGCAAGGGGCGCAAGCCGCGGGTCCTGTCGCGCCAGCTCCTGTCCGACATCATCCAGCCGCGGGCCGAGGAGATCTTCCGCCTCGTCGACTCCGACATCAAGCGCATGGGCTACGACAAGTCGCTCAACTCGGGCATCGTCCTCACCGGAGGCACGGCCCTCCTCGAAGGCCTCGAGGAGGTGGCCGAAGAGATCTTCGACCTGCCCGTGCGCCGCGGCGACCCGGGCGGCGTCGGCGGTCTCGTCGACCGCGTTTCGACCCCTGACTTCTCCACGGCCGTGGGGCTCATCCTCCACGGCTTCCGCATCTGGCAGGACCGGGGGCTCGCCAAGGACCGGAAAAAAGGCGCTTTTGCCAAGTTCAAAGATTGGTTCAAGGAAGGATAAGGAGGATCACATGAGCGAAGATTCGAGCCGGCTGAAATTCCACCTCGTCGAGGACCACCTCGGGGCCAAGATCAAGGTCATCGGCCTCGGCGGCGGGGGCGGCAATGCCGTCAACCGGATGATCGAGCACGGCGTCCAGGGCGTCGAGTTCATCGCCGTCAACACCGACCTCCAGGCCCTCAACAGCAACCGGGCCCGGACGAAGATCCAGATCGGCGGCCAGCTGACCAAGGGCCTCGGCTCGGGCGGGCGCCCGGAGGTCGGCCGCCAAGCGGCCATGGAGGATACGGAGCGGCTCCTCGAGATCCTCGAGGGCGCCGACATGGTCTTCCTGACGACGGGCCTCGGCGGCGGGACGGGCACGGGCGCGACGCCCATCATCGCCAACATCGCCGCGGAGCTCGATATCCTCGTCATCGCCATCGTCACGCTCCCCTTCGGCTTCGAAGGGCGGGTCCGGGCGAAGCAGGCCGAGGAGGGGCTCAAGGAGCTCAAGTCGGCCGTGGACACGGTCATCGCCATCCCCAACGAGCGGCTCCTCCAGACGGTCAACCTCAATACCTCGGTCCAGGACGCCTTCCGCCTGGCCGACGACATCCTCCGGCAGGCCGCCCAGGGCATCTCCGACCTCATCACCAAGCCGGGTCTCATCAACCTCGACTTCGCCGACGTCAAGTCGGTCATGAAGGGCATGGGTATGGCCTTCATGGGGACGGGCCTGGCCTCGGGCGAGAACCGGGCCCTCGAGGCCGCCGAGAAGGCCATCTCCTCGCCGCTCCTCGTCGATACCTCGATCGAGGGCGCCCACGGCGTCCTCATCAACATCACGGGCGGCAAGACGATGACCCTCCACGAGGTCTCCAAGGCCTCCCAGCTCATCCACAGCCTGGCCGACCCCGACGCCAACATCATCTTCGGCACGGTCATCGACGAGGGCATGAAGGAGACGGTCAAGGTCACGGTCATCGCCACCGGCTTCGACCAGGTCGAGGACAAGAAGGCGGTCCCGGCCGATCCGGCGCCCGCGCGGCCCGCCGCCCGCAAGGCGCTCCCGCCCTTCCCCGTCGTGCCGGAGACGCCCCCCTACGTCTTCGAGAGCAAGAGCGCCGGGGCGCCGGCCTGGGAGCCGTCCTCGTTCAGCGACAAGCAGTGGGAGACCTACGAGACGCCCTCCTTCATCCGCCGGACGAAACATGCGTCCTTGAGAAAATCGCCCCATGACATCAGCTGACCTCGTCGTCGCCGGCTGCCGCGAGCTCCTGACCGGCGGCGGCGGCCTGCCCAAGCGCGGGCGGGCCCTCGGCGACGTCGGACTCGTCGAGAACGGCTGGGTGGCCTCGTCCAAGGGCGTCATCGTCTACGCCGGGAACGAAGACGGCTTTATGGCCGGGGTCGTGCCCGAGCCCGGCGCGGCCACGGTCGACGGCCGGGGCCTGGTCGCGCTTCCCGGGTTCGTCGACGCCCACACCCACCTGCCCTTCGCCGGGGACCGGGCCCGGGAGTTCGGCCTGAGGATCCGGGGCTGGACCTACCAGCAGCTGGCCGAGCGGGGCATGGGCATCCAGACGACGGTCAAAGCGACGCGGGCGGCCAGCCTCGACGACCTCGTCGCCCTGTCGCTCAAGCGGCTCGATCGCATGCTCCTCGGCGGCACGACGACCGTCGAGGCAAAGAGCGGGTACGGCCTCAACCTCGAGGACGAGACGAAACAGCTCGAGGCCCTGCGCGATGCCGCCGCCCTCCATCCCGTCGACGTCGTCCCGACCTTTATGGGCGCCCACGAGGTCCCGCCGGAGTACCGGGACAAGCGGGAGGACTATATCGGCCTCCTCATCGAGACGATCATCCCGGAGGTGAAGAAGCGGGGCCTGGCCGAGTTCTTCGACATCTTTTCCGAGCCCGGCGTTTTCTCGATCGAGGAGACGCGGCGGCTCGTCGAGGCGGCCAAGGCCGCCGGCTTCAGGATCAAGGTCCATGCCGACGAGTTCGTCTCCCAGGGCGGGGCCGAGCTCGCGGCAGAGGTCGGGGCCGTGTCGGCCGAGCATCTCATCGCCGTCTCCGACGAGGGGATCGCGCGCCTGGCCGCGAGCGACACGGCGGCCGTCCTCCTTCCGGGCGTTTCGTTCTTCCTGATGATGACCAAGCGCGCTCCGGCCCGGCGCCTCATCGACGCCGGAGCGGTCGTCGCCTTGGCCACGGACTTCAATCCCGGGAGCTCCCATCTGTGCTCGATGCCGTTCGTCCTCCAGCTCGGGGTCTTCACCCTGGGGATGACGGTCGAGGAAGCCATCAACGCCTGCACCGGGAACGCCGCTTACGCCGTCCGGCGGCATGAGACGGTCGGGAGCCTCGAGCCCGGAAAGAAGATGGACGTTCTGCTCTGCGACGTCCCCGACCACGTGTCGCTGGCCTACGAGGCCGGCCGGAACCCCGTCCGGACCGTGATCAAGAACGGAAAGGTCGTCGTCGAGGACGGCCGCAGGGTGGCCGCCGGCTGATGTCGCCTCGCCTCAATCCCCGCCTTCATGTCGTCCGTCTCGCCTGGCTCGGCCGGCGGGCCGCCTATTCGACCCTGACGGTCAATCCCCGCCCGAATCGAGGGCGAGCTTCCAGAGGCCGTTGGCCCCGTCCTTCGTCCTGGCGATTTCGTCCCTGAACCGGGTCAGGGTCACCTCGCAGGTCACCGAGACGGCCGCTTCCTTTAAATGCCCTCCCCTTACGGCGAAGGTGTTGTCGCCGAGGGCGATGTGGGCGTGGATGAAGGGCTTGCCGTCGGCGACGGTGATGTTCCCGTAGAGGGAGACGATCTCGTAAGCGCCGACGAGCCGGGCCCAGGCGTAATCGTTCGACTCGGGATCGAAGCGGCCGATCTCGGCCTCGCCCACGGCGCCGAGGCCGTGGAAATAGCCCCCGCCGATCCCGTCCCGCTCGCAGAGGGCCTTCAGCGTCTCGATGATCTTCTCGCCGGCGTCCAGCCGGACGACATAGGTCGAACCAAGCACAAAGTACTTCACTTCGCCCTCTCCTTCGAAGGGACTGTCCCCGCAGGGGACTGTCCCTCATGATTGCCCGACAGGGCTGTTCCGGCCCGGGACTGACCCTCAGGCCCCGGTCTCTACGCCGGAGACTTGGGCGCCTTATCCAGCTTGCCCTTCCAATACAGGTAGGCCGGGATGCCCAGGCAGATGATGCCTAGGCCGGCCAGGGCGTTCCAGAAGGCGCCGAGCAACGAGCCCACCGCGACGTAGACGGCGGCCAGGACGAAGAGGATGGGTGTCACGGGGTAGCCCCAGGTCTTGTAGGGCCTCTCGAGGTCGGGCCTCTTCTTCCTCAGGACGATGACGGCCGCGACGGTCAGGCCGAAGAAGACCCATTCGCCGAAGATGACGTAGGTGAAGAGCTGCTTGAAGGTCCCGGTCAACGTCAGGAGGATGCTCCAGACGGTGATGGCCACGATGGAGACGTGAGGCGTGAGGAACTTGGGATGGCACTCGGCGATCCTCTTGAAGAACATGCCGTCGCGGGCCATGGCGAAGTAGACCCGGGGCGAGCAGAGCATGTTCTGGTTGGCGGCGCCGAGGATGGAGAAAAGGATGAGGAAGGTGATGAGCGAGGCCAGGAACGGACCGCCGACGACCTGCATGACGTCCAGGGCCACCCGGCCTTCGGACGCGGCGATCTTCCCGGCGGGCATGATGTAGAGGTAGGCCAGATTGGCCAGGACGTAGAGGACGATGACGGAGACCGTCCCGATGAGGATGCCCAGGGGCAGGTTCTTGCTGGGATTCTTGACCTCGCCGGCGCTGTAGGTCGCCGCCTCCCAGCCTTTATAGGCCCAGAGAGAGGCCACCAGGCCGACGCCGAAGGCGCCGAGGAGGGGCAGGTTGAACGGGCCGGAGCTGGGTTCGACGAAGTTCCTGACGCTCCCGTGGCTCTTGG